>Ga0334722_10006778_pt1 | contig 11239 bp, 10 predicted proteins | sample C3_bottom_MG_FD_207210 | JGI IMG/M metagenome (GOLD analysis project Ga0334722, IMG submission 207210) | Sediment microbial communities from Yellowstone Lake, YNP, Wyoming, USA - C3_bottom | ecosystem: Environmental > Aquatic > Freshwater > Lake > Sediment | place: USA: Wyoming | collected...
GTTGAGCCCGCCAGCCAGGAGCATCACGTCGGCAAACTTATATTTGTTGAATTGGTGACGCCGGACCTCACCGTTGCTAAAAAGTTCTATGCGGGACTGTTTGGCTGGACATTTCGGGACATTCAGGCCGGTGGCATAGCGTACGCCGAGGCATTTCTCGACGGTCAGCCGGTCGCAGGAATGATTCACAAGGATGTACCGGCGAGCGAGCATCGGCAGCCGATGTGGCTGAGTTTCTTCGCCGTCAGCGATGTCGACGCAGCAAAAAAGATTGCTTTGCAAAATACCGCGAAGGTTCTGTTCGAGCCGCATACCATCCCTGACCGCGGGCGGGAAGCAGTCTTCGCGGATCCGAAGGGAGCCGTTTTTGCGATTCTTGCTTCCAGTAGCGGAGATCCGTCCGATGTCCTGGCCGCACCCGGAGAATGGATTTGGACCTCGTTAATAACGAGCGATCCGGACGTCGATGCTGCTTTCTACCAGAAGCTATTCGACTACGAAGTCTTCGAGTTGCCCGCTGGCGAGGGCACCCAACATCTCTTGCTCGCATCCGACAACTATGCTCGTGCGAGCGTGAATACGCTTCCTGCGAATAAGCCAAATGTCCATGCCCACTGGCTCAATTACGTACGCGTCGAAGATACGGTCAAGATGACGGCAAAGGTCGTGGCGCTTGGTGGCCGCGTGCTGGTTGAGCCGCGTGCTGATCGCCATGGCGGCAAGGTCGCGGTGGTCGCCGACCCTTCGGGTGCTCCCTTCGGATTGCTTGAATGGCCGGGCACCGAGATGAAGGAGGTGTCCAAGTGAAAATTATACTCTTGCGCTGGTTATCGCTCGTCCTCGTGGTCTTGACGTTGATGGTCCTGTTGTCCGGCTGCGTCGTAACTGGTGGCGGATACGGATACGCCGACTATGGGGGCATTGGTGCGGCCTACTATGAACCCTCCGGAATCGACTACGGTGGCTGGGGAGCTGGTTACTACGTGGCACCGTTTCGAGACGGCGACCATCGTCTTCGCGGCGATCACCATCGTCCAGCCGGTGGCGAAAGGCGCGCCTCTGCGCCGGCTTACAGACCCGCGCCTGCTTCCCGCACAATGCCGTCTATTCCGTCGCAGCCGCGTTCTGGTGGCTCGCGGTCACGTCAAGTGCAGCCCCGACAATAATCTTGGTCTGTCCGGAAAGCTTTTGAATCGAGGAGAAATAAGCTTGAAAGAAAGCTCCTGCAGCGACCAAAGGGAAGGCCACAAAGGGAAGCATGATAAGAAGCAGTTCAGAATGCTGAAATTGGTGCGGTGATTTGCTTTGCGGGAAGTTCCGGCTATTTCTCTACGACCACAAAGGCAATGCTGTAGTCATCTTCATGACTGAGACTGACATGTGTTTGTTGTATCTTCTGCTGATCAAAAAAAATCCTGAGATTGCCTCGCGGGCTTATGGAAGGACCGCCATCCTCATTGTTGACGATCTCGATATCAGCCATAGCCACCGGCATCCTCTTGCCGATCGCCTTGATCAGAGCCTCTTTGGCGGCAAAACGTGCCGCAAGCGAAAGGAAGGGATTAGTCTTCCTGAAGGAATATGCTATCTCTCCCTCAGTGTATACACGCTTCAAAAACCGGTCGCCCCACCTCTCGACAGCAGCCTTCAGCCTTTCCGTACGAACGATATCCGTACCGATGCCAAAGATCACCGGCTTCCCCCGGCCCCACATCTTTGTACGACGAGTTCCTTCATCTCCCTGACCGCGCGCTCCAGACCGACCAGCACGGCTCGGGCGATGATGCTGTGGCCAATGTAAAGTCCGCGGACTCCGTTAATCTCCGCGATGGCCGCGACATTCGTATAATTCAGCCCGTGCCCGGCATTGGCGAGCAGGCCCAGTTCGACCGACTTTTCGATTGCCTGGACAACGCGGCGGAGTTCCTTCAGCTGTTTCGCCCCCTTTTCGTTTGCATAACAGCCGGTATGTATCTCAACCATGTCGGCGCCGCTCTCTTTTGAGGCCTCGATATCAGCATTCTCCGGGTTGATGAAAAGGCTGACCAGGATACCCTTGTCGTGGAGCGCCTTTACCGCCTTTTTCACAGCCTTCATGTTGAAGCGGACATCAAGACCACCCTCAGTCGTCAACTCCTTACGCTTCTCCGGCACCAGGGTAACCATGTCGGGGAACCGCTTTGTCGCGATGCGGACCATCTCATCGGTCGCCGCCATCTCGAGATTAAGTTCGCCCGTGACAAAGTTCCTCAGCATCTCAAGGTCGCGGTCATTGACGTGCCGCCGGTCTTCCCTGAGGTGCAAGGTAATGCCGTCCGCTCCGCCCAGAATCGCAAGTGTCGCTGCCATCACAGGATCAGGGTCTGTCCCCAGGCGCGCCTGGCGAAGCGTTGCGATATGATCTATATTTATTCCAAGAATCATCGGTATCTCCTGTCTCTTCAGTATTTATTACGGGACTACGGTCACGGCATTCACCGCTGCTGCCACCACGAAAACCTTCACGTTATTCGCCCCTTCGTCAACAGGGAGAAGAAAAAAACCCTGCCGGGACATCTCTTTGCGTGACAGGAAAAAACCCTTTTTCCATGGAATCTCACCCTCAAGGAACCCGATGAGCGACTCACCGTCCCTGAATTTTATGAAGACCCTGTTGCCCTTCGCCCGGGTAGTACCATAGGTCTTCTTTTCCCGGTAACTGTTGTCGCCTTCAAAGGTCCTGACAAAAAAAACAGCCTTCAGGTCATCCATCCTGACGTCAAGCCCATCTCCATCAGCACCATCCCTGATGGTCATCTCCGGCATCTCCGGATTAAAGTCCTGAAGATATCCCTTCAGGATACGGCCGTCAATAAAGCGGCATACAACCTTTTCCCCGTCATGTCGCATACGCCCCCCCGGTCTAGTCAAGATGGACCTCGATCTTCGATTGACTACGCCTCATGGCAACCCAGTGTGCAAAGGCCATCTGCCGCCTCTCCTCAAGCAGCGTACTCCTGATGCCGTCCTTCATCTCATCAAACGACGCTATGGATTCCTTTTCCCGGTCCATCACCTTCACCAGATAGTATTTATCTTTTCCCTTATACGGCCCCCCGTACTGACCGTTCTTCAGATTACGCACTGCCAGAGACAGTCCAGGAGAAAACAGCTCAGGGTTCACCCAACCGTAGCCGCTCACATTCGCCTTCTGCTCGTCGGCAAGCCTCTTTGCCACTGCGTCAAAATCAGCCTTCTTCTCATTCAGATCCCTCATGATGGCCGCGGCTGCTTCTTCAGTTCCCAGTTCGATCATATTCATCAGCACCTTTGCCGGTTTCAGAAAAGGGCGCGAGCTGTTGGAGTAATAGCTCCTCACCTCTTCATCGCTCACCTTCTCTCTGCTCAGGATACTCTCGGTAACGCGTGATATCAGCATCTTTTCTTTCGTTCGTTTCCTAAAGGTATCCAGGGAGATACCCTTGCCCTTCAGTGCCTTCATGAAGGCGGCATCCCCCATACTCTTTCTGATCTGCTCTATTTCCCTACCGGCCTCTTCATCCGTCACCGTAATTCCCTGCTTTGCCGCATCTTCAAGCATGAGCATCTCGGTTATCAAAGCATCAAGCACGCCCTGTTTCAGCCCCCTCAGTTCAGAGGCAGGCCCCTGATAACCGGCCTCTTTGGTCCGTTCCCTGACCATGGCCTCAAAGGTCCTGTTATCAACAGGACGGCCATTGACCGTTGCAACCGGGTTCGAACATCCGGCAAGCTGAATCAACAGCACCAGCAGCACCAGGAAAACTCCGGTACTCCTGCCTCTTGTCTCTAGCATATTCTTGGCAACTGGTCCCCTGCGAGCATATCGACTATTCTAATACCACCCAGGGCGGTTTTCAATAGAACGGTCTTTGCAGGAGACCCGGTAACTTCGCCGATAACAGCAGCAGACCTGCCGGCCTCATCCCTGCGCATCTCGGCAACCAGCATTTCGGCATTCTCCGGGGCCACGATCGCTATCAGTATGCCCTCGTTCGCTATATACAGGGGATCAAGCCCGAGCAGATCGCAGGCCCCCCGCACACCGCCCGGCACCTCTACACGGTCTTCCTCAATCATAATGCAGAGCCCGGAATCATTCGCCATTTCCTTCAGTGTCGTCGCCACCCCGCCGCGGGTCGGATCCCGCATGACCCGTATGGTCTTTGTTGCTGCAAGCATCCTTTTAGTCAACCGGTTGAGCGGCCATACATCACTCAGGACCGGCGGATCGAAACTGATGCCGTTTCGTTCAGCCATCACCGATATCCCGTGCCTGCCGACCGGACCGCTGAGGATCACTTTATCGCCGGGCCTTATATTCAGAGGAGAGATGTCAACCCCTTCTTCCACAACGCCGATACCCGCGGTATTGATAAAAACACGGTCGGCCTTTCCGCGGTCAACCACCTTTGTATCACCGGCAACGATCTTCACCCCGGCCCTCCCGGCAGCAGAACGCATGGATTCGAGTATCTTCTTCAGGTCCGCCAGCGGAAAGCCTTCCTCAATAATAAATCCGGCGGTGAGATAAAGAGGTCGTGCACCTGACACCGAGAGATCGTTGACCGTTCCGCATACTGAAAGGAGGCCGATGTCGCCTCCCGGGAAAAAAATCGGGGAGATTACATAGGAATCGGTCGTGACCGCAATCCTGCCGGCCGGCATCGTACCAAGGAGGGCAGAATCATTCAGCGAGGTCATCTCAAAGGCCGGTGCAAAATAGTCTCTGACCAGCTGGTGCATCATCCTGCCGCCGCTGCCGTGTCCGAGATGGATCAGTTCCATGAAGCCTCCGACAGCCTGCTATAGGTCCTATACGCCTTATACGACCTATTCCTTCTCATAGTCGAAGACCGCCCTGTATTTGTAGTATGCCGAGCAGCTCCCCTCGGAGCTGACCATGCAGGCCCCAACCGGCTTTTCAGGGGTGCAGGCCTTTCCGAACAGAACGCATTCATGCGGCATCTTGATCCCCTTCAGGACCTCACCACAGGAACAGGCCTTCGGCTCGCTGCCGGCCGGCACTTCGAGCTTCAGGACGTTCCTGATTTCACGAAGCCGGTATTTTTCGCGGAGTCTGAGGCCGCTTCCCGGAAGGAGGCCGAGCCCGCGCCATTCAGCGTCTTCGGGCTCAAAAAGATCGTTCAGGATCGAGACGGCGCGCGGGTTGCCTTCAGGTCTGACGACCCGTGAATACTGGATTTCGACCGCTGCCTTTCCCGCCTCGATCTGGCTCAGGATCATCAGAATTCCGGCAAGGATATCCGGCCCGTCAAACCCGGTAATGACCGACGGTTTGCCATAGCCGGATGCAAGGAAGTCATAGGGTCCGCTGCCGATCACCGTGCTGACATGCCCGGGCAGAATAAAACCGTCGACCATCACCTCGCCTGAATCGAGCAGGGCACTGAGCGCCGGGGGGACGGTCTTATGCACGGAATAGATATAGAAATTCGAAATGCCTCTGCGCTCCGCCTCGAGCACGGTGCCGGCAACCGAGGGGGAGGTCGTCTCGAAGCCGGTTGCAAAAAAAACGACCTTCTTCTGAGGATGATCCGCTGCGATCTTCAGAGCATCGAGAGGAGAGTATACGATCCTGATATCAGCCCCTTCAGCCTTTGCATCAAAAAGTGATTTTTTGTCTCCGGGCACGCGCATCATATCGCCGAAGGTCGTGAGGATAACATCCTCAGTCATGGCGATGGCGATCGCAGTGTCAACATCCCTGATCGCGGTCACACAGACAGGGCAGCCCGGCCCGCTCAGAAGCGAGATGCTGTCCGGCAGCAGGTTCCGGATGCCATGCCTGAAGATCGCCACGGTGTGCGTGCCGCAGACCTCCATCAGACGTACCGGCCGGTTGATTTTCCGCATCAGTTCTTTAATTTTTTCGACGATATCGCTCATTCCTCAATTCCTGCCTTAATCCGCTCTCTAATTATATATGCCTGCCCCAGGGATATGCCAGCGTCATTGCAGGGGACCAGCTCATTCGCATAGGCAACAATCTTCTCGGCTGCAAGCCCTTCAAGCACCCTGCCCAGGAGATAGCTGTTCTGAAAGACCCCGCCGCTGAGGACCGCCTTCCGGATATTGGTAATCGAGGAAAGTTTTACTGCAACGTTCAGGATCGCAGCTGCAACCGTATTGTGGAATTTCGTCGCTATAAGACGCCTGTCGACGTTGCCCGCCATATCGGCCATAATCCCCAGAAAGGTCATGCAGAAGTCGATCTCCATCACGTCCCTGAAGCCGATGTCGACCGGGTAGGTCTCGTCGTTCCCGCTGAGCACCAGGGCCTCAAGGGCAATGGCGGTCTCACCTTCGAAGGTATTGCGGTCACAGACACCGGTCAGGGCTGCAACCGCATCGAAGATTCGTCCAGCCCCGGAAGAAAGCGGCGAGAAGTTCCTGTTGCCGGTTATCTTCAGAATTGCGGCAAGACGCTCCTCTCCGTACTTTTCCAGGAACCCTGTCTTTGAAAGGTAGTCCCAGACCTCGCCGCCAACAGCCTTGCTGATCTGGCTGACCGCTATCCGCCACGGCTCGGCTATCGCCTTCTCTCCGCCGGGAAGCGGCAGATAACTGAGATGCCCTGCCCTTTTGAATCCTGCAACATCCGCAAGCAGGAACTCACCACCCCAGAGGTTGCCGTCTTCTCCATAACCGTTACCGTCGAATGAAATGCCGATCACTTTTTCGGTGAGGCCCTTTTCCGCCATAACCGATCCGATATGCGCATAGTGGTGCTGGATGCCGTAGAGTTTCAGCGGCTGCTGCAGAGCCCAGCGCGTGGAGAGATACCCCGGATGCAGATCATGGCCGACCGCAACCGGTTCAGCGCGATAGACAGCCTTCAGATTCCGGAGGGTCTCCTCATAGAATTTCAGGGTCTCATAATTCTCCATGTCGCCGATATGCTGACTGACTACGGCATAGCCCCCTTTTGTCAGGGTGAAGGTATTCTTCAGGTCAGCACCGCAGCCCATGACTTCCGGGCCTTCATCCTTCAATACTATGGGATCCGGCACGTAGCCGCGGGCCCGGCGAATAAAAGCGGTTACTGCCCTCTCCTTCTGCTTCCTGACCCTGAGGACCGAGTCATCGACCCTCATGAAGATATCTCTGTTATGCAGGAGAAAGGCATCAGCCAGCCCTTCAAGCTTTTCAAGAGCCTCCTGGTTATCAATCACCAGCGGCTCTTCCGTGAGATTGCCGCTCGTCATGACGAGGGCATCGAAACTCCTGCGTTCATCGCTGAATTTACCGGCCTGGTTTTCAGTAGTCATCCTGGCTTGTCCGGGATCATTCACCGAAGCCTGCCAGCTTGCCAGCCTGCCCGCTTGCCAGCCAACAGGACGATTGAACAACAAATAATGGAGCGGTGTATAGGGAAGCATGAACCCTACCGAGGCATTTGCCGGTGCAACCGCCTCGGGGAGTGCACAGTTCACCTTTTTTTTCAGCAGCACGATCGGCCTGCCTGAAGAAGCAAGCAGGACCTCCTCTTCGGCAGAGACCTCACAGAATTTTCTGATCGCTGCAACATCAGCGGCCATAAGTGCAAAAGGCTTGTTGTTTTTTCGTTTACGAAGCCTCAGCGTTTCGACTGCGTCCCGGTTCCCTGCATCGCACGCAAGATGGAAACCGCCGAGGCCCTTAATCGCCAGGATCTTTCCTTGCTGCAGCAGATCAATAGTCCCGGCCACTGCGTCTCCGGATTCAATAACCGCACCTGCAGCGTTGACAAGCATGACCCGGGGACCACAGTCAGGGCAGGCATTCGGCTGGGCATGAAAACGGCGGTCTGCGGGGTCGTGGTATTCTCCGAGGCATTGCTCACACATCGAAAAAACAGCCATGGTCGTATTCGGGCGATCATAAGGAACAGACCTGGTTATGGAATATCGGGGTCCGCAGTTCGTGCAGTTGATAAACGGATAGAGATATCTGCGGTCCTCAGGGGCAAACAGCTCCTTTCTGCAGTCATCACAGACCGATATATCAGCAGAGATGAGCGTAAACCGCCCGGCATTGATGCTCTCTCTGATAGCAAAATGACTGTACCCGAAAGGTTCTGCAAACGATATGTCGACCGCAAGAATCCTGGCAAGAGGCGGCGCTTCGTTGCGAAGCCGGTCCACAAAAAGACCCAGATTCAGACCTTCAACCGTTATCTCGACCCCTTCGGCCGTGTTTGCAATAAAACCGGCCAGGTCCATGCCGGTCGCAAGTTTGTAGACAAACGGTCTGAACCCCACCCCCTGGACAATGCCCCTGACCGAAATCTTCAGACTTTCCACAATAAGCCGCCGCGCATGGTGCTCTATTATACCCTACTTGTCGGATGCGGTGAGGGGCGTCAGCCTGCTGCCGGATAAAGCAGTTTTTCTATCTCCGCTGCCCATATCCCGTAGCCTTTGCTGCTGAGATGCACCCCGTCTTCGGCAAGAAAGGATGCGTCGGGATTCCCATTGTCGTCAAGGAAATGTTCATGGATGTTGAGATACGAGACTCCTTCTTCAGCCGCCAGTGACTTCAACATCAGGTTCATCTCCTGTATATCGTCATTCGATATGAAGGGGTACAGCACCGGAAGGAGGCTCTGGACAATGACCTGGGCAGCGGGATACCGGGCAGCCAGTGTCCGGACAATCGCCCGGTATGTTCCGATGAAACTGCTGTCTTCCATAGCCAGATTATTAATGCCAGACATAAGGAACACCCGGTCAACCATACCCATATTACGCAGGACCCGGTCAAGCCGGCGGAAGAGACCGTCAACCGTCTCACCCGCTATGCCGAGGTTGTAAACAGTATGCCCCGGGAACCTCGATGCCCAGTCGAAAAACTCGGTAAGCGAATCACCGATAAACAGGAGTCTTGCCATATATCTCTCATCATACCAGATTCCTACGAAGCCTTGTATTTATGATACAATTTTAAATGCGGTATACTGCACACAGGATTGCCCGGTGACCTTTATTCATACGGTTGCCGGCGCGTATATAACACAGTCGGTCCTCCACGCCTTCATGGCACTCATCCTGGTAGAGATCTCTTTTTATGCATGGGACATCGACGATCACCTCTCAATGTTCAGGTACCGGATTCTTACCCTGGGCCTGCCGATCATCATGTTTCCGCTTTTTCAGGTCATCTCCCCGGACCGGGGCTCGTGGTACTTCAGACTGACCACCGCGCTGTTTGACAGCCAGCGGTGGCTTGACCTGAAGGTCGCGGGCATCTTCCCCCTGGCAATAGCCTTTCTGGGGATGCTCGCCGCGTTTTCACTCCTGTTTGTCCTTCAGGAGATTGTTCCTATTTTTTGGGGCAGGCAGGTTTCCCGGGGGGTCGGTGATTACGAGGAAACCCATGAATACGATGCGCGGATGCAGGCCCTTCTGGAGAGCATCTGCACACCCCTGCGGATAGAGAAACCTCTTTTTCTGGTCATTAACGAGACCTTTCCCATTTTGTTCACCCAGGGCTTCAGGAGGCATACGGTCATCATATCTGACCATCTGCTCATGACGCTCGATGACGAGCACCTCCGGGCAGCCCTGACCCATGAGGTCGTCCATATGCTGAGGAGCAGCAGTCTTAAAACACCAATGATCTATCTCCTGAGGATGCTGATGTTCTATAATCCGGTAAGTCTTGTTGAGTTCAGGAGGATCGTCCATGACGATGAATTCATATGCGATGCGATTGCCGTATCGATTACCGGAAAACCGGAGGCGCTTATAACTGCCCTCTCCGCCTTCTATTATCATCATGATCCCAGCGGTCCGGATGAACCGGAGGGAGGCCTGTCTCAGATGAAAGAGCGGGTCGAAAGCCATAGCCACAACCTGATACTGGACGAGCGGGTCGAAAAACTGCAGCACGCCCTGCGCGCCGACACAAGCGGGTTCCGGCCTGTCCCGTTTGTGATTACGGCTTCTGTCATAATAACAACAGGATATCTGGTGGTGTAATATGGCTGGAGAAAAACGTTCCCGACTGCATCAGCTGTTTAAGTTCAGCGCAATTATCTTTGTGATGGTCGTGGTCCTGGCCCTCCTGAACTGGCTCCCCCTGCTTCTGCAGAAGAACCGTCTGCAGCGGTTCGGCTCGGTGGAGGCCGCGAGAAAGGTGCTGCATATGCAGACGATCTATCTTCCGACCTACATCCCTGAAAACCTCAATCTTGCCTGGCCCCCGGCCGACATATATGCTCAGGACACCCCCTTCAGCGCCTGCATCATGCACTTTACGTTCAGGGACAGCAGGCAGATCGGCCTGATGATACAACAGGTTGATTCAAAGGCCCCCTACGGGCTTGAACCTCTCCTTAAGATTAAGGAGAAAAAAAGTGTCAATTCGGTCACCGTCAAAAACAGAAAGGCCCTCCTGGTCTCGGCAGTCTGCGATCAGGATATCCCCTGCAATCAGCTGTCCTGGGACGAAGACAGCACCACGATTACCCTGACCGGCAAAATACCGGCACGCGATATCATCAGGATTGCGGCCAGTATGCTCCCGGACAAATAGGCCTTCGCCGTTGTCGTGCATGTGTCATTCCGGCTTGTCCGGAATCTTTCCGGAAGGATTCCCGACGCGTTTCACTTGCGGGAATGACACCGGAAGGGAATGCATTTTTCCCCGCTCTAAGACATCTTTCCTCTAAAACTAGGTATTTTTTCCAATTGCCGGGGTGACTCCCGTGTGCTACCATGTAACCAATATCATGAGTTGGGCGAGGCGCATCAACTCTTGATGAACGGGAGGGAATATGACAAAACGCCACAAGACAGTATTCATCTTGGCACTATGCCTGCTTCTGGGAGCATTACTGGGCAGCGGGGTTCTCCGGGCCTCGACGTCCTCAGCAGCACTTTCCGAAGCTGACCAGGCCTGTCTCGGATGCCACGACTCTGAGCAGACATTGACATTCAGCAATGGGGAGAAATTCGTCCTCAAGGTCAATCAGCCGGAAATCGAAAAATCGGTCCATGGGATCATCGGGTGCACTGCATGCCATGGTTTCTCAGCCGAAAACCATCCGCAGAAGACCTATAAAAACAGGAAGGAATACAGCTCACTGAGTGCGCGACGCTGCACGCAATGCCACTCACTGCGGAACAATCCAATACATGAGAAGTTAGCGAACGGCTTATCGGTGACAGCCGTATGCACCGACTGCCATGGTTCGCATAACGTCAGGAGGGTCCGT
>Ga0334722_10006779_pt1 | contig 11239 bp, 8 predicted proteins | sample C3_bottom_MG_FD_207210 | JGI IMG/M metagenome (GOLD analysis project Ga0334722, IMG submission 207210) | Sediment microbial communities from Yellowstone Lake, YNP, Wyoming, USA - C3_bottom | ecosystem: Environmental > Aquatic > Freshwater > Lake > Sediment | place: USA: Wyoming | collected...
CTGTCAACTGGTATGTATAACTACACCTACTAGCCTGCAATTTCGATCAAGCTAAACAATCATCAACTACAGGTTGTAAATTGCACTCGAACGACTCGTTAATACATCTACTTTTTTACGCAGGATTCAACCTTATCCCATTTATTCAATATATTCACAATCTCCTTGCGAATTGCAGCACTATTCTTGTCTTCGCTTTCATATGTATAGGACGCATAGAGATCAGGTCGGTCTTTCCTTTGTTTTGCTATCCTTTTTAGGATATTGCACCCGGTCTGGTATGAATTATCATCAGCATATTCCGAAAGATTGTTTATTCCTAGAATTGCAGAATCTATTCGAAGAAGCAAATGTTGACGAGCCTTTTCGGTATCTTTCTTCTCATAATAGTTCAAGAGGCTCAGCAACTCTGTTGATTTAATGAATTCGTCTTGTAGTAAAGTCGTATTCTTCATCAAGGCGAATATATGTATGCCGGAATAGAACCCACCGATATAAATGCCAATTGCTATGATGATCACTGCCAGATATGGCAATAGTTTTTTCAGCATGTACCCTCCGATTAACGCGCGGGTGAGACGCGCGTCTCTTGCGCGTCGTTCTCGACCCGCAAATTATATCATTATACGGATTCTAGCGCAGCTCTGGTTGATTGTTGCTTAGGCAGCGTACTGTTCATTTGCTTTGCCCCACGAGTAAGTCTGGGTTTACAGTCATCACATGGTACATGCCATTCAAGTTCGCTATCATGTCCCTAAAAAACTCACGCATTGCAGCTTCGGAGTATTGCTCGTCTCGCAGGTCTTGCATCTCTCGCTTGAGCGCAAGATCGAGCGCTTCCTGCGGAGACTTATAGAGGCTAATGCCGCCGAAAACGTTCCAGTGTCGACTTTTGTCCGCACCGTCCTCCTTGTTTCCGGGAAGGAGAAAGTTGTCGAGGGCGAGTGCGCTTGGCAGTGCTTCGCGGGAGATTGACTTGATCCAGGCGTAGGGAATGCGGATGGCCTCATCGAGCAGGCCGACCGCTTTCTTTTTATCGCCACCCTTGATGCGGAGTGCCTCTCGAAGGAGAAGTACCATTGGCAGGTTGTGGTTCTCTACGTTGGGATCCTGAAGTTTTTTACTGGTCCGAGAGACAGCACGCAGGTAGCGTGGGTCATGCTGCGCGTACGCAATGAGAAGACGGAAATCATCATCCCGTGCCGTGCTTTTGTAGTACTGCCATTCCGCGCGCTGCAGATAGTTTGCAAGATGTGTGAGGTTTCTTGGTGGCCCGAGAGTTTCGAAATCGTAGGTAAGGCCGAGATCGGCGTGAAGGTGGCCAGAGACGACCTTAAGCACTGCGTGCCAATCCCTCTTCCCCACTTTGAATTCAGCATAAAGTGGCGAGCCGAGTACTTCGCGCAAATGATCACGAAAAGTAAGGAGCTTGAGCGACAATTCCGGTTGCCCCTGGACCGTAAGCGTCTCAGCATCTTCGACAAGTTCCATGAGTGCGAGCAGCAGGTCGTACTGTGCGCCCGCCAGGAAAAGCGATTTCACATGCGCCAACTTCCTATTTGCGTATTCACGCTCGATGGGCCGGAGCTGAGACTGACGCATGCGCCAAGCTAGGTCGAATCTAACCGCTTCGGAGTAGACAGCGGCGGCAAGTGACTCGCTGTATGAACTCGTACTTAACGGAAGAGGAAGGCTTACGAGCCAGCTAAGAACAGAGCTCGCCGCAGGTGGATAGTGCAGAGCCCAGAGCGGACGTGGGCGGTATTCCGCGACCGAAATATAGCGGTAGAGCTCGCGTGGACGCGGGAAACTCTCGTTTTTCACTTGTGCTTTCTCTTCCGCTGCGTATGGATCACCAGACGTAGAGACTAGTGTGCAGAGGATTTCGAGGTCCTCTTCATCAATCATTCCATTTTGGTTCATATCGATTCGCCATGCAATGCTGCTCGGCACTGCGAAAGGATTCCTAAGTACAACATCTAGCTTAGATAGATCATTCGTCGTCCATCGGTTGTCACCATCTAAATCGCCCAGCATGACCAGTTCTGAACTAATACCGATACGGTGGGTTGGGATTGCGAACTTCCAGTAAGCATAGCCAAGCACGACGAGCAAACAAAGGACCAGTAACACCGGTTTTCTATTTTTCATTTAACCCGAATCCTCGCTCAGCACGCCTTCGATTTTTTAATAAGAATGCATTGCGTAATATAACCAGTAATTATCTAGCCGCATGCGGCTAGGAAAGAATGGATTTTCGTTCTTTACCAGTTTAGCAATGAATATGCTAAACCGCTCACGGCTGTATGCACGAATATATGCCTTATCTAAAATGCTATCAACGATAGCAACGGGGTATTTTAAGGGTAGGCTCTTGAATACAGGGTGATACTTTGAGTATTGCGCTAAATGGAAACTTCAACAGCTTCAGGAAGAAGTCTACAACCCAAACATCAATCTGGAAGTTGCTTATTTACGAGCTTACAAAAACAGCTCAGCCCCTGCCGGATGACCGACAGGGGCTGAAATGGCGAAAAAATCAGAGCGGGCCGTAAGCCGAGTTCTGTCTCCCCGGTCGCCCGGGGCGGTGATCATTTATCTGGGCAGTTGATTGCTCAACGGCTCGAGCGATCTACCCGGAAGTCTAGGACGGGCCGTCCTTACCCCCTTGCGGAGGATGCTTCCCTATGTGATCTTGCTCCAGGCGGGGTTTTCCAAGCATTCCCGGTCGCCCGGAAATCTGGTGGGCTCTTACCCCACCGTTTCACCCTTACCCTTGCGGGCGGTCTTCTTTTCTGTGGCACTGTCCATGGGGTCGCCCCCTGTCCCATTTCGGGACCGCCTTGCCCTGTGGAGCTCGGACTTTCCTCCCCTCTTTCGAGGAGCGATCACCTCACCCACTCTGAATGTGAAAGAACATACCTACATTATTTTCTCATCTATCGCCTTGTTCGCAAGAGCATCGGCTTCCTTGTTCCGCTCTCTCGGGATGTATTGTACCTCGACGCTGCCGATCCTGGCGATAAGCCCTTTGACTTTGGTATGCAGCGGCTTGAGCCCCTCATTCTTCACTTTGTACAGACCGTTGATCTGTTTGACCATGAGCTCGGAGTCTGCGAACAAGCTGACGCGCCGGGCACCCACCTTCACCGCATGCTCCAGGCCAATGATGGCTGCACTGTACTCCGCTATATTATTGGTCGTTGTCCCCAGGTACCGCGCGATCTGCTCGAAGGGCTCTCCGTTCTGCAGGATATAGATGCCGGCGCCGGACTCTCCGGGGTTGTTCCGCGATGCGCCGTCGGTATAGATGGTCAATTCCACAGTAGGTCCTTTTGGGCGATCACGAATGGCCCGTTCGTCACGTTCGTATCAGGCGATCTTCGGAGTGATCGTTTCTTTAAAGTACAGGATACGCTGGCAGTTCGGGCAGGTTATGATCTCGGCGTTCTTTTTGACGTTTACGAATATCTGCGGCGGTATGCTCATGAAACAGCCGGAGCAGGACTCGCCTCGGGCCTCAACGACGACACGCCCGCCTTGCTGAACGTATCTTTTTTGATACTTGGCGAGCAGGGCGGCATCGATATGCGTGGCCACCTCATCTCGCGCACGGCCCTCGGCCTCCAGCTCGCCCTCAAGCTTCGCCATGGTCTCTTCGAACTGTTTCCGTTCCGCATCTATCGCCGCCGCTTCCCCCGCGGAATTCGCTTCGACGGTCTTGATCTCGGCTGCGGCTGCGTCGATCTTTTCCATCAACTTGAGGATGTCTTCCTCGATCGCCTTATTCTCCTGCTCGACCGTCTCGATCTCCTTGAGCAGGGCCGTGTATTCCTTGTTCGTCTTGATGTCCGGCGTCCGCGACTTCAGCTTCTCGACCTTCTGCGCGCCCTCTTCGAGGTCGCGATCACGGTCGCGCTTGCTCTTCTGGGCCGCTTCCAGTGCCTCGCGAACGCTCTCAAGCCCGGCCTTGTTCGCCTCGCTCTTCCGTTCAAGTGCCGCCAGCAGCTCGGGAAGCTTTTTCTTTTCCTCCTGGCGAATTCGGATCGCAGCGTCGATCGCTTGAAGCTTGATCAGCAGGGTCAGTCGTTCTTCCATGGTCGTCTCCAAAAGAAAAGTGCGCCTTTAGGCGCACTTTCATTAACTTCTATTTTCATTCCCCGTATATCCGTAATTCCGCATTCCCTACTCCGCGCTGAACAAGATGGTGGGCCCACCAGGACTCGAACCTGGGACCAACCGGTTATGAGCCGGTAGCTCTACCAACTGAGCTATGGGCCCTGCTCTGCAGCCTATTGAATATATCCCATTGGTCGATCCCTGAATCGAACGTCGATCGAGCGAAGGGTATATTGACACAGTGCAGTCGAAAAGTCAAGCAATCCGCAGGGATCTTATTCCACGAAGCTCTTAAGCTGTTTGCTCCTGCTGGGATGACGAAGCTTCCGCAGCGCCTTGGCCTCGATCTGGCGTATGCGTTCGCGGGTAACATCGAACTCCTGACCCACCTCTTCGAGGGTATGGTCCGTGTTCTCACCGATGCCGAACCGCCAGCGAAGAACCTTTTCCTCCCGATCGGTCAACGTGTTCAGCACTTTGCGCACCTGCAGATGCAGGTTGTTCCTGATGGCGAATTCGAGAGGCGAGGCGATCTTCTTGTCCTCGATGAAATCGCCCAGATGGCTGTCCTCTTCCTCGCCGATGGGCGTTTCGAGGGATATAGGCTCCTTGGCGATCTTCATGATCTTGCGTACCTTTTCCACCGGCAGCTTCATGGTGGATGCGATCTCCTCGGTCGTAGGCTCTCTCCCCAGGTCCTGCACCAGGGCCCGCGATGTGCGGATAAGCTTGTTCATGGTCTCGATCATGTGCACCGGGATGCGGATCGTACGCGCCTGGTCGGCGATGGCACGGGTGATCGCCTGGCGGATCCACCAGGTGGCATAGGTGCTGAACTTATACCCCCGCTGCCACTCGAACTTGTCCACGGCCTTCATGAGGCCGATGTTCCCTTCCTGAATAAGGTCGAGGAACTGAAGCCCGCGGTTCGTGTATTTCTTGGCAATGGACACCACGAGGCGGAGGTTCGCCTCGACCAGCTCGCTCTTGGCGAGCTTAGCCCGTTCCTCGGCGCGTTCATAGGAGCGAAGGGCCTTTTTGAGGTTGTCCGCAGGAACGCCGCAGTCCTGTTCCACTTTTTTGACGCGCTTGCCTGCGTTCCGATATGCTTTTTCCATATCGAGGAGCGCTTCGGGCTTGATGCCGGCCTTGCGGGCGGCATTGGTAAGGTCCCGACCGCCCAGACGCACCTTCTTGAAAAGCTCCCTGAGCTCGCTGATGCTCTTCCCCGTTTTTCGCTCGAACGCGTGAACCTCGCGTTCGCAATGGTTGATCTCCGTCACCAGCTCGTGGACCTTCATGACAACACGGTCCGTCTGACGGCAATGGATATTGAGCGCCTCGAGCTTGTCGAAAAGGGCGTTCCGCGTCGTCAGCATCTTGTCGCGGATGGCCTTTTTCTTCGCCTCGGTCAGGCGGGAGCTGCCGGCGCTCTTGAGAAGCGTCGTCTGGTTCTTGCTGTGCTTGTCGATCTCGTTGATCAGCTTGAGCACCCGGGCCTGGAGCTCCTCCTCGTTCTGCGCCTGCATATCCTCGAAATCGTCATCGCCGGAATGGACTACCTCGTGAATGCTGACCTTGCCCTTGCGCAGCCGATCGCCGAGATCGCGAACATCCTGCATTGCGAAAGGAAGGCTGTAAATGATCTGGGCCGCCTCCCGCTTGCTTTCTTCGATCCGCTTGGCGATTGCAACCTCGCCCTCTTTGGACAGGAGCGGCACGGTTCCCATTTCCTTGAGATAGAGACGGACGGGATCGTCGGTCTTGCCGAGCCCTACGTCGACGTCCTCCTCTTCAGCCTCTTCGTCGGCGGCATCTTCGTGGCCGGCCTCTTCGGTCTCGACGGTCTCTTCAGCGTCCTCGTCGCCGGCGGGACGGGCCTTCCCGTCCTGGCGCGGCGCACCGAGCTCGCTATCGGAGTCCTCATCGCCGAACAGCGATATGATGCTGTCAAGCTGCTCCGTGGAAACCTCTTCGGCCGCGATCGGCTCTGCGCCGTCCTCGAACGGCATGTAGCCCTGCTGCTTCGCCGATGACGGCTTCTTGACATCGCCGGTCTTGCCTCGTTTTGCCATTCCCTTCGGTTCTTTTTTTAGCATGCCTGTTCTTCCTTCCCCCGATATCTGCTCGCATGACCAAGGTCACTGCGTTTCTCGCCATTATGAATGCGCTCTTCCCGCCCCCTGGCGCTTATGACCATGACCTTCCCGGGCCATGGCCGGGAATACTTCGACCGGGCCTTTTACTCAGATCTCTTTGCAATTCAAGAAGTCGCTGGGACTCTTCCCTATCGCCTTTCTCGTCAGCCTCTCTAATCGCTTTTATTATGTCTTTGATCTGCCGCTCAGGATCGTGCTGCTTTATCAAAGTAACGCAGTCCCTGATGCTTTTATTCTTTGACTCTTCCTTCTCAGAAGAATTGCTTTCATTCTCCCAATCAAGCTCGCGTACGGAATAATGGGTAAGGATCCTGTTAAGCTCTTCGTCACCCTCAACCTGCATGAGCCGCAGGTCAAGAGAAGCACTCCGTTCCAGCTGGTCAAAGATACGCTTTACGGCTCGCTGCAGCAAAGGATCTGTAAAATCCTGTGCCGTAAGTTGCCCCGATAGTTCACGGGCGATGTTTTCATCCCTCAGCATGAGATGTACGAGCATCTCCTCCGCCTTTGGACGATGGCCTTTTCGTTCCGCGATCTTCTCGCCGGTCCGCTCGCGCGGCCCCGTGTGCGCGGTGCGCTGCTTCGCCAAGTCCTGGCGCAGGGTCACTTCATCGACGTTCAAGGCCTCGGCGGTCTTCTTGAGATAGTGGTCCTGCTCGATGCCCGAAGGCAGCCTCGTGATGAAGCCCAGCATCTCCGCTTCGCGCTCCACCTTCTCATCAATGGATGCTGCCGCGCCGTCCTTCACCACTTGGGCGAGGACAAAGTCCATGAACTTAGCGGATCCCCTGAGGCAGGCCGCGAAGGCATCGTATCCCTTGTTTTTCAGAAATGTGTCCGGGTCGTCGCCATCAGGCAGCGAGACCACGTTCACTTTCATGCCGCTCCCGGCAAAAAGCTCAAAGCCGCGCAGCGTGGCCTTTACTCCCGCTGGGTCCGGATCGAAGATCAGCATCAGTTTCTGGGCGAACCGGCGCATCAACCGCAGGTGCCCGTCAGTGAGCGCTGTGCCCAGCGTCGCCACGGCGTTCTTCGCGCCGTACTGATGGCATGCGATCGCGTCGAGGTATCCCTCGACGATGATGAAATATCCCTGCTTCCGCGCCGGCTCCTTCGCCTGGTCGAGGCAGTAGAGCACATTGCTCTTGCTGTAGAGTGGCGTCTCGGGCGAGTTCAGGTACTTGGGCAGGGAGTCGTCCATTACCCTGCCGCCGAAGGCGATCACCTGCCCGCTGATGTCCCGGATCGGGAAAATGATCCTGCCTCGGAAACGGTCATAATGTCCTTCGCCCTCGCTCCGCTTGACGATAAGCCCGGCCTTCTCCAACAGTGCCGGGGCATGGCCCTTTTGACGAAGATGCTTCAAGAGCCCGTCCCACTCGGGCCGCGCAAACCCCAGGGCAAAGTCCCTGATGATCGACTCCGTGAGGCCCCGCTTTGCGAGGTATGCCCTGGCCGCGCTGCCTGCGGGGCCTTCAAGCTCGCTACGGAAGTAGTCCGCCGCTTCGGCGGTTATCTTGAGCAGCGCCTTCCTCTCGTCATCGCTTTTCTTCTCATCGGCCCGCGGCCTGCTTTCAGGAAGCGTGATGCCCGCGCGGCCGGCAAGGTGCTTCACCGCCTCGGGAAAGTTCAAGCCCTCCTGCAGCTCCAGGAACTTGAAGGCGTCGCCGCCGACGCCGCACCCGAAGCAGTGGAAGATCTGCTTGCCGGGGTTCACATTGAACGATGGCGTCTTTTCGCTGTGGAACGGACAGAGCCCCAGCCAGTTCTTGCCCGCCTTCTTGAGCGAGACATACCCCGACACCACATCGTAGATGTCGACGCTGTCCCGCACCCGCCGTATGATATCTTCTGTGTACACCTTATCGTTTCAGCTCCGCCACAGTCACCCCTGCCCCGCCTTCTGACGGCTCTCCGGTCCGAAAGGACGCGACAAGAGGATGGCCCTTCAGAAGTTCCGTCACCGCGTTCTTGAGCGCCCCGGTACCGAGACCATGGATGATCGTCGCGTGGTGGAAACCCTTTACTCCCGCCCGGTCAAGGAGCCGTTCTGTTTCGGCGAGCGCTTCGTCCACCCGAAGACCAAGCAGGTTCACGCGATCGGGCAGACCTTCCCGTTCTTCGACGTCGGCGCTCCAGCCGGAGACCAGGCCGCCCTGCTTCGCGGCTGCGTTCTGTTCCAGCGGGACAGCGTCCCGCAGCGCTATCTTGAGCTTCATGCCGTCCGCGTCCACCTCGAGCTCATCGTGATGGACGTACAGTACCGTACCCGTTCGTTTCAGCCTCGGCATCCTCACCCGGTCGCCGGGATGGATCTTGCCATGATAGACCGGCTGATCGACCGGTTCGTCTTCCACCGGCTCGAGCTGCTGCGCAAGTGCGGCGATCTCCTGTCGTTCCTGCTCCACCTGCCCGCGATCGATCGCTGAATAGCGGGAGAGGTCCTTCAGTTTCTGACGGAGGCCGGCGAGAACATCGCGTGCGTCAAGCTTGGCCTTAGCCCTCGCGGTCCGTGCTTCATCGGACGCGCTCCTGTGAAGTTGCTCCGCTTCAGCCTTGAGACGATGTGCCGCTTCCAGTTCCTGGGCGATCTGCTGACGTTCGGCTCGGAGCAACCGGACATCCTGCTCGACCTGCTCCAGAAGCCGGTCAAGATTTGCCTCGTCCCCGCTGAGGCGGCCGCGCGCGTCACGGACCACGCCATCCGGCACGCCAAGCCGCGACGCCATGTCCAGGCCGTAGCTCCTGCCCGGCCTGCCCGGGAGGAATCGGTACGTGGGCTGAAGCGTACCGGGATCGAACTCCATTGCGCCATTGACGGCGCCCTCGGTCCGGGCGCCGAACAATTTAAGCATATTGTGGTGCGTCGTGATCACGCTCACACAACCGCTCTCCTGCAGGCTCGCCAGGACAGCCGCGCCCAGGGCGCCCCCTTCTGCGGGGTCCGTTCCCGATCCCAATTCGTCCAGCAGCACCAGTGAATCGCTCTTCACGTCCCGGAGAATGCCAGCGATCTGACGCACATGGGACGAGAACGTACTGAGGTCCATCTCCAGGCTCTGCTCATCGCCGATGTCGGCGAACAGATCGCCGAAGACCGGAACTTCGCTTCCCTCGGCGGCAGTCACCGGAATGCCGGCCTGGGCCATAAGGCACAACAGTCCGATCGTCTTGAGAATGACTGTCTTGCCCCCGGCGTTAGGACCGCTGATGATCAGCGTTCTGCCGGTAGTTGAAAGATCGATATCGTTCGGTACGGCGATATGCCCCGCGCCGGACATTTGTTTCGCGATGATGAGCGGGTGCCTCGCAGCGCGAAGGTGCAGCCTGCGTTTTTCGGACAGCTCCGGCACGGCCCCCCGGTACACGGTCCCGAACCGGGCACGGGCAGCGATGGCATCGAGGCCTGCAGCTGCTTCCAGGGTGGCACCGATCGCGCAAACATCCTGGGCGAGAAGACCGGAGAGCTCACGGAGAACGCGCTCAACCTCCTCGCGCTCTTCCATACGAAGCTCGGCAAGCCGGTTGTTCTGTTCAACGACCTCGAGCGGCTCTACAAATACCGTGGCGCGGGAGCCGGAATGGCCGTGCACCACGCCCTTGATGCCCTGTCGAAAATTCGGCTTGAGCGGCATCACATAGCGATCGTCGCGGACCGTGATCACCTGGTCCTGGACGATGTTCTGTGCGCCGGAATCACGGAGGATGCGGGACATGCGGTCCATGATCTCATCCCGCGTCCGCCCTATCAGTTTTCTGACCCGACGGAGCGCCGGGCTTGCGGAATCTTTCACCTCACCGGTGTCGTCCACGGCTGCATGGACCGCTTCTTCACAATGCTTGAGCGGCGTGATCCCTGCCGCCCGCGCACACAGGAGCGGCGCGGCCATGCCGGCCCCCTCAAAACGCTGGAAAAAGGTCTTGAGCCTTCGCGCAGCGCCAAGCGTAACGGCGATGTTCAAAAGCTCTGCCGGCTGAAGCATCATTCCCGGCACGCTGAGCTTGCCAACCTCACTGCTGATGTCGCGGATCCCGTCCAGGGGAGGATGGTCAAACGAGCCGAGGATGCTCAGGAATTCCCGCGTCTCGCCGAGGCGCTCGCTGACCTGGGAAAACCCCGCCACCGGGAGGAGCTCCAAGACCTTCGCCCGGCCTGGCTCCGAAGCAGCGTAGCCGGCTACGATGTCCCGTACTTTGTCATATTCAAGGACCCTGAATGCGTGTTCGTTCATCCTAACCCGGACAAGCCGCGAAAAACAAGGATAAAGACCGGCTCTCTGGCCTGCGCAGGAGGTAAACGCGGTCTGCCTCTTCCCCTGCGACCTTCTCGTTCGGCCAGCCGTCAACGAAAGGTTCCGACATCTCGCGATCAATGCCGGCAAGGACCGTATTCATGTTTTGTTCGGGACTTCTGTGGAGGATCCTGCTGTCGGTGTAAGGATTGGAAAAGGTCTCACGATAGGGAACTGCTCTCTTTTCGGGCATGAGGTCGTCACAGAGCGCTTTGCTCTCCTGCAGCTCCCGCATAATGGCAGCCCTGCAGCGGGGATCGGCATCCATACCGGACTGGAGCGCCAGCCGAGAGAAATCACCAGGCTTCACTGATCAGGACTCCTGAAAAAGATCAGGGAGCCCCGATCCAGATGGCCCCCTGTTTTATTGCTATGCGCTATATCACTTTGTACATGCCACCAGGTTTACCCCAGTGAACTTTTGACCAGTTCGCTTACCAGCTTGTTGTCTGCCCTGCCTGCAATGACCGCTTGGACCGCTTTCATTACTTTACCCATGTCCTTGGTGCCCTGCGCACCGGTCTGCGCAATCGCTTCGCGCACGATACGCTCCACCTCTTCGCGGTGCAGCTGCTGCGGCAAATAGACCTCGAGGAACGTGACCTCCCCAGCCTCCTTGTCCGCCAGATCCTGACGGCCGCCTTTGGTGAACTGCTCGATGGAGTCCCG
>Ga0334722_10006780_pt1 | contig 11238 bp, 12 predicted proteins | sample C3_bottom_MG_FD_207210 | JGI IMG/M metagenome (GOLD analysis project Ga0334722, IMG submission 207210) | Sediment microbial communities from Yellowstone Lake, YNP, Wyoming, USA - C3_bottom | ecosystem: Environmental > Aquatic > Freshwater > Lake > Sediment | place: USA: Wyoming | collected...
ATGCCGTCCGCCGGTACCTGGGCGCCGCGAAATACCGGTACGGAGAGGCGGAGGAGAAGGGCCAGATCGGCCTGGTCACGGGGCTGGCGTGGACGGAGTTCGGCGGAGAGCTCCTGCTGATCGAGGCCGCGCTCATGCCGGGGAAGGGAAACCTGAAGGTGACGGGAAAGCTGGGGGAGGTGATGCAGGAATCGGCGCACGCCGCGCTCTCCTACATCCGGACCCGCGCGGACCGCATGGGACTGGACAAGCTTTTCTACCAGAAGATCGACATACACATCCACGTGCCGGAGGGGGCGATCCCGAAGGACGGCCCGTCGGCGGGGATCACGATGGCGACGGCGCTTGCGTCGGCGCTGCTGAAAATTCCAGCGCGCAACGACCTGGCGATGACGGGGGAGATCACCCTGCGCGGACGGGTGCTGCCGATCGGCGGGGTCAAGGAGAAGCTGCTCGCGGCGCACCGAGGCGGGATAAAGACCGTCATCCTGCCCGCGGACAACGAGAAGGACATGGCGGAGATTCCGTCAAAGATCCGGAAGAGCCTCGAGATAATCTTCGTGCGGCACATGGACGAGGTGATCGAGGCCGCGATAAGCATGTCCGCCGACGTGAAGCCTGCCGAGCTCGTATCGCCTCCGGAGCCGGAGCCCCAGGACCTGCCTCCCGCTCCCGAAGACGGGGAAGTAATCCGCCACTAAATCCGGAAGACGCTTCGCCTCAGGGGGGGGCAGCTTCGCCGCCTCGGAGGGGGGACTCCGTTCGTGGCTCGCCGGGCGCTCGTTCCCAAATCGCCCGTCTGCGCTTTAACCTCACTGCGCCCCCCTCCTGCGGCGGCTCCGCCGGACACTCCTGAGGCGTGCGCGTCTTCCGGATCATTGCGTGATGATTTTCCCGCCGCTTGCGTTCGCGATCCGTTCGGCATCCGCGCGCCCGATCACGTCGGGCAGCGGGAGAAGGCCCTTTCCCGCCACGGCGCCTGAAGCAAGCTTGAGCGCGACCTCCGCGAGCAGGACGCCCGCGAGTATGCCTTTGGGGTCCTCGACCGATGCCGAAGCGGATCCGTTTCCCCCTTCCGACCAGACGCCCGCGACGGCGACCGGCGTTCCTTCCGCCGCCTTCATCGAGCCGCGCATCCAGAACATGAAGGCCGCCGAAAGCTCCCCGCCGACCTTCCCGAGAGATCCGAGTGTTTTTCCGAGGGTGCGGTAGCTGCCGGAGGAACGTCCTGGCGCAAGGCCGATGAAGCCTTCCTCCATGCCGAAGTAGCAACCGGCGGGAGACCCGGGAGGGGAGGGCATCTCTTTCTGCGCGTTCCCCGCAGCCCTCCTGAAGAAGGCATACCCGCCGAACCTGTCGAGGGAACAGAAGAGGTATCTTCGCGGGTCCGGCCCCTGCCGCCCCGCGCGATCATTCCCACCGCCGGCTAAGATGTGGGCGGATAGGAGCTCCGTCCACCCCGGCATCAGTCCGCAGCCCGATACCGCGGCAACGCCCCTGCGGCGGAATGCGTCGTGGATCTCCTTCCTGTCGGCCGCGGATGGCGTCGCATCGCCGATGCTTGCAGTATGTATTCCCCTGCCGGCGCACGTCAGCATGATTCCCTTTTCATATTCCGCGCAAGGGCCCACCGCGCTGGCGACGGCGTGCACGCCCTCCAGCAGCCGTTCGAGCTCGGGGGCTTTACCTGCGTCAGCCATTCCCCACCGGCATTTCGGGGAGAGCTTCTTAGCGAACTTCTTCGCGTCGCGGATGTTGTAGTCCACCAGGAAGAGTTCCCCGACCTCCGGCCGGGAAGAGAGGGATTGCGCGGCGATCCTGCCGATGTACCCGGCGGCGCCCAACAGGAGTATCTTCATGGCACAATATTATCAGAGAGGGCGGCGCCATGCGCGCTCATGCGCGTTGACATCTTCGAAGGGTATTTGCTAATGTATGTGGTCTTCGATCTTTGGAGATAGTGAACGGGCGGATAGCTCAGCTGGTAGAGCATCGCCCTTACAAGGCGAGGGCCACAGGTTCAAGTCCTGTTCCGCCTACCATTCGTAATCGAATCGGGGTGGTAGTTAAGCTGGTTATAACGCCGGCCTGTCACGCCGGAGGCCGCGGGTTCAAGTCCCGTCCACCCCGCCATTCCCGTCAAGGGGCTGCAGATTTCAGTCTGCGGCCCCTTTTTCAATCATGCCGATGGCAATGATTCCATTATTCCGTGCCTCTTCGTAATCCGGATTGATCCGCAACGCGTTCTGGAAGCATCCGACCGCTTGCCGGTATTGGCCGAGTCCGAGGTAGGAGATGCCCAGGTTGTTCCACGTCTCGGCGCGATACGGTTGGATCCGGAGCAATTCCCGGAAAATGGCGATTGCCTCCTGGTGCCGGCCCAGTTTCTGGTAGGAGACGCCAAGGTTGTTCTGCGACTCCGCGTCATCCGGCTTGATGCGCAACGCTTCCTGAAAATATCCGATCGCCTCCTGGTGCCGGTCGAGTTTCTGGTAGGCCACGCCGAGGTTGCACCACGCCGCGACGAAATCCGGCTTGGACCGCGACGAATCCTGGAAATATTTGATGGCCTGCTGGTATTGGCCGAGATCGATGTAGGAGATGCCCAGGTTGTTCATGGCGAGCCAATTCCTGTCCGTGACCGACACCGTACGTGACAACAGCGTCACGCTGTTTTTCCAGTAGCCCACCTGGCTCCAGGCGGCGGCCGAAAAAGCCAAAACCGCCGCTCCTCCCAGCACCCCCAGCGCGACCCTGCGGAAATTCCACCGCGAAAGCACCGACGGTACGCCCCACGCGACGGCGATAAAAATTCCGATCAACGGAACGTACGTGTAACGGTCCGCCATTGCGTGCTCCCCCACCTGTACCAGTCCGATCAACGGAACCAGCGTCCCCAAGTACCACAACCACCCGACGGCAAGATACGGCCGTCGGCGGGCCTCCCGCAGGGCAATGACGGAAAGTCCGCAGAGCAGCAGGATCGCCCCCGCGATTTTCCACGCGGGGACGCTGGCATGGATAATAGCCGGGTGGGGATAGAACACCGCGAGCGATGAAGGCCATGCCGTCTTCCATAAATAAGCGGCATAGGACACGATCGCGTTTGAAATCCTCGACGCGGCCGGGATATGCTCGAATTCCAATACCGCTCCACCCCTGGCCTGGGCCAGATACGCGATCGCGCAAGATATAACGGACATCGCCAGCAGCGGAACCTTCTCCCATACAAGCCGGAAGAACACGGGTGCGCAGGATCCGGGCGAGGTGTGAACCGATGTGTCATGCGGCGTGAACCGTCCCAAGGGCCACCAATCCAGCAGCAGGAGCACGAACGGCAGCGTCACCAGCATAGGCTTGGACATCAGGCCCAGGGCGAAAAGCGCAGCCACCGGAAGGTATCGTCCGAGGCCTGGACGCCGCGCGTATCGCAGATACGCCCCCATCGTCAAGATCCAGAACAGGGTGGAAAGCACATCCTTGCGCTCCGCGACCCACGCCACCGACTCCACGTGCAGCGGGTGCACGCCGAACAGGGCCGCCACGAAGGCGCTTTGCCACACCCCGTCGGTCATACGCCGCAGCACCAGGAACAGCAGAATCGTATTCAGCAGGTGGTACAGCGCGCTCATCCGGTGATGCCACCCCGCGGATGGGCCGAAAAGTTCCACGTCCAGCATGTGCGAGAGCCAAGTGAGAGGGTGCCAGAAGTTCGCGTAGAGGGTCGTGAAGGCCCACGATGTGCCCTCGAGGGTAAGGCCCATCAATACGACGGGGTTCTCGGATACATATATGTCGTCATCGATGTTGATGAAGGCATGTCCCCCCGTCTGCCAGTAGACGCCGGATACCAGCAGGGTCAACGCGATAACGATCAACGGGAGGACGGCTTTGGAGGATACGTGAGTTGTGCTCATCTGTGCGAAGGCCTGGGTTCAGTCGTCCTTCCTGATCCTGACCACCTGGCTTACGCCGGGCAGCGCCTCGATCTCCCGGGATTCCAGGGTGTCGGTGTCTCCGATGACCCCGATGATGATGCGGTTGGCGCCCGTCGACTGGTGGATGTCGAAGCCGTGGCCGATCAGGTACGACTTGATCGCGTCCAGAGCTTCTTCCGGCGCGTTCCGTTTCGTGATTATAAGCATGGTTAAGATCCTTCCGTATTGGACTTGATGCGCTCCAGGCGGCGGGACTCGTCCACGACTCTCTCGAACAGCCTGACGATGGCGCCGTCGTCCAGCGGCCCCGGGTTGTCCCCCTTCATGCGGGCGAAGATGCGCTTCTCGCGCGCGGGGTCGAACACGGGAAGGCCCAGTTCTTTCTTGATGTGGCCGATTTCAAGGGCCAAGCGGGCACGCTCGTTGAATATCCGCAAGAGCACATCGTCAAGCAGGTCTATCCGTTTCCGTATGCCGTCGATCTCCACCTTCACCTCGCAGGAATGGTCTGATTGCCGCCGGGCCGCTCGTTCCTTTGATCACATTCCTAACAGATATCCCGGTTCTAATCCAGCCCGCCGTCCATACGGCGGAAACAAAAAAAGGGCGGGGGACAATCCCCCGCCCTTCATTTCCTGCTTGCCCGAGGCGTGAGTTACTTCTTCGGCGCCGCCGGGGGAGGAGTCGTAGGCTCGGCAGGCTTCTCGTCGCCTTTGCCTTCCTTCTTGGCTTTCTTCGCGGCCTTTTTCTTGGCTGCCTTCTTCTTGGCCTTCTTCTTCTCCGGCTTCGCCGCGTCGCCGTCCTTCTTCTCTACGCTCGGGGCCGCCTTCGTGGGTTCTGCCGGGGCCGCTTTCGGCTCCGCCGCCATTACCGTGCCGTAGCACGTCAGGGCGAAAACTACCGCCACCATCAACGAAAGGAACTTCTTCATCTTTACTTACCTCCATTAGGAGTGAATTTAACCTGAATGTACTTATCTCAAGGAACATGCCAACCCTGGCACAAATATATATACTTGAATCATAAGGCATATAATATCGGGCAATGTTATTGACACCTTCCTGGTTCCTCGGATAAGGAGCCGTTTCCCCATTTGGGGAAGGGTTTCGCCTGTTCGAGCAATCCCCTTGCGGGAGATTAGCCGCAATCATCAAGGTTCTCTTCAATCCCGACCCCAACGGAATCTTCCTTTTCCGCTTGCAAAAACGCGGCGTAAAGGTATATGATTCATTTCTTTCGGGTTGCGGGCATCTCCAAACAGGGGAAAAGGTGTGACCAGGATCAAGCTATTCTCGGGGAACGCCAACGTCGAGCTGGCGAAGGAGATCTGCGCGTTTCTCTGCGTTCCGCTGGGGACCGCCGACATCCGGCGGTTCAGCGATGGGGAGATCAACGTGGAGATCCGGGACAACGTGCGCGGCGTGGACGTCTTCATCATCCAGTCGACCTGCCCTCCCGTGAACGACAACCTGATGGAGCTGCTGATCCTGATGGATGCGCTCAAGCGCGCGTCCGCGCAGCGGGTGACGGCCGTCATACCCTACTACGGCTACGCCCGGCAGGACCGAAAGGTGCTCCCGCGCGCCCCGATCACGGCCAAGCTTGTGGCGGACATGCTGACGGCCGCCGGGGTGTCCAGGGTCCTCACGGTTGACCTCCACGCCGGGCAGATCCAGGGTTTTTTCAACATCCCGGTCGACCACCTGTATGCCGCGCCGGTGATGCTTGAATATATTAAGGCGAATTACGGGAACGACACCGTGATCGTTTCGCCGGACGCGGGCGGAGTCGAGCGTGCGCGTGCGTTCGCCAAGCGGCTGAACTCGCCGATGGCGATAATCGACAAGAGGCGCCTGGCCCCCAACATCGCCCAGGTCATGACGATCATCGGGGATGTGGAGGGGAAGACGGCGATCCTTCTCGACGACATGGTGGACACCGCGGGGACGTTGGCCTTGTCGGCGGAAGCCCTGAAGAAGGAAGGGGCGAAGAAGGTTTTCGCCATGGCCACCCACGCCGTCCTGTCCGGGCCGGCGATAGAGCGGCTGGAAAAGTCCGCCATAGAGGAGCTGGTGGTGACCGACACCATCCCCCTCGGCGCGAAGTCGTCCTGCAGGAAGATCCGGGTCCTGTCGGTGGCCAGCCTTCTGGGGGAAGCCATCAAGCGGATCCATTTCCACGATTCGGTAAGTTCGCTGTTCGTATAGGAGGAGAGAAGGAATGGCCACGATGGAACTGGCGGCGGCCCGCCGCCTGGAGACCGGGAAAGAGATCAACAAGAAACGTCTATTCAAGGGAAGGGTCCCGGGGGTCATATACGGGAAAGGTCTCGAGACGCGGCCGCTGGAATTCGAGCGGCGCGACCTGGAGAAGTTTCTCTCCGTCGCGAGGCGGGGAACGGTCGTAGTCAAGATGAACGTGACCGATGGAGCCGACGCGAAAGAGGCTTTCGCGGTGCTCAAGGAGGTCCAGACGGATCCCCGCACCGACCGCGTCATCCACGTCGACTTCTACGAGGTGGCTCTCGGGCAGAAGTTCCGGATCGAGGTGCCGCTTCGGTTCCGCGGCAAGGCGGCCGGGATCGAGCTGGGAGGCGTCCTCGAGCAGGTCATCCGCTCCCTCGAGGTGGAGTGCACGCCGGACAGCGTTCCCGAGTCGATCGAGGTTAACGTGTCGCACCTCGGGATCGGCCAGTCGATGCAGCTGGGGCATCTGACCTTTCCCGAAGGCGTGTTTCCGGTCGAGAAGGATATGAAGATGACCATCGTCTCGGTTCACACTCCGAAGGTCGAGGAAGTGGTCACACCGGCGCCAGAGGAAGGCGTCGAGGCGGTGGAGGGCGCCAGTGTCGCGGAGCCCGCTGAGAAGGAGAAAGAAAAAGAAAAGCAGAAGCCATAGCCGGCCGAAGCTCCTGATCGTGGGCCTGGGGAACCCGGGCCGCAGGTACGCCAGGACGCTTCACAACGCGGGGCACATGGCGATCGAGCTTCTTGCACGCTCCATGGATGTGAAGCTCACTGCGGTGGGAGACCTCGATCGCGGAACAGGCGGCGGCGACGAGGCTATCCCGGTCCTGCTGGGCAGGCCCAGGACGTACATGAACCTGAGCGGCCTCGCGGTGGCGCCGGTCTACCGTGCATACGCCGAGTCCCCGGAGGACCTCATCGTCCTCCATGACGACCTGGACATCCCGCCCGGACAGGTCCGGCTCAAGCGTGGCGGCGGGACGGGCGGGCATAACGGTTTGCGGTCGCTGCAGGATGAGCTCGGAACGCGCGAGTTCCTGCGGGTGCGGATAGGGATCGGCCGGCCCGCCGAAGGAGTCGACCCGGCGGATTTCGTTCTTTCACCGCCGCCGCCTGAGATCGCGGAAGCGTTTCTCGACGGCGTCGCCGCCGCCGAAAAAGCCGTCCTGGATATATTGAAAGACGGGTTCGACAAGGCAATGACGCGCTGGAACGTCCGGCGCGCAAGTCCCTCTCCGGATACCGGGGAGGGCGACATACTCCTTGCTCCCGGCGGGAAGACCGGGGGCTCGATAAGCCGAAAGGAGGCTTGAGAAATCACATGCCGAAGAAGTATGAAACCGTAGTCCTGTTCGATCCGGAACTCCCCGAAGACAAGCGCAAGGAGTTTCTCGCCAAGCTGGCGGGGGTGATCGGTACCTACCAGGGAGAGGTCCTGAAGCAGGACGACTGGGGAAACCGGAAGCTCGCCTACCCGATCCGCAAGAAGGTCAACGCGTACTACACGTTTCTTCTCTACACCGGGAACCGCGGAGTGGTGGAGGAAGTGGAGCGCAACATCAAGATCTTCGACGGGGTCCTGCGTCACATGACGACCCGCGTGGAGATCCAGGTGAAGGGGAAGGCCGCCCCGGCTGAGGCGCCGTCCCCCGCGGAAGAACAGCCGCCGCCGGCGGGGGCTCCTCCCGCAGCCCCGGCCCAGTAAAGAGGAGGTTCCGATGGTAACCTTCAACCGGGTAATCCTGGCAGGCAACCTTGTCCGGGACCCGGAAATCCGCTATCTGCCTTCCGGCCTCTCGGTGACGAGCTTCGGGATCGCGGTCAATTCCCGGTACAAGCAGAACAACGAGGTCAAGGAAGAGGTGTCGTTCTTCGACATCGTGGTCTTCGGCAAGCAGGGAGAGAACTGCGCCGAGTACCTTTCCAAGGGGCGGCCCGTACTTGTGGAGGGGCGGCTCCGGCAGCGTCGGTGGGAGGCGGAAGGGGTCAAGAAAAGCAAGATCGAAGTGGTTGCCCAGAACGTGCAGTTCCTCGGGTCTCCCGGCGGCGGTGCGGGCAAGAGCGCCCCGGAAGGAACGGCGGCCCCGGGCGGCGAAAGCGTTGACGACGACACCCCGTTCTGACGGACGGGGCGCAACGATAACATCCGATCACCAGGAGGAATAGGAGCGATGGCCATCCCGACGAGAAACCCCCGGCACAACAGCGGGCGCGAGGGCGGCGGCCCCGGAGGGCCGAAGAGGCGCTACGTCCGCAAGAAGTTCTGCCGGTTCTGCGCGGAAAAGGAACTTCAGCTCGACTACAAGAACGTCTACATGATCAAGCAGTTCGTCTCTGAACGCGGGAAGATCGTCCCGCGGCGCATCTCGGGGACCTGCGCCAAGCATCAGCGGAAGCTTACGGTGGAAATAAAGAAGGCGCGCATCGTGGCGCTGATACCGTTCACCGCCACCCAGGTCCGGTAGGAGGGCGGCTATGAAGGTCATACTGCGCGAAGACGTGGAAAAACTCGGCAAGGCGGGCGAAGTCGTCAAGGTCGCCGATGGGTTCGGGCGCAACTACCTCATCCCGCGGGGGCTGGCGGTGCTTGCGAACGTGCGGAACCTCAAAACCCTCGATCACGACAAACGGGTGATCGAGGCTCGGGTGAAGAAATCCCGGAAGAGCGCCGAATCGCTGGCTTCGAGGCTCCAGGCGGTGTCCGTGACGATCTCCGCGAAGGCGGGCGAGGAGGGGAAGCTGTTCGGCGCGATCACCTCCAGGGACATCGCGGAAGCGCTGGAAAAGGCCGGCGTCCCCGTCGACAGGAAGAATATCCTGCTTCCCGATCCGATAAAGCACCTGGGCGACTACAAGGTCAAGGTTAAGGCGGGGGCCGATTTCCAGCCCGAGGTCCCCGTGAGCGTGGTGGCGGAAGCGTAACCGGTACAGGGAAGGGGGGTGCCCATGAACGGTTCGCGGCCGACGCCGGCTTCCGGCGCCGACACCCCCCTTCTCCGCATCCCCCCGCACGACCTGGCCGCCGAGCAGGCGGTCATCGCGTCCATCCTTCTCAACAACGACCTGATGAACGCCGCCCTGGAGATACTCCGCCCGGACGATTTCTACCAGGGCGCGCACCGCACGCTTTTCTCGGTGATGGTCGACCTCTACGACAGGGGCCGCGCGATCGACCAGCTCACCCTCTCCTCCGCGCTGAAGGACCGGGGGGTGGAAGGGGAAGTAGGGGGGATGGCCTACCTCTCCGATCTCATCCAGAACGTCCCCACCACGGCGAACGTCTCCGAGTACGCCCGGCTGGTCAAGAACACGGCGATCCTCCGGAAGGCGATCTCCGTCGCGCAGCAGATCACGACCTCCGCTTTCCAGGGAGTGCCGGAGGTCGACGAGTTTCTCGACCAGATGGAGCAGGCGGTCTTCGCCATCGCCGAGGAGAAGATCAAGCCCTCCTACTTCACGATGGCCGAGATGGCCAAGGAGTCGATGAAGGAGATCGAGCAGCTCTTCGAAAAGAAGGAGCTGATCACCGGCGTCCCGTCCGGGTTCCGCGACCTCGACCAGCTCACCTCGGGGTTCCAGAAATCGGACATGATCATCATCGCGGCGCGGCCCAGCATGGGGAAGACCGCCCTCTGCCTCGATATCGCCCGGAACGCCTCGATGAAGTACAAGATGCCGGTGGCGATCTTCTCCCTGGAAATGAGCCGCCACCAGCTCGCGCTGCGGATGATCTGCTCGGACGCACGGGTCAACTCACGGAAGCTGCGCAGCGGGTACCTCGCGCAGGACGAGATGAACCGGATCGTCGCGTCGGTCGGACGGCTTTCCGATGCCCCGATCTATATCGACGACTCGGGCGCCCTGACCGCGCTCGAGGTGCGGGCGAAGGCGCGCAGGCTCAAGAAGGAAAAGGACATCGGGATGCTGGTGGTGGACTATCTCCAGCTCATGCGGGGATCGTCATTTCGCGGCTCCTCGGACAACCGCGTCCAGGAAGTGTCGGAGATATCCCGCTCGCTCAAATCGCTGGCGAAGGAACTCAACATCCCGGTCATCGCCATATCGCAGCTTAGCCGCAGCGTGGAAAACCGTACCGACAAGCGCCCGCTGATGTCGGACCTGAGGGAGTGCGTGACGGGGGATACCCTCGTAATGACGACTGACGGCTGCCGCGTCCCAATACGGGACCTGGTGGGAAAGCAGGCCGAAGTCTGGGCGATGTCTCCCGAGGGGCGCATCGTGCCGGCGTGGAGCGACAAGATCTGGTCCGTGGGAGAGAAGCCGGTAACGCGGATCACCCTGGCGAGCGGCCGCACCATCCGAACCACGAAGGAACATCTGCTTTACGGCGGAGGCGGATGGGTGCGCGTGGAGGATCTGAAGCCCGGCGAACGACTTGCGATTGCCCGCAGGATCCCTGAACCCTCCCGGACTGTCCGTTGGCCGGAAGAGAGGATTGCGCTGCTGGGACAACTCATAGGTGACGGCAGCTTTCTGAGTAATCAGCCGATGAGGTACACGACCGCCTCTGAAGAAAACAGCCGTGCCGTGACGGAAGCGGCCCAAAATGAGTTTGGCGCGACGGTAACCCGCTATCGAGGGCGGGGTAAGTGGCATCAGCTCATGATCACCGGCAACGGGAACAGATGGCATCCCGCCGGGGTCAACCTGTGGCTGCGGGAGTTGGGAATCTTCGGACAGCGATCCCACGAGAAGCGACTTCCCTCGGAGGTCTTCCGGTTCGACAACGAACAGATCGCATTGTTGCTGCGGCATCTCTGGGCAACCGATGGAAGCATCTGTTGCCGCCGTGCCGGTTCGAAGGGTTCGTCGAATATATATTTCAGCACATCGAGCGAGGGACTTGCGAGAGATGTGTCGGCGCTGTTGATACGACTTGGCATCGTTGCCCGAATTGGGGCCTTTTGTAAGGCGAATTACCGGCCGGTCTTCTCTGTATCGATCTATGACTCCGATCAACAGAAGCGTTTCCTTGAGTCGGTGGGAGCATTCGGACCACGCGTTGCCCCCGCGGATAAACTCTGGAATGAATT
>Ga0334722_10006781_pt1 | contig 11238 bp, 13 predicted proteins | sample C3_bottom_MG_FD_207210 | JGI IMG/M metagenome (GOLD analysis project Ga0334722, IMG submission 207210) | Sediment microbial communities from Yellowstone Lake, YNP, Wyoming, USA - C3_bottom | ecosystem: Environmental > Aquatic > Freshwater > Lake > Sediment | place: USA: Wyoming | collected...
GTCATGCCCAGTGACATTCTTACGCGGCACGTAGGCGTCGTTGCCAAAATCGGCAGCATCCTGCGTGTAGAATCTTATCGGAATGTCCTTGGTCAAGACAATTCGCATCGCCGGTTTACCCGCCGAACAGGTCGAATGAGTTAGTACAAAAGAACCAGTATCCAGAGCCTCCTTCCATGCGGCCTCATCAGTGGGCATGGTTGCCTCTAAATCGCCAAGGCGACAGTATACCTTGCAAATGTCACAGGTTATACTAAGATCGCTGCCCATCAGTGCCTCCTACTTCACAATCGGCTTGGCCGGTACGCTGAGCAGTTGCTCGATCTTGTCGGCCCCACACTTGGGGCACTTGGTCGGGCGCTTCTCGGTGCCCATGACCAGGACCTCCCAGGTATGGCCGCACTTGGGACACTCGTATTCGAGGATGGGCATTATTCAATCTCCAACCCAGCGGCCTTGAACCAGTCGGGGTCTTCCTCTCCGTCCCACAGCACTGGCACCCACCACTGACTCACGTATACAGCCGCGCAGAGCACTTCTCCATGTTGATGGGCTTCGGCCCAATCCGGCTTTACCCGGACCCGAACGCCCCGCTTGAACTGGGGATAGGCATTGCGTCGACGGTACGATCTTCCACGAGGCATGACCACTCCAAAATATGGTGCGGCTGGGGAGAGTCGAACTCCCACGGGTGTTACCCCACTAGGCCCTCAACCTAGCGCGTCTGCCAGTTCCGCCACAGCCGCAAAATCAATGGCGGGGTCGAGAGGATTTGAACCTCTGAGGCCCCTTGCGGGGCCTGCCGTCTTAGCAAGGCGGTGCAATCAGCCACTCTGCCACGACCCCAAGTCTACTTTATTATAGTCAGATGTTCCCCTTTTGGCAGGGAAAATCTGAAAAAATCTGGCGGATGGGGGGAGACTCGAACTCCCATAACCCTGTAAAGGGTTAGCCGCACTTCCAATGCGGGGCGGTGCCAATTACGCTATACCCATCCATGGCGGAGCGCAGAGGGCCTGACCCTCAGACCCCGAAGGGTCCCAACCGGATTCGAGCCGGTGCTGGCACGCCTGTCCAGTTTACGCTCCATGGAGGAGGACAGAGGTCTCGATCCTCAGACCCGAAGGTCCCAACTGGGTTCAAGCCAGTGGCTGCACCCCGGCAGCTTTGTCCTCCAAGTTCGTACATGGTGACAGTTTCCAACCGCAGTTGCTGCATTCTTTTACGTTGGGGTCTGCCGCGTTGAAGATGTTGTTGCACACGGGGCAGATCAGATGGCATTCATCTGTCTCTCTGCTCGTCCTGAAAGACAGGCAGAACGAATCAGGGCAACTTCGCGGACAGATGCTCACGATTCATCCTCTACAATCTTGAGTGGGATCATCCTGGGACCTGGCTTGAAGAACACATCTTTGTTGTAGAACACTGGCCCCAAATTCTTCGGCAACGGCTCCATCGGCATCAGTTTCCGCGCCAATGCGTTCATGTCCCCAGGCAATCCCATAAGCAGTCGAATGGTCTCCTCACCGGGTCGCCGAGCCATAAGCGGCTCCATCAACTTCTCCAAAGGAACCACCATGGCGGCTCGGAGCTTGTCTTCAGTCTGGTGTACTTCCTCCTGCGCCTTAGTCAAGTCTGCTTTCAGCTTCTTGAGCACCTTTGGATCGCGGATGTCCGGCGCTCCTCTTTTCGCAGCCTGGAAGTCCGTATGGGCCTTGGTCCCAAGCTGGGTGCCATCACGATGGCTGTTCCCCAGCCGGTGGGGTGTGCATAGAGCGCATCGAACCTGGCGGCGGGGATGCTTGCGTTTGAAATTGGCCACGACGGAATCCCTCCAAAGGTCTTGAAATCAACAACGGAATGTAGGGACGGAAGTAGCCCTGCCTGGCCACCTGGGTGTCGATCTGCTGGTAGGTGTAGGCGATCTTGAACTCCTTGCCGTCCGGGTCGATGTAGTGGCTCACGTCCATCTCGCACAGAGGCGGGCACAGGAACTCAGACGGCACGCCGTCCGGCCAGAGGTAGCCGAAGGCTTCTTGGAGTCTTTCTGGCCGTGCGGCAAGGAGCATGGAGTTCTCCAAAATTTGGAACCGGGAACGGGCCTTGAACCCGTGACCTTCTGGTCCACAGCCAGACGCTCTAGCCCACTGAGCTATCCCGGCTTGTTGTCAATTTGGCAGGTCGCCTCGGTGTTGATCCGAGCCTCCGGGATTTGGAATCCCAGGTCCAGGCTGCTGGGCGACCTGTGGAGGCCGAGTGGGGAATCGAACCCCATGAACAGGCTTTGCAGACCTATCGCCCCTCCAGGAGCATCTCGGCCAATAAATGGGAGGCGTCTTACGTTAGACGAGAGACAGGTAAATCTGTCCCATGGGACTTGAACCCATATCCCCTCCCGCACGGTGGGGGTACTCTGCCACTGAGCTACGATGCCTAAACATCGGCGGGAATCGAACCCGCATCTCCCCCGTTCGTCTGGGAGGGGGCGACTACAACCGGCCTGTGCCGCGCCCCCTCCCGTGCTTACGTCTTCAGTTCCGCCTCCCAGTACATCTCGGAGAGGAACTTCTCCCAGGACGACGGGACCTGGCCCCTGACCCCGCGCACCTTCACCTGTTCCCACCTGGGCTGCTCAGGCTTCTTGAGCAGCTTCATCCTGGCCTCGGCGGGGGTCTTGGCGTCCTTTCTCTTGTTGCAGTCGTAGCAGGCCAGCACAACGTTCGTCCACTGGCTCTTGCCACCCCGGCTCCTGGGCACCACATGGTCCAGGGTCAGGTCTGCGGTGCGCAGATGCTTGCCGCAGTATTGGCAGGTATGACGGTCCCGCTCGAAGATGTTCCTCCGGCTGAACTTCACCTGCCTCTTGTTGATGCCGGTGTAATTGGCCAGGATAATGACCTCCGGCACCATGACCCGCCAGTCGCAGCCGTGCAGGTAGGCGCTGGCCTCCTGGGCGTACTGCTTGGCCTCACGCCATGAATCGAAGTCGAACGTGGCGTAGGACTCATCCACGAACTTCGCAGCATCTTGGACTACCAGCGTCATGGCGTGCTTGACCGTGATGACGTTGATCGGTGCCCAGCCCTTGTTGAGCACAAGCACCTTCCTGTCCAGTGCGGGTATCGTGGATAAACCCATGGTTCGCGTGGCCCCTTTCTACAAAGCTGAGTCCGCCCACCAGAACGGACTCGTTACTCATTCCACACCTGGTGGATGAATTTTTGGTGCGGGTGGGGGGACTCGAACCCCCACGGCCTTGCGGCCAACTGCTTTTAGGGCAGCCACGGCTTCCGATTACGCCACACCCGCATGGTGCCAGGAGTCGGAGTCGAACCGACATCTCATCCTCTTCAGGGATGCGCCTTTACCGGGTTGGCCATCCTGGCTATCTTCCACTGAACTGTCCCAGTCTGTACTTGAGCGCCCCAACCATCTCCTCAAGGCTGTCGACCTGCGACACATGGTAGCGTCGACATACCACATCGACGTTGCCTTTGCGCCAGAATCCGTCACGGCAGCATACAATCATCCCACCCGCCTTCTGTCGGGCAAACAGTCCCAATTCCAACAGCGTGATGGGCGACTTCGTAGCTGGATCAAAGTACATGGCGATGATGTCGCAGTATTCCAGATGGCAGAGTTCCCAGTTGACCTGCTTGGCAAACTGCTCGCTGTCCGCCGATTGCACCCAGCTTGAATCCCAATCATCGCGTCGCGGGTTCAGGAAGATCAGCCGTGATCCCCACGGCTCCAGCATCTTGATGAGCTTATCCTGCCATGGTTCGGCAGCGCCCATCTCGATGGAGCCTGCGAGGAAGACTCGCATCTTCCCCCTATCAGCATCTGCCGTTACTGGATTCGGAGCCTTGATCTCCATGGGTTTCTCCTCATAGGTTAATGGACTGGTACGCCCGCCCGGATTTGAACCGGGGACCTACGGTTTAGGAAACCGTCGCGCTGTCCGCTGCGCTACGGGCGCTTGGCACCCCCGGCTGGACTCGAACCAGCATGAAATCCGCTTAGAAGGCGGATGCCTGATCCAGTTAGACTACGGGGGCGTTTAGTTCTTCCTTTTTCAAAAGATCGTAAACGTATACCTGAATGTCGGGCATCGTTTCCTTGATGATCGCTTCCACTTCGCGCCATTTCCCTCCGGCAAGCCCGCAGCCAATCCTGGGCATGTGCACGGTATACTTGCCCATAGCCCTGATAGCCACCTTACATAGCGCGGTCCTGACCGCATCGTACCTGATCGGGGGATTGTCGCCCATGCCGCGCAGCCCGTGTTGGGCAATCATATTGGCCACCAGGATGCCAGGTTCGACCGGGACGAACTGGACATCCCCAAGAAACGCGGTCTCGATCCCCCTGAACTCCGCCTCCGGCTCCTTCCACTTCTTGGAGATGGCAAGGACGAAGCCCCTGCCCCAACTCCCAACGTCGTTGCAGACGTGGCAGATGATCGCGGGGAGCAGCATTGGCTGAGTAGCATCGCCGATGACGTAGGTAATCATAAAATTGGTGCGGTGAGCGAGAATCGAACTCGCGCTCCCAGCATGGCAAGCTGGTATACTGCCACTATATGACCACCGCAAGCTCCTCTTCCAAGAATCCCACCAGGAACGGCCTGCCCTTTTCCTTACCGTATGTAAACATCCGCTCGCCAAAGTCAAGGGCGAACATGGGTTCCTTGCGCACACCGTTGGCCTCGTAGATTCTGGCGATCACCGCTTCGACATTGTGCCAGCGGGACATCACCTGGGGCTGGGGCAAGACCCTCACTTTTATTCCAACGGCCAGCATTGGGCACGCCCTTTCAAAAATGGAGCGGGTGAAGGGAATCGAACCCTCATATAGACAGCTTGGGAAGCTGGCGCTCTACCATTGAGCTACACCCGCGCACCGGAGGCCATCCTTGCCCCGCACCCAGGTATCGTCGTGTCCCTGGGGCAGGGAGTAATGTAAGCGGCTCCGACGAAAGAGCCTAGCCTCCGGCAAAATCTGGTGCCTCCGGTGGGAATCGAACCCACGACTTTCCGGTTAAGAGCCGGATGCTCTGGCCTGCTGAGCTACAGAGGCGTAAGATGGTCGGGCTGAGTGGATTTGAACCACCGACTCCCACGTCCCGAACGTGGTGCTCTAAACCAAGCTGAGCTACAGCCCGTAGATTACCAAATGAAATCCTTAACGAGGTTTATGTTCTTTTTCTGCCCATTTTGTGGAGGAGAGAATCTTAACACAATAGATGGTTTGTTGTGAAACAAATGTGCGTCTAACCACACCACCGAATCCACCTGTGGAATGTAGACAAGTATCGCGTCGATTTCTCCTGATTGATAATTGACATACGTATGTTCATCACTCGTTCTCTTTCGTGGTCTCCTAAAATCCACACTAATGGCCCCAGATGCACGGTGTTCTGGAACATAGCCCCCGTATTTTATCTGCACTCGTTTCAGATCACCCTTGCCAAAATCAATCACCAAATCATAGCGAGCCTGCACAGTTGGGCGGCTCACCACGTGACCCTTCTCAGCAGCACGCTGCTGCACTTTTAGTTGGGCAAGTTCCCCTTTTTGCATGTTGTCCATATAGACCTCCTGTAATGCCAACAGGAAGTATACGATGTGGATAACAAAAGTCAACTTAAAAATGGTCGGGGTGGCCGGATTTGAACCGACGACTTCGTGGTCCCAAACCACGCGCTCTACCAAGCTGAGCTACACCCCGCTGGTCGGACTGGTGGGATTTGAACCCACGACCCCCTGACCCCCAGTCAGGTGCGCTGGCCAAACTGCGCTACAGTCCGTTGTGACTTCAAGTGTCACGAAATGTGACATCCTATAAACCCATTATTCTTACTGACTTTACAACGCGAGTTACGGGCTTCTTACGGTCGTTTGTTGGTAAACGCATTCTGGCGTTTTTCCAGATAAATTGGTGCCCCCAGGGGGAGTCGAACCCCCACTCCGTTAAGGAACCAGGGTTTGAGCCTGGCGCGTCTGCCTGTTCCGCCACAGGGGCTTGGGGCCACCTCCAGGAGTCGAACCTGGCTCTCCGCGTTACGAGGGCGGTGCCTAACCGCTCGGCTAAGGTGGCGATTGTTCCGGGAACCTGGTCCTCAATTCCTTCCGCATCATGGTCAGCGCAGCCGCAACGGCTTCAGCGTCGCCCTTGTGCTCCTTGATGTAGTCCTGCCCCATCTGAAGCAGGTGGTCGAACTCATGCACAAGGCCCTTCTGGCATTTGTCCTGCATCCTCAGCACCCGCTCCCATCGCTGCCTGTGCTGGGCGTCCTTCTCGTCGATCTCCTCCTCAGCCGCGTCGACGGCAGTCTGCCGCCCCTTTTCCATGCGCTCCATTATCTTCCGTTCGAGATGGCGCACGCGCAGGACGAAGTGTATGTTCTCCAAAAGACCGCCCAGGATGACGCCGAATATGCACGCGGCGAGGCCGATCAGGACAACATCGGTGATGCAGAACATGCTCGACCTCCACAAGAAACTGGTAGCGACGGCTGGACTCGAACCGCTCCCGTCCTTTTTTCATAGGAAGTAACCCTGTGCCTCACTGCCCCAAATTCTGGTCCAGACAGAGGGAGTTGAACCCTCAACTTTCAGATTATGATTCTGATGCTCTCGCCAGTTGAGCTATGTCTGGTGGTAATACCATTACGCCTGCGTGCACTTCTGCGTAGCTTAGAAATGTCAACAAAATTAAGCTACATCACATGAATTTGGCTCCCTCGGTAGGACTCGAACCTACAAACCCTTACGGGCACCGCATTAACAGTGCGGCCACTTACCCAGTTAGTGTACGAGGGAATTAAATTGGTCGCGGGGGCCAGAATCGAACTGGCGTAGCCAGGCTTATGAGACCTGGCAGGGGACCAACACCCTCCCCGCATCATTGTCAATGGTACACCCGGCAGGACTCGAACCTGCGGTTACTGGCTTCGGAGGCCAGCGCCTTTCCAACTTGGCTACGGGTGCATATCGAAGGGGATAGATCGTGCGTCGCTTCTAACCGTTTAGCTTCTCCCCCGTAATGTGGGGGAGGTAGGAGTCGAACCTACTACTTTGGCTCTTCAGGCCAACGCTTTCCTGTAACGGCGCAACAGTTCCCCTTCAATTCGTGGAGGCCGTCCATCCGCTGGCCCCCTCACAAGTTTTGGTGGACCGACAGGGAATCGAACCCTGGTCTCCGGCGTGCAAAACCGGCGCTCTCCCGCTGAGCTATCAGCCCGTGGAGCCACAGGGAATCGAACCCTGATTTCCGCATTGCGAACGCGGCGCTCTCCCGTTGAGCTATGGCCCCGAAATTATGCGACGTTGGACAGTTGTTTTCAGGCTGCCCGCCCCTCCGGCTCGTCGAACACCGAAGTCTCGTCCCAGAGGCCGCACCCATGCGCGAACGTCGTTCTATGTCCTCCAGCATTATTATAGTCGAAAGACCCCCCTCTGTTGGGGAAAATCTTGAAAAAACTTGGTGGAGCCAGTGGGAGTCGAACCCACATCTCCGGTACTCTCCGTGAGCTATGGCCCCATTGAAATTATGGTGGAGACACGGGGAATCGAACCCCGATTTCGAGACTGCCAGCCTCGCGCTCTCCCGTTGAGCTATGTCCCCAATGGCGTGCCCGGAAGGAGTCGAACCTTCAACCCCCAGGTTCGTAGCCTGGTACTCTGTCCAGTTGAGCTACGGGCACATGGCGCTCGCAAGGAGTGTCGATCTCCTCCCTTCGCCTCGACAGGGCGACGTGCACAGCCGGTACACCATGCGAGCAATCTGGACCGGGCGACCAGAATCGAACTGGCGTCATCAGCTTGGAAGGCTGACGCTCTACCGTTGAGCTACGCCCGGTGGGGTGGCCAGCGGGGGTCGAACCCGCACCTTCAGGTTCACAGCCTGGTATGCAGAAGCCGCTACACCATGGCCACCATGTTAAATTTATGGTGGGGATATGAGGAATCGAACCCCCTAGCCAAATGGCACGCGCTCTACAGGCGCGGGCTGATCCCACTCAGCAGTATCCCCATGCAGGGGCTGACAGGCTATCCTGCCAGCCCCTGGTCAAACACGTTTCAAGCCTATGAACTTTTCAAAGATCGCAGAGCCTAAAAGCCCAGGCACAAAAGAAAAAGCCCTGATCCCCTCTTCGAGGACCAGGGCTTTCTTGAATCTGATCCTCGAACTTCTTTAGTCGCCACAATCCTTATTGCTTCCCAGAATTGTAGCGGCCATATAGTCGCATCGCGGCGACTGCGTCGCTTCTGGGGTAGGCAATGAGAATCGTTGCGACCTAAGCATGTTCAGGATTCCATCTCGTGAAAAAGCGCCCATCCGCCCCAACTGTACTGCATGGCTATGCTGATGTCAAGATGTTTTTGAGAATTTTTTATTTGTACTCCAGCCTCCAGTTGTACGGGATGCTTTCGTCCCCTGGGGCCAATCGCTCAACCTCGGCTGGGTCATGCGGATGCGTGGCGCAGATGACGACCACGCTGAACGGCTCCGCCAGGCCCTTGAAACCATTCCAGAGGCCAGGCGGGATGACGACCAGGCTGTGGTTGTCCGGCCCCAGGAAGATTTCCTCCACATTGCCGAAGGTCGGGGACTCCTTGCGCGGATCGTAGACGACCATCTTGATGCGCCCGAACACACAGGCATAGCTGTGCGCCGCATCTCTGTGCTTGCTCCAGCCCTTGACCACGTCCTTGAAGACGGTCGAGGCGTAGACCTCACCGAACTTCTGAAAGTGAGAATCGGTCGACTTGAGGATGTTCATGATGGTGCCGCGTTCATCTGGGATGCGGCGCTGCGGGATGATCTTGAGACCCTGGATGTCGCTCACGTCCGCGTTATCCTTGCCCTCGATGCGATTCTGGCATGGCATACATCGAAGAAGCGTGGGGCCTGCCAGCGCATCGCCCTGAATGTAGAACGGGTCTTTCTCACCCACCAGCTTGCCACATGAGACGCAACGGCCCCTGGCTTTAATTACCCTGACACCCTTGCCCGTCGCCACGAAGTGTTCCAGTAGCTTGTATCCCTCTTTAAGAGGGTCTGCAACACAGTCCCGGCAGAATGTCATCACGCCCCGAATGTTGTCAATAACTACAACACGTGGCTCGGTGCTGAGGAACTCATGCTGGCATATCTGACATCTCATGGATGTTCTCCTTGGTTATGACCTTGAGTTCCGGCACGGGGATTATGAATGCCCCGCCTCGGTTCAGGTATTTCTTCTGCTCCGAGATGATCTCCTTGGCGAAGTTCCAGGGCGTCAGCAGCGTCTGCCTGGGCATCCGAACCAGTAGTTCGGACGGCGGGAACACCCCGATATTCGTACCTGGGATGTCATGCTTCTGCTTATGTGGACTCTTATCCACGGCGAAGCTGAGCATGTCCCCGATGTCGGCAAAGTTGATGAGCACCGTGCCCTTGGCGGATGCCCCATATACCGCAACATCTCCCCTGGCGCTCTGCTGGGTGACGTACTTCCTCAACGCAAGGGCAATGTCTGTGGCTTTCTGGGCGAAGTTCTTGTAGCACAAGCTCGGATCAACCACCTGGGAATCCAGTTCTGCGTCAGCCAACTTGCCAACACGGTCTTGTCCCTCCACATCGTACCGTTCACCCCTTCGTGCCACCCAGACACGTAGCGATCCACCGTGGAATGGCGTTTCCTCGGCGTCGAAGATGACCATGTCATGAAAATACAGAATTTGCCGGATGGAAGTCAGGGAGTAGTACCGCAGATGCTCATGGTAGACGGTATCAAATTCTCCCCCCTCAATCATACGCCGCAAGTAGGGGAACTCAAAAACCGCAAAGCCGCTCGGTTTGAGGACAGTGCGAATGCCATCAATGACGCCGTGAATGTTGTCCATGTGAGCCAGCACATTCAGTCCCAGCACCACGTCAGCAGGTTGATACTGTGCGCGTAAGTACGCACCCATCTCCGAGGAGAAGAATTCCGGCAGCGTTTTGATTCCACGCTCATTGGCCGCTTGAGCAATGTTCTCGGCGGGGTCAATGCCCAGCACTGGGAAGCCCTTCTCCATGAAATACTTGAGCAGATAGCCGTCGTTGCTGGCGATCTCCAGAATCTGCCTTTCTGAGGGTCGAAGGGCATCCGGGCTACTGGGCATCCGCGCCACGACTGCATCGCTCAGTTTCTTCGCGTGCGCCAGAAAGGAGGGCGAGTTGGAGGTGAAGTACAAGTAGTGCTTGAACAGCAGCGCCGGGTCCACAATCTCCTTGATCTGTACCAGGCTGCACTGGTTACAGTAGACCAGCGTCATTGGATAAAGGTCGTCCTTGTTCATGACGCCACTGGAACGCATATTGTTGACCAGGGGCATATCACCATACTTCAGAATCTCGATGAGAGAATGGCTTCCGCAGCCCTGGCAGCGAGTGATGGTTCTGAACGCAGGCATGACAACTCCTACTTGGGCATAATGAGATAATTGCGCGGCTTGACTTCAGCCTTCACCACGTAACCAATGTCCTTCACGAACTCCGCATACTCCTCTTCCTTGCAGCCAAGCTCCTCGGAAAACTGCGGCTCATACTCGTAGACGATGACTGGTTTACAGCGCCGGATGGTATCAACGCATCCGCGCAGCGCCCGCAGGTCCGCGCCCTGCACGTCGATCTTGATGGCGCTGACGTTGTCCAGGTGGAGATCATCTATGGCCAGGGACTTTACCTTGTGATAGCCCAGACTGGACTTCATCGCCAGGCCCCAACAGCCATAACACTGGTAGGGAGTGTTCTTGATGTCCGCGTTGGGGAAAAGCAGGTCTATGCCGCCAACATCCCATGCAGCCGCGTGGAGTACCGCCCCCTCGCCTGCTGATCTGACCGGGCATTGGTTCTCAACGATGTTCTTCAGCACAATCTCATACAGATCATGGTTGGCTTCGATGGCCACGACACTGCCTGATGGACCAACCATGCGGGAGAAGATGACGGACATCTGACCGTAGCAGGCCCCAGCGTCCACCACGGTCGAATGTGGCCGAATGTAATACAGCAGGGCGTCCACGATCTCCTTGTCGTAGACGCCGCCCTCTATAATCTCGGTGCACATGCCGCAGTTTGGCGCATCGACTGGGAGGTGGAACTCCCCCGTTCGCGTCTTGAAGAGCTTGGTCTCGATCATACCAGCCCCTTGACCAGGATGGAATACCAGAAGTTAGCATCATTATGCTGGATGACCCGTTTCCA
>Ga0334722_10006782_pt1 | contig 11238 bp, 8 predicted proteins | sample C3_bottom_MG_FD_207210 | JGI IMG/M metagenome (GOLD analysis project Ga0334722, IMG submission 207210) | Sediment microbial communities from Yellowstone Lake, YNP, Wyoming, USA - C3_bottom | ecosystem: Environmental > Aquatic > Freshwater > Lake > Sediment | place: USA: Wyoming | collected...
CGCGACGACTGTCACCGAGGGAGGGCTACCGAGAAGGGAGGGAGGCGGTCGAGGCCTGTCCCTGTCCTCGCGGAGGGAGGGCCCGAGGGCCATGCCGGTGACGACGAGGGCGAGAAGGAGGAGGGACAGGAGGGCGAGAAAGGGACGGCGCCCCTTGATCGGGACGGTCAAAGGGGGACGAAAGCCCCGCCGCGCGGCGGGGTGGTCTGTGGAGGAGGCAGGGACGCGGTCCCCGGCGGGCTCAGGCGTAGGCACGGCCCCGGACTTCGTCGATATGCTGGGAGGCCGCATGGGCGGCGATGGCCCCGTCCGAGCAGGCAGTGACGATCTGACGGAAGGGGGCGACTCGCACATCGCCCGCGGCAAAGAGCCCCTTCACGCTGGTTTCCATGGTGTCGTTGGTCACGAGGGATCCAGCCTCGTCGCGGAGGGCCTCGCCGGCCAAGGCGCTCTTGGGGTCCGAGCCGATGAAGACGAAAACGGCGTCCATGGGCTCCTCGTAGCGCCGGCCGCTCTTCAGGTCTTCGAGAAGGACCGACTCGACTTTCTTGTCGCCGCGGATCTCCCGGGTCAGGGTGGAGAAGCGCACTTCGATTCTGGGATTGGCGAGAACACGGGAGGCCAGGGACTTCTGCGCCCTGAAGGAATCCTTGCGATGGACGAGGATCACCTTGTCGGTGAGCTTGGAAAGGAACATGGCCTCGTCGCAGGCCGCGTCGCCTCCGCCCACCACGAGGATGCGCTTCCCCTTGAAAAAGGGCCCGTCGCAGGTGGCGCAGTAGGAGACGCCTCGCCCCTGCAATTCCGACTCGCCGGGGACATTGATGTGGCGGTGGACGGCGCCGGTCGCGAGGATCACCGCTATCGCGGTGAAGATCCCCTCCGTGGTCTCCAGGACGAAACCCTCGCCTTCCTTCTTGATCGAGGAGACCGAGGCGGTCAGGAACTCAGCCCCGAAGCGCTCGGCCTGGGCGTGCATGGTCTCGGCGAAGTCGTAGCCGTTGACGGGTTCGGGGAGGCCCGGGTAGTTCTCGAGGGCATCGATGAGAAGAGCTTGTCCGCCGGGGGCCATCTCCTCGATGAGAAGGGTGTCGAGGTTGGCGCGGGCGCCGTACTGGGCTGCCGCGAGGCCCGCCGCCCCCCCCCCGACGATGAGGAGGTCGCGATCTGTTTTCATGTAGTGGGATCCCCCGGGTGCTGGATTTCCTTGCTCGGTCCGAAGGTATAAAATAAGACGTAGATCATGTCGGAGACAAGTGGGAGCCGGGGCCCATCCCGGAGGGCGAGAGCCCGAGAGAGGACTGCACGGTCGATTCCTCGTCTTTGGGGACGACTGTCACCGGCGAGGTTGCTTCGACGACTGTCACCCGCCTTCCTCGCGGGCGCCCTCTTCCTCGCCGCCCCTTCCGAAGGCCTCGTCGCCCAGGGCTTCACCCCCGGACAGACAAGCCCCCCCCCCCCCCCCCCCCACCCCCTTCTCGCCGCCCTCGGAGCCCGACCCGAGCCCCTGTCCCTCGACGAGCTCATCGATGCCTCCCTGCTCTCCTCCGGGGTAGGGGCCGAGGGGCTGCCCGCGGCCAGGGAGGGCCTCGGCGCCGTCCTCGGCAGGGCGGCGGCGGCCGCCAGGATCGCGGCCAAGGCCGCCGCGGTGACTGTCCCCGAGGCAGGGCCGGAAATTCTCCTCGCCGAGGCCGCCCTCAAGACCCTCCACGAGGGCGGTCCCCTGCGGGGATATCGCGCCGAGGCCACCACCCTCTTCGACATCCTCGACAGGGGAGCCTTCAATTGTGTCTCCTCGGCCCTCCTCTACCTCCTCCTCTGCCGGGAGCTGGGCCTGGCCTGCGACGGGATACAGACCAGCGACCACGCGTTCTGCGTCGTCCGCGCCGGCGGCCGGGACATCGATGTCGAGACCACGAACCCCGAGGGCTTCGATCCGGGGACGAAGAAGAATTTCACGGATTCCTTCGGACGGGTGACGGGCTACGCCTATGTCCCTCCCGGGGCCTACGCCCGGCGGAAGCCGACCGGTCAGCGCGGCCTCGTTTCCCTCGTACTCTCCAACCGGGCCGGCCTGCTCGAGGACCGGGGTTTGAGAAGGGAGGCCCTCGCCCTCGCGGTCGACTACGAGGTCCTGCGCCGCGACGCGGAAGGAATGACTTTCCTAATTGGTCGCATCAACAATCTCTGCGCCGCATTCGCCGCGCGATCGGACTGGACCGCTTTCCGCGCCCTCGTCGGCGAGTCGCGGAGCCGCCTGGGCGATGATCCCCGCCTTCTGGACCTCGCGATCAAGGGTCTCGACGGCTACCTCTCGGAGAATCTCGCCAGGCTCTCCTTCGCCCCGGCCCTGGCCCTCGTGGAGGAGGCGGCGCGGAAAGGCGAACTGTCACCGGCGCGGAGGACGGAATTCCTGGTCTATCTCTACGGGAACGAGGCCAACCGAGTGGGCCGGGCCGGCGACTGGCTCGCTGCCGCGGCCCTCGCCGAGGAGGGCGCGGAAAAGGCCGGAGGGGAGCGCAGCCTCGTCGCCGCGGCCGCGGCCTTCCGGCGCAACTTCGCCGTCGGCGTTCACAACGCCTTCGCCACGAAGTTCAACGCGGGTCGGTACGCCGAGGCCAAGTCGGTTCTCGAGGAGGGCCTGAGGAGGCTCCCGGGCGACGCCGGTCTCCTCGCCGACCTGGTCGTCGCCGAAAAAGCCCTGGTCAGGCCCTGAGCGGCCGGTGCGACCCTGGCTCAGACCAGCGCGCTCGGGGCGACCGAACGCTTCGGGAAGACCAGGGACACGCGGGTCCCCTCGCCTGTCCCTGTCTCGAGCTTGCCGCGCAGCTGGTCAGCCAGGGCGAGGACGAGATCCCGCCCGATACCCCTCGTTTTCCGCTTCGGCGCCTCGTGCCCGGCCTTGTCGCCGACCCCGTCATCGGCGACCTCGAGACGCCATCCCTCCCCCTCCTCGCGCATGGACACCTGGATGGTCCCCTTCCGGCCACCGGGGAAGGCGTGCTTGAGGGCGTTGGTGACGAGCTCGTTGACGATGAGGGCGAGGGGGATGGCGGCGTCGAGGGGCAGGTCAATGCCTTCGGCCGAGACCCTGAGGGCCAGCCCCTGGGAATGCCCCTCGTACATCCCGCCGAGCCAGTCGAGAAGGCGCTCGAAGTAGGACTGCATGTCGAGGCTGTCGAAGTCGCCGCCGCCGTAGAGAACCTCGTGGACCATGGCCATGGACTGGATCTGACTCTGGCACTCGAGGAGGATGAGGCGCGTGCCCTCGTCCGAAACGGCGTTCTCCTGCAGGTTGAGCAGGCTCGAGATGACCTGGAGGTTGTTCTTGACGCGGTGGTGGACCTCTTTGAGGAGAACGTCCTGGGAACGGAGGGCCTCCTCGAGGTCGTGCTCGTAGGCCCTGCGCTCGGTGACGTCCCGGATGATGCCCACCGTCCCGAGATTGCTGCCCTCGTGAGCCGGGATGACGAAGCCGGTCGCGCTCACCTCGCCGTAGGCGTTCACGCGGGCGTAGATCAGGTCCTGGGGGCCGCCGTGCTTCAGTCGCAGCTCGAGGTTGCGGGTCATCCGCTTTCCGGTGCGTCTCTCGTCGAAGATCTTGGGAGCCTGGGAGCCGGAGACCTCCTGCCCGACGGCCATCTTCTCCCTCGCCTCGCGGATCGCGGGCTCGCGGCTCACCTTGTCCAGGTCCTCGGGATGCACGATTTCGCTGAAGTGCCTGCCGATGAGCCAGGAGGGTTCGAAACCGAGACTGCGGACCGAGTCGTTGAGGTAGACGAAGCGTCCGTCGGCGTCGAGCATGTAGACCACGTCCGGCACGGCCTGGAGGAGACTCATGTATTGCCGCTCGGTGAGCTGGACATGGGCGTTCTGCTTCATGATGGAGGCGCGCACGTTCAGGCATTTACGGACGAGGAGGGGGATCTTGGCGAGGTACTTGCCTTCGGGGTCGCGCTCGAGGAAAAGGGAGGCCTCGTCGGTGATGGCTCGGGAGATCCGGCCCAGGTCGTCCCCCGGCTCGGTGAGGATGAGGGCGGGCAGGGGCCAGAGGGAAAGCCAGTCGACGAAGGCGCCGGAGTGGAAGTGGAAGTCCGTGACGATGGCCTCGGCCTGGGCGGAGGAGAAGAGGGACTCGACCTCGGGGAGGGTCGCGGGGAAGAGCCAGACGAGGTCCTCGCCGAGGCCGGGCGCGAGGGCGGCGAAGGCGCGGGCCTCCTCGATCCGGCCCACGGCGAACATCACGCGAGCGACTCCCATTCCCCCTCCTTCCGTGGCTGCAACTATCAAGCACGCGCCTTGGGCAGTCAAGCTCCGCCCGGGTCGTCGATTGCGCGCGCCGCGGGCCTCGCGTATACTTCGGTCATGTGCAAGCAGCCAAGGAGCCGGGGATGCCTTCGTCGGTGGAGCTGAGAATTCCCAACCTTGGGGAGCCGCGGATCGCGAGCCCCTTCGCCCTTTCCACCATCAAGGGCGACGCCCTGGCCAACTACGAGGACGAGGCCACCCAGGTCCGCCACGAGGTCGAGGTCAGGCCGGAAGCCGCCATGGAAGGCCAGACCACCTTCGAGCGGGCCGGCCCCCGGCAGTCGATCTATTTCAATCCGAGCCATGTGCACGCGGGCATCGTCACCTGCGGCGGACTCTGTCCGGGGCTCAACGACGTCATCCGCTCCATCACCCGCTGCCTCTGGTACAGCTACGGCGTGCGCCGGGTCACGGGCATCCGCTACGGCTACAAGGGCTTTCTGCCCGACTACGGGCTCGACGTCATACCCCTGGGACCCGACTCCGTCGACGAGATCCACAAGATCGGCGGCACGATCCTCGGCTCCTCGCGGGGCGGAGGGGAGAGGACTTCGGACATCGTGGACGCCATCGAGCGTCTCAACCTCACCATGCTCTTCACGATCGGCGGGGACGGCACGCAGAAGGGAGCCCTTGCGATCGCCGACGAGATCGAACGACGCCGGCTCAAGGTGTCGGTCGTCGGCATTCCCAAGACTATCGACAACGACCTCCTGTACATCGACCGCTCCTTCGGTTTCGAGACCGCCGTGGGCCGGGCCGCCGACGCGGTGAGCTGCGCCCATGCCGAGGCCGACTCCTACCAGAACGGCATCGGCCTCGTGAAGCTGATGGGCAGGGACTCGGGCTTCATCGCCGTACATACCGCCCTGGCCGCCCATGCCGCCAACTTCGTGCTGATCCCCGAGGTCCCCTTCGACCTCGAGGGACCTAAGGGCCTCCTCGGACGCCTCGAGGAGAGGATCCGCAACCGCAGCCACGCGGTGATCATCGCGGCCGAGGGCGCCGGCCAGGAGCACCTCGCCGCCTCGGCGTCGACCGACGCCTCGGGGAACCGGCGCTTCGGCGACATCGGGCTCTTCCTCAAGGAGCGTATCGAGGGCCACTTCCGCGAGAAGGGGATAGAAATCGCCCTCAAGTACATCGACCCGAGTTACATGGTTCGCTCGGCCCCGGCCAGCCCCGTGGACTCGGTTTACTGCGAAAGGCTCGGGGGCAACGCCGTGCATGCCGCGATGGCCGGCAAGACCTCCGTCCTCATCGGCATGGTGAACGGCCAGTTCGTGCACATCCCGACCCGGCTCGCGGTGAAGAGTCGCGCGAAGGTCGACCCGGAGGGGGCGCTCTGGAGGGACGCGGTCGAGGCCACCCACCAGCCCTTCTCGATGAAGAACGGGAGCTGACATGGCGCGCCGGAAGATCCTGATCATCGACGAATCCGAGCTGTTCCGGAGCTACCTCAGGGACCGCCTCTCCGAGTACTTCGACATCGAAGTCGCCATCAACGGCCTCGACGGTGTCTCGAAGCTCCGCACGACGACGCCCGATCTCCTCTTCCTCGACCACAATCTCACGCGACGCAGCTGCAAGGAAGTCCTCGAGGAGAAGAACCGGAACCCGAACACGGCCGAGATCCCCGTCATCCTCACCGCGCAGAAGATCGACAAGAACCGCCTCCTCGAACTGGTTCCCTTCCGCATTAGGAAGGTCCTGATGAAGCCCCTGCGCATGGACGCGCTCTTCGAGGCCCTGGCGGAGATCCTCGGCGTGAGGCTCCAGGTCGACGAGACACCCTGCATCGTCGAGGCCCACGTCAACGACGACATCGTCTTCATCGAGATCGCCAAGGGGGTGAACCGCGAGAAGGTGGACCTCCTCCGCTTCAAGATCGCGGAACTCCTCGACCTCTACCAGATCAAGAAGCCGCGCATCCTCGTGATGATGAGCGACCTCGAGCTCAGCTTCATCGACGGCCCCAACCTCGAGCTCCTCTTCCGCATCCTCCTCGAGATGACGGGCGGGAAGGGACGGCATATCAAGGTCCTGACCATCTCGGCCTTCCTGCGCGAGTTCGCCCGCGGACGGCCGGAGCTCGCCGACATCGAGGTGCTTTCGAACCTGCACTACGCGATCGACGGCCTCCTCACCGACTACGACCCGGAGGCGGACGGCAAGGAGAAGACGGCCGTCCTCATTTCCGAGCGGATCCTCGCCGCGCAGCGCCCGGCCTCGGGCTCCGAGTCCATCGAGATGCGCTTCGCGGCCGAGTCGCGAAGGACCTTCAGCCTCGACGCCTTCAAGGAGGCGGGCAAGGGCCTCTCGATCGCGGTGGTGGACGACGACTTCGTCATCCAGGAACTCGTCAAGACGACCTTCTCCGCCATCGACGCCACGGTCAGCGCCTTCTCCGACGGCAAGGAATTCATCGACAACGCGCGGGGCGCCGGCTGGGACCTCGTCTTCCTCGACATCCTCATGCCGGGGATGGACGGCTTCCAGGTGCTCTCGCGCCTCCACGCCGAGGATCTCGACTTCCCGATCATCATCCTCTCCGCGGTGAGCCAGCGCGAGGCCGTCATCAAGGCCTTCGAGGCGGGCGTGAAGAGCTACCTCATCAAGCCCCTCAAGCCCGACCAGATCCTCAAGAAGACCCTCGAGATCCTCAGGGCCAACTTCTGACGGGCGGGAACCGAAGGCGAACATGGCAAGACCCGACATAATCTGGAGGACGGCCTTCGAGCAAGCCGCGACACCCCTCGCCGTCCTCGACGGCCGGGGCATCCTCGCGCTCTGGAACCGGAGTTTCGGCGAACTCCTCCGGAGCCTCGTCGACCAGGGTCCCGAGCGCTTCCGCGGCTCCTTCCTCGAGCTCATCCGCGAGCGCGAGGGCGCCCGACTCGACTACTACGCGGCCGAGCTCCTCCTCGGCGGCAAGGGCTCGGCGCGCGTCGAGACTCCCTTCAGGGCCGCGGACGGGCGGAAGCTCTGGCTCGAGATCACCATTTCCCTCCTCGAGCCCGGCATCCTCCCTCCCATCCCCTCGGTCCCCGCCGGCCCCCTGGCGGCCCAGGAAGGGCGCTTCCTCCTCCTGTCCATCGAGGACGGCACCGACCGCGTGGTGCGGGAGCACCTCCTCCAGGAGGCGAAGGAGGGCGCCGAGAAGGCCACTCACACGAAGAGCCTCTTCCTCGCCAATATGAGCCACGAGATCCGCACCCCGATCCAGACCATCCTCGGCGTCCTCGAACTCCTCGGCGAGACCAGGCTCGACGACGAGCAGAGCGAGTACGCGACCCAGGTCCGTTTCTCCGCCGAGGTCCTCCTCGGCCTCATCAACGACATCCTGGATTTCTCCAAGATAGAGGCGGGGAAGCTCAATCTCGAGGCGACCGATTTCGACCTCCCTTCCCTCGTCTACCAATCCGTCTATCTCCTCGTGATGGACGCCCATCGAAAGAACCTCGAGGTCATCGTGGACCTCGGCGAGCCCGTCCCCGCGACGGTGCGCGGCGATCCCACGAGGCTCAGGCAGATCATCGTCAATCTCCTCAAGAACGCCATCAAGTTCACGAACGAGGGCGCCGTCGCTCTTGTCATGCGCCTCGTGGGAGGGCCCCAGCGCAATGTCCTCCGCTTCGAGGTGAGGGACACGGGGATCGGCATTCCGGAGGAGCTCCGCGACCGCCTTTTCACGGCCTTCTTCCAGGCCGACTTCGCCGCCGCGCGGAAGACGGGCGGGACGGGGCTCGGACTCGCCATCTCGCGGCGCCTCGTCGAGTTGATGGGCGGCAGGATCGGCGTCCAGGCCAACTCGCCGCGCGGCTCCGTCTTCTGGTTCGAGCTCCCCCTCGACATGCCCGAGTACGCGATGCCGACGACGACAGCCGGCATCGAGATCGTGCCGCGGAAGGTCCTGGTCGTGGACGACAGTCCCGAGGCCCTGACCCTGATCGCGCGCACGATCGCGCGGGCGGGCTACGAGGTCGCTCAGGCCGCTTCGGGCGACGAGGCCATGGACGCGCTCCGCTCGGCAACCGCCGAGGGACGGCCCTTCGAGATCTGCCTCATCGACCTCAACATGCCGCGCATGGACGGTTGGCGCCTCGCCGCGGAGATCAAGGGCGAGCCTTCGATCAGCGGGGCGAGCCTCATCCTCATGGTCCCCGAGGGCACGCTGGGGGGCGAGGCCAAGATGAAGCTCCTGTCCTGGTTCGAGGCCTATCTCTCCAAACCCATCCGCCCCACCCAGCTCCTCGCCCTCCTCGCCTCCGCCGGAAGGCGCGACGGCGAAGGAACCGGCCCGAAGCGGGTCTCGACGGAGACCTCGGAGCTCGACCCGGTCTTCGAGGCCGAGGTCCTCATCGCCGAGGACCACGAGGTGAACCGCGAGCTCTTTTCCCTCATCCTCTCCCGCCTCGGCTGCAGGGTGACGGCGGCCGCGGACGGACTCGAGGCGGCAGCCATCGGCGGCGAGCGGGCACGCGAGGGACGCCCCTTCGACGTGATCCTGACCGATCTCATCATGCCCCGGATGAACGGCTACGAACTCTCGGCCGCCCTGCGCGCCCAGGGCTACCGCGGCCCCCTCGTCGCCGTCACCGCCTCGGCGATGAAGGGAGAGCGCGAGAAGTGCCTCGATGCGGGCATGGACGACATCCTCCTCAAGCCCTTCAAGAAACACGACCTCGCCGTCATCCTCGAGCGCTGGCTCCCCGAGTCGAAGGGAGGGAGACGGGTCGTCGCGGGCGGCGACCGCGAGGCGGCGGGCCTCGCGACGGGACTGGGCACGGGACAGGCGGGGGTCGGCATGAACGAGACGCGACCTCCCGCGCCGATCGCCGACTCCGCTCCCGCGCCGTCGAAGGAGGTCCTCGACTTCGACTCCGTCCTCGACACCTTCCTCGGGCAGGAGTCCACCGTGGAGAGGCTCCTCGTCCGCTTCGTCGAGAAGGCCGGAACCCAGCTCGGGGACCTGGGTGCGGCCCTCGAGGCCAAGGACCTGGACGCCTTCGGTTCGATCTCCCATTCGATCAAGGGCGCGGCCTGGAATCTCGCCGCGGGACGACTCGGCGACGCGGCGAAGGCGGGCGAGGAAGCCGGCCGGAAGGGCGACGAGAAGGAGGCCGGCGCGAGCCTCCTCGTGATGCGCGAGGCCTTCGAGGGCCTGAGGACAGCCGTGTCGAGAAAGTACGACAGGGCGGGCCGGAGCCCCACGGCTTGAAGCTCGGGGCGGGCACCAGCTAGAGTCCCCCTCATGCGAACGAACTACCACACCCACTGCCAATACTGCGACGGAAGGTCCACGGCGGCCGAGATGGCGCAGGCGGCCTTCGACAAGGGCTATCGCGTCCTCGGCTTCTCCTCCCACGCTCCCCTGCCCTTCCCCACGAGCTGGAACATGGAGGAGGCGCGCCTCCCCGCCTACGCCGCCGAGGTGAGGACCCTGGCCGCCGCCTGGGCCGACCGCGGCCTCGAGATCCTCCTCGGCCTCGAAATCGACTGGATCGAGGGCGAACGCTGGGCCGGCGATGCCCTCTTCGAGGAGGCCGGCCTCGACTACAGGATCTGCTCGGTGCATTACATCAGGCCGCGGGCGGGCCGGGGCTTCACCGTCGACTGTCCTGCGGCGGAATTCGAGGAGGGTGTCCGAACCGAGGCCGGCGGCGACGGCAAGGTCGTCTACCGCTCCTACTACCGGGACCTGGCGAGGGCCATCGAGGCGGGCGGCTTCGACATCCTCGGCCACCTGGATCTCGTCACGAGGAACAACCGGGGCGGGCGCTGGTTCGACGAGGACTCGAAGGCCTACCTGGACGCGGCGATGGAGGCCGTGGAGCTCCTCGGCGAGAGCGGGGCGGTGGTCGAGATCAACCTCGGCGCCGTCACCCGGGGCAAGGCGGCCGCCCCCCATCCCTCCCTGCCCCTCCTCCGGAGGCTCAGGGAGCTCGGCGTACCCATCACCTTCTCGGCCGACGCCCACGAGACGGCCCATCTCGGCGCCAACCTCGAGGTGGCCCGCGAGGCCGCGAGGGCCGCCGGCTACAAGAGCGTCGCCGTGCTCACGAAGGGGAACTGGAAGGAAGTGGGGATCGAGACCACCTGAGGGAGAACCCTCAGCGCGGCGGGGCGGCGTAAAAGCGAAGAATCCCGCCGGGCGGGATTCTTCGCGCACGAGGCGAGCGCCTACTCGGGCCTATCGATTGCGGCGTTCCTCGCCCTTCTGGCAGTCGATACAGAGGACGGCGTAGGGAAGGGCCTGGAGGCGCTCGGTGGGGATCTTCTTGCCGCACTTCACGCAGAGCCCGTAGCGGCCCTGCTGGATGCGCGAGAGGGCGGCGTCGATGGCCTTGATGCGCTTGATGTCCTGGGAGCCCAGGGCCTCGATCATCTTGCGGTCGATATCGTCGCTCGCCACGTCGGCGAAGTCCTTGGGATCCATCTCCTCGACGATGGCGCGGAAATCGGCGTTGGTGGCGGCCAGGGTTTCGAGGATCTGCCTTTTCTGCGCAATGAGCGACTCGCGCATCGACTCGACGAATACCTTGTCCATAGCAGCCTCCATCCATGTAGCAGCCGCCCCTGAGGGGCGGCCGTTCGCCTGCGGAATCCTAACTCGAGAACCTGAAAACGGCGGCGCCTCTGGGGCGCCGGGGCTCAAGCCTTTCGGGAACGGCACTATGCCGTAGCTCATTCGAAAAATCAAGGGCGATTGACATTACCGCCGTCCGACCCGTACTATGATATGCACGCTCGCAGGATAATCAAGGTCAACCTTTTTCTCCCGACGGCGTACTGGCGGCACGGCGGCCCGATACGAGCGATCCTCCCAGGGACAGCCGGAACCCAAGTCTCGAAATTCAGCAAGGAGCTGTCGTGGCCAAAGAAGAGGCGATCGAGGTCGAGGGCATCGTCAAGGAATCCCTCCCCAAC
>Ga0334722_10006783_pt1 | contig 11237 bp, 10 predicted proteins | sample C3_bottom_MG_FD_207210 | JGI IMG/M metagenome (GOLD analysis project Ga0334722, IMG submission 207210) | Sediment microbial communities from Yellowstone Lake, YNP, Wyoming, USA - C3_bottom | ecosystem: Environmental > Aquatic > Freshwater > Lake > Sediment | place: USA: Wyoming | collected...
AAACATGGGAGTTCTTGATGGGGTTGAGAAAGGGACGAACGCATTGGAATCGATGCGGCAGCCAGTTCGGTGGAATACGGTCATAACGCTTCACGACAGACGTAGAATATTGAAGGTCGTAATGGCTCGGCTGAACCCTTTGAACGCTAATTCTCCAAGGAGCTCGGCCTGGACCAGATCTTCGACCCGGTTGAGAAACCGCTGTGAAACCAGAATCTGGCCGGGCTGTGCTTCCGCACACAGGCGGGCGGCGAGGTTGGTGACAGAGCCGATGACGCCGTAGTCCCAACGACCCTCAAAACCAATCGCTCCAATCGTCGCGTTTCCGGTAGCCATCCCCAGCCCGGCACTCAGATCATGTCCTCGCTTCATCCATTTTGCATGCAATGTGTTTATCGCGTCTCGCATCGCTACTGCCATCCTACTGGCTCGTTCTTGGGGGTTCGAGACCTCCACCGGGTCATTAAAAAAAACCATAATACCGTCTCCGGTGAAACGCTCGAGCGTGCCTTCGTGCTCTAAAATAAGCCGACCCATTTCGGCATGATAGTCCTTGAGAACCTTCATGACCTCTTCCGACTCTGCGGCCTCGGCGAATGAGGTAAAGCCTCTGAGGTCAATGAATACCACCGTGACCTCGCGACGGTGGCTCTTGAGCGGGTCTGCAGCACCGCCTGCCACGATAAGGTCGGCGAGTTGGGGGGAAAAAAAGCGCTTGAGTCGTCCCAGACGATCCAGTTGAGACACCTGCTCCTGAACCCGTTGCTCCAGTGTTTTGTTCCACTCGGAAAGTTGCGCAGCCTGGGACCGTACCGTGTCGTGGAGCTCTTTCACTCGAAGCAGCGAACGAACTCGAGCCAGCAGTTCCGCGTGGTTGATCGGCTTGGTCAGAAAGTCATCAGCTCCGGCCTCTATCCCCTGTACCCGTTCCTGTGCAGGATCCAAGGCCGTGACCATAATGACAGGGAGGACGGCTGTTTCGGGATCACCACGAACCTTTTGGCAGACCTCGTACCCGCTCATCCCGGGCATCATGACATCCAGCAAGATTAGATCCGGCCGCTCGTTGATCACTTGCTCCAAGGCTTCGATTCCTGAAGAGGCAGCCACCATCTCATAATTGTGGAATCCAAGCAGATCCACCAACAGCTTCACATTCATCGGTGTGTCGTCGACGACCAGGATCTTTTTCTTGCGGGTCACGGTGTTTTCTCTCTGAGATGTGCCTACCAATCTATGCTCCGCCGGCACTCGTGCCGACGCACCTGCCTACAATACTCATGACTCCATCGGTAAATTCACTTATCTGGGCACACTTTGCTCCGTATCCATTGAATCCCCCAGCCATAATCTACTGGCAGTCGAGAGTCCTGGCTGAGGCCGTCACATGTCTCTATCCCGTAGCCAGTACTGTCCGAATCTCCTCCGCAAATTCTTTTATATGGATAGGCTTTGTCATATATCCATCAAATCCGGCTTCGAGGATCTTTTGACGGTCCCGTTCCATGACTGAAGCCGTCACAGCAATCACCGGGGTGCGCTTCGTGATCGGATCGGCTCTGAGCTGCCGAAGGGCAGCAAAGCCATCCATGCCCGGCAGCTGAATGTCGAGCAGAATCAGAGCAGGGTGTTGCGATCGAGCCAAGACCAGGCCATCTTCGGCCGTAGTCGCTTCAGCGGTCTCGTAGCCATTGAACTGCAGCACATCGCGAACGAGCTTCATATTTTTTTCATTGTCCTCAATGATCAGAATTAACTCGCCTGCCATACCGGCTCCTCTGGCTTCAGTAGAGACCGAACCTGAGCCACAAAATCCGCTCGATTGAACTCGCCCTTTTGCCTAATCGCGATGATTCGGCCATTCAGACGATCTTTCTCCTCACGCGACAAGGACTTGTTGGTAAGAACCACGATAGGGATCGCTGAGGTTTCAGGGGAACTATGCATTTCGTCGACAACTTCAAACCCGTTCATCTCGGGCATGAGCAGGTCCAACACCACGAGGGCGGGATTTCGTTCGCGCGCGATCTCTAAACCATGCCGACCATCTTTGGCCTTCAGAATCTCAAATCCCTCCGACCGCAATACTACATCCATCAGCTCTAAGATCACAGGGTCGTCGTCTATGACGAGCACACTCCGCCCACGCTGATCCCGCACATTATTTCGAACAACCCGTTGGATCACACGGGCCAGCACCTCCCGGTCGACTGGTTTCAAGAGATAGTCCGCAGCCCCGAGGGCAAACCCGCGGCCTCTTTCATCTATGATCGAGACCACCACGACCGGGATCGAGGCCGTAGCCTGATCAGCCTTCAACCTAGTCAGCAACTCCCATCCATCGGTATTCGGAATCAGGATATCCACGGTAATCAAGGCAGGTCGGAGGGTTTTGGCTTTCTCGAACCCTGCATCGCCATCTGCGGCAACTTCCACAGAGAACCCAGCTTCCATTAAGTAGATCGACAGCAGCTTGGCTGCAGCGGGATCGTCTTCAACGACAAGTACCAGTGGGGCATTCGTATTAGAATGGGCGTCTGGCATGGCCACTGTTGGCGCTGAACGCGTCTCCGGTGTTCGCAGGATGGGCAAGGTAAAGGTGAAGGTGCTCCCCTGGCCTTTGGCACTCTGTACCCTGATCCGGCCACCGTGTAGCTCGATAAACTTTTTGGTCACCGCCAAGCCAAGCCCAGTTCCCTCTTGCTTTCGCAAGCGGTCGTCCACTTGAAAAAATTCGTCGAAGATCTTCTGCTGAAATTCCGGCTCGATTCCGATACCGGTATCAGTCACGGAAATTTCAACGCCATCGTCCCGAAGCACCGCCTTCAGCGACAGAGCTCCTTTGTCCGGGGTAAATTTGACCGCGTTCGACAGTAAGTTCAGAAGAATTTGCTTGAGCTTGCGTTCATCCGCTGTAATCCGCCCCAATCGGTGATCGATATCGAGACTGACATGGATGCCATGGCGCTTGGCCCGCTCACAGATCATCATAAACGTGTTGTGCAAGAGTATCGGAAGATCAAATGTGCCAAGTTCAAGCTCCATATGGCCCGACTCGATTTTGGCTAGATCCAGAATGTCGTTAATCAGCGCGAGGAGATGCCGCCCAGACCCCAAGATGTCCTCCAGGTACTCTCCCTGTTTGCTATTGAGTTCACCGAACATCCTTTCCAGGAGCACTTCGGAGAACCCAATGACGGCGTTTAGTGGCGTGCGCAATTCGTGAGACATGTTCGCGAGAAATTCTGTCTTATGCTGAGTCGCCGTGAGGGCTTGATCGCGAGCGACTTCCAGCTCAGCCGTACGTTCCCTCACTTTGTGTTCTAATGAAGCCGTGAGAGCCTGCAAAGCTTCCTCTGTGCGCTTCCGCTCAGTAATGTCGCGAATAATCTCGGTATAAAACGTCCCTTCGCCGGTCTTCCAGCCAGACATAGAGAGTTCGAGGGGGAATTCCTGACCGCTTTTCCGATGTCCCGCTAGCTCCAGCGTCTTACCAAGGATCTTCGCCTCATCGCCCCCTCGCATGCGCTCGAGTCCTTGCTCGTGCGTATGCTGATATCGTTCCGGTATCAGCATGGCGAGCGGCTTCCCAAGAACCTCTGCTTCCTGATACCCGAACATACGTTCAGCGCCTGTGTTCCAGGCAATGATATTTCCGCGTTGATCCGCCGACACGATGGCGTCATGGGCCGACTGTGCAACAGAGCGGAATTTCATTTCCGATTCGTGCAACACTTCAGACTGCTTGGTGAGCAGTTCAGCCGTCTGCGTCGCGACCGATGTGAGATACTCCAATTCTCCCTGGCCGGCCTGCAACGGTTGAACGTTCTCTCCAGCACCAGCCACCGCCGAGGAACTCTGTGGCTGAGGCATCCCGAGTGTGGTCACGGCATCTTGCAGTTTGGCAACAATCCCTCGAAAGACGCCGGAGACTTTCCGCTGCGTCACATAGACGCCGACGATCCCGGCAAGAACGAGGGCGAGCGTGACCAGGACCATTCGTTGGATCGATTGCCATTCTTCGCGCCGCACCTGACTTAACGAGAACACAACACGCGTCCAGGCGGCGATTTTCCCTTCATCAAGCAATGGCTCGACGATGACCAAGAGTGGTTCGTCTTCGGTGTCCGTCGAGTAGGTCACGACTTCTTGTTGACTTTTCGAGGGTGCGATCCAATCTTGATCGTGCAGGGTCGTGCCAATGCGCTTCGTGTGTTTGGAAGCCACAATCATGCTCGAAGGATCGATGACGTCGATTTCGAGAATGTCCGGGTCTTGAATAATTCGATTCATGGCCTCCTGCACACGAAACAAATTATCGAGCACGGCCGCAGCCCCCATCAGGGCAAACGTCCGGTTGAACGCCAATCCGCGCGCCTCGGCAGCCTGCCGAATCGTCGCCCTTTGCTGGTAGAGCATCGCGGCTGATCCGATACTCATGATGACAAGGATGACCATCGACAAGCCGACCGTATGACGCAAACGGATATTGTTTCGCCATTTGTCCTGCAAGCCTGAAATGAATAATCTACTCAACGCCATAGACGCACCAGAATCTGGAGACGCAACAACTCGCGCTATCGAAATAGCTTCGCGTCAGGATATGAGGCGGCGGCATCTTGCCTCCGATGCAACTACTCCTCGGGACTGAGTCCCAAATCTACGGTCAGAGAGCCAGTCGAAGGTACCGTGATCGTCTTGGTTCTGGCGCCTAAGGCTTCGTGCCACATGCGGAGCCGGTACGTGCCAGGCGGCACCTGCGCCATCTCAAACTGCCCTTTACCGTCAGTCACAGCAAAGTAAGGATGCTCAAACACATGCATAGACGCCTGCATAAACGTATGGGCGTCGCAACGGATATCGAAGAAGCCGGCTATCTGTAACGTTTTTATGATGACATCTACTCCGGCAGGCTGAACCACATTAAGGATCGTCGTGCCCAATCGGCCATCGATTCGCATGTGTGTGTTGTGCAAGATGGGATCGCTGTTCAAAATCTCGAACACGCTTCCCACGACCGCGGCGTTTATCCGGGGCACGAACCGGCAGGTACGATTCTCAAATGTAATGACCGTTTTGTCTGGGACGATAGGTTTGCCTCTGCCGATGCCTTCAAGACTAATGACCACGCCGTCGATTCCACCAGAGGCACGCTCAACATGAATCTTGTCGATCGAAACAATTTCGCCGCAAAACTTACTGTCTCGATGCACGGGGACTCGCTCAGGCTTGGGGAGAGAACCGGTGTACAGCACCCGGCCGTTCACGGTCACGCCCGCAACAGCAGGATCACCTTCGTAAGCACACACGGGCTCGATCGAAGCAAGTACCATAAGGACCAGCACGGTCACGATGATCTCTTCCCACATCCATCGACCTGGTCTATTCATGATGACCCCACGGCAGTAAAGAATGTGACCCACTTGCCGTTGTGATCTTTTGAGCGTCATACCTAACTCCGAGCAGTGGGCAGAATTACAAACGCTCGAGCAGCCTTTCTTGTTTTATGCGAAATTGTTCCTCGCTGATCAGGCCTCGGTCACGAAGTCGCTTCAGGATACGCAAGCGTTCCTCGATCGAACCTCCAACGGCATCTCCATTACCGCCGACGTCGTCGTGCAACTGAGCCGAATAATCGATGGTGAGATCGGAAACCTGTTTCATCAGGGACTGCGTGAGATCCTTGCGCCGCACCGTCTGCAGGGTCTGATTACCTTGTGGAATTACATCGTAAAAGCTGTCTCCAGCTGGACGGAGCGGATCATTCCAAATTTGTTCCCGAATGAAGGCCATCGAGACAGGTTGACGATAATTGGCCACAATGAGATGGAGCCGTTCTCCCTCGACAAAAAAGCCGCCTGAGTCAATCTCAACAACGCCAGGTTCTCGCGGATGGCTCAGATAAAACACGACCCATTCATCCGGCCTTGCCTTCTGAAAGCCCTCAGCGAGGTGCTTGGCTAGATACTGCTTCTCATCCTCGTCGAAGGCAGAACGCGGGGCAGGCTGCACCACGCCTAGCGCGAGAAGCCTCTTCTGTTCTTGGATAAAAATGTGATCGAGGAGATGCGCCCACTCTGATTCGCCCAACACCACTGGATGGGCAAACTTCAATGCCACCCCATCTTGGCCATCTCCATAGCGAGCCTGAAATCTGACATAGCGACTCTCTTCCTCATTGATCGGTCGCGTGAAGAGGTACGGCCGTGAGCAACCGGACAGCACGATTGTCCACAAGACAACCACGGTCAAACCAACGGCTCCCAGCCATCTGGTTTCACAACGATGAGAGAACATCGACATCACGTGCACCTCAATCAGTCCTGACTGGCACTACCAGTTCGCTTGAAGTTCCAACAACGCTAAATGCCCTGTGAACCCGGTGAACCGATTATCGGTGTAGGTATACCCGACCGTTGTCCGCAGCCGGGTTTGGACCGGCATGATCACCCCTACCGTGTAGTCCTTGCGAGGACTGTCGGGACGCGGGGCATGCAGGCACCCCTGTGCTCTGCGAACATCGCTCCCATGTGAGCTAGACCACCCATCGGTTCTTCTGCCTTGTATCCGCTTTGTCTTTTCCGTTGGGGAGACGCGGTCGCCCGCACACACCGCCAGAAAAACTGTCCCCTTTTTCCTCGCTCTTTTTCCTCGCTATTTACCCGGATATCATAGGTTAATTTCTCAACTCATAAAGGCATCAGATCAGACCCTACCATGCCGCCTGGAGTTCAACCAATCCAATTTGCGACGTCACGCCGTTGTTACGATTATCGATATAACTGTATTCAGCTGCAAGGCGCAACCAGGTTTCAATTGGGGTCACTGCGCCGAGTGTATAAAACTTGACCATTGAATTATTTTTGGGGGCGTTAGGATCGATCACTGAAAAACGTTGGAAGAATGTGATTTCGGGCCCGGTGATGTATTGCTGCAATTCAACGTACCAGGCATTGCCCTGTACATTGTTATTGCCGGTGGGGCCGAATGGCCCATTGTCATAGCTCCGCACGTACCCGCCGAGGAGTTCAAAGAAGCCGACCGCTGGGAGCGGAAAGATCTTGTTGACGTTAAATCCGTATCTTGAGTACGAATACGTATTACTCGCTCCGGTGGGCACTCCCTGGCCGGGGCCTATAAGGGTCACTGTCCCATGAGTCGTTCCATTGAGGTAGAACAGAGTAAAACCGGAGGCGATCTGGTCTAGGATATGGTCGTAGCCGATGAGGAAATCCTTCTGGGGGTCTATATCACCGACTCGTGCCGTCCCGCTTCCGTTTTGGTCGAGTCCATTATAGACAAAACTGAACAGCCGGCCGGGCCCGTAGACAAAGGCAATTTGGGCACCTCTCTGACGCTGGTCGAAATTAAACGTCATAGGCGTAGGATTGAGTGTGAGCGGGGATGCGTAAATTGGCGGAGGCGTAATGGCGACAGGACGATCGAACCCTCCGATTCCCTCCTGATACAGCATGTGCATCTGGCCAAATTGGACCATGAGGTACTTATCCATATCCCCGAACATGCCCATCACATGGCCGTGGAAATCCGTAGTGGAGCCGTTGGAGCCGGTTGCGGTAAAGCCGTGGATGTATGCAGACCAATGTCGCGAGATTGCGCCTCCGTACAGGAGCGAAACTTCAGCATTTTGGAACTCGGTACGCTCCGTGGTACCCTTCGTATTGTCATAGGCCAATTGAAAACGGATCCGACCGGACAGGAAGTTAGAGACGTTCGCGATGTCCTGGTCCTTGTTGACTTCGTTTGGCGTGCGATAGCCCATTCGTCGATACTCCAGACCAAATGAATTCAGCCGCGGGTACGCAGCATAGTGGCACATCGCGCAATCGGCATTATATTTTCGTGCCCAAGCCGGAATCGCATGAGATTCCTGGGGGACTGCCAGTACGATCGCCTCCAGAACGACGAGAGCGAGAATGATGACGATTGCGCCACCACGTGATATGCGACGCGGGAGTTCAGGTTGGAGAGCGATCTGTCCCATTCACCACCCTTCGGCTGGTCCGAAGACAAGAAGAGCCATGGACAAACTGAATCGCAATGTGCCAGCGGAATTATTCCTGGCGTACTGGACTCAGCATGAATCATGGCCCCAGAGTGTGCCTATGGCCCCCTCTGTCCGTGACAGGCCCTAACCCGAACCAGGTAGGCCTCCTTTTCTAAAAAAGACGTTTTGTTGACCGATCATAGATCACGTTCAGACACCTACTCGTCTCAAAGAAGATATATACCTGTACCTATTCTGATTCTGGGACCGATAAGGACGAATGGATTTCAAACGACCCTGGCAGGTACCCGGCTTCCCCGAGCGGTCGAAACAAACAACGACGCGCCAGTAAGAGAAGGTGGAAGAAATGTTCGCTGAGGGAGGAAACTGATTACGGGCACAGGGACTTTGGGCAAGATACGGAGCGGGGGATCGATCTAGGCGCATTGTTCCCTCCCACGCCCGAGGTCGGAAGTAGAAGTGACGGGAAATGCAGGGTAGCTCCCTTGCATCAACAAAGTCAACGAGCTCAGAATAGTTGCGTACGTTCACTTATGGTACGGAGGAGAGGTAGTAGAGGTCTTGGAAAAGATGTGAGAGGAGAGCACTATGCGTCCGCCTCACAGGGTACTGTTGGTGGCTGTCCTGTCGGCAGCGAGCTGTACCGTCCTTCTCTGGCTTGCCCCAGAAAGTCAAACAGGTCAAGGACTTCCACTGCTCGGTCTCTCATCGAGTACCATTGTGCTCGACGGGATATCAGTCCCCGACATCGGACCGTTACCAGCCCCCGTGCCAGTTCCCACCGGCGATGTACGTCATGCCGCTAAAATCCAGCTTGGCAAACAGCTCTTTTTCGACGGCCGCCTGTCGAGAAATAACCAAGTCTCCTGTGCTTATTGCCATATCCCAGGCTCAGGCTTTTCCGACCCTCACCCCACATCACTCGGTGTGGATGATCTCATCGGTGGTCGACAGGCTCCCACGGTCCTGAACTCAGCATTCAGCCCTCTACTCTTCTGGGATGGTCGCGCCAGATCCTTGGAAGAACAGACGCTCGGACCTATTCAAAACCAAATTGAAATGGCGGAAACGCTCGAACACCTCGTAGTAAAGCTCCAAACCGTCAAAGGCTATCGGCGTCAGTTTCGGAACGTGTTCGGCACCGAGATCAGTCCGCAAGGGATTGCGAAAGCGATCGCCGCGTTTGCACGCACGCTTATCTCAACCAACTCAGCATTCGACCAATACTCGTTGGGAAACAAGCAGGCTATGAATCAAGCGGCCATCAGAGGGATGGCGCTGTTCAAAAGCAAGGCCCGCTGCATACTTTGCCACAACGGATCGAACTTCACAGATAACCAATTTCACAATCTTGGCGTCCCCCAAGTAGGCCCGATGAAAATTGACCTCGGCCGCTATGACGTCACACGCCGGGAACGGGATAAAGGCGCGTTCAAGACACCCACCCTGCGCAGCATCCTGGAAACCGCACCCTATATGCACGATGGGGTCTTCTTGAGTCTGGAAGAAGTCATCGAGTTTCTAGACAAAGGCGGTGGGGCCAATCCAAATCTGAGTCCCCTCATGAAGCCACTTGGTCTGACACAAGAAGAAAAAGCGGACCTGCTCGCGTTTCTCGAAGCCCTCACGGGGGCGCCACTCACGATCGATCCCCCGCAACTTCCTCACTAGCAAGACGCTGAAAATGACCCCCAGCTTTCTGGCAGGTTAAGGCTCAGGCTCAGGTTGAGATAAAGAAAGTCAGATCTTCGCTCAACCTTAACCTCGACCTCAGCCTACCCTCCCGCTGCGGCCTTGCTGGGATGCCATTTTGACCATCCTGCATTCGGGCGGTGCTGGGTGGGTGAAAAGCGCGTCTAGGCGCGCTTGGGTGGGTGGGTGAGAATGGTGCGCGTAGTTGGGAACATCCCTACCACTCCTGCAGGAGGCCTCTCCCACTTCGCTGGAGGAGAGCGAACAAGAAAGTTGTGATAGTATGTGCCGCGCGCCGAAGAGACTGACCATGAGCTGGCCGACATTGCCACCCAGACCCTGGCTTTCAATGATAGATCTAGACACACCGACTCACCTAAAATTACATGAAGGAGAATGTATGTCGACCATTGAGAAATCCATTGAAGTCAACGTGCCTGTGTATACCGCCTACAATCAATGGACGCATTTTGAGGAATTTCCCCAGTTCATGGAAGGTGTGAAAGAAGTCAAACGGCTGGATGTCAAACGGCTTCATTGGAAAGCAGAGATCGCGGGCCAGGACACAGAGTGGGATGCGGAGATCACAGAAGAGATGGCGGACCAGCGTCTCGCGTGGACGAGTCGAGGCGGCGACATCAAAGGATGGGTCGCGACATTTCACCAACTCTCGGATGCCAGATCAACGGTCATGCTGCAATTAGAATATGCCCCTCAGGGTTTCACCGAAAATGTAGGAGATACATTGGGAGTGCTGTCTTTGCGCGTCCAGGGAGATCTAGAGCGATTTAAGGAGCTCGTCGAAAAGCGTTGGCGCCCGGCTGGTCGCGAGACAATCTTCGACATAGCTGTCGGCAAGACATACTGATTTCGATTAGGATAACACTCCCTACTGGTCGAGCTTCGCAACTCTTACTTATGAAGGACCAGCCTTCAAAAATATTCCTGCCAAATCCCATACAGGATGCCGCACACAAAGCCGATAGTCCCGGTGAGCATCATCAGTACTGGGCCACTTGGGATTCCTGTCATGTACTCATGTATTCCCTCACCAATAATACCAAATAGTAGCGCCCCCAGTATGCATCCAACCACCGCACACCAGAGTCCATAACCGGCAATGTTCTTGAGTGTTGTCACTACTTGTCGCATCACACTGCAAGGGTAGACGTTGGGCTGACGATCGTCAAAAGTAACGGTGCCTTAGAGGTTGGCAAAAGGCTCCCCGAATTGTACCCTTTGCGAACCGTGGAATTCGAGTGCCCTAGATTGGGACCAGCGGTTTAGGAAACCGTTCTCACGACACTCCTCCAGCCTATTCAGACTCACTCAGGCCCACTCCAGCCAAGGTTTGCGCAAAACCCGAACTTTGGCTGGAATAGGCCCGAGTGGGCTGGAATGAGGTGGGCTTGAGCACAAAATGATATATGGACCCAGCCTTCGCTGCAACGACGGCGTGTCACGCGATGAACCATTTAAAAACAGGGCTGCGTTTATATATCCGGCCTTTCGGTGG
>Ga0334722_10006784_pt1 | contig 11237 bp, 12 predicted proteins | sample C3_bottom_MG_FD_207210 | JGI IMG/M metagenome (GOLD analysis project Ga0334722, IMG submission 207210) | Sediment microbial communities from Yellowstone Lake, YNP, Wyoming, USA - C3_bottom | ecosystem: Environmental > Aquatic > Freshwater > Lake > Sediment | place: USA: Wyoming | collected...
CCTCAATCGCCAGAAGATTAGCACTTGCAGTCGGCACCAAAGATAAAGTTGCCCGCCTGGGATCATATTGAAAATAATCGGCATCGATTACACGTTCACCGTGCAGTATCAGGCTAGCCTCTGGCCACTCCATTTTAAGGCGGACATTATCTAATGTCGCAGGGATAACCGTTCCATTAACTCGCAAAATATCTGATGCGGTTTCGACGGCTTCGTTAAAACTACCCGTCACCTTTTCGAGCGCAGTCAGCAATATATTGCCAAATGAATGCCCCGATAGCGTTCCTTCTTCGAATCTGTAATTAAATAAATCCCTGATTTTTGGCGAATCACTAAGTGCGACTAAACATTGGCGGACGTCACCAGGTGGCAATGTTCCCAATTCGTCTCGCAGCGCGCCAGTGCTGCCACCGTCATCCACCATATTCACAATTGCTGACAACTGTTGAGTATGCCTTTTCAAGGCCGATAAAAGCGTAAAACTACCCGTTCCTCCACCGAGAACCGCTATTTTTATATCTTTATCGACTAATGGTTTGCCCATCACTCTATTATAACGCTATATCCTCACCGAAGTGTTTTTGCAGGCGCATTACAATAGAGCCTTCGTGACGACCCAACAGTTTACTTAGCTCTTTAACCGTCGCTCCATTTTGGAACTTTTCTTTTAACAATGAGTCTTGTTTTGCCTCCCAAGGTTTATAAGCGTACGGATAAGTTTCGCGCATTTTGGCAATTTTTTCAGCCCAGCCACTGGCTTTTTTAGTCGACTTCCTAGGCACTTCCGCCTTTCGCTTTGCGGCCGTTTCTTCCAAATGTGCGAATCTTTTCAGATCATTTGCCGCTTTACTTCGTAATGATACGTCAATCAATTGAGCGTCTTCACTGACCTGTAAAGCCATGCGATTTATGCCAGATAAATAAAGATTGTGCAAATTTTTTACTCGGCTAAGTGCTACGTAACCCATGCCTTCAACGAATGCTTTTCGAAGGTCAATTTTGGCAGCATCCAATGTCATACCCTGAGATTTGTGGACCGTAATTGCCCATGCCAAACGAAGTGGAATTTGTGTGATACCAGCGCGTTTTTTGTCGCCATCACGAAGCTCCCAGGTATCTGGTGACATCGTCATGACTTTGCCATTTTTAAACTCGACTACCGGATATTCCGTACCCGCTTCAAAATCAATCACGGTGCCCAAACTGCCATTTACATATTTACGTTCGAGGCTGTTTTTAACTGCCATCACTAATGCGCCCTTTTTGAGTCTTAATGTAGCCGGTGCCAGGACCGATCGTTGCAAGTTTTCTACATAGCTATCACTGCCAGTTGTAGTCTGTGTATAAAAAAGTTCGTCACCGCCAAGTAGGTCCAACTTGGCATCATTTATTCTATCAACATCAACGTTTACAGTGTGCAGTTCGGTCATCTCTTCGTCACCTTCTGGCACGACATCAACTCGTGCCAACAATAATTCAGCGTGATGCTGGCGCAGCTCGCCAGCACGCATTGCATCCAAAATACCCAACAACTTCTCATCATCTTGACGATGCTGTTCTTCCAAATAACAAATCACTGGATCTAAATCACGCCAGACGTTGCTGCTGACCACAAAACCACCAGCCCGACTGTCGCCTCTGTTAATCGGTGGCAATTGGAAAAAGTCACCAGACATAATAATCTGGATGCCGCCAAACGGTATATCTTTTTTGCGCACAATTCGACAAACCTCGTCAACCATATCCAAACGGAAGTCGTGCAACATACTGATTTCATCGATAATCAAAACGTCAGTTTTTTCGATGATTTCGCGCCTGGTTTTTGACATGTTTTCTGCAAATCCAGTATGAATTTCATCTGATATACCAATGCCGGCCCACGAATGAATCGTCGTACCACCCAGGTGTGTCGCCGCTAAGCCAGTCGTAGCAGTAACGGATACATGTTTACCTTCGGCTTTTGCAAGTTTAATAAACTGGTTCAACACAAAAGTCTTGCCGGCTCCGGCTGGACCGGTCAGCAAAACACTTTCTCCCGAAAGCATAATTTCGAGTGCCATCCCCTGTTTCATTAATATCTATTATAACTTAAATAACCAGGTCAACAAACCTGGTTATTCATGAGACCAATCTCAAAGGCTATATTAACCTCTTGGCGGTTCGCCCTCGGGATCATCGAGTAGTTTTTTGGATTTAACTTCATAACGACGACCAGTAATCTCGCTGGTAATGTAATCTTCGTTAATCAAATTTACAAACGTGTCCAGGTCGTTGCCATCCATGATGATAATTGCATCATGATCGTCAGTCATCAAATCCAATTGCATGCCATCGGCATATTCAATCACCTGCTCTTGAGTTATGTTGCCGACTTCAATCTTTTGTAATTTGTTGACGGTCTTTTTACGCTCACGAACCAGCGATTGCAAATCCATACCATCTGGAAAGCTTATCTTGAATTGCTTTTCAATCTCGGCAACCTTCAGATCGGCCAGTGCTTGCTTTTTATAATCGTAATTAAATAATCGTTCAAATTTGGCCTGGTTAAATACAAAGATATCCTGACCGATAATCAATACCTGATTGTCGACCGGCACCTTTAGCCCAAATTCGGCCTGGAAAGCCCCAAATTTACCGTCGCGGAACTCCCACGATGTTGAACCTTTCAACACCTGGCCTTGTGATATTAATTTAACAGCATAAAACGGTTTGTCGGGCGAGTTCTTGTGTGTAAACCGCGCCAAAATTCCCTTGATGTGCTTGAACTCATGGTCTTGTTCGTTAAATTCAACGATGTCGTTACGTTGATGTTCGATTAAGTTCAGCAAAGTTTCGGCACGGCCGACATTAGCCAGATCCGTACGCAGCAACACGCTGTCCTCGTTTTCTGACAGTTCAAAATCGCGAACGCTTAGACCCGTGCCGGCACCCATGTTCACAAAATTAAGTAAATCGTACAAAAATAATGGTTTTATTTGCGAATTAAGTTCGTTGCTGAAACTGGTGCTGTATGGCGTATAGTGTTTGTTGAACAAAAAGAATTCAACATCCAATTCTTTTTTAATACCGTCTGTATTATTGGCCCATAAAAAAATATCAATAGATTCGTTAGTTTTTTCCATTAGTTACTTTCTTTGATTAAAACTTAATTTGGTTGTTGCAGCATGACTTTACCAAAAAGGCGTTGTTCGCGCGCCTTGTTAGCCCATATGTCTGCCAGTTCGTTGTTGATGGTGCCATTATGACCGCGTACCCAAACCAGTCGGGCATTCGATTTTTTGTAAAGCTTGGTCACATCTTTGACGATATCAAGGTTTTTAATCTCGCTGCCCTTTTTCTTCCAACCATTAGCTTCCCAGCTGACACCCCATTTGGTGACAACGTTGACCCAAAATTCACTGTCGCTGTATATCACACACTCGTTGCCGTTAGCGTCATTCAGGGCTTCAATTATTGCCAAACCTTCCATTCTAATATTGGTCGACATTTGTTCGCTGCCGACTATGGCCATTTCCGATTCTTTGATTACAGCAAAGCCACCAGAACCGGGATTCGGGCTGCAACTGCCGTCAGTATAATAAGTAATCATTACCTCTATTTTACTATAATAAATGGCTTTATTCTACCGTCCACTACCAATTAGCCCATATCAACAAGGTTACTGGCACGGGTCCTGCCGTCCGGTCCACCCCTAATATTTTTTGCCTGATTACAGGTCAAAACAATATTGGGGTTGCCCCGCCGAACGTCACCCGTAGATTTACTACGTTTTCTTCTTAAAAGTTTATGGCTCACATGTCTATGCCCGATACGGCTGATGTCACTTACTTTATTGCTGAGCAGACTGTGGCGGTAGCCAGCCGAACGCCACGTGCTGACCAAAGGTCACACGTAGAGTGTGCTGTTGGAATAAACGTAAGTGATAGCAGACGGTAGAAAGGAAGAGATTTCGAGTGGTAGAACTAAAAAGAAAATGGTTGTAAAAAAGTCTTTACATTACCAAGCATTAGCATAATAATGATATTCACAAGGACTGAATAGTCCAGAAAGGGAGTTTTATGGCTAAAGGCGCATCAAAACCAAAGAAAGAAGCAAAGAAACCTAAAAAAGCAGCTAAAAAGTAGTCTTTTAGACTCTAGTTGTATTTGTTAATCAAAAGAAACGTCAGAAATGGCGTTTCTTTGTTTATTCCTCTATTTAACAATCGTCCCTATTTTGCCTGCAATCAACTGTTTGTAATCTGACGACGCGTTGCCGATATGCGATCTGACGCCGGATTTAGTAGCCGCCACGGCAGCTTCAATTTTAGAACTCATGCCTCCCCTGCCACTGTCTGATTTACCATTTGTCAGCAATAACGCCGTCTCGTGACTAGTCGAATCAATCGATTTTACCACCAAACCGTCCGAATCCAACAACCCATCGACATTCGTCAGCAACAATAACTCAGCCGCACCGATTGTAATGGCGATTTTGGACGCTAATCCGTCGTTATCGCCGCCGTAAAGCAATTTGGCTAATTCAACATCACTCAGCACATCATTTTCATTAATAACAGGTATAATACCTTCGTTTAAAACATCATGGATAACTGTCCGCAGTCTGTTACCTTCTATTTTATCGGCTATATCGTTATGTGTAACTAAAATTTGACCGACATTTATATTATGTTTGGCAAAAGCCTTTTGCCAAGCCACCACCAACGTCGCTGACCCAACCATAGCGTGCGTTGTGCTGTCGGCCGAGTTGTCGGCGCCCAAAATAGCTCTGCCCGCCACAACGGCGCCAGAGCTAACAATTGCGATTTTATAGTCGCTACTTAAATCTTTAATTTTTCGCGCGTATTTAGAAATTTTGGCACGGTCAATACCGCTATTTCCCGACACGCTACTGGATCCATATTTCACTACAATAATTTCATCGTTCATACAATTTTGCCTCTATCAATTATTTTTCAACTTTAATAATATCCACGTACAAGCTCTAGTAATCGCAAAAATTACTAGGCGTTTGTGGGGGCGATAGTATTGATGAGTTCGTCGATTGATACGCGTTTTTGCTCGGTGGTGTCGCGGTCGCGAACAGTAACCGTGTTGTCTTCCAGGGTATCAAAGTCGATTACGACACAGTAAGGAGTACCAATTTCGTCTTGGCGACGGTAACGTTTACCAATATTGCCGTTGTCGTCCCATTCGCAATTTATACGACCCTTGAGCATTTCGTAAACTTCGCGAGATTTGGCAACCAACTCTGGTTTATTCTTCAAAAGTGGGAAAACCGCAACCTTGACTGGCGCCAAAGCGTAACTAAGTTTCAAAACGGTTCGTGTTTCGTCGCCGACTTTATCTTCGGTATATGCATCCGATATTAGCGCCAAGAACATGCGACCTAATCCTGCTGACGTTTCCAAAATCCAAGGAATGTATTTTTCGCCAGTGTATGGATCTTTGTATGACAAATCGACGCCCGAAAACTTGGTGTGTTGTGACAAATCGTAATCGGTGCGATCATGGATACCTTCAATTTCATCAAAACCATATGATGGGAAATTATATTCAATATCCCAAGCGTCAGACGCGTAAAATACTAGGTTATCGTGTTGTTTAAAACGAAGGTTTTCTGGTTTGATGCCCATTTTGACATACCAGTCCATGCGCTCTTGTTTGATTCTTTCGTAGGCCTCTTTGTTTTCATGAGGTTTTACAAAATATTGCGTATCAGCTTGTTCGAATTCGCGGCAGCGGAACAAAAAGTTTCGTGGCGAAATTTCGTTGCGGAATGCTTTACCAATTTGGGCAATACCAAATGGTATCTTGCAGCGGGTCGTATCAACGATATTTTTGAAATTCAAATAAATACCCTGACAGGCTTCACCTGGCAGATATACAGGTTGCTCATCTTCACCAGTAAAGTTACCCATATTGGTTTTTACCAACAAATTGAATGCCTTGACTGGTGTCCAGTCACTGGCGCCACATTTTGGACATTTGATTTTAGCTTTGTACTGGTCAAACAATTCATTAATCTGCGCTTCTGACATTTTTTCGTCAGCCGTGACACCGATTTTTGCCAATTCTTTATCAACACGAATACGCGTATTACACTTTTTACATTCAGATAGTGGGTCGCTAAATCCGCTCGTATGCCCCGACGCATCCCAAACTTTTGGTTCTTTAAACATCGCGCTATCAAGGCCGACATAATTTTCGCGCGTTTGAACGTTTTCCTTCCACCATTGAGCTTTTATGTTATTCAAAAGCTCGACACCGTATGGACCAAAATCATACATACCAGCCATGCCGCCGTAAATCTCAGAACCCTGGTAAACAAAGCCTCGGCGCTTGCACAGGCTTATAATTGATTCCATTTGTACGTTGCTGGTATTTTTATCGTTCATAATACTGGTTATTATACCAGTATTCCAGATTATAGAGCAAATACTAAGTCTGGGTATTTGCTCTATGCAATTGCAACGTGTTGACGAGCAACCAACAAGCAGTCGCCCATAATTTTATCAATGCCACCAATTTGAGCTATGACTTTTAGCGGCCTGGTCGCAATTAATCTAAGCAATTTAATATGTTCAGCTGTTATATCGCCACCAACAGCCGGCTTTAGGCTTCGTTCGGCCAGGTCATAACGATATGTCAAATCCGGCGATAATTTTTCTCCAGCACTATCGTGCCACAGACTTAATTCATACCCCATCAGCGCCGCATAGCGCAGATAAAACCAAGTCTGAACGACACTTAGTAAAATCGAATGTGCGTCTAATCCAGCCAAAGTTTCGGCCAAAACATCGTACCATTCGGCGCCTTCAACCATTTCACTGGCGCTGGAAACTAATTTAATCGCGGCATACGCAAATTGCATACGGTCATAATCAGACATAATGTTGCGGAAAAAATGGACCAGTCGGGCCGAAGTCAAAACGCCCAGTTCTCCCCTTCCCTCGGTAATTACTATTTCGCAAATCGCAAAAAGTTCAATTCCACCAGCTAGTCGGCTTTTTTCGCGACGAACGCCCTTCGCCATAACACTGCGTTTACCATCAGGCGTTAACAGTTGCAATATCCTGTCAGCCTCGCCAAAATTAGTACGCCGCAGGACAATCGCGGTCGTTCGATTAGTCTTCATGTAAAATACTTTGCACCGACGCCACCAGGTCGCTTGGCACCATCGTCGTCTTATCAAGAATCTGTCGAACGCCGTATGGCTTTAAATCATCAATCAATAATTCACTAGCCAAATTAGTGCAAAGTACCACCGGAATATTTCCGGTATCGCTATATGATTGAAGTTCATGTAGCAGTGCGAACGCCGTATTGCCGATAAGTAAAACATCCAAAATTATTACGTCAGGGTGAACATCATCAATTGCCTCAATGGCAGCCAGCGCATGAAGCGCCACTACTGTTTCATAGCCGGCTTTGTTTAAAACGCGTTCGTGTTGTTCGGCTAACCATTTATCGTCTTCAACGATCAAAACAGTCGGCATGCTCATAGTAGGCTCAATTGGCTGGACGCCTGCAAATCGATATAAAATGTCGCTCCATCGCGGTGCTTAGTCACCCCTATTTTGCCATTCATGACATCAGCAAATTGGCTGGCAATAAATAATCCCAAGCCACTGCTTTGTGGTCTGGCATGAATCGGCACTGGTGCATGCGTTAGTCGGTTTTTAAGCACTTTAAATGTATCGCTCGGCAGTGCCGGACCGTAATCACGAACACTCAGACGAATAATCTTACCCGATTGCAATGACCCAATCTTAATTTCGACCGTGGCGTCGCCTTCGGCATAGTGCAAGGCGTTGTCGCTAAAATTCATAATGATTCGACGCAACAAATCGCGATTAGCAACCAACAGCAGCGGATGTTTATGTGGCACCAATTTTACATCGCGGTCGTGCGCCGTAAATAGTGGTGTCAATTCGCGCACAATATCTTCACAAAGTTGCTGCGGATTGATTGGCTCCAACGTAAATAATGCGTCTGACAATCTGGCTGATTTAGTTAAATCGCTAGTCAAACGCAGCGCCCGTTCGCTGGTCAAACTAATTTGGCGCAACATGCGCTTTTGTTCGACATCTGACAAATCACCGCTTTCCAGCATCAATGATAACTGTCTGACTAATGCCAGCGGTGATTTAAGTTCGTGCGCAGCGGCTACGAATGACGGCAGACCATTTACCAACGGCCCGCTAAGAAGTTGTTCGTGCTCCCCTCGTGCTGCACTCATATACTACAATTGTAGCACGCCGAACAAATTGACGAATGCTATTGATTGAATTCGATAGTTTTAATCAAAGCGTTGAAGTCATTTTTGAACGTATTGGCATCGGTGCGAATCGTAAGAGTTTTATCGCGAATCTTGAATATAACTGCTGACCCACGAATATCTTTTGAAAAACTACCGTCTAGGCGCGTACCGCTAACACCATCGGCTTTGACACTACTGGCTTTTAGGTCACCTTTTTTAACCTGTGAATCATAACTTGTGACCGCTTTGTCGTAATCTTTTTCTTCAATCGTGACGCGAACTGCAAATTTCTGTGACGAATCGCCCACCGGTGGAACCACTTTCGGGTTCAAGTACGCCTGGTAAGTTCCACCATCAGAAGCATTTTGATCAACATAAACACTCCAAGTTTTTGGATAATTAAATGTTACGCGACCATAATCAGCTGGGCCAACAAACAGACGCATCGGCTGTTTTTCACGTTCTGTAAATTTTGCTTCGTCGGATGTAGCCTGAGTATTTTTTGCCGTTGCCACTGCTGCTTCAATTCTGGTATCAACGTTAGTTTTTTGATCCGTATAGTTCATGAATGCCCAAATGGCAAATATCGTAACGCCAGTAACTAAAACGATTAAACCAATCGTAGCTACCACCCAGCTGTTAACGAAACCTTTTTCACGCGTATCATTAATCTTTATCATAGCGTCATTATACTTGCGCTTTACCGGACTGTAAAGGACCGAACAAATACAAGTGATACGCACCGACGGTTTTTATTGGTTTAATGCCGTCCATATCAAAACCCAGACTAATCATGTGTATTGGATGTTCCAGCCTATCGGCTTCGCTTTGCATCCGTTTTTTAACTTTTTCCATATAGTGATCAACCAAAAATACATAAACCACTGTCGTGTCGTCGGGTAGTCGCGTTAACCAAAAATCGGCTAATCGCACAGTGACTCGCTTGTCTTTGCGCGACAAAAAACGAGAAATAATTACTAATATCGGGTTGATTTCATAACCGACTGCTCGCGCTCCCAGTTTCGACGCAACCCGAAGCGCAACACCATCGCCACTGCCGATATCAACCAAAACATCCTTGTTTGTTAGTGGATATAATTCCTTCAACGCCTGGCGAATTAACAACTTACGACTTGGTACATATGGCGCGCCACGAAAAACTACCAAACCAAAAATCATAACAATAATCAGAACGGTTAGTATAATCCAGTTCACTTAATTTTCGCTATCGAATTTCTGCTTTACGATTTGAATTTCATTTTTGAGTGATAACAAATCTTGTTCAATTTCGGCTGCTAATTTTTCGGCTGCTTTAAAATTATCAATCGCCTGCTCTAATGTAAATTCATCGCTATCAAACCAGGCAACTAATTTTGTCAGTTCGGTAGTTTTTTCTTGAATTGTTTTATTTGTTGACGACATTTTTTACCTCTGCTTTCAGTATAACTTTATTTGTCTCGACTTCGATGATTGAACCGACTGTTTGTGCGCCGCGGATTAACGCATATCCCCTATTTAACACCGTATTTGGATCAAGTTGGACCAAGACGCTTTTCAAATTGGATATTTGCAACATTCGCTGTTCGACAGCCAGTTCGATTGATTCAAAAGCGCCGTTAATTGCATCGCTGATGGCCTGTTTTTGTTGATCAATTAATCGCAATATACGTGGCAATAATGAACCGATCTGGACACGAACAGCCCTGATTATCTCTGATTTATCAGGTACTAAAATCTGAGCAGCATTGCTAGGAGTCGACGCGCTAACATCGGCTGCCAAATCAGACAGACTAATATCGACTTCGTGGCCAACACCGACTAGTGTCGGCACACGGCTAGCCGCAATTGCCCGAACCAGTTGTTCGTCATTGAATGCCGCCAAATCATCAGCACTACCGCCACCACGAATAATCACAATAACTTCTGGTAAATCATCACGACCATTAAAATAATTTAACGCCCTGATAATCTGATCCGGCGCATCAGTCCCCTGCACTTGAACGTGACCGACATCAACTCGCAGCCCGCCCCATCTGTCATCCAAAATTTTAATAAAATCAGCATAACCAGCAGCTTGAATACTGCTGATGACCGCGACGTGTTTGGGAATTACCGGCAAAATCCGTTTGCGTTCAGTCGAGAATAATCCTTCGGCGTCAAGTTTGGCTTTCAGCAGTTCGAAGCTTTTTTTGATAGCACCTTCGCCACTTGGTCGAACCGTTTTAACGGTCAAGCTGAATTTACCCCATTGGGTCAGTTTTGGCACCGCCGAAACAACAACCTTCATGCCGTCTTCGATTGGTACGCGCAATTGCCATACGCTCATAAAACAGCCAACACTGCCACCCTGATCTTTGATATCAAAAAAGACATATTTGCCTTGATTGACTTTGAACGAAGCAACCTCGCCTTCTACCTCGACGGTTGGGTACGCGTATTCAAGCGTTTGATTAATAACGGCTATAAAATCACTGACGCTAAAAATAGGATTAATTTGTAGCTTTTCCATATTTATTTATCGTTAACTGATAAAATATGTAGCCAAATATTACAGTACCGATTAGCAAAGTGACACGTGCCAACAACGTTCCGGCAATCGCAACATCGGCCGGCACGCCAGCGGATGCCAAAAACGCAATCATCACTGCTTCGTACACACCGGCTCCGCCAGGAACGGACGATACGACACTTACGATCGATGCTATGCCAAAGGCGATAAACAGCATGGCTGGGTTTACAATATGCCCTAGGGATGCAAAGGCAATAAATATCAAAGCCACGTCAAATATACAGGTCAAAGCTGCCCAAATAAACGGACGGACTAATATGCTTTTTTCGCGACGAATCTCCAAATAATCTTGATGCATTTCTGTAAAAAAGCCTTCAACCGTTTCTAATTTCAGTACATCAGTCTTTTTACCACGAGTTAATTTGGATGAAACCTTATTGACAGTGCGCGTTATCCAATTAGACAA
>Ga0334722_10006785_pt1 | contig 11236 bp, 8 predicted proteins | sample C3_bottom_MG_FD_207210 | JGI IMG/M metagenome (GOLD analysis project Ga0334722, IMG submission 207210) | Sediment microbial communities from Yellowstone Lake, YNP, Wyoming, USA - C3_bottom | ecosystem: Environmental > Aquatic > Freshwater > Lake > Sediment | place: USA: Wyoming | collected...
CCCTGGTCCTGCTCGGCATCATTCTCGGCTATCTGCTGCTGCTCTTTTCCGTTGCCTATTTTGCGGAACGGAAGGAATCGCAGGGGAAGAGCCTCGTTTCGAATCCCTATATCTATTCCCTTTCCCTGGCCGTGTACTGCACTTCCTGGACTTTTTACGGCAGCGTGGGCAAGGCGGCGAACTCGGGGCTCAGCTTTCTCACGATCTATATCGGCCCCACGCTTATGGCGGCGCTGTGGTGGATCGTGCTCCGGAAGATCGTGTACCTGTCCAAGGAGAACCGGATCACCACGATCTCGGATTTCATCTCGTCGCGCTACGGAAAGTCCCTGGGCCTCTCGGTCCTGGTCACGATCGTGGCGGTGATCGGGATCACCCCTTATCTCGGATTGCAGCTCAAAGCAATTACAACGACCTTTACCCTGCTCTCGGGAAAATCGCAGAGCGGCAATTTTGAGGGATGGTTCGTTTCGCTGTTGCTCGGGACCTTTGCCGTGATCTTCGGAGCGCGCCGGCTCGATGCGTCTGAGCGCCACGGAGGCCTGGTCTTTGCCGTTGCCTTCGAATCGGCGATCAAGCTGGTTGCGTTCATGTCCGTCGGGTTCTTTGTGACCTACGGGCTCTTTAACGGGTTCGGCGATATTTTCGGGAGGATCCAGCAGGGTCCCTATAAACTGCTTATGAAGATCGGCGACGCTTCGCCGGTGAGCTTCCTGGAATGGACGTCGCTGACGTTTCTCTCGATGATGGCCATTCTGTTCCTGCCGCGCCAGTTCCACGTAGCTGTTGTTGAGAACTATTCAGCTGGTCATATTAAAAAGGCCATGTGGCTTTTTCCGCTCTATCTGTTTTTGATCAACATCTTTGTTCTTCCCATTGCCTACGGCGGGCTTCTGCTGGGGGACATCTCGTCCACGGCGGACTATTTTGTGCTCACCATCCCGTTGCACACGGGCCACTCGCTTCTGGCGCTCATCGCGTTCATCGGCGGTTTTTCCGCAGCCACCGCCATGATCATTGTGGAGTCCGTGGCGCTTTCCACCATGGTGATGAACAGTTTTGTCGTGCCCTTGCTCTGGGACCTGCGGGCGTTCAAGAACTTTTCCGTGGTGATGCTGAACATCAAGCGGGTCGTGATCCTGGGGTGCGTGTTCCTCGGATACACGTTTGCCGTGTACATCGGCGATTATTACAGCCTCGTGGACATCGGGCTCAAGTCCTTTGAGGCGGTCACCATCTTCGCACCCTCCTTTCTGCTCGGCCTCTATTGGAAGGGCGGCAACAAGAAGGGGGCCATCGCGGGCATCATCGCGGGGTTCATCATCTGGATCTATACGCTGCTGATCCCGGCATTCCTGCGCGCCGGCATTGTGGAGCCGGGCAGCATCATGGAGGCGGTCTTCCAGTCGCGGTTGCTGAACCCCACGGCGCTGTTCGGCCTCGAAGGCCTGGACCGCTGGAGCCATTCGCTTTTCTGGGGCCTGCTGCTGAACCTGCTGTTCTTCGTGGGCGTATCGCTCTTCACGAAACAGTCCGATGCCGAAACCCGCCAGGCAATTATTTTTGTCGATTCCTATTCTCCGCTCCAGTTCTCGCAGAACCACCGACAGCTCAATGCGGGCGAGATCGAGGAGGTGCTCACGCAGTATCTTGGAGAAGCGGAGGCGCGCGAGGTCATCGATGCCGTTGTCCGGAAGGCCGGCGTGGAACAGCAGGCGCTGTCCAACGAGTGGTTGCACAAGCTGAGACAGGAGGCCGAGCGGTCCCTCTCGGGAGCGCTGGGACCGTCGATCAGCACGCTCGCGTTCCAGGACAAGGCGCTCTTGACGCACGAAGAGGCTTTGCAGGTCTCGAAATCGATACGCCAGATCTCGCAGAGCCTGCAATTGTCGCGGCAGGAGCTGGCAGAGGCGAACCGGCAGCTGGCCCTGCTCAAGGAGTTCAGCGAGAACATCATTGAGAGTCTGCCCCTCGGCGTGGCAACGCTCGATGAATCGCTCCGCGTCAAATACTGGAACACCGGCATGGAGCTGATCACGGGCGTGGAAAAGGCCGATGCCATGAACAGTCTGGCAGAGGATATGCTCACCTGTCTCGAGCCGCGTCTATTTTCTCCCCGGGTGCATGAAGGAGAGATCACCTGCCGCAGGAACTTTGAGCCCCAGATCATTCTCAAAGGGAACCTGAGCAAGCTCACCGGCGCGCACAAAGGATACGTGCTCGTTCTGGAGGACATCACCGAGAAAAAGAAGATCGAAGAGGAGCTGTTCCGCGCGACCAAGCACGCCAGCGTGGGACGGCTTGCCGCCGGCGTGGCCCACGAGATCGGCAACCCGCTTGCCTCCATATCCTCGCTGGTGCAGGAGCTTCAGACCGAGGAGCTGAAGCCCTTTGTGCAGGAGTCCCTCACCACGATCAACGAACAGGTGCACCGCATCTCGCGGATCGTGCGGAACCTGGGCGATTTCGCCCGGCTCTATCCGCGCCAGAAAATGCCGACGAGCCTCGGGGACATCCTGGAAAACACGCTGAACCTGGTGCGGTACGACCGGCAGTTCAAAAAGATCGAGATCAAGACGGACGTGCAGGATACGCCGCCCCTCAGGATCGATCCGGACCAGATCCAGCAGGTGTTCCTGAACCTGATCCTGAACGCCCGCGATGCCATGCCCGACGGCGGAAGTCTCGACATCGCCATCGGACAGGCCGACGGCCAGGTCCGGATGGTCTTCGCCGACACCGGGACCGGCATTGAGGCCGAGGTGAAGGACAAGGTCTTCGATCCGTTCTTCAGCACCAAGGGGCCGGCCAAGGGGACCGGCCTGGGGCTTTCGATCTGCTACAGCATCATCAAGGACCACGGCGGCACGATCGAGATCGATTCAGCGAAGGATAAAGGAACGAAGTTTATCATCAATATCCCCGTTGAAACGTAGGGGACTAAAGAGAAAAACAAAAAAGCAGTTGTCGCGCAAAGCCGCAAAGGCCGCAAAGAAAATCTTAAACCAGGGCTTGCTTTGGGTTTAAGCTAAAAAGATTTCGACTCAAGGTTCCCTTTGCGCGCTTGGCGGCTTTGCGAGAGACGCCTTTTGTTTTGGTTTCTCCGGGTCAGGCTCAATGAATCTGCTTAATCTGCGGATGAAAAAAGAATGAGGTTGCAATGTCCAAAAGCATATTGATCGTGGAAGACGAAGAGACGCTGCGGGAATCGATCAAGCGGATCTTCACCAAGGAAGGCTACGCCGTGGAAACGGCGGAATCTGCCGAGAAGGGGCTGGAGCTGCTCTCTGCGGCTGTCTACGACGTGATCATCTCCGACATCATCCTGCCGGGCATGGACGGCATCGAGATGCTCGGCAAGGTGCGGGAGCAGGTCCCGGACCAGATCGTCATCATCGTCACGGCCTATGCCTCGCTCGATACGTCGGTAAAGGCGCTCCGGGCCGGGGCCTACGACTACATCATGAAGCCTATCATCCACGAGGAGATCAAGCAGATCGTCCGGAACGCGCTGCGCCAGAAGAGCCTGCAGGCCGAGAACGTGCTGCTCAAGCGGGAGATCGGGAAGGACTACGATTTCAGCAGCATCATCGGCGAGAGCGCCGCGCTCAAGAGCATCATCGAGGAGGTCAAGAAGGTCGCTGATGCCAGGAGCAGCGTGCTGCTGCTGGGCGAGACGGGCACGGGCAAGGAGCTTTTTGCGCGGGTGATCCATCACAACAGCAGCCGTTGCTCAATGCCTTTTGTCCCGATCAACTGCTCCGCCATCCCGGAGAACCTGCTCGAAACGGAGCTCTTCGGCCATGTTCGCGGCGCCTTTACCGGCGCCGTGGCTACCAAGAAGGGCATCCTGGAGGACGCTGAAGGCGGGACCGTGTTCCTCGATGAGATCGGCGACATGAGCCTGGCACTGCAGGCCAAGCTGCTTCGCGTGCTGGAGGACCAGGTCATCCGGCCGGTGGGGAGCACGAAGGGCACCAAGGTCGACATCCGGTTCATTACGGCGACAAACAAGGACCTGAAAGCGGCGGTCAAGACGGGCGCGTTCCGGGAAGACCTCTACTATCGCATCAACGTCATTTCACTCGAGATACCGCCGCTCCGGGAACGGAAGGAGGACATCCGCTCGCTGGTGAGCTTCTATCTGACGTATTACGCCCAGGACCTGGGCCGGAAGGTCAAGGACATCTCCCCCGAGGCCATGGAGCTCATGATGCAGTACGAGTGGTTCGGGAACGTGCGCGAACTCCAGAACGTCATCGAGCGGGCCATCCTGATCGTGGACGGCGATGTCATCAAACCTGAGCACCTGCCCGGGGGCCTGCGGCGGGAGACGACGCCGGAGCAGGAGGCTTTCGGGCAGAAGCTTTCGATCGAGGACTACACCAAGGACTTTATCTCTCGCAACCAGGCGGAGTATACGGAGCAGCAGATCGCCGCAATGCTCGGGATCACGCGCAAGTCGCTCTGGGAAAAGCGGAAGAAATGGGGGATGAGCAAGGGGAAGTAGCAGAGTAAGTGCAGGCCGAAGGCTGAAGACATCGGCTGTTTTTCTGCACATCCCCTTCGCGGCCTTAACGACATTTTGGACCCGTCTAAGGCCACGTTCGTTCGACCGCGCAAACTCGGCCTCCCCGACTTCGTCGGGACAGGTCGGCCTCAGACATGCGCGTTCGCCCTGCGGGCCGCTCTCTTAGGCCAAGACGGGTGCCCCAAAATGTCGTAGGTCCGCTCCGGGGACGTGCGGGGTTGGGGTAAGGCTTGGAAGCAAGGCTTAGAATCAAAGCTTTTGACGTGGTTCCCCATGCGGAAGTTTAGACATGCGACCGAGTCCGAACGTTAAGCATTTCGGACTGTCTGAGGCCGCAGGCCGAGTTTCCGAAATGTAGTGAGGACGACCGAGCATGGCGTTAAGAAGTTCCGCCGGGCGCCCTTCTTTCGGTTACCTTTCTTGGGCGTGCAAGAAAGGTAACAAAAAAGTGGTGGGTGTGTATGGTTCATAACGGTCACCGAAATCTACCCATAGGAAAGTCAGAAGAGCCAAAAATATGACCCGTTACCGACCACCGCAACCGCCCAGTTCCAAATACATAACACCCGAAGGAAAGAAGCGGCTCACCGATGAGTTCAGCATGCTTTGGAGCGTAAGGCGCCCCGAGGTGACCGCTGCGCTCGCCGCAGCCGCTGCGGAAGGGGACCGGTCCGAGAACGCCGAGTACATTTACCGCAAGAAGCAGCTCCGCGAGATCGACAGCCGCCTCCATTTTCTTAAGAAGCGCCTTGAGGACATCGTGGTTGTGGACACGGTCCCGTCCGACCAGAGCCGGGTATTTTTCGGTGCCTGGCTCCGGCTCGAGGATGAAGAGGGCAACCTCTTTGAATACCGCATTGTGGGTCCTGATGAGTCCGACTTCGAGAAGGGCATGATCAGCATGGATGCGCCCATGGCGAAGGCGCTGATGAAGAAGGCCGAGGGCGATGAGGTCACGGTCAAGCGTCCGAAGGGTGATGCTGTCTTCACCATCGTGGAGGTGCGGTACAAGGCTTTTGGCGAGGGCGCATAGCGTCCAACTGTTTCGGTGCAGCACCTTCCCGGCGGGTCTGTCCGTACCTGCGGCTTCTCCACGTCTTTTCCTCCCCGACAATGACTGGACCGCTCAAACCCAATCCCATAATATCTAAAAAGAGTTTTTAGACACTGAAATATCGGATTAATTTCTGATAGGGGCTGATTCATCCCGACGAAACGGCACAGCGGCGAATGAAACCCCTCACCCTACCCTCTCCCCTCGGGGGAGAGGATAAAGGTGAGGGGGATTTTTAGACTGCGTTCCTTGCAAAAGAGCGTGCGCGTTGTTACAATTACAGTGAAAGCATTAAAGGGAGGTGATTGGCATGAAAAAAGAAGCTTTGCTGGTCATCGACATGCTGAACGATTTTGTGCTGCCGGGCGCGCCCCTGGAGGTCCCGGATACCCGCAGGGTCATCAAGAACATCCAGCAGGAGGTGAAGAGCGCCAGGGCAGCGGGCAGGCCGGTGATCTTTGTTTGCGATGCCCATGCGCCTGATGACCGGGAGTTCGCAAGGTTCGGATGGCCGGCCCATGCCGTACAAGGGACGAAAGGCGCCGAGGTCATTGACGAGCTCGCGCCCGGGCCGGGAGACGTGGTGGTGCACAAGACCACCTACTCCGGATTCTACAGCACCAGTCTCGAAGACGTGTTGAAAAAGCTCGGTGTGGATTCCCTCAGGCTTACGGGCTGCGTAACGCATATCTGCATCATGGTCACGGCCTCTGACGCCGTTCTCCGGGACTACCAGGTCACGGTGGTGGAGGACGGGGTGGCGGGCATCGCCCGGGAAGATCATGAAGCTGCACTTCGCATCATGAAGAACGTCATGGGCGTGAAGCTTGTGAAGACGAGCGCGGAGACCGCGGACAGGAAAGCGGCGTGAACAGGAGACAGGAGACAGGAGGCAGGAGACAGGAGACAGGAGACAGGAGACAGGAGACAGGAGGCAGGAGACAGGAGACAGGAGACAGGAGACAGGAGACAGGAGACAGGAGACAGGAGACAGGAGACAGGAGGCAGGAGGCAGGAGGCAGGAGGCAGGAGGCAGGAGGCAGGAGGCAGGAGACAGGAGACAGGAGACAGGAGACAGGAGACAGGAGAACATCATCACTCGTTGCGTTCTTTTGATCCTGAACCCTGGACCCTGAACCCTGAACCCGGGATTTTTTACCCTGCCTTTTCCCTACAACTCATCAGGAGGTGGCCATGTTCTTTACCGCGGATCCGAAGGACATACTTGACGGAAAGATCACGGATGTGTATTTCGAGCGGGCGCTCAAGATCCTGACGGCAAAGGGGATCGACCCTGTCGTAAAGGCTGAGATCATCGCCAAGAACCTGCCGGAAGAATGGAAATGGGCGATCTTCACCGGCATCGACGAGTCGCTTCCGCTCCTGAAGCATCTCAGGATCAAGGTCAGGGCCATGAAGGAGGGGACTGCGTTTTACCCCTATGAACCGGTCATGGAGCTGGAGGGCCGGTATCAGGATTTCTGCGTGTACGAAACCGCCATCCTGGGCCTTCTCTGCCAGGCCTCGGGCATCGCCACCAGGGCTGCGAGAATGAAGAAGCTGGCCGGCGACCGTGTGGTCATGAGTTTCGGCGCGCGCCGGATGCATCCTGTACTCGCGCCCATGATCGAACGGAACGCCTTCATCGGCGGGTGCGACGGCGTTTCCGTGGTAAAGTCCGGCGAGCTCATCGGCGAGGACCCCATGGGCACCATGCCCCATTCGCTCATCCTGTGCATGGGCTCCACCGTGGAAGCCATCAAGGCCTACGACGAGGTGCTGGAACCAAAGCTCAAACGCGTGGCGCTCATCGATACGTTCCAGGACGAAAAGTTCGAGACCGTGAACGTGGCGGAGGCCATGGGAGAGAGGCTTTATGCCGTGCGGTTCGACACGCCGGGGTCGCGGCGGGGTAACTTTTACCGCATCCTGGAGGAAACGCGATGGGAGCTTGATCTCCGGGGGTTCAAAGACGTCAAGTTCTTTGTGAGCGGCGGCATCAAAGAACAGGATATTCCCGGTCTGAATCCCGTGGTCCAGGGCTACGGCATCGGGACGTCCATCAGCAATGCTCCGGTGATCGACTTCGCCATGGACATCGTCGAAGTGGACGGCAAGCCTTGTGCGAAGAGGGGCAAGTGGTCGGGAAGCAAACGAGTGATCTTTTGCACGCTGTGCGGGGAGCGAAAGGTCATCCCGAACGATACCTACGGAAGCAACTGCTCCTGCGGCGGGTCGTTCAACGACGTGCTTGTCCTGGCTCTTGACCACGGCCAACAGCTGATGAGGCCGGAATCGCCCGCCCGTATCCGGCAGAGCGTGCTCGAACATGTTCATGCACTGGAGCTGTAGCAGCGCTGGTTTGACATGAACTTCTGCGTGCGAAGGTTTTGAAAACGCAAACTTGAAAAGCAACCACAGGGGACAGGCTGCTTCACCGTGGATTACTGTTTGTCAGGTGATTTGCTTTCTCTGTGTTCTCTCGTGTTTTTTCCCGCCTCCAGAAGTTCATGCGGAAGTATTGCCGGAACGATCTATTTCCCCTCAGCTTGAAATTCAGTCCACAGGTTACCCGGCACATTCTCCCGACCATTGCGGGAGCCCCGATCGTGTACGCCAAAGGAGCTTCAACACAAGAAGGGGGCAGCTCATATGATGGCGTCGAGGATAACGAAGAAAAAGTTCTCCCCGAGGAACGTCAGGCCGGCCAGGACGAGAAAGACCTTTGACACCTTGAGGGCTGACACGTCGAAGATGTTGAGGATCCCGTAGCTTGCCGCGAACCAGAATACGGAGAACCACATGAGGCCGAAGGGTGCTGTCCAGAGGATCAGGGCGGAAACGAAGAGGCCCAGCGCGAGGTAGGGGCACCAGACGCAGGTGAAGATCGGTTTTCCGGCAACAGCGGCGCGCCGCGCGCGGAGGCCGGTGATCAGGAAGATCTGCCACCAGGAGCCGAGGAAAAAGAACATGACCCCGTAGCGGTCCATGCGGTGGAGGAACTGCTCGGGGAGCGACAGACGGTGCTGGGACAGGCTGAGAATGGTGAACAGGAACAGGGTCGGGATAAGCGCGGTGAAGAGGTAGCCTCCTGCGTCCATAATGATCGCAACGGCCGATTCCTTGCTCAGGGTTTTTCGCTCCTGCTGCGCGGTCAGAAAAAACTCGATGCCGACGGTAAGCGGAATGATCAGATACAGGAATTGCAGGTAGCGGTAGCTTTCCATGGTATCCCTCCCCTTATGAAGTGCTCTGGGAGAATAGTAAAGAGTCCGGCTTCGCTTGTCAAAGAAAATCAGCAAACGCGCGGCTGGAGCGGGGAAATTACGATTTGCAGGTGAATTGCTTTTATAATTTTAGGGCGGAAATGAGGTGAAAAAACGAATGTTCTTATTTAACGAAAGCGGGTTTTTCCGCAGGCCGGGCCGGCAAGGGAACCGCGAAGTTCCTGACCTTTTCCCAGAATTCGTCGTTGGCGGCCAGGGGGCCATGGGTGCCTGCAACGAAGATGATCGCCGGGAACCTGTTTTTGAGAGACCCCATCAGTTTTTCCTTGAACGGGCAGAGCGCAACGATGCAGGAGCTGAAGTGGATGACCTGTACGGTCTTTGCCAGGGCCGTTACTTCCCTGAGCAGGCTGCCGGGAGCGATGTCCGTGGGGCATCCGGGGCAGCTGGCGATGCTGATGAGGTCCACCTGCCGGTCCTTGGGGTAGGACTTGAACATGCCGTCCCGGTTCTTGAAATCAGATTTGCACGATGCGGAACAGCAGCTCAATTTGAGCGAAGCGTTCGCGCAGGTAAGTATACCGACTCTTTTCAAAGGTCACCTGCTCCCAAACAGAATTAACGCGGGTGCATGGTAACTCTTGCCAGGGGATTTGTAAAGAGCTGGTTGCGTTGGCAACGGCAAAACCTTAAACGGCGGTTGGCCGCGGATTTGCGCGGATAAACGCGGATAAACCTAAAAAAAGCATTTGACACGGAAGGGGCGGATTAACGTCTGATAAAAGCGGATAAATTCCAAAGCAAGGCGTTCACCTTTTGGGTGAATCTTTTATAAACCTTAAAACGGCAGTTGGACGCGGATTTACGCGGATAAACGCGGATAAATCAGAACTTCTTGTCGAAAGACAACTCACCACCAGGGTGAGGATATAATCGGTATAAAATTGGACTTTATTTTGTCTTTATCCGATGTTATCCGATTTTATCCGTGTCCAAATGCCTTTTTCAGGGTAAAAGGTTGTCCGGCTGATTTGACGGCGCTCCGCACTAACGGGCCGTAGCTGTTTTGTGGCACAGCAGACACTGTTCCTTGGGCGGATGGGAAGGCTTGAGGGGCGACTGTTTTCCCGGGCCATGGCATGTCTGGCAGAAGGAATTCGACATGACCTGTTGGTGGGCTTCGTCGCCCGGCAGCGCCGGCGCTTTTTTGCGGGAGGAAAGGAAAAAAAGGAACGCCAGTATGGCCAGGGCCGATACAATAATGGTGATATTGTTCTTCATGCCGGGATTCCCTTTCTAGACAGCGCCGCCTGAATGTTTGAAGAAGATGACGCCAAGGGGCGGCAGGGTCATCGACAGAGAGAAATCCTTGCTGTGTGATCTTAACGGCAGCGCTTCCACGCCGCCGAGGTTTCCCTGGTTGCTTCCGCCGTAGAGGTCGGCATCGCTGTTCAGCACTTCCTGCCACACTCCCCCCCGCGGTACGCCGATCCGGTAGGCCGACCGGGCCATTGGCGTGAAATTGCAAACGATCAGGAACAGGTCGTCCGTGGATTTTCCCTTTCGGAAGAAGCTGATCACGCTGCTCTCCCAGTCGCTGAGGTCCGCCCACTCGAACCCGTCCTGCCCAAAATCCAGTTCATAGAGCGCCGGCTCCCGGCGGTACAGGATGTTCAGGTGGCGCACCCATTGGTGCAGGCCCTGGTGCGGGGGATACTGCATGAGGTGCCAGTCCAGGCTTGCTTCGTGGTACCACTCGTTCCACTGTCCGAACTCCATGCCCATGAACAGGAGCTTCTTGCCCGGGTGCGCGAACTGGTAGCCGAAGAGCAGCCGCATGTTCGCGAACTTCTCCCAATCATTGCCCGGCATCTTGGCCATGAGCGAGCGTTTGCCATGCACAACCTCGTCGTGCGAGAGCGAAAGCATGAAGTTCTCGTAGAAGGCGTACCAGATGCTGAAGGTGAGCTGGTTGTGGTGGTACTTGCGGAAGAGCGGGTCCGTGGTCGCATACGCAAGGGTGTCGTGCATCCAGCCCATGTTCCACTTCATCCCGAAGCCGAGGCCCCCCAGATAGGCAGGCCGCGAGACCATGGGCCAGGAAGTTGATTCTTCCGCAATGGTCTGAACATCGGGAAACCGTCGGTAGACCTCCATGTTCATACGCCTCAGGAAATTGATTGCTCCGATGTTTTCCCTGCCGCCGTACTCGTTCGGGATCCAGTCGCCCTCCTCGCGTGAATAGTCGAGGTAGAGCATGGACGCCACGGCATCGATCCTGATGCCGTCAATGTGATATTTGTCGAACCAGAACAGCGCGCTGCTGACCAGGAAGGCGACGACCTCATGCCGGTCGTAGTTGAAGATGTAGCTTTTCCAGTCGGGGTGAAAGCCCTTGCGCGAGTCCATGTGTTCGTACAGGTG
>Ga0334722_10006786_pt1 | contig 11234 bp, 14 predicted proteins | sample C3_bottom_MG_FD_207210 | JGI IMG/M metagenome (GOLD analysis project Ga0334722, IMG submission 207210) | Sediment microbial communities from Yellowstone Lake, YNP, Wyoming, USA - C3_bottom | ecosystem: Environmental > Aquatic > Freshwater > Lake > Sediment | place: USA: Wyoming | collected...
CTCCAAAACGGAGGCATCCTCCGGGTGCGGTCAGGGCATGGCGAGCTAACAAACCGAAACTACGTGGTTTACTGGTTGTGCTCGGGTCGGCATGAATGGTGCTTTGGTAGACTACATGGACACCAAGCGCGACCCGGCATGCTGCCCGACGCCCCCTGCGCGACAGGCGGCCAGCGCTCCGAACTCCGTCACTGCGCGCGGGACCGCGCTGGCGACCGGCGGCTCCGTCGTCGCGGCCTTCCTGGCATCAGCGTGCTGCATGGGCCCGCTGATCTTTGCCCTGCTCGGACTCGGTGGCGGTGCCCTCCTCGTCAAGTTCGAGCCCTATCGCCCCCATTTCATCGCCGTCACGTTCGCGCTGCTCGGCACCGGGTTCTACCTGACCTATCGAAAGCCCCGCCTCGCCCCGGTCGCGATGGGCGCCGACTGCGCGGCCTGCGACTGTCCCGCACCTCGTACCAATCGCGCGGGTCGCATCATGCTCTGGGTCGCCTCCGTCCTCGTCGTCGGGTTCCTGGTCTTCCCGTACCTCGTGCCCGTGCTCTTCAACTAGGTGGAGGCTTCCGTGACCAGCACCAGCAGGACCGAGTTTTCGATCGAAGGCATGACGTGCGACCACTGCGCGAGCACGCTGCGCGCGGCGGTCGAAAAGCTGCCGGGCGTCCTGAGTGCGCGGGTCAGCTTTGCCGAGCGGCTCGCGGTCGTCGATGCCGGCGAAGGCTTCGCGCCGAGCAGCGTCGTGCAAACGGCGGCAGCGAAGGGGTATGCCGCCACTCCCCGCGAGATCCGCCGCGAGAACACCAGGCGCTCCGCAGCCACCGAGGGCGATGACTTCGACCTCATCGTCATCGGATCTGGAGGCGCGGCCTTTGGCGCGGCACTGCGAGCGTCTGAGCTGGGCGCGAAGGTCGCCATGGTCGAGCGGGGGATGCTCGGAGGCACCTGCGTCAACATCGGCTGCGTTCCTTCCAAAACGCTGATCCGCGCCGCCGAGTCGGTTCACCGCGCCAACCATCCCCGTTTTGCAGGCATCTCGGCGCACGGGCGGGTCGAGGATTTCCGAGGCCTGATGGCTGAGAAGCGCGCCCTGATCGAGGACCTCCGGCAAGCGAAGTACGCGAACGTCCTGGCGGGCACCGAGGGCGTGACCTTGCTCGAAGGGCATGCGCGCTTCACGGGCGCCGGACGCCTCTCGGTCGGAAGCCGCGAGCTACGCGCCCCACGCTTCATTGTGGCTACCGGGATGCGGCCCCACGTCGCCGACATGCCCGGACTCAGTGAATCGGGATCCCTCACGAGCACTGACGCGCTGGCGCTCGACACGCTGCCCACATCCATGATCGTGCTGGGTGGCCGCTACGTCGCGCTCGAGCTCGCACAGGCCTTCGCGCGCTTCGGCACTCAGGTCACGATCGTCCAGCGGAGCGAACACCTCCTCCCCACCGAAGACGACGACGTTACGGAGGAGCTGGAGCGTCTGCTCGTCGCTGAGGGCATCCGAGTGCTCACCGGCGCTCACGTGCTCCGTGTGTCGCGAGACAGCAGCGAGCGCGTGGTCGAGCTCGACGTGCGCGGCGAGAAGGTCCGCATCTCCGCGGAGCAGCTCCTCGCCGCAACGGGTCGCCGACCGAACACCGACGATCTCGGGCTCGACGCGATTGGCGCACGCCTTCGCAGCGACGGGACCCTTCTCGTCGAAGAGACGCTCGAGACGACAGCACCTGGGGTGTTCGCGGCAGGAGACGTCATCGGCGACCCCGCCTTCGTTTACACAGCTGCGTATGAGGGGCGTCTCGCCGCCGACAACGCCCTCGGCACGTCCAAGCAGCGGCGCGACTACGCCGCGCTTCCGGCCGTCGTGTTCACGGACCCTCAGCTCGCGACTGTCGGGCTGAACGAGAAGCAGGCGCGCGAACGAGGCGTCGCCGTGGACGTAGCCAAGCTGCCGATGTCGTACGTGCCTCGCGCGCTTGCTGCTCGCGACACCCGCGGGTTCGTGAAGCTGCTTCGAGCCCGGGGAGAAGACCGGCTCGTGGGTGCCACGATTCTTGCCCCCGAGGCCGGCGACCTCATCATGGAGCCCGCGCTTGCGATTCGTCATGGGATCCCGGTCAGCGAGCTCGCTCGAGCCTTCCATCCGTACCTGACGGGTGCCGAGGCCATCAAGCTCGCAGCGCAGACTTTCGACAAAGACGTTGCGAAGCTCTCCTGCTGCGCCGCCTAGCAAGAGAAGGAAGACCACCATGAGAAAGTCACTTGCCCGACGAATGCTCCTGCTCGGCACGCTCTTCGCCATCCCCGCGCTCTCGGCGCTCAACGCCTCGCCCGCGAACGCACAGGCGCCCGCCACCGCAACCGCTGTCTTGCACGTCGACGGCATGCACTGCGCCACGTGCCCGATCACCGTGCGCACTGTCCTGCGACGACTCGACGGCGTGAGCGAAGCGACCGTGAGCGCCGAGAACAAGACTGCGCGCGTCACCTACGACCCCGCCCGCGTTACGCCTGAGCGCATGGCTCAAGCCGTCACGGACGCGGGCTACCCCCGCCCGAGTGCAGCCATGACGGCGCTCGCCACCGGGGGCACTGCGCTGGCGGCAGTCGCGCTCGGTCTCCTGTGGTCCTCGCCAGCCTCCGCGTGCGGGGGCGCGTGCGCGACCGACAGCCTTGCCGCGCTCCCGTTCCTGGCCGGCGTCGCAGCGCTGGTCGTCCTGACCTGGCGCGTCGCCGCGTTCGTTCGAGGCCGCCGGTTCGCGCGCACACGGGAGAGCACCGACCGTGAGTAGAACTCCTCTCATCGCGCTCGTCGGCGTTGTCGCTTCCCTGATGGCTGCCTGCCACCGCGAGACACCGACGCCGTCGTCAACGGGTTCCGCGGCGAGCACAACGGCCTCGCTCACCGCGGCAGCAGCAGAGCGCGAAGTCGAGCTGATCGTTGAGGGCATGCACTGCGCGACATGCCCCATCACCGTGCGCACGGCAGCGAAGTCCGTGCCGGGAGTCCTCGACGCGCAGGTCTCGACGGAGCCCGGCCGCGCGAGGGTCCGATACCGCGCCTCCGAGACCGATCCCGCTCACATCGCTGCGGCGATCACCGAATCTGGTTATCCGGCACACGTGGTGCCCAAGTAGCCGATCACACGACTGCGAGCGTCGTGGTTCGACAGAGGCCGTGGTACGGCGGGAACCCGATGCCGACCTCGCGGAGAGCGCCGTCCGACGCGAGGGCCCGGAAGTCGCCGCGATCGTCGCGGGTGCCGAACGCCGACCGGGTCACCTCGGCGAGCTCGGTGCGCCCGGCGCCGGCATCGATGTAGAGCCGGGTCTGCCCCGTCTCCGGGTCGAGGCTCTCACGCACCCAGGGCAGCTCGCGCTTGATGTCCTCGGGCTGCTCGAGCCGCTCGACTCGCTCGAAGCGCTGGAGAGCGTCGGCAACCGCGAAGGTCTTGCCGTGGAGGTAGCGGCAGATGTGCGTGGTCCGCTCGTCCAGAATCGCCTCGATGACGTAGCGCTGGATGCCGGCCTCGGCGTAGCTGCTCATCTGGGCAAACGACCGCCCCTGGCTGATGAACGAGCTGGCGACTACCTCCCAGTAGAACGGGGCACGCTCGACCAGGGCCACCCGCGCTGCGCGCTCAAGGTCGCTCGCGATGTCGTCACGCCCGAGGCCTTGCTCGAGCCCGGCAGCGACGATCCTCCGGGCCTCCTCGCCGAAGCCCTCGACGCGGCGACCGTACTCGTCGCGCACGAAGTTCCCCTGGGAGCTGACCACGTGCGACACGACGCGCCGATCGAGGGCGTTGAAGTCGGCGGCGATGGCGAGTCCCTGCTGCCGCCGGGCCTGCGTTCGGGTCGCCGCCACCACCGACTCGGCGGCGTCGCCGAGCGGCGCCTGGATGCGCGCCGGGATGATGGCCGTAGCCCGGCCCGCTGCTGCCAGGGACTCGGACACAAGCCTTCGTCGCTCGGCAGCGGTGGTGCGCGGCCAGTCGACATCGAGGACAGCCATCGCGTCGCGAACTGCGTCCACGTCGGCTCGCCCGGTGGCGCGTCGAAGTCGGGCCGCCAGGAGCGCGACGGCGCGGTCGAAGCCGCCCGGTGACCCGAGGTTGATGGCCTTGCCGAGCGGCAGCCGCAGGTAGTCGCCGAGCAGCTCGTCGGCCGCCACCCGGGCCTCGTGGACCAGGAGGAGCCGGTCAGCGGTATCGGACGTTCCGCACATCGGCGTCCTCCTCGAGGCGCAGCTCGCCGTGGCTCACGTGCAGAAGCACGCGACAGAAGGTGCAGCGCACGGGTCGCGAGAACGTGAGGTCGATCGGGTCCGGCTCCTCGTCGATGTCGAGCCCGGCATCGCCCATGAGCGCAGCCGTGACGAAGCCGCAGCGAGGGCAGCACACGTGGTAGCCGACGAGCAGCCCGCCACGGTTCTGCGGAACGCGACGTACCTCACCGCGCTCCAGCCGGCAGGGGCGCTTCGTCGAAGGCACGACCTTCACGTTCCGCCTCCGAGCACCAACGGGCCGCGCCGACGAGCGCGCACCTCGACGCCCGCCTCGCTCGGCGAGAACACGATCTCGTGGCTCGAGGCGCAGCGGTCACAGAGCGCGAAGACGAGCAGCCCGTTGCGCCACAGCGTCGTGGTCTCGTCGAGCCCGGCGGGCCTCCGGCACATGCGGCACTCGATGACGCCACGCTCGGCGTCGGCCTGGGCCTGCTGCACCCACGCACGCTGCAGCTCACCTTGCATCGCGCGCCTCCCCGAACCACGCGTCGAACTCCTCGCTCGGGACTTTCACGTGCTCGACGTCGAGGTAGCGCCGCGCGAGCTCGAGGCGGCCGTGCGCGAGCCGCTCCTCCTCGGCGCGCAGGTCCTCGCGGAGAGCGAGGAGTTGCTTGGCGCTGGGCAGCAGCGCCTCGGGACCGACCGGCTTCGGCTTGAGGTCCTCGACACCGGTCTGGATGCCCGCGAGCGTCAGCGTGATGGGACGCTTGGTCCAGTCATCGCCGATCTTCCGGAACTCGCGATTGAAGATGTCGCCGGCCAGCAGGCGGCCTTCCTCCGGCGTGAGCACGCCGACGCGCACGAGCCGCTCGACCATCTCCGTCATGCGCTCCGGGTCGCGCGTCACCGGCGTCTGCGAGCGGAACCGCCAGAAGCGCAGGCCCATGTCGGCGAGCACCTTGCGGTTCATCAGGAAGTCGAACTCATCGCGTTCGGGCTGGAAGACCTGGTCCTCGGCGAAGCGCAGCGCGCTCTCCGCCGTCGCGCGGTTGAAGTCCTTGCTCTCGCCGCGCAGGAGGCGCGGCAGGCGGAAGGAACTCCCGACCTTGTCGATATTGCGCTCGTCGTAGAGCTGAAAGAGCGCGTCGTGCTGCTGCGCATCCGTGAGCGGACGCAGCTCGATCTTCGCGCGCCCGTCGCCGGTGCCCGAGCCGTCCGCCTCGAGGATGAGGATCTTGTGGAAGTTCGCCTTGCCCTTGAGGTTCTCGTCGATGAAGCGCTCGATGCGCGGGACCGAGGCGTCGGAGAGCCGCCCGCCCGAGACGAGTAGCGCGAGCGGCGGCACGCTCTTGTTCTCGAAGTAGAGGTAGTTGACCTCCTCCATCTGCCGTGAGCCCAGCACCGAGAGCAGCGTGCCCACCCAGCGCGGCACGCCGTAGGGCGAGCGGGGCGAGTGGATGGCGAAGTGGAGCAGCTCTGTCGCGGGGCCGTCATCGGGCTGTGCAGCCTTGAGCGCGGCGATGTCGGGGAAGACGCGTCCGGTGGACCGCGACACGACGCGCGGGTCGCCGAAGGACTTGAAGTAGACCCGCTCCACGCCCTGAATCTGCACGTAGCGACGGAGCCGCCGCCGGGCGCTCACCGTGTCGAAGCTGATGGTCGAGACCCGCACGCGCTCGCGGACCTCGACCGCCTCGCGATCGAGCGGCAGCAGCCGCACCGTGTACGACGGCACGTAGACGAACCGTGCGAGGTCGCCCTTGCCGTCCCGCAGCACCTCCCAGAAGGCGTTGCCGGTTACCTCGAGGTCCTGGCGCATTCGTCGGCGAAGGTCGACGAACGAGTGGTCGAAGCAGCAGAAGTCGAAGAAGGCCTCGAGCCGCGCTCGCTCGACGCGCGCGAGCTGCCGAAGCTCGGTGAATCGCGCGGCGACCTCCTCGGTGGCCGGCGTGAGCGGCATGCCTTCGACCAGCGTGCCGGCGTCGCGGGCGGCGATGCGCTCGAGCATCATCGCGTCGGACACCTTCTGACGCGCGTCCTCCGCGTCGAAGTCGATGGCGGGCTCGAAGCGATAGCCGAAGCCGTCGATGTTCGTGGCGTACGAGTCGACGTTCGGCCGGAGCGAGTTCGAGTGCTCGACGAGGAGGCAGAGTGCCTCGGGGTCGTACGGCGGCTGCAGCGCACCAGCGGCGGCGAACGCGGTCGAGACCTCCTCGCCGCCCGGGCGGCTCGCCGGGTCCTGTACCCGAGAGCCGACCACCACGGCCTTGAGGATGGTCTGGAGACTGCGGTCGGCCTCGTGGATCGTGTCGGGGGTCGTCACCGGGCCGTCTCCGCGTACGCGACGAGCCCGGTCGGCGTGAACGACACGGCGCGGGCCTGCTGGCCACGCTTCGCGAGCAGGTTATGGGCGGCGGCCAGGAGCCCGTCCTCCGTGCGCGCCTCGAGCTCGACCTCAGGACCGGGCTCGGGCGGCGTACCCGGAGGCTTGCCGGCGGGGATGACGAAGATCTTGAGGGTGCGCCGCATGGTGGACTCCGCGAAACAACGGAGGCGAGGCGCTTGGCCAGCCTGCGAGGAGGCAGTCCACCTGGGCACCGAGCAGCTGGACCGCGCGCCTCGCCTCCGGTGGGGGCAAAGCCGTGAGACGACGGCCCGGGGGACAGCGGAGACAAACCGTCTTCACTTCCCACTTGTTTGAAGGCAATATGTCCCCGTGGGTGCCAGAGGCTTCGAGAGCGAGATCGAGCTGTTCCGCCAGCATGGCGGCGGCCTCCGCATGTCCGAAGCGCTGCGCCTGGGCATCAACCGGAGGACGCTCTACGCCATGCGAGATGCGGGCGTCATCGAGCCCGTCACCCGAGGGCTGTACCGGCTCGCGTCCCTCGATCCGCTCGCGCACCCCGACCTGGTCACCGTCGCGACGCGCGTTCCCCAGGGCGTCCTCTGCCTCATCTCGGCGCTCTCGTTCCACGAGCTGACGACCCAGGTGCCGCACACCATCGACGTGGCGCTCGAGCGCGGGACGCGGAAGCCGCGCCTCGACTACCCGCCGACCCGCTTCTACTGGTTCTCTGGGCCCGCTTTCAGCGAGGGCATCGAGACGCACCAGCTCGATGGCGCGCCCGTCCGCATCTACGACCCCGAGAAGACCCTCGTCGACTGCTTCCGGTACCGGAACCAGATCGGGATGGACGTGGTGCTGGAGGCGATGAAGCTGTGGCGCGAGCGCCGCCGAAAGAAGCTCGACGCGCTCCTGAAGTACGCCCGCATGCGCCACGTCGAGCGCGCGATGCGGCCCTACCTGGAGACGATGTCGTGACCGTCAAGAACCTCGAAGCATCCGTGCACGCCCGCCTCCAGAACCACGCGCGCGCGACGAAGCGGCCGTTTCAAGAGCTGCTGCAGTACTACGCGATGGAGCGCTTCCTCTATCGGCTGTCGAAGTCTCCGCACCGCTCGCGCTTCGTCCTCAAGGGTGCGCTGATGCTGCACGTGTGGGACGCGCCGCTTGCGCGCGCGACGAAGGACGTCGACTTCCTCGACCGCCTGGACAACTCGCTCGAGAACCTGGAGAGCGTCGTCCGTGAGGTGTGCGCAGCCGAGGTCGAGCCGGACGGCATGGTGTTCGACCCGGCCACGGTGAAGACCGAGCGCATCAAGGAGGACGCGGACTACGAGGGCGTGCGGGTTCGCTTCGTCGGCCTGCTCGGCAAGGCGCGCGTCACGATGCAGATCGACGTGGGGTTCGGCGACGTCGTCACGCCGGGCGCGGAGAGCATCTCCTACCCGGTGCTGCTCGACTTCCCCGCGCCCGAGCTCTCCGGCTACCCGCGGGAGACGGTGGTGGCCGAGAAGTTCCAGGCGATGGTCTACCTGCGCACGATGAACAGCCGCATGAAGGACTTCTACGACGTCTGGCTCCTCGCGAGTCAGTTCGCCTTCGACGGCAAGCTGCTCGCGAAGGCCATCGCCGCCACGTTCGCGAACCGCGAGACCGACATCGATGTCGCCCCGATCGCGTTCACCCCGGACTTCACCGAGCAGGCGTCGACGATCGCGCAGTGGACGGCGTTCCGAGGCAGGCTCCCGAACGCGCAGTGCCCAGAGAAGCTCTCCGAGGTCGTGACGTTCCTCGCCGAGTTCCTGCTGCCGATTGCGCGTGCCTGCGCCAACGGGGAGAGCTTCGAGCTGCGCTGGACGCCGGGCGGTCCGTGGGCCGCCGGCTCGTAGCCTGCCCGTTCCGAAAGGGGTCCGCATGAACGTCATCGACGAGCCGACCAAGCGCGGGGGATCGAGGCCATCGAGGACGGACGAGGACGGACGCTACCCCAGCACCCGCACGCCGATCTCGCCCGTCCTCGGCTTGTCGGCCTGGCGCTCGCGCTGACACGCGAGCGCGACCGCCCAGAACTTGTCGGCGTGGCCGCGAGCGTTCCGCTCGGCGTCGAAGCTGACCTTCCCCGAGGGGAGCACGCGCCGCTTGATGGCGTGAATCTGCGCGACCAAGTCGCGGTCGCGCGGCATCGTCACGTCGCGCCGCTGGAGGAGGATCTTGAAGTCCGTCGCCCAGCGCTCCTTCGTCTCGTTGGTGAAGTTCTCGCCGACGGCCTGCGGGAAGTCGCGCGCCAGGTTCTCGGCGAGGTTCATGCCGATGCCGCTGCGGTCGATGGAGAGCCGCGCCACCGGCAGCGTGCCGAGCAGCCGCCGCAGCTCTGCCTCCTGCTCGGCGAACGGCGTCCCCTCAAAGCTCTTGAGCATGCGGCAGGTGAAGCGCCCCTCGATCTCCTCGAACACCGCCAGCTCCGAGCGGTCGCGCGTGCGGCCGACGTCGAAGCCCGCGACGATGCGGCCCTCGGGCGCGCGCACGCTGGTCGGCTCATCGCAGAGCACGAGGTCGTCGCTCGTGCACGGGAGGATCAGCTCGTAGGGGTAGAAGCTGTACGTCTCGTCCACGAAGCGCCCCTCGAACTCCTGCTGGAAGTCGTCGAGCGGGAGGGAGTCGAACTGCTCGATGAGCGTGGGCCGCCCGAATCTCGTGACGCGCTCCTCGGTGGGCATGTCGGGCGCCTCGACACCCGCGGCCTTCACGTCGGCGCAGAAGAAGCGGCACAGCCACCAGGGCACGAGCTGCCGGATGTGGTGCGGGTACTGCCGCAGCTCCTCGTTCGCGATCTCCCAGAAGATGCCGCGCCGACCGAGCGGCGTGCTGCAGCCGGTGAGCTGTCCGTTCGAGCGCAGGATGAGCGCCGTCGAGCCCCGGTACACCTCGCGGTCGTTCACGTAGTGCGCGAGCTCGTCGAGGTAGACGTCGCCCTTCTTGCCGCGCGGCGCCTTCGACGGATGCGAGAGGATGCGCGAGAGCCGCTTGTTCGTGCCGTTCGACTCGAACGCCAGCTCCGTCTTCGAGTCGACGATGAGCCGCTTCTGGTACGCGAGCGGCAGCTCCTCGTGGACCTGGCGCGCGACGAGGATCTTCTCCTTCGCGTCGTCGAGGTTGTAGCTGACGAAGACCGCCGTGTGCTTCTCGCGCAGGTGGCAGCGGGCAAGCGCCTCGAGCGCGAAGAGGAACGAGAAGCCGACCTGGCGGCTCTTCGTGACCCAGCGGAACCGAGAGCGGTTCTGCAGGAAGTTGAGCTGGTACCGCTCGAGCGCGACGGGCTCGTCGTCGTAGGAGAGCAGTCCCTCAGCGAAGCCCCACTCGGTGCCGAGCCAGTCGGCGAACTCCTCCTCCGTGCGCTTCACGATTCCGAGCGTCATGCCGCCCTCCGCGCGCGGGTCGCGCGTGACCTTGCCTTCGCCGCCAGCGGAAGCCTGTATGGGCTCGTCCACCCAGCCGAACCGCCGAAGGGAGAGCCGCCATGACCGCCTATGCCGACACCATCTCGCGCCCCGCACGCACGCTCACGGAGAGCGAGCAACGCCTGCTGCTCAAGTTCACGGGGCAACGCCTCGACGGGTTCCGCGACCACGTCATCTACAGCATCGCCCTCGGGGCCGGGCTGCGGGAGCACGAGATCCTCGCGCTCGACGTCGGCGATGTTTTCGACGACAGCGGCCACGCGAAGCGCCGCCTCGCGCTCCGCGTCTTCAAGCGCGCGAGCGACGACCCCGCCCCGCAGGAGGTGCTGCTCCCCGATGTCGTGCGCGCGAAGCTCGACAAGCTCCTCGCCGGGAGGAAGCGCGCCGGGGAGACGCTCGCCGCTACGACGCCCATCTTCGTGAGCCGGCTCGGGCGACGGCTCTCCGCGCGCCAGCTGCGCCACGCGTTCGGGGTCTGGCAGCAGCGCGCCGGCTTCGAGCGGCGGTTCAACTTCCACGCCCTCCGTCACACGGCCTGCACGAACCTCTACCGCGGCAGCCGCGACCTCCGGCTCACGCAGCGCTTCGCCCGCCACAAGTCGGTGCTGACGACGAGCATCTACACGCACCCCTCGGACGAGGAGCTGCTCCGCTCGGTCCAGGGGCTCATCTGCTGACGGACACTTTCGCGGACACTTCCCCGTCCGCGAGGAGGCCGTTTGCGGGGCCGTGCTCAGTTCCGAAGGCACTCGCACGACGAAACCGAACGAGCCCCCGTGCTCAGTTCGGTCGCGCGCGCTCGGTTCGTAAATCCAGGGCTGCTCAGTTTCCTGGAATTGACCCTCTCGAAAGCGGCCCCAGGCACTGCGCCGGGCGTGCGTGGCTGTGCGAAAAACGGACCCTCCCCCCCTACCTGCGGCAGGTTGTAGGCAGGTGCCGGCCTCCCGCGGCCCGGGGGCGTGGGCCGGCGCCGGGAGCAGGGCGAGCACGAGGCACGCGAGCCAGGGAAAGCGGCCATTCGCGGCGGCGCCCAGGCCGCCGATGAGGCCCTGCAAGCCCGCGACTTCGCGCAGGCGCTCGGCGACGAACCGCCGCTTTTGTCTCTTAGCGGCGGTTCGATCGGCGCCGTCGAGGAGGCCGTCGGCGCCCGCCGCGGCCAGGCCGATCGCGGCGGCGTGCCCGCTGTGCTCGTGGCCGCGAGACAGTGAGC
>Ga0334722_10006787_pt1 | contig 11234 bp, 8 predicted proteins | sample C3_bottom_MG_FD_207210 | JGI IMG/M metagenome (GOLD analysis project Ga0334722, IMG submission 207210) | Sediment microbial communities from Yellowstone Lake, YNP, Wyoming, USA - C3_bottom | ecosystem: Environmental > Aquatic > Freshwater > Lake > Sediment | place: USA: Wyoming | collected...
CGTCCCGAAGTTGGCGATGGTCAGGTTGGCCACCTGCAGGAGGGTGGCCGCGCCGCCGCAGGAATCCCCGGCCGCCGGATGGCAGACCGCACAGCCCGCCAGGCCGCAGTCCACTTCCCAATCGGTTACATCGAATGAGGCGGCATAGGCCTTGGTCCAGTTGGGAAAGTACATGAGCTGGGTGGCCTCTCCCCCGGTTGCGCCCAGGCTGTTGATGCAGTTGGCGGATGGCTGGGATGGAAAGGAAAAGAACAAAAAGCCGGCCAATACAGCCAGCAGGGAAACGGTGAAAAACCTGGCCCCCGTCAAGCGGGAAGCCGGAACAAACCTCATATTGTTGTATTATCCTCGTCTGTCCGGCCCAATGGAAAATGCATCCGGCGATAGTCTCCTATGCCACCCTTCTTACAATAAAAGTCTATCCCCTTAAACGGGGGCTGTCCATATACAAAATAATCACCCTGATACATAATATCGTCATGCCTACACCCGTCCCGGGGCAGTTCGAACCTCTTCAATGGGCCGTTCTCGATGACGCCTGCTGGCTGGTATTCAGGCTTTTTGGAGTCAATATCCGGCCCCGCTTCCGGGGTATCCGCCCCGCCGACCACCCCTGGGAGGGCTACTTCCCCTGGATCTGCCAGGAACTGCACCAGCCGGCGTCGTATGCGGGCGAACAACCGGACCGCCAACCCCGGGTTTGCGCCCTCGATAATCCGGGCGGAAAACCGCTTCCCCGGCGGGGCCGCTGCATTTCCGGTCTGGCATTCCGGACGCTCAAACTGCCTCCCGGAAGCGGCCTCAAGGGCTCCCTGATCCTGGGGCCTTTCCTGGAATCACCGCCCACGGAACGGGATCTCCGGGGATTCCAGTCGCGGACGGGTGTGGCGATTAACGACACTATCCGCTGGGCCTACATGCAGAGCCCGGTACTGCCGCCCAGGATGGAAAAGGAGCTGGTCGGTTTTTGTCTCAGGCTGTTTTCCGATGTCGGGGGAAAACTGGCCGGATTGCGCGCAAAATCCGCCCGGGTGCAGGCCGGGGAAATATTTGAAAGCATGTTTCCCCCGCTCCGGCTGGCCGACGACTTTCCCCTGCATATCTTCGGGGTGTTCCTGACCTACTGGAAACTGCCCCCGGAAGGAACCGGGGGAAAACCCTCCAAGGCCTGCGACCTGGAATACATCGACAAGGGAAAGTGCCGGATTGAAACGGAGGGCTCCAGCTTCACCCTGGAGCGGGGACAGGCGGTCCTGGTGCTTCCGGGCCAGAGTGTCCGCATGTCGCCCGTCCCGGCCGATTCCCCCTGTGAAACCATTTCAATAACCTTCAATGCCAACGCCTCCCTGCTGTCCGCCATGTCCGGACGCCCCCTTTTGCTGGATCCGTTCCAGCAGACCATGCTGACCAGGCTGTGCACCATCGGCGTTCCCCGGGACGACCGGTCGCACTGCGATTCCGGGGTCAAAATGCTCCTCGCCCTGATCCTGCTGGCATTCCGGGAAACGGAATCTCCGGCTGTCCAACAAACCGCTTCCGCGCCGCCGGCCGGCCGCCGCTCCCGCCAAACCGCCACGATAAACAACCTGAAAGCCTATATCGACAGCGAACCGGGCCGGCCCATCAGCCTGCTGGAACTGGCGCGCATAACCAAAACCAGCGTTCCCACCGTGCTCAGGATGTTCAAGAGGGAAACCGGGACCACCCCGGGCCGTTACCACCTGCAGGCCCGCATCAGGCAAGCCGAGCAGTTGCTGAGGCAGAGCATGCTGACGGTGGGCCAGATCGGCGACCAGCTGGGATTCAGTTCGGCGTTCCATTTCTCCAGCACATTCAAGAAGGAGACGGGTGTCAGCCCTTCGGAGTTCGCCCATTCAACGCGTTCCGCCCAACAGCAGGTGGAAAGGGCCAAGGCCCTGCTGACCGAAAAGAAAATGCCGGTGGCCGACACCGCCTACTTCCTTGGCTTTCCCACCGTCGAGGATTTCCAAAAAACCTTTCGCCACTATGCCGGGGTTACCCCCGAGGAATTCGCCAGGGGAAAAACGGGGACGGAAAATCAGTAGATCCTGACTCCGTAAAGGCGGGCGTCGGATGAACCATGGGACGCCAGAACCTCGATCCGCAGGGCCCGGAATGACCCGCGAACCGGGTGCTCCCGTAAGCGCTGGTGGTTATCCCTGACCGCAGCCAGGACCACCCGGCGGCCCGACACCGTCTCACCGACCAGCCGGTAATCCCGGATGCAGGACTCCATGGCCCTCCGCCCGTTATCGACCCAGAGGTGGGGCAGGGCCTGGTCCAGGTCGGTGTCGAACCGCAGTTGGATGAGTCTCACCTGGCGGGCACGGTCCCACTCCAGCTTCAGCCACTGCGGAAATCCGGGACCGGAGACCCACAGGTTGGGACCCAGCCAGGGCCGGAAAAAACCGTTGACCGCCTCGGCCGCGCCCCAGGGAAATTGCTTGGGAGAAAGAGAGAAGGCGATGTTGGGCGAACGAGGCCTGCCCCATTCGGAATAATCATTGCGCCACTTATAGTCGGTTCCCACGGAACCGGTTCGCGCCATTGTGGCGACCCCGGGCACGCGGTCCTTCGAGGCGGAAAGACTGACGCCGGGAGTCCGGGCCAGCATCAGCCAGTAGAATCCCGGGAACAGCCCGTGCGCCAGCGGAATCCCAATCCTCTTTTTCCCGCGCGGAACCGCCACCCGCCCCGCCGTGATCTCGGGACCGGGCAGGAAGAGGCCGAAGGGACCGGGGCCGTGCAGGGCATAGCGCAGGGTCGCCGGCCGTTTCGCCGCGGTCCACAGCGATACCGAGTCCACCCGGCCGCCCGCCACCGGGAACATCAGCATGTGGTCGCGGTCCAGCGCCACGGTTTCCCGGGTGGGAGTGATTCCGGCGGGACGCGAAGACGACGCCGTTACCATCGCCACCCGGGACAGGTCGCCGGAGGAAGCATCCTTGACCCCGATGATGTGGTGGTCGGCTCGGATCAGGTCCTGCTGAAGTTCGGCCATGAGCGGGCCGGTGGCGATTGCCCTGGGCGTTACCCGCCGGCGGACCGCCAGCGCGGCCGCGGCCCCGACCGCCTCGCCCATCTGGGCGCAGGTGGCCATGACCCGGGTGGCGCACAACCCCTGGTGGGACAGCGACGCATCGCGTCCCGCCAAGAACAGGTTGGGTACATCGGCGGAATAAAGCGAGCGCAGGGGAATGTTGAAGATGCCCGGCAGGTAATAGTGATCGCTGGGCGGTTTTTTCGAGTAGAAGCCGTCCGAAGGATGGTCGTCGATGCTCCATCCGCCGTAGGCGACGGCGTCCGGAAAGTGGGGCCGGTCGATGGCGTCGTTTTGCGTGAAGATGTGGTCGCCCCGCAGGCGCCGGCTTTCCCTTTTCCCGGGGATGGTGCCCACCCAGGTCAGCTCCAGGTCGCGGGTCCGCTCCCGCCACTGCGGGGAGTTCTTAAGGTAGTCCCACAGCCCCCAGACGATGCTCCAGAGCTCGTGCTTGACCCGCTCGTTGTCGCGGATGGTGTCGAGCATCCCGCCGTATTCCACCCACCACAGCGAGCATCCGCCCTGCGGGGAAAGCCACTGGCGCCAGCGGAAGGACCGGCGGGTGAACTTGTGGGCGAAGGCAGGCGGAATGAAGGGGACGGGCTTACCCGCTTTGCGGACGGAAAACATGATGGTCCCGCCCATGGTGCGCGGGGGCGCCTTCTTCGGGGCCAGGGATTCCCCGAACCGGGAGCGCGACTCGCGGCCCCGCATGAACCGCGCCCCGGCGAGGAATCCCACCGTGCCGTCGCCGGTGCAGTCGGCGAAGAAGTCCGCGGAGAAGCGCAGGCGGCGCTCCGAGGCGAGCTGAAACCCCTCCACCCAATCTATTTTTTTCCCGGACTTCCCCGCCGCGGCCACGACCGTATTAAGGAAGACGCGCAGATGGGGCTGGGAGAGGACTTTTTCCGTGAGCAGGGCATCCCATTCCTCGGCATTCCCGGTGGGATTTCGGTGGAGGTTCTCCAGCCTGAGTTCCTCGAGGATACCGGTCTCCCGGAACCAGCGGTTGTTGGCCCCGCCATCCGCCCCGGTGATCCACACCCGGATTTCCTTGCTGGCGTTGCCGCCCAGGACCGGCCGATCGGTCACGAGAACGGTATCCAGTCCCCGGCGCGCCGCCGCCAGCGCCGCCACCACCCCGGCCATTCCGCCCCCCACCACGCAGAAGCGGGTTTTGATTGGCTCGACTTTCAGCATCCGAACCCCGTTTGGCATGTTGAGTATTGTACGCCTGCCAACCAGGCCCCCCCTTCAACTTGAGGGCATTGCTGGTCCCTTCCATTGCTGGCAAGGCCTCCTCTTCCTTTCCCTCTCCCCCCGTTATCTATGTGCGAGTTTATTTACGGGGGGAGAGGGGAGGGTGAGGGGGGGAAAAGATACGGAAATGAGTTTTACAACACGCTCAAACAATCAGAGATTGATTTCAGCACGGGGCCAGGCTGGCGAGGAACGGCTTTAACGCGGCGAGCAGGGTGGCCGGGTCCTCCCACATGACGAAGTGCCCTGATTTGGGAGCCAAAACCACCTGCGCTTCCGGGACGCGATCGAGCCCCAGAAGCCGTTTCACCTCATCGGCGTCGCGGCGCCCCCGGCCGCCGTAAACTCCCAGCAGGGGAAGCCGCAGGTCGCCCAGCCAGGGCGACGCATCCATGGATTCAATCGAGGCCCAGATGCGGGCGTGGGCATTTGGGTTCATCCGTTCACGCCCCCGGCTCATCATCGCGCCCGCCCGCGCCGCGACTTCCGGGGAGGTTTCGGGTCCGTACATATCAGGCAGGACCCGGCGATTCAGCTCCAGCGAGGGAAAGGCGTCCACCAGCACCAGCCCGGTCAGCATGTCGGGATAAAGATGCGCCAGGTGCAGTGCGACCATCCCGCCCAGGCTGTGTCCCACCACGACCGCGGGCTCTTCCGCCCGGAGGTGGCGCCCGGCGACCGCCTGGGCCAGCCCCTCCACCGTGGGTTCCGCACCGTCATTTTCCCCGTCCCGGTGCCACGGCAGGTACGGGGCGACCACCATGTCCCGGCCGGCAATCTCCGGTATGACCCCATCCCAGACCGAGGGGTCGCAGTTGAATCCATGCAGGAGGAGAATCATGCGGACATCATATCAACCCTCGGGGGGAAATCCCCTGATTGGGCTCAAATTCAACCGAAAATAGCTGGTTCCAGTTTCCTTCCGCGCTTCGCCAGTTTCTCCACCACCCAGGGCACGAGGCCGGTGAACGCCAGATCCGCCTCGCCTTGGACGGGCGAGAGATTTAAAGTCAAACCTTATATCTCTCGGGCCTCCCCCCATCAAGGCGCGGACATGGAAAATTACTCGTCCGACTGGAAATTGGGTGTCCCAAGTTCGCTCCTAACCAGGCCCATATCCATTTCTAGCCGAATATCCCCGCTTCCAGCTTCCTTCCCCGCTCCGCCAGCTTCTCCACCACCCTGGGCATGAGGCCGGTGAAAGCCAGTTCCGCCTCGCCAAGGGCGGGCGAGACCTCGCCCCTTCGGGGCCGGTCCGCACCGTCACCCTTGCGCGTGAAGATGTCCTGCATCCGGTAGACCTCGCCCTCCATCCCGCAGATTTCCGTGATATGGGTAATCTTCCGCGACCCATCCTTCATCCGGGCGATCTGCACCACCAGATCCACCGCACTGGCGATCTGGTCGCGGATGGCCCGCAGGGGCAGATCCATCCCCGCCATCATGACCATGGTCTCCAGCCGGGACAGCGCATCGCGCGGGGTGTTGGCGTGGAGCGTGGACAGCGACCCCTCGTGCCCGGTGTTCATGGCCTGCAGCATGTCCAGCGCCTCCCCGCCCCGCACCTCGCCGACCACGATCCGGTCCGGGCGCATCCGCAGGGAGTTCTTCAGGAGGTCCCGGATGGTAACCGCGCCCTTGCCCTCCAGGTTGGGCGGGCGGGACTCCAGGGTGACCACATGCTCCTGGGTCAGCTTCAATTCCGCGGCATCCTCGATGGTAACCACCCGCTCGGTCGGCCCGATAAAAGATGAAAGAATGTTGAGTACGGTGGTTTTCCCCGACCCGGTCCCCCCCGATATCAGGATATTCAGTTTGCCCTCCACCGACGCCCGGAGGAAACCCGCCGCCTGAACGGAAAGGCTCCCCCCCTTCACCAGGTCATCCACCACCAGCCGCCGCGCCGGGAACTTGCGGATGGTCAGGCAGGAGCCCTTCAGGGCCAGGGGGGGAATAACCGCATTGACGCGCGAGCCGTCCGGCAACCGGGCGTCCACCAGGGGGGAAGACTCGTCAATGCGCCGGCCCAACGGCGCCACGATGCGCTCAATAATCCCCCGCAGTTCATCCTCCCCGTCGAGGGCACGGGGCTCCCGGTACAGCTTGCCTTTCCGTTCCGTAAAAATGGCGTCGGGCCCGTTCACCATGACCTCGCTCACCTCCGGGTCATCCAGCAGGTCCTGGAGCGGACCCAACCCCTGCACGGCATCAGCCAGTTCTTTCAGCAGGCGCTCCCTGAATCCCGGAGTTGAATCAGGTAGCCCGGATTCGTCCAGCAGGCGGTATAGCTCCCCCTTCACCTCCCCGGCCGCTCCCCCGCCCTGTTCCCTCATGCGGTCAAGGAACCGGGAGTGCAGTTTTTTCTTAAGGGCCCGGAAGGCCGGAGTGCGAAACACCTCATCCACCGGCCCGGCAATGGTTCCCGAGACCGGTGCAACACGGATAAAATCGGACACGGCCCCCGCCAGCCGGACGAATTCGCCCGCGGAACCCGATTTGGGCTCGGCCAGGCACACCGGACTCCCCTTTAATATGGATTCGCTCATCTCCCGCGATTCCGCCACCGAACCCAGAACGGCCAATCCTTCCAGGCCCGCCAGGTTATCCGCGGGCCGCCCAACCGCCCGGTCAAGGACGCACCGCACCGGCCGGCCGGATGAGGACAGGGACTCGACAGCCCGGCGCGCCCGTTTCAGGGCCACCGGACCGGGGTCTGTCACCACAATAACCAGTGAGGCAGATTTCACGGCGCCTCCCAGGGCCCCCGCCTGCCAATCCTCCCGCCAGGGGCCGGAATCGATGACCACATTGGGAAATCCAGCCGAGGCCTGATCCACAAACCGGGAAACCGTTTCCGCCGGCCAGACCCCGCCATCCGCCTCCCTGGCCAGGAGGAAGAGCCGGTCGCCAATTCCCACCGCCTCATGCGTAATCAGCTCAGTGGTCCCGCCCTCCACCAATGCCCGGATGCCCGGACCGGGCTCCCTGGCCGGGGCCAGCCACAGGCAAAGATCGCCCGAGGAAATCCCCGGAAGGGGCGCCACCAGGGTCCGCTCCCGCAAAGCCAAAGCCGCCGCCAGATTGGCCGCCACCGCCGTGGTGCCAACCCCGCCCTTGGCCCCGACCACCACCACCACGCGCCCGGTTTCCCTGGAGATCATTTCAAAACCCTCTTACTGTCTGTTTCCCCTCCTCACCCTCCCCTCTCCTCCCCGCAAAAGCGGGGAGTAGAGGGTAAGGGAGAGGAGAGGCTATGACAAAAAGCAGGTTTTGAAACATGCTCTAGTCATGGCACCGATGAGCCCGCCTGGGCGGAAACCAGGGACGGGGTAACGAATATGACCAGCTCGGTTTCGTTGCGCTCAATTCGCGTGGTCCGGAACAGCCAGCCGAGCAGGGGCAGGCCGGAAAGCACGGGCAGGCCGGAAGTCACCTTCACATCCTCCGTCTGGATGAGGCCCGCGATGATGACGGTCGAGCGGGGCGCCAGTTCCACGGTCGTTTCCGCCCAGCGCGTCCGGATCCCCGGCATGTAGGTCCCGTTGGGAAGCGTAACGGCCGTCGCGGTGTCCACGGTGGACGCCTCGGCTCGTACCGCGGTCCGGATGGCCTTCTCCTTCCGCTCGGGTTTTATGGCCAGCTTTACCCCGTAGTCCTTCCAGTTGACCGTGGTGTGCCCCTGGGAATCCTGGGACACGATGGGCAGTTCGCCTCCTACCATGAAGTTCGCCGACATTCCACTGACCGTCAGGAGTTTGGGCTTGGCCAGCAGTTTCCCGTAATTGTCCGTTTCCAGGGCGCGCACAAAGGCATCCACCTGTCCGCGTGAAAATGTCCCCACGCGGGACAGGGTTCCGCCCGATTCCATGATCTGCGCGGGGGAAGATGGCGGGGGCATCCCGGGAGTGCCCTCCAGCAGGCGGACCCAGTCCAGTCCGGCCTTGGTCATTTTGGACTTGTTCACCTCGACCACCTGCACATCCACCTCGACCAGTTCCTCGGCATCACCCAGGGGGGTCAGGGCCGGTGCTGGCGCCGGGAACATCAGCAATGCCAGAAAAAGCGGGGAGAAAAATATTTTCATCGCTTCTTTACCTCCTCATCCCCGGCGGAAGGCCGAAGCCCCTTTTCGCCCGTTATGGGGGGCAGGGGAATCCGCTCCCGGTCGCCCTGGGCGCGCAAAACCAGCTTGATGCGCCCCACCTGCTCGAGATGGGTGACCTGTTCGGCCTCATAAGGGGACGCGGCCAGGGTGATCGTGTCTCCCGTTGGACTGGCCAGGAAGCCGCCTTCGGGAGCCGCTCCCTGCAGGCCGAAGGTCTTCCCGATGGCCAGCACCGGCGCGGCCTGGATGAGGGCGAAAGTCCGCAGAACCCCCCCCTCCTCGACCGTGGCGAGGACATCCACCAAATCCCCCGGCTTCAGTAGTCCGGCGACCGACGAAGCCTGGTCCGCGGCGATGGTCACCGCCCGCTTGCCCGGCGGAACCGCCAGGGCCAGCGCCACCCCCGTGGTGGTCAATTTATTGGCCAGGACCTGCTCACCGGGGGCGAATGGCGCCAGGGCCACCTGGCCCTCGGACTCCGCCACCGTTTTGAGGGCCCCGGGCTGGATAAACGCGCGGGGGATCTGCTTCAATTCCACCATCGATTTATCCAGCCTCGCTCCGCTCGCAATATGCCCGGACGCCACCAGGGCGGGAGCCGGAGCGCTCATTTCATCCAGCGCCCTCCCTTTTTGCGCGAACCAGGCCCAGGCCAGTATCGCGGCCAATAAACCGGCCGCACCGGAAACCGCCAATATTTTCCGCTCGTTCACTTTTCCCTCCCCGTTGCAAATACAAGATAGCGGGACCCCCCGGGGGCGCCCCGCGCAAAATATGCCAGATCAGGTTCGCCGGCCCGGCTGGCCAGCAGGATTCCCGGACTCCCCATGCTCACCCGCCAGCCACGCGATTCCAGTGTCAACCGGGCTGATGACAGCACCTCGGATGGCCGGGCCGGGGAGGAATAAAACGCCGCCTCGATCCGCCCGCCCGAAAGATGCAACAGGCGGCGCGCCGAGGCCACCCGGGGAATTCCCGCCGGGTCCCGTCCCGGCGCCTCGCCCCGGCCGTCGGAAAGGTTTATTGGCCCGTCCAAAAGGGCCATTACGCATGAACCCGGCCCGTTATCCGGAAGCACCAGAACCAGCATCCGCGGATCATTTTCCAGCCGGTATCCGGTCATGGTGATTCCCCCCGCCGGGGATGGCAGACCGGTGGAGAATTCATCCACCGCCCTCCAGCCCAGCCGGGACACCTCTGCCCGGCATTGCTCCGCATCCCCGCCTGAAAAGACAAACCAATGAGCCATAACCGTGTTCACCCGCACCAATCCTCCGGCAGTGCGATTCATTTTGGCGGCAACAGGCAGTTTCATGAGCCAGTAAGAGCCGGGAACAGCCGCGGAAATAATTCCGGAAAAAACCAGCATATGGGCGGAAATAACGACCGAGGCAATCCGGTTCCGGTTCATTTCGAATCCACTCCCAGCAGTCCCTTCAGCCAGCCGAGGCATCCCTTCCACGGGTCGGGGAGGACCACCGCGGAAGACTCCATGGGAAAACCATCCCGCCAAACCCGGCCCAATAATCCGGACAGCGGCACCAAGGCGCGCACCCGCAGGCGCACACCGGGGGAAAATTTCGCCGCCAATGACCCGGAAATCCCGGCGGATCCGCTGACCGTGGCACAGCCTACCGGCTCGATTAAAACCGCCAGCCGGGCTGACCGGCCCAGCCCCCCGGCCCGGGCATAGCCGTTGGCCAGGGCGGTGAGCACCCGCGCATCGGTGGTTCCCCCCGCCGCCTCCCGCATTACGGCATGGGTCACCATCAGCAACTGGTATTTCCAAAGCGAAAGAAGGGCGATCTGGGAAATCCCGTAAATCAGGAGGGCAAAAAAAGGCGCGGATACGGCGAACTCAACAAGGGCTGCACCCCTCTCACCAGCCTTACCGGCCCCGGCTCCCCCTCTACGATTTAACAGGCGGATATTATGCACTTATTCCGCCCTTTTTTAAAGCCGGTATGAGCCCTTCCGGGCATATATAATCCCCCCATGAACACCAAACCGTCCCCCCGCGCCCCCGAATGGGAAAACCACCTTATCCAGTCATCCGGCCGGGAGGAACCCCACTCCACCATGGCCTTTTTCCCCGGAAACCGGGGGGCATCGGGCTCCCTCTCCCCCTGGACCATCTCCCTCAATGGCCCATGGAAATTCAACTGGGCCACTGAGCCCGCCTCCCGCCCCCGCGATTTCCATAAGCCCTCATCCAGCGTCTCGGCGTGGAAAACCATCCCCGTGCCGTCCAACTGGCAGATCCGGGGATACGGCAAACCCATCTACACCAACCAGTGGTACCCGTTCCGGAAGGATCCGCCCCGCGTCATGGGCGACCCCAACGCCGCCTACAACACGCGCGAGGTCCGCAACCAGGTCGGCTCCTACCGGCGCGACTTCACCATTCCCCGGTCATGGAACAGGATGCGGGTGTTGCTGGCTTTCGAGGGCGTGGACTCCTTCTTTTACGCCTGGGTTAACGGCAAAAAGCTGGGTTTCGCCAAGGACAGCCGGACCACCCACGAGTTCGACATCACCCCTTATATAAGGAAGGGGAAAAATACGGTGGCGGTGGAGGTTTACCAGTATTCCGACGCCTCCTACCTCGAATGCCAGGACTTCTTCCGGCTCTCCGGGATATTCCGGAGCGTTTCTCTGCGCGCCGTTCCATATCTCCATATCCGCGACACCTTCATCAAAACGGAATTTGACCGGAAATACCGCGATGCCGTCCTGTCCATCGAAGCCGAGGTGGAAAACCGCGGGGCCCGGAACACCATGTTTTCCATCGAGGCGCGCCTGCTGGAC
>Ga0334722_10006788_pt1 | contig 11233 bp, 8 predicted proteins | sample C3_bottom_MG_FD_207210 | JGI IMG/M metagenome (GOLD analysis project Ga0334722, IMG submission 207210) | Sediment microbial communities from Yellowstone Lake, YNP, Wyoming, USA - C3_bottom | ecosystem: Environmental > Aquatic > Freshwater > Lake > Sediment | place: USA: Wyoming | collected...
CTTCCACTGACTTCACCACGCCAGATTTCTTGGCCTTGGCGACCACCTTCTTTCCCTGGCCGATGGGACAGGGGACTCCTTCCTCGGCAAAGGCGCTGCAGGCCATGGTGTCTTCCACCTTCTTCACCATTGATTTCTTCTTTTCCATTGTTTCCTCTCCACAGTTTTATTGGGTACGCCTTAACAAGCCAGAGAAATCAAACACCAAGCCAGCTCATTTCCCGAGAACTTTGGCCAACTGCTCCTTAATCTCAGCCAACCGGACCGCATCGCCACTTTCCCGATAGATATCGCCTAGTTCCTCAAGGCCTCGCAGATGCTCAGGGGCCTGGTCCAAAATTCGCAAACAGCTTTCCTCGGCCTCGGGCAACCGCCCATTCTGGCGATGAATCCGCGCCAATCCCAGGTGGGCGAAAGGATCGAAGCGAATCTTCAGACTGGCCTGGTAATGCTCCTGGGCCTTGTCGTGGTTGCCCATATTGTAATAGGCATCAGCCACCCGGGAATGCATCACCTGGTTGCGCGGTTCTTTATCGAGGATCCGCCCCCACCAGCGCACCACTTCTGTATAATTGCGCAGCCAGCGGTAGCAGTCGCCAAGACCGTAGAGGGCAAAGGTGTTTTCCGGCTCATAGTCCACCGCCTTTTGGTAGAAGGCGATGGCCCGTTCGTACTCCTGGCGGCGACGGTAGATGTTGCCGACCATGGTCAGCACCGCCACGTATTTGTCGTCCAGCGCCAGAAGCCGTTCCAGAAACAACAGGGCCTCGTTGTCCTTTTCCGCCTTGTAGAAGAGGCTGCCGATCCCCAGCAGGGCATAGCGGTCATCCGGCGCCACACTCAAGGCCTGGCGATAGAAACGCTCGGATTCACCATTGTTGCGGAGTTTTTTGTAGGAATCGCCCACCCGGGTCATCACCTGGATGTCGTCTTGATTGCATTGCAGATAACGCTGCCAATAGTGGATGGCCTTCTCGTGCTGATTCATGCCCCGGTAGGCGTCACCGATGCCGCGCAGGGCAAAAACGTTCTGTTCTTCGATGGCCAGGATTCTTTCGTAATGCGCGATGGCCTGGTTATATTTGCGGGTTTCCCGGTAGAGGTCGCCCAGACCCACCAGGATATAGGCATTGTTGGGATCGAGTTCAGCCGCCTCCAGCAGCACCTGCTCGGCCTCTTGGTAATTGCCACTGCGCAAGAGCTTGTTGCCCTTCTTGGACAACTCGATGGCCGCTTCCAAGACCGGCCCGTGGGCCTCACCGCCGCCCTGGCTCTCCCGGGCCCATTGCCAGTATTCGGCCAGCACGTTCTGGGCCGGTACCGCCAGCCATTGGGGGATCTCGTAGGGGTGATTCTCCCGGAGCCAGGCCTCCAGTTCGGACGCCTTCTCGGAGATAAATTTGAAGGTGATCCGGAATTCTTCGGCGCTGGTCGGCGTACCCTCCCAGCGATAAAAGGAGGTAATGGGGCCATCCACCTGGGCGCAGGCGGCCAGCTTCATCTCGACACTGAGCCGGGCCAGCTTTTCGGCGCTTTCCCGGTCAGCAGTGGTTGTCCAACCGATGCTGATCATCATTTTTTCACGCTTTTCATATGTGGGTTACCAAAACCTTTTCCAGCACGAAGGGCCTCGAAAAATTAAATGTCTTTTCCTCTGAAATCTCAACAGAGGCGACTAAATATGTCTTACACTGTGAAAGGCGGGAACACCACCATTTTCAGCCTGATTTAAGCCCAGATTCGGGCGTGAATAATTCTCGATAAGTGGTATCTTAGCCCGAGCTTTTTTCAGACAGCAATGACAAAACCTTTATTCCCCAGGACCGGCAAGCGTGAAGAAAAATATCCCCCCGAAAAATCCCGAACCCTCTCCCTCGCCCGCTGGCGACAAGTCTTTGTGGAATTGGCTTGGCAGCCTGGCGGCTCTTACCGGGGCCGCCCTGATCACCGTTGGCCTGATCCCACCCCGCAACCCGCAGATCGAACCCGTGCTGGCGGTGGCCGCCCTCCTGACCATTGGCGGCCTGCAACACCTCCGGCGCCGCTGGGTCGCCCGGCCCTTGCCAGCCCAGGAAGGACCACTGCTGGCCGTGGTTCTGACTTGGCTGCTCTTCCTGGTGGGCGGCTGGCATAACCCCGCTCTGGTCCTGTTGCCAGCCGCAGCCCTGGCTCACATCGCCTTCCGCAACTCCTGGCCCGTGCTGGGCCTGGTCATCTTAACCATGCTGGCCATGGCTTTCGGGCCCCTAGTCTTGGGGCAGATGGCCCCTTCGCTGGCCTCCTTGCGGGCAGTGCCGCTGCTGCTGGCGGTGAGCCTGCTCCTACGCCAGCTGCCCGCCACTCGCCGCTACCGGCAGGAAACGGTGGAGAAGATCACCCCGGCACCAGGCGGCAAAACCCGAGGCCACCACGAGCTGGTCCGCGACCTGGGCATCACCGCCAAGGCCGCCTCCCTGCCCGAGACCATCCAAAATCTCGACGCCCGGACCGACGGGACCGGTTTTAGCAACCAAACCCTGGCCCGCCTCAACACCTCCTTCGAACTGCAATTGGAGATGATCCGCCAGAGTCTGGGGCTCACCACCGTCGCCGTGCTCTGGCCCAGCCCCAACGGCAGCGAGTTGCGTCTGCGCTGGCTGGCCAGCACCCGGGAAGACATCGACCGGGGCCCCTATCCAGCCGGGCGCGGCATCACCGGGGCGATCAGCGACGAACACCCGGAAGTTGACCTGCTGCCGGTCAATCCCTCCCACCCGGACATTCCCTACTACCTCCATCAGCAGGGGATCGGCGCGGTGCTGATTCTGCGCCTGCCCAGTGAAGAAGAGGGCGGTCATAGCGCCGACCACCGCCACGGCCTGCTCTGCGTCGATCGCGAGGCCGGGAGCCGTGGAGCGAAAGAGAGCGCAATATTCTCCGCCTGGCGGCTCGCAAACTCGGTCTGGAAGTTGAGGCCAGCCGTCTGCTGCTCAGCCTGGACCGCGACCGCACCGCCATCCACCAGCTCAGTCTGGCCTTGCGGGAATTAAATAGCGGCATCACCGTGGCGGCGGTGTTGGCCGCCACCATCAAGGCCGTCAAGTCACAGGTGCCCGCCGATCTGGTGGCAGTCAGTCTGCGGGAAGGCGAGGAACATCGGCTGGTCATCGCCGAGGGCAAAAATGTCCTCGACCTGATCGACAAACGCTTTCCCCTGGAGCACGGCCTGGTGGGCCAGGCCATCCGGGTCGGCGCCATCCTCCCGGCCGGGGGGCGCTACCCCAAACCGGCCCCGATCTTCAGCTCGGAGCGCACCTTCAGCGAATTTGGCTCCCTGCTGATCTTTCCCCTCCGCACCGAAGAAAACGCGCCGCTGGGCGCCCTGGTGGCGGCCGGCGGCGCCCCTGGCCTCTTCACCAAGGCCCGCCAGGACATCCTGGAGCTGATCACCACCCAGGTGGCGATCAAGATCGAACTGGCCCAGGCCCACGAACGGCTGGGGCGCCTGGCCACCACCGATGGCCTCACCGATCTGGCCAACCACCGCGCCTTCCAGCATGGCTTCGAGGTCATGCTGCAGCGGGCCAAGAGAAATCGCACCCCCTTATGCCTGTTGATGGGCGACCTGGACCACTTCAAGCAGATCAACGACAATCACGGTCACCCCTTCGGCGACCAGGTGCTGCGCGAGACGGCCCGGATCATGAAGGAAACGGCGCGCTCCCTTGATCTAGCCGCCCGCTACGGGGGCGAGGAATTTGCCCTGGTCCTGGAAAACTGCGACGCCACCGGCGGCCTGCAACTGGCCGAGCGCATCCGGGAAAGAATCGGCGCCCTGGCCCTGGAGAGCGACGCCGAAGAGCCGGTGCGACCCACCATCTCCCTGGGGCTGGCGGTCTTCCCCGATGATGGCGAGGCCAAGGACCAGCTGATCGAACGGGCCGACCAGGCTTTATACCGGGCCAAACACCGGGGCCGCAACCGCACGGTGATCTGGCTGCCCAGTGATGAAGATTGAGACGGGCAGAGATTTTGTTCGACCAGTCTGACTTGTCGGACCGGTCGAACAAGTCAGACTGGTCGGATTGCTCCAAACCACCCACAACCACCGAGCCGCGCCATTAAACTCTTTCCCACCATAACCCAGTTGCTCAAGGCCCGGGCCACCATCCGGCTGCTGGGGCCTTACGTCCGCACCTATCGGCGCATGCTACTCTGGGGAATCGTCGCGCTGCTGGCCGTCGATCTCCTCCAGCTCTTCATCCCCCGGGTGATCAAGGAGGCAGTGGACGATCTCCAGCACGGCCTGGCCAGCCCCGCCTCGCTGCTCAAACAGGGCGGCCTGATTCTGCTCTACGCCATCGGTATCGCGGTCTGCCGCTTCGCCTGGCGCTATCTGGTGCTGGGCTTTTCGCGCCTCTTGGAACGCGATCTGCGCAATCGCCTGCTGGACCGGTTGGTGCGGCTGGACCGGCCCTTCTTCAACCGCCATACCGCCGGGGAGATCATGGCCCTCTCCGGCAATGACCTGGCCAACGTCCAGATGGCCTGCGGCATCGGCCTGGTCTCTTTTATCGACGCCTTTATCATGACCGGGGCGGCCCTGGCCTTCATGGCCTATATCCATCCCGGCCTGACCCTCCTGGCCCTGGCGCCCATGCCGCTTCTGGCCCTGTTGACCGGCCTGCTCTCGGCCCTGCTGCACCGCCGCTACAAGCTGGTCCAGGAGCAGTTTTCCACCCTGACCGAGTTCGCCCGCTCGACCCTTTCCGCCATCCGCTTGATCAAGGCCTATACCCAGGAAGAGCGCCAGAGCCAGCGTTTCGACCGGCTGGGCCAGGAGTACGTCAGCAATAACATCAGACTGGCCATGGTCCAGGGGGTGCTGACCCCTTTTTCCACCCTGATCGCCAATATCAGTCTGCTGCTGGTGCTCTTCTTCGGCGGTCGCTTGACCATCGCCGGCACCATCTCCATCGGCGACTTCGTGGCCTTCCTGACCTACCTGGCCCTGCTGACCTGGCCGATGATGGCCCTGGGCTGGGTGGCCAACCTCTTCCAGCGCGGGGTTACCTCGTTGCACCGGATCCGCCTGGTTCTGGAGGAGGAGCCGCTATTGCACGACCCGCTTGACCCGGCCCCGGCCCCGCCCGGCGCCAACCTCTCCGTCCGCCACCTCTCCTTCCGTTACCAGGGGCAGAATGCGCCGACCCTGGCCGACCTGAACCTGGATATCCGCCCCGGCCTGCTGGGCATCGTTGGCCGCACCGGCTCCGGCAAGTCGGCCCTCTGCCAGCTCCTGGCCCGCCTTTTCCCGGTGGCTGACGGCCAACTGTTCCTGGATGGGGTCGATTACAATCGCCTCACCCTGGCAGCAGTACGGGCCCGGATCGCCTATGTGCCCCAGGAGGCCATCCTCTTCGCCGATACCATCCGCAGCAATATCGGTTTCGGGCGCCCCGAGGCCAGTGAGGCGGAGATCGAGCAGGCGGCCCGGGCGGCAGGGATCCACGAGGAGATCGTCGCCTTTAAAGAGGGCTACCAGTCGCGGGTGGGGGAGAAGGGCTTGCTCCTCTCCGGCGGCCAACGCCAGCGGCTCGCCCTGGCCCGGGCCCTGCTGCTGGACCGCCCCATCGTCATCATCGACGATGGCCTTTCCGCCGTCGATACCGACACCGAACACCGGATCATCGCCAATTTTTCCACCTGGCTGCCCGGGCGCACCTGCATCATGGTCTCGCACCGGGTCGCGCCGCTGCTGGCTGCCGACCAGATCATCGTCATGGAACAGGGGCGCATCGTCGCCCGGGGCAGCCATCAGGAACTGCTGGAGCGGAGCGATTTCTACCGCACCATCTACCAGCACCAGATGACGGTCGGCGAGGAGGCAGCCTGATGCAGCACGGCTTCGGCTATTTTGAGGAGGAACGGCTCGGCAAGGCCAATGACCTGGGGCTCTGGCGACGGATCACCGCCTACACCATGCCGCACTGGCCGTCGGTGCTGGGGGCGATTCTGTTGTCGCTGGCCATTACCGCCTGTAGCCTGGCCCTGCCGCACCTGATGCAGTTGGCGGTGGATGGCTTTATCACCGCCCCGAAGCTGGCGCAAAACGAACGGCTGGCCGGGGTGGACCGGTTGGCCAGCCTCTTCCTGCTGCTGGTGGTGGTGGGTTTTGTCGCCAACTTCTTCCAGGTGGTGGTGTTGGAGTGGGCCGGCCAGAAGATCATGCACCACCTGCGCCAGGATCTCTTCCGCCACCTGATCACTCTGGCCAACCCCTTCTTCAATCGCAACCCGGTGGGCAAGCTGGTCACCAGGTTGACCAACGATGTCCAGAACATGTACGAGATGTTCAGCACGGTGATCGTCTCGCTGTTCAACGACATTGCCAAGCTGGTCGGGATCCTGGTCATCCTCCTCTTGATGAATTGGCGGCTGGCCCTGATGATGCTGGTGCTGGTGCCGGTGATCGTCTTCAACACCATGCTCTTCAGCCGCCTGGCCCGCCTGGCCTTCCGCGATATCCGCACCCAGATGGCCCGCCTTAATTCCTTTTTGCAGGAGGCCATCGGCGGCATCTCCATCATCCAGCTCTTCGGCCGGGAAGATTACTCCCGGGCCCGCTTCCACGAACAGAACGAGGCCTACCTGGAGCGCAGCCTCTACCAGATCAGGATCTTCGGGATCTTCATGCCCTTGCTGGAGGTCTTGAGTTCGGTGGCGGTGGCCTTGATCATCTGGTATGGCGGCGGCCAGATCATCCAGAAAGAGATGACCTTAGGGATGCTGGTGGCCTTTCTTTCCTACATGCGCTTGTTCTTCCAGCCGCTGCGCGAGTTGTCGCAAAAGTACTCGGTGGTCCAGTCGGCCCTGGCCTCGGCCGAGCGGATTTTTCAACTTTTGGACAGCCCCAACACCCTGGCCATCCCGGCCCACCCCAAACGACCGGAGCAGGTGGCCGGGGCCATTGACTTTGCCGGGGTGAGCTTCGGCTATAACCCGGAGCGCCCGGTGGTGCAAGACCTCTCCTTCCGGGTGGCGCCGGGCGAGACCCTGGCCATTGTCGGGGCCACCGGCGCCGGTAAGACCACCATCATCAACCTGCTGGAACGCTTCTACGATCCGGACCTTGGCGTAGTGCGGCTGGACGGGATTGACCTGCGCGAGTTCGATCCCCGCTTCCTGCGCGGCCAGATCGGGCTGGTGATGCAGGAGGTCTATCTCTTCCCGGCCTCGGTGCGGGAGAACATTGTCCTCGATCAGGATTTGAGCGCAGCCCGGCTGGCCGAGGTCATCGCCACCGCCCAATTGACCGAGCTGATCAAGGGCCTGCCCCAGGGGATTGAGACCCGGATCGGCGAGGCGGGCCTGGATCTCTCGGCCGGCCAGCGCCAGCTCCTGGCCCTGGCCCGGGTTCTGGCCCGCAACCCCCGGATCCTGGTGCTGGACGAGGCCACCGCCAGTATCGATACCGAAACCGAGATGCTGATCGAGAAGGCCTTGGCCGCCACCCTGGCCAACCGGACCAGTGTGGTCATCGCCCACCGCCTCTCCACCATCCGCCGGGCCGACCGCATCCTGGTCATGGACCACGGCCAATTGGTGGAGGAGGGCAGCCATGAAGAGCTGATGGCCCAACCCGGCCTCTATCACCGCTTGCAGAGCCTGCGGAACGGCAACGTGAACCGCCACTAATACCAATCATTCCTATAAAATTTCCTCGCTCCAACAACTCTCACTTTTACCCCGGTAGCCAACTGTGATAGAACCATCTTTAGTAAGGCCCCCTGATGTAAACGAAAACGCCCCACGCCTGCTGGAGGCTCAATGTTAGATTATTTATTCGGTGCTAACACCCAGGTCAAAAAACTTTTTCTGCTGATCCATATCCTGTGGGGTCTGACCATTGCCATTTCGGTCGGAGTCAACCAGTATTACTCCAACTCTGAAATGAAACAGGTCGCCCTGGCCCAAGCCCAAGCAGTGTTCAAGCGCGACATGGCCTTCCGCCACTGGTTCGCCGAAAGCGGCGGTGTCTACGTAAAAGTTTCCGCACACACCCAGCCTAATCCCTTCCTGACCCAAGTACCATACCGGGATATCACCATTCCCGACGGCACACCCTTGACCCTGATCAATCCTGCCTATCTGATGCGCCTGGTCAACGAAAGCATCACCACCGAGAATGCCCCCCTCACCCACATGACCAGCGCCCAGCCACTCCGCCCGGAGAACCGACCGGACCAATGGGAGGCAGTCGCACTGGAACAGGCCGCCCACGGTGAAGAGGAAATTTACGAATTTACCACTACCAACGGTCAGCCCACCCTGCGCTACCTCCATGCCACCATGGTCGAGGCACCCTGCCTGAAATGTCACGCCGCCCAGGGTTACAAACTGGGCGACCTGCGCGGCGGCATGGCCGTCACCCTGCCCATCGGCTCGATTATGGCCTCACATCAACAAAGCCTCCGTAATCTCTACCTCTGGCACGCACTAATCTACCTGCTGGGCCTCTTCACCCTGCTCACCGGACAGCGTTTTATCGCCCGGCAGGTTCACGACCGCACCCAGGCCACGACCGCTCTAGCCAAGAGCGAGGCCAACTTCCGCACCGTTGCCGACTTCGCCTACGCCTGGGAGTACTGGATCGCCCCAGACGGCAGCATGAAATATGTTTCGCCCTCGGTGGAGAGGATAACCGGCTACCCGCCCCTAAGCTTCCTGTCCGACCCGACCTTCCTTAAATCCATCATGGTTGACGACCCCGATGGAATCCTCCAACGTCAATTGTATGACGACCTCCAGCACCAGGATGAGGAGCTGGATTTCCAGATCCGCACCGCCGGAGGCGAGGTTCGTTGGCTTCACCATATTTCCCGGCCGGTGTACGATCAGGAGGGGAGCTTCCTGGGCCGCCGGGCCAGTAACTACGACATCACCCGGGAAAAAATCGCCAAGCGTCAAAAAGATAATCTACTCGACGAACTTCGCGAGGCCCTGGAAAAGGTCCAGCTCCTCAGCGGTTTTCTGCCGATCTGCGCCAACTGCAAGAAAATCCGCGACGACAGCGGCTACTGGAACCAGATCGAGTCCTACATCTCCAAACACTCGGAGGCGGTGTTCAGCCACTCCATCTGCCCAAAATGCGCCGAGAAACTCTACCCGGATATCTACCCGGCCATGTACCCGCCCGACGCCAGCACCCCAGCCGAGGATGCCAAGAAAAGCGCGGGGGAGGAGTAGGCCTGGAAGCCTCAGCACCTCAGAGATTCGAGGACGGGGAGTTATGGGAATGAGAGGAATCATGGGCAGACGGTTTCCCATAATTCCCAGACCTCCCATAATTCTCATGCCCACCAGTCAACCAAGGCCCCACAGCGACTATAACCACCTCACCGCCCCGGATTTCCCTTGGCTTTCCCGCCGCTCTTCCTTATCATGCGGGAAAATCTTCCCGGGATGCCCCGCCCCATGACCACTATCATCGATCTCCACCTTTTCCAGGCCGCCGGTTACCCCTTGCTGCTGGCCCTGCTGGTTCTCTCCACCCTGCTGGGGATCAGCGGCGTGGTCAACCTCTGTCGCCGGGAACCCTGGCGAGAAAAGGAATCACGCCTGGGGCTCATCCTGGTAAATATCCTTTTCGGCGCGGGCTTTTTGCTGATTGGTTGGCTGCACTGGCGGATCAACCGGGAGCTGCCCCTGACCCTGCCGGACCAATTGGCCGCCTGGCTGAATAACCAACTGGCGGCCAGCAACCAGGGCGCCGCCTACGGACTGCCCCTTTATGATCCGGCCCAGCCGCCCCGCTATATCATCCCCCTGTGGATCGAGAACGAGAAATACTACTTCTGGTTCATGAGCTTCGCCCTGCTGGCCCTGTTGGCCTGGCGCCGCCCGAGCAGCCATCGCTTCCGGGGGAGCATGCTGGTGCTGCTGGCGGTGCAAGTAACCCTGCTCTTTACCCTGGCCGATCCCTTTACCGCGCCGTTGCCGCGCTTCTTTGCCGAAATCACCCCCTGGTTTGCACCGGGGGTCGAGCCCATGGCCAAGGTGGGGATGTTCATGAAACTCTATCCGCGGATGACCTTCTACTACAACGCCCACTACATGTGGCTGCATCCGCCCCTGCTCTTCTTCTCCTACGCCTGCATCACCCTGACCTTTCTTGCCTCGCTGTTCATGCTTTCCGGCCACCGCCCGGAGATTGAGAGCCTGGGCTACGATGCGGCCAAGTTCGGTTACCTGCTTCTCACCCTGGGCATGCTCTTGGGCTACCCTTGGGCCTTGCAGGCCTGGGGGCCAAACTGGTGGTGGGATCCCAAGATCTGTAGCTCGATCATGATGTGGGCCATTTATTCCACCTATTTGCACACTCGGCTCTATGCCAACAAGGTGTCCATGTGGTACTTTTCCTCCGCCTTGGGCATCCTGTGCTTCGCGGCCATGATCTTCACCTTCCTCGCCTCCTTTCTCTTTCCGGGCGAGCACACCTTCCAGTAGACTGAGGCCATGGCAAAGAAAGGCTCCTACGACTTCTATCTGATCCTGGCCACCACCGTGGTTCTGGCCGCCATCTCGCTGATCTGCGTGGCGGCCATGTTCCAGTTCAAGGCGGCGGGCATCCACCTCCTGCCCCCGGAAGCCAAGGTGGCCTGGCAGGAACAGATGAACAGCCTGGTCGCCCCCTTCCTCATTGCCCTGCTGGTGCTGCTGGGGATCTGCGTACCTAAGCGCCTGCTGCCCACCGCCTGGCTGAACCGTTTCGCCGCCTTGCTACTGGTGGCGGCGGGGCTGAGCAGTTGGTGGTTCGGGGTTAAGATCGGCCTCTTGCTTATCCTCTGTGTCTCGCTGGGTTTGCAGTTGGCCGTACTAATCCTGGCATTGCTGGGTAGCCAACGGCTGAATTTCACCAAGAAGGGCTACTGGGGCCGGGTTGGCTCCTCACTGGTGCATCTGGGGCTGGTGCTTTTTGTCCTGGATCTGTTCTTCTACCGACTGCCAGGCCTGCACCTGCTGCTCTTTTGGGTGACCACAGCGGCCACCACCAGCGGCATGATCTGCTGCTTTTATGCCGAGGGGATCGCCCGCCGCCTGAACGGCGGGGCTGAAGGCCGAAGACTGAAGACTGAAGGCCGAAGACTGAAGGCCGAAGACTGAAGGCCGAAGACTGAAGGCCGAAGACTGAAGGCCGAAGACTGAAGGCCGAAGACTGAAGGCCGAAGACTGAAGGCCGAAGACTGAAGGC
>Ga0334722_10006789_pt1 | contig 11231 bp, 8 predicted proteins | sample C3_bottom_MG_FD_207210 | JGI IMG/M metagenome (GOLD analysis project Ga0334722, IMG submission 207210) | Sediment microbial communities from Yellowstone Lake, YNP, Wyoming, USA - C3_bottom | ecosystem: Environmental > Aquatic > Freshwater > Lake > Sediment | place: USA: Wyoming | collected...
GACTACGCGTCCGGCTGGCGCGAGAGCGTGCCGAGCCGCGCGATCATCCCGGAGTTGAAGAGCCGCTGGCCGAATCTGCAGTCGATCGAGATTACCGATCGCACGACGCCGTCCGAGTACGAGTTGATCCGCGCGCTCGCCCGGCGGGCCGACGTTGTCATTGCGGGCGTGTTCGTGCGGATTGCGTCCTACAGCGGCCGGATGGACCTCAGCGCGCCGGAGATCTCGCTGCTCGAGTCGATCGCGGGCCAGAACAAACCGTTCGTGACGGTGTGTTTCGGCAATCCGTACATCGCGATGGCGCTGCAGAAGCTGCCGGCCCTGCTGGTCGCGTACGAGTTCTCGGACTTTACGGAACGGGCGGCGGCGCGCGGCATCACGGGCGACATTCCGATAGGGGGCAGGCTGCCGATTAGCCTCCCCGGCCTGTTCCCGTTCGGCCACGGGTTGACGAGGCCGGTCAAGTAGACACGTTTTGGTCTTTGCGACCCACCGCGATCACGCGCGGCTGGCCATTTGCTTAATTCCGACCAATTAGGTAGGATTTACGGGTTGCTTCATTTCGGAGCATTTGAAGGAGTTCAGCATGAATCGCTCTTCGACCCGTTCCTCACGCCTGTCGGCGTTTGCGGCAATCGTTGCGGTGTCTGCCGGTCTCTCGCTCTTCGGCGTTGCTGCCCCGGCCAGTGCACAGTCCCGCGGGAAGGCGACGATCAACTTCGCCTTCACAGCCGGCAAGGTCGCGTTGCCCGCCGGCGTCTACAACATCGAAGCCGCGGACGGCAGGATCACGCTCACGGCGCAGGACCACAAGGTGCCGACGGTCATGCTTCCCGTTATCACGCGCCTGGGCCGCCACGACGCCGACAAGTTCGTCGAGGTGGTGTTCGACAAGACGGGGGACAAGCTCTCCCTGGCCGAGATCTGGCTGGATGGCCGCGACGGCTACCTCGTGCTGAGCACGTCCACGGCTCACGAGCACCGCGTGGTCGCGGAGTCGGCTCCCGTCAAGTAGCGGATCCTGGTGGAGGGAAGGGGCGCGCCGCGGGCGGTCCCTTTCCTCGCCTCCCACGTCCCGTAACCCCTTCCCGTGTTGCGCTGCCAGGACGGTTGGACTATCCTCTTTAAGGTCTGTCGTATCCGCACGGTGCGCGCCCTTAGCTCAGCTGGATAGAGCGTCTGGCTACGAACCAGGAGGTCGCAAGTTCGAGTCTTGCAGGGCGCACCATCCCCGCCAGCGCAGTCTGCCGCTTTCCCCGGACATCACGAATGACCGCCCGCACGCGGGCGACCCTGATCACCTGACCCGACCAGCACGGTCCCCTTGGCGGTGTGGCCGTCCTCGTCCCGGACTTCGACTTCCAGCGTCTGCCGGCCGGGGCGGATTCGGCCCGCGGCGCCCGCGAGTCTGCCGGCCCAGCTGATCGTCACGTGATCGGCCCAGGGCAGGACCGTCCTGTCGGAGTCGGGCTGACGGCCGAGCGGGATCTTCAACGTTCCGTCGACGTCCGCCAGCGTGGGCTTGAGGCCCGGTGCCGACGCGGTGGCGCGGATTACCCGGCGGGTCGCGGCGTCCCTGATCGTGAGGTTGATCACGGGCGTGCGGTTGTCCTGAATGAGGAGCGCGAAGGACGCTGTCTGCCCGCCGGCGAAGTCGACGAGGATCGGAGAAAGCGGGGTCGTGACCACGGGCGGAAGGCTCTTCGAGAGCCGCTTGAGGGCCTCGGCGCCCAGCCGGATTGCGAGGTACACGGCTGTCCGGCCGATCGCGTGCGCGGACTGCGGGGCCTCGACCTCGCCGGTCGCGGACAGCCGCCTGGGGAACCAGTCGAGGTCGCCTCCGATCGGAGGGTAATCGCAGCCGCGCGCCGTCGGGAAACTGTAGACGCCCCAGGTGCGCGCCTTTCGAGCGGAACAGCTGCGGACGTAGTCATCCCGGCTGTCCGGGGACGCAATCTCGCCGTCGCAGAGCCACAGTTTCCGCAGCACGTTCTCGCACGAGGGGGTGCCGGGATTGTCGTAGCGCTGTGGGGCATTGCTCCAGGCCCCGACGGAGGCGTGGAATTCGGCGAGCGAGATGTTGACGACCGGCAGCGTGGCGAAGTCGTAGGTCACGGCTGCGGTCTCGAGGCCGTCTTCGCGTGCCGACGGGTACTTCGTCCCGTCCAGGATCGGGCCGCCGGGCGCGAGGCGGTACAGGATCGGCGGGCCGTGGAAGATCACCCGGTCGTGCGCCGGCACCGTCGAGTCCTGCGTCATGTGGAGGTAGTAGCCGATGGACGTGTAGGCGCTGGCGAACGTCCGGTTCGGGTACTGCACGTCCCGCATGTAGTTCTCCCACAGTCCCTCGCTGTCGTACCAGTAGAGGATGCTGGCATCGGCCGGGTCGCTGTGGGAGAGCTCGGAATCGGACCCGTCGAGAATGGCCTGCTTGAACTTGTAGATGTCCGGATATTCGTCCCGGTTCAGCACGAGCGGCGCGAGATTGGCTGGTGCTTTCGTGTCGAAGAGCACGCCCGTCAACCTGCGGTGCGTCGAGTCCGGGATGCCTGAATCGTAGCCGCTCACCAGCGTCGACGACACGGCCAACAGGAGCAGAACGCTCAGACGTATCTTCATCGGCATAAAGGTTCGGGGCGGGCAGATCCGAAGAATCCGCACCGCCCCGAATGGAAACAACGGCCTGTCGAGCGGTCGACTAGGCGTTTTCCTTCTTATGGCAATCCATGCACTTGCCGGCCGCCGGGACCTTCTTGCCGGTCTCCTTGACGTGGCAGTCGATGCAGACGCCCTTCTTGGCCATCGCATCGTGGAACGCGCCCTTGGTGTTGGTCTTCATCGGGGCGGCCGCTTCCTTGGTGTGGCAGGACTGGCACTTCTCCTGCTTCGCCTTCGCAGCCTTCTCGGGCTTTGACGCGTGATGGCAGGTGTCGCACTTGTCGCCAACGACCTTCTGATGTGCGGCGTGATCGAACTTGACCCCACCCATCGGCGCACCCTTCAGGATGACCGTCTTCGGGGCCGTCTGCGCGTTCGCCATTGCCGGGCCGAACACGAGCGCGATGGCCGCAACGGCCACCATCATGATTGCGAACTTCCTCATGCTGCCTCCTCAAAAGGCTGAAACAAGTAATGCGGGGGCGTTATCTCTGCCATGGGGCGGATCCAACAAAACGATGCCACACCACTGGCCGGCGGGATCCTATCACTTCGGAGCACGCCGCGCCAATATGCCCCACCTTCCACAGGCCACCCCCGGCCAGGACTGCTGCAGTTTCGGTGCCATCGGCCGGGGGGCCTGAAATGGCCGGATTTGCACACCTGTCTGCGGCGGCTGCCGTACAATGTCCCCGTTCGAGATGTCAGATCACGAGACGTTCATGCGCGCCGCCCTGGACGAAGCCCGCAGGGGATTCGCCGCAGGAGAGGTCCCTGTCGGCGCGGTTGTCGTCCTGGACGGCCGGGTCGTTGGACGGGGGTTCAACCAGCCCATCGGGCGGGTCGACCCGACGGCGCATGCCGAGGTGGTGGCGCTGCGCGACGCGGCGGCGGCGGCCGGCAATTACCGGCTCGTGGACGCCACGCTGTACGTCACCATCGAACCGTGCCTGATGTGCGTGGGCGCGATGGTGCACGCCAGGATTGCGCGACTCGTGTTCGGCGCGACCGAGCCGAAGGCCGGGGCGGCCGTGTCCACCATGCGGGCGCCGGAGCATCCGGCACTCAACCATCGCATCGAGGTCCAGGGCGGCGTGCTCGAGGACGAGTGCCGCGCCCTCATCCAGGAGTTCTTCAGGGGCCGCCGGCCGAAGGCGGAACCCGGGACGGGACCAACGGAATGAACCAGACAGCTGCGCGGCGGATCGTGATTGTTGCCGGTGTCGTGGCGGCGTGCGGGCTGGCGTCGGTGGCCGGCGCGCAGGAACGCATCTCCGTGGAGATGACGGCGGGAGTGCGTGGCAGCGGGCCCTCGCCGAACTTCAGCCCGAAGGGCACGCAGGTGCCGTTGACCGACCTGGCGGCGGGCGCCGCGCTTCCCGATGGCGCGCTGCGGCCGGCGAAGGCAGGCACGCTCAAGATCGGCACATCCGAACGAGCGTGGGTGCCCGTGCTGGTCACCGCGGACGCTGCGCATCCGGCCGAGTTCTGCCGGCTCTACGTCGATCGCAACCGCAACGGGAGCTTCTCGGATGACGGCCCGGTCCTCACCGCCGAACCGTCGGTTCGCGAGAAGACGTTCGACACGTGGAGTTCGTTCAGCGGCATCACCCTGCAGGTGCCGTACGGCGCGCCGGGCGCGGCGGAGATCGTGGAGCCGTACCAGGTCAGCGTGTGGGTGGTCCGGCCGAAGGACGGGCCGGTTCCGGACATCCTCCGTTACTCGGTAAATTCGTGGCGAACGGGCCGGACCGCAGTGAAAGGCATCGACGCGCTCGTCGCCATGATGGACGGCAACAACGACGCCGTTTTCGACGCGCAGGACTACTGGAGCGTGCTCGAAGCATCCGCGCCTGACGCGCCGAAGAAGGTCCTGTCGTTCAATGAGGCGCTGCCGACGAAGCGGATGATGTTCGTCGCCGGCGGGCCGAAGGAACTCGTGCTCGTCTTCCGATCGGTCACGCCCGACGGCCGGACGCTCACGTTCGATGTCGTTGACCGGCCCGTGACGAAGGCTGCCGACCGGGCAGGCGATGACGGCCTGGCCCCCGAACGTACGCGGCCGCGCGCGACGGTGCCGTTCCGCTGGGCCGAAGGGCAGAAGGGACTCGACGCGGCCCTGAGCCAGGCCCGCGCGTCGAAGAAGCTCGTCATCCTCGACTACTGGACGAGCTGGTGCGGCCCGTGCAAGTCGATGGACGAGTGGATCTGGACGGATGCCGAGGTGGCGGGCGTGCTGAGCGCGGGGTTCGCGGGCGTCAAGCTCGACGGCGACATCGAGAAGAAGCTGGTCGATCGGTTCAAGATCGGCGGCTACCCGTCGGTGGTGATCCTCGATGCCGCCGGGAAGGAACTGAAGCGATTCTCCGGATACCTCGGGTCGAAGGACGTGCTGGCGTTCCTGAACGGTCTCAAGTAGTTATAATGTAGGTTCGGCCTCAGCGCGGAGAGGTACCGAAGTGGTCGTAACGGGGGCGCCTCGAAAGCGTCTTGTCGGGTAACCGGCACGGGGGTTCGAATCCCCCCCTCTCCGCCAATCTCCTTCAGCCACCCGCTCGTTCTACTTCATCAGTCCGCGGTCGCCTTCCGAGAAACGGTAGTTCAGCCACATCAGGCTCCGGAGATCCTGCTTCAGGCTCTCGACCGTCATCTTCCAGCCGTTCGGGTACTTGAGATACACGTTGGCGTGCGACACCGCGCACTTCTCGCCATAGTCGTTGTACGGAGGTCCGAGTTCCTCGCTCCCGAGCTTCTTCCCCGACGAGGCCGTGCCGAGACTCAACTCGCGGCCGTCGCGCCGCGTGGTCATGCCGACCCAGAACGTGTCGCCGCCGGCCGGAGTATCCGAGAGGCGTTCCGCGGCGAACACCCACAGGTTCCAGTAGCACGGGATGCAGATGTCTCCGCAGATGCTCTCGTACGCATCACGCGTGCAGTGGTCCTTCTCGCTGTAGACAGAGTCGAACCGCTCCTCCAGCACAATGGGCACGACTGTCGACGCGCCGGGTGCGAGGGCCGGGATGTACACCGGATCCCTGGAGTGGTAGAGCCCCGCCGAATCGCCGTAGTGCAGGGAAACAGGATCAGTGGTGGCGGCGTTCGGGTTGAAGACCTTCACCATCAGGTAGGCCGGATGCGGCTGGTAGTACAGCGGATCCGGCATGAACCAGCTTCCGGCGCCGCCGGCCGCCGCACCGCCTGTGCGATTGGCGAACGCGTTCGAGAGTGCGGCCGCCGTCTCGGAGGCCTTTCCCTCTATCTCCTGCTTCGCCGCGGCAGGCAGGTTGTCGTAGATGCCTTCGGCCGTGTCCAGGATGCCGCCCGCTCCAAGCTGCTCGGCGCCGACCTTCGCGAGGTAGTCAATGCTGAGGTTCTCGAGCTCGGCGGTGTTCGGCAACGTGGGCGGGATGCCCGACGCCGCCATCATCGATTTCAAGGCGACGCTCAGCACCGCCTGACACCCGGCGGACTCTCCGCACTTGACCATGTTGAACGTGACGACCTGGATCGCGTCCGCCACCACTTTCACGACGAACGCCTCGAGCTGGTTCCACGCGCTCGATACGCCGTTGACGACGCCCTCGAACGCGGAGAAGAGGCCTTTGACGATGTCCCACGCCGTGTCGTACCAGTGCGTGTCCGGCGGGTCGACGAAGAAGTGATACCCCACCTGGCCGTGGGCGAGGGTGTTGAACATGGTGCAGTTGGGGTCGCCCCCGAACATCGGGTTCGGGTTGTTGCCTGTGCCGCAGCCCGGTGGCGCAGCGATCGACACGTAGTGCGCGCGTCCCACCAGCTTCCCGTTCTGATCGGTCTGGATGAACGTCGGGACAAACGACGTCATGACGAACGACACGACCTTGGCCGACGGGGGGCGGACGACGATGTCGGAGTTCTGGGTGAACGACTGCGCCGGGCACAACTGCGGCCGCGTCACGGTGATCTCGACCGGCAGCGAGGGCAGCCCCGCCTGGCCGCCTCCGTGCATCGGCACCACGCGGACGTAAAGCGTCCGGTTCATGTCGACGAACGTCGTTCCGGCTGATCGCAGCGGCGGCAAGCCGGGTTGAACGATGCCCAACCTGCCCGGAGCCTGCGCAACAGCTCCCGGCAGCGGCTTCACGGGACGTCTGCCCTGGGGAAGCCTGGCTGCCGTCGCGCGGCCGGGCAGCATGCCACCAGCAGCGGCGGGGCTGGCGGCGGCAACGCGCACCAGGCTTCCTGGGCCGCCCCCATTTGCACTTCGGGAGAAGTCGATCTGGAACTGGTGGAACCCCTCCGCGTCGATGAACGCGTCGGCCACCGGACCGGAATCCACCAGGCCGGCTACGTCGCGGTCCGCCCAATGGCCGGCATCCGGCGCGAACGGGTACAGGGAAACCTGCCAGCGTGCTCCAACCACGCCGATCTCGGACGAGGTCCAGCGGAACGTGACCCGGTTGAAGCGTTCGCTGAATCCCGGATCGCCAGGCCGTCCCACCTTGACCGTTGCCGCGTCGCTCCAGGCGCGGTGGCAGCCGAACTCGCCGCTGTCGGACGCGTCCGGTCCAAAGCAGTTGGGGCGCCGCTGGGCAATGTTGGTGGCTTCCACCTCCACCAGCGAGGTCAAACGCGGGGCCGGCTTGCCGGCCGCCGCGCCGAGATTGACCGCCGCGCCCCCGCGCCCCGTGGCCTTCGGCTGGATCTGGGACGGGAAGTAGGGGGAGAGCGTCGTGAGGCTGGGCCTGCGATCCGCCCCGCCCGTCTGGACGACAACCGGGCTGATTTCGCGCAGCCCCGGAAACAGCAGCCTGGGGGCGACGGTGCCGCGCCTGGATGGAGTCTGGGACTGCCGCTGAGCCTGCGCCTGACCCGCCTGCTGAGGCGGGGGTTGCACCCGCGGTTGTTGAACCTGGGGCTGGACCTGCGGCGGCGCGTCGTTGGCCCGCTGAAGCCCGCCCAGCCTCGTCCGTGCCACAGGCGTGGCGGGGCAGTCGACATCGATACGTGCCGTCCGTCCGGAAGGGCCGGCGTCGGCGTCCCCAGCGGGGCTGGCGTCGAAGTGGACACCGACCCAGCCGTGGAACGGGCCCGCGAACGTCCAGGAGATCGGGTCGGGCAGTTTCGAGGCCAGGTTGAACTCGCCGGCCCGGTCGAAGGTGACGGTCTGTCCGCCGGTGTCCGTGCTTCCGTCGCTGCTCACGCGCCGGACGTGCAGTGTGCCTGGCCGGCTCACCTTGACGACGAACGCCACGACGACCGTCTTCGGACATGGCGCCTTTGCCGCGGGCAAGGACACACGCGCGCTGGTGACCGTGGCGGTTCCCCGGCCCACGACGGGCAGGCGCCTGATCACCTGTCCGGCTGTCAGACTGGCGAAGAGAACGACCGCGACCGCGGTAGCCCCGAACACGCGATCCGCCTGACGCATGGCCCCTCCTGACATCGCGACGGAGTCTTCCGGTCTTCGTGGGGGCTGCGGCGGTTCTGCCGCCGGGCCAAGCATGCACTGGCCCCGGCGGAAGCCGGACGTCAGTAGAACAGCCAGTTCAGCGTCACGCCGAACGATGTCGGCGATTGCACCTTGGTGTTGAATCCGTGCTGGACGAAGGCCTCGACCGTCCAGTGCTTGACGAACTCGTAACCCACGCCGCCCCGGATGCCGATGCCGAAGTTGTTCGTGGCGGGATCGAACTTGATGAGGTTGTGGTAGCCGACCGACGCGATCGCGTACCCGCCACGCCCCGAGGTCTTCGTGAAGTAGATCTGGACACCCACGGAGCCCATCCCGTCGTCACGCAAGTCGCCGTCGTTTCCCTTGAAGTAGGTGCCGGCCGACTGGAACATGATGAGCACCTGGTTGGTGGGCGCATAGCCGACCTTCAGGTTCCCGACCACGCCCCCATGATTGGTGCCCCAGCTGGTTTGACCGTACCCCACACCGAGTCCAAAGAAGAACCCTTTCCGTTCGCCGGGAGCCGCACTCGCCGGGATGGCGACCATAACACCGAGGATCAGGACGGCCGCACACAGGATTCCGCGCTTCAGTCCAGACGACTTCATGATGCACTCCTTCGTGTCTCGAGGCTTCGAGCAGCGGGGCCGGGTGGGGGGGAGAGTGTGCGACGGACGGCCGCGCCGCGAGGACGGCGCACGATACCACAAACCCGGACTCCAGCGTCAGGATCCAGCTAGAATGGCGGCTGGCGGCATCGTCCGCTGGGAGCAATCGATGCGCGAAACACACGAGAAGGAAGGTGTCGTCAAGTACACCTGCACGCACGTGTCGCGCGCCATCACGCTCCCCGCTGAAATGCCCGACTTCCTGATCTGGCGGAACCGGCTCCGGTCACTCGAACTCATCGGCGAAGACTCCGAGGGGCTCGGCTACGGCAACCTCAGCATCCGTCTCTACGCGTCGCCGCGCTTCCTGATCACCGGCAGCCAGTCGAGCGGACTCGTCCAGGTGGACCAGCGGCACTTCGCGGAGGTGTCGGTCGTGGACCTGGACAAGAACGCCCTGAGGTCAGCCGGCGAAATGCCGCCGTCCTCGGAAGCCCTGACGCACGCCGCGCTCTACCAGATCAACCGCTCGATCCGCGCCGTCGTGCACGTGCACTCGGGCGCGATCTGGGAGGCCTGGCGCAACCGCCTGCCGACGACCCGCGACGACGTGCCCTACGGAACGCCGGAGATGGGCTACGAGATGATCCGGCTGCACAAGCGATCCGCGAGCGGCGGGCAAGGAGTCTTCGTCATGGGCGGCCACCAGAACGGCGTGATTGCCTTCGGGCCGTCGCTGGCCGGGGCCGCCGGTGAGATCCTGAAGCTGACACCGCCACCCACGGCAGGATAGAATCTGCCCGCGTTACCCGCTGCACTCATGAATCCCAAACGCTCCCGCCTCCCGCTCGCCCTTGTCGCCTCCTTCCTGGTGCTGGCGATTGGCCTGGCCGCTGTCGGCTGGAAGGTGTACCGCGGCCAGCAGGAATGGCTGCTCGACGTCAGCCGCCGCGGGATGACGGGCGCGAGCAGGGCTCGTGCCGAGGAGATTGTCCGCTGGCGCCGGGACCGGCTGGCGGAGGCCGCGGTCCTTCAAGCCGACAAGCCGTTCCTGAGGTTGAGCAGGTCCATCCTGGCGCCCTCCGCCAAGCCCGAGGTGATCACCGCCTGGGACGAGTCCGTGGCGTGGGTGCGCACCCGGGCAGACATCAAGGGCGCAACGCTGCTGGACGCCTCGGGACGGCCCGTCCACAGTCTGGGCGCCGTGTCCGAGACCGACCGCACCGTCGTCGCGGCGGCGGCCGCGGCGGCGCGAAGCCGGCAGTCCGCGGTGTCGGATCCCGACCACGGACCCGGTGGGAAGCCCCGCATGTTCATGTTCGTACCGCTCGCCCTGGCGCCAGCCAGGGAGTCCAGCGCCACGGCCGTGCTTGTTCTCGACATCGACCCCGGGAGTCTGGCCGCGGCGCTGAAGGGCCGCTCGATGCCCGCGTCGAACTCCGAGACGTTGCTGGTCCGCCGGGACGCCGATGGTCTGACCGTGCTGGCCGCCGCCGGGAGCGGGAAGATGCCGGCCGTCGGGGATCGATTCGCCGGGCCGCTGGGCGGTGTCGCGCTCGATCGCCTTGTTCGAGGTGTCGAGGGTTCGTTCGACGGTCCGAACCTGCGAGGGATGGCGGCAGTCGGCGATGCCCGGCGAGTTGGCGACACCAGCTGGTGGGTGCTGTCGACGATTGCGGTGGATGCGGTCGTCGGGCAGACGAGCCGCGAAGCGAGACTGCTCGCAGGGTTGATCGTGCTCCTGATCGCAGCCGCGGGCGCGGTGATGCTGCTGTCCTGGCAGCGCCGGCAGGCGGGCTTGTTCCGTGAGCTCTACGAGGCCGAGAGCGGTCGCCAGGCGATCGCCGAGTCGTACCGCCAGCTCTTCGACCTCGCGAACGACGGGTTCGTGCTGGCCGATGTCGAGACAGGCGTCATCATCGACGCGAACCGCGAGATGGCGGAGCTGACCGGCCGCACGGTCGAAGAACTGCGGGGCCAGCACCACACCGTGCTGCACCCGACAGAAACCGCCGATCGGAACCGAAGCAACATGCGCGGCCGGGCCAGTGGCGAGCTGCGCGGCACGACGGATGTCGTGCTCCAGCACCGCGACGGGCGCCGCATTCCCGCCGAAGTGAATGCGAGCCTGGTCGAGCTCCGGGGGAGAACGGCGGTGCTCGGGATCTTCCGCGACCTGACCGACCTGGAGCAGTCGCGGGTGGCGCTGCGCCGGAGCGAAGAAGGCTATCGCGTGGTGGCGGAGCAGACCGGGCAGCTCGTCTACGACATTGACATGCCATCCGGCGTCTGCGAATGGCGCGGTGCCGTCGAGGCCATCACGGGGTACACGCCGGCGGAATACGCCGGGTTCGGCGCCCGGGAGTGGCTCGACTTCATTCATCCGGACGATCGGTCGCGCGTGTCGGAGACGTTCGACCAGGCCATCCGGAATCTCACGACGTTCCGGAGCGAATACCGGTACCGGCGCAAGGACGGCTCGCACGTCTGGGTCGATGACCACGGCGCCTGCCTGCCAGGCTCGAGCCTGG
>Ga0334722_10006790_pt1 | contig 11230 bp, 10 predicted proteins | sample C3_bottom_MG_FD_207210 | JGI IMG/M metagenome (GOLD analysis project Ga0334722, IMG submission 207210) | Sediment microbial communities from Yellowstone Lake, YNP, Wyoming, USA - C3_bottom | ecosystem: Environmental > Aquatic > Freshwater > Lake > Sediment | place: USA: Wyoming | collected...
AAATTTGTAAACCATATTTTTTTTGAATTCGATGGGTGCAATATAATATTTTTTATATTACGATACTCCTGCTCAATTTTTTTTTAAAATAAATTCTATCGTGTCTGTACCATCTGCATAATCCCATAGTGAAGGATGCTGTGCTTTTCCAAACGGAGTCTCGTTCCTTGAAACAATACACTGTATGCTATCTTTCAGTGATCCAATATTATGCATGACTTCATCATCAGATTTGTAAAATTCAAAATACAAAACAGCAACAGGAGATGATAATCTCTTTTCCTCCTTCAGGAGAAGATATCCGGTATCGAGAAAACTTTCCCTGTTTACCAGGTAAACTGCTTTATTGAAATCATAATTATTTGCATACTTGTTATTATTCATTACCGTTGAAAAACATTCCCATTTATTTAGAAGGATTTTCAGATCATAACCCTGTGGTATGAATAGTTTAGATACATTTCTGCAACCAAGTCCAAAGTATGAGAAGACATCTAAACCAAGATCTTTCAGTTCCTGATCAGATTCGTTTCCGTCAATAATGGCAACACTGTTCCTGTTTTTTCTTATGATACTCGGATATTTTGCGAAATAGTATTCAAAATACCTTGAAGTATTATTGCTCCCCGTCGCTATTACAGCATCAAAGCCGGATAAAGTATTTTCAGTAAAGTTTATCATCTCACTGAAACCGTGATTTATTGAACAGAGCATTTCTCCGATACGGACTATCAGTTCAGAATCCTTTGAACTCGTTTTTGCTACTATTTTATTTCCGGTAATTAGAACACAAAGGAAATCGTGAAAGCCAACAAGAGGAATATTACCGGCCATAATCACTCCAATAGTCTTTGGATTGATCTCATTGCTGATACCAGGGTACATATTTACCCAGCTTGTCAGTTTCTCTATGGTCAGTTCACCGGCAACGGCATCGATTGCAGCGATCACATTATCAGGTGTAAACCAGTCGTTTTTATATATATGTCTTATTATAACCGCAGATAATTCTGATTCTTCACCCTGTCTGTATTTATTAACTGCAAACCTTAACCGGGAGCCAAGTTCAGCAAATGACTCAATTCTTTCTTTTATTTCCATCTGAATAATTCTCAGGTGTAAAAATATAAAAACAGGATGAAAAAACCAGAGAGTGTCTTGGAAGCCGGTTTAAGGATTTTGGCTTTTATAGACACCCTCTATGTTACACCCTGAGATCCACTATTGTGGACTCTTCCAAATTTTAGATTTTTAAACCCTCTTGAGGCATGGATGACAATCAGTTAATAGTTATTGCAATGCGAATGTTATAGGTACCATATAGTAAACCCTGACTATTTTCCCATCTTTTATTGCCGGTTTTTCAAATTTAGGCAGGGTGCTTACTACCCTGAGAGCTTCAGCATCGAGTAGAGGATCAACTCCATGCAAAATTTCAGTACTTGTAACTGAACAGTCTTTTTCAACAATGAATCTTACAATTACCTTTCCTGCTATGTTTTTCTCTTTTGCCTCTTTGGGATAAGTGGTATTTGTCGCTATATAATTCAGTATTTCCTTATCGCCTCCTCCAAAGACCGGCATTGAATCAACCTCGACAAATACCATGTTTGAATTAGGTTTAACTGAATCAACCTTAACAATTACCATGTCCGCAGCAGGAACAGTTGCCTTGTTCTTCCCGCAGGAATTAATTCCGATTGCTAAAAAAGCAATGACTGGTAAAACCATAAATAACTTCTGATTGAACAGTCTTCTGATGTAGTTTTGTGTTTTCATCTTTTTTGTATTTAGTTATAAAAGCATAAGAATCATATCTCATTATAAAGATACAACTAATATATTAGTTATGCAACTAAATACTTAATTATTACAAATGAAATTGTAAAATATTTTGAAACAGGGAAGGATTTCAGCAACGGTTCTATCTCAGAACAAATGATATAGCAACTTCATACCATACTGCGATGGCCTTGCCATCTTTGTAACCAGGTTCAAAAGTGGTTATGGTCTTAATAACTCTCAGTGCCTCAGCGTCTAGATCAGGATCTACACTTATGTTAGTCCTGGATTTATTTAATTCAGTGTAAAAGTTATCGGGACCATATACCAGACAGAAACTGCCTTACCACCGTTTTTGCCTGGAACAAAGGAAGGAAGTTTATTTATCACTCTTATTGCTTCTGCGTCAAGCTCAGGGTCAATACTTTTAAGTACGCTTACCCTGTTTATGGTTCCCTTTTCGGATATACAGAATTTTATTATGACTCTTCCCTGCAGATTGTTCTCCTTAGCATGTTCAGGATAGGAGGTGTTTTCAGCCAGGAATTTGAGAAGAGCTTCGTTGCCACCAGGGAATATTGGCATCTCTTCAACCTGAACGAAAGGTTCAGTTTCAGGAATTTCGCTATTTGTTTTCAATTGGTCGCCAGAATCAGGTATCCGGGTCCGGGAAGATGAAATACTGTTTTGTCCCGATGCGACAGGAATCTCATTATATGCAGATATAGCGAGGAAAATTATTCCGGCGGCCGGAATTGCCAGGAGCATTTTCAGATTTGCAACAGAGGGTGTCCGTTTTCGGGTCATCATGATCATTCTTTTCCTGACCATCGATGGATTCGAAAAGCTGTTTGTAAGATTGAATGCTTTTGTTCTGAAAACCTGGTTAAGAAGGAGATTCTGATAATTTACAACAGTTATACCGGAACTAAGGCACTCCTGATCAGCCTGGTATTCATGAATGGCCCTGAGCGATCTGTCGAACAGATATACGACAGGATTAAACCATTGAAATGCTTTTACAAGCTCAATAAAAATAATATCCAGGAAATGATTATTCTTCAGATGATTCTGTTCATGTCTTATGATTTCAAATGTTTCATCACTATTCAGCCTTGAATTGATAAAAATATAACCCATAGCAGAGAAACCTGGTGTATTGAAGCTATGGAACCTGATTATACTGCTACCTTTTTCTTTATGTCTTGAAATAAGAATGAACAGATTTATGAGGTCAGCCAGTAATTTAATTATAAGGAGTGATACACCCAGTATATATATTGTAAATATAATCTGAAATGTGCCGGCTCCCTTAAGGAAGAATAGTTTATAGGAAGATCTTTCAGGGGTTGCAGTTATGAATACATCGTTAAGCATTTTACCGAGGTATTGTATATCGAGAGGCCTGGAGGTCTGAAGAGTAATCAGCGGCATTAAAAGAGACAACAATCCGGCTACCAGTATATATGCCCTGTTCCTTCCATAGGATGTGTCTTTGCTCAGTAGAATAAAATAAACAATATAAAAAGCAGAAAGGTAAAGCGCTGCTTTTACAGCAAAGATTATTACGCTGTTCATTTGAATTGTTTTTGTTTTTTCACTTCACTTTCCATTATCTTCATAATCTCCTCCATCTCTTTAACTGTTATACCCTTTTCTTTTGCAAAAAAGCTGACCATCTTTTCAAAAGAATTTGAAAAATAGTCGTTTACAAATGTTTTAAGATGAGATTTTGAGTATTCACTTTTGGTTACCAGCGGATAGTATTCATGAGTTCTTCCATAAGCCTTGTGTGTAACAAATCCTTTATCCTGCAGTATCCTTACAATTGTACTTACGGTATTATAAGCAGGTTTAGGCTCATCAAAGTGTTCCAGGATATCTTTCACAAATCCCTTCTTTATCTTCCATAAAACATGCATCACCTGTTCTTCAGCTCTTGTCAGTTCTCTCATATCCTTGGTTCTTTGTTCCGTTATAGTTTGAAATCTGTTACCTGTTTCGTCATCAATAGTTATTATACCAAATTTACAACGAAAAATTTAGTTATGCAAGAAAAATGACAGGTTAATTAACTATTATTAGATTTTCAATTTTAGGTTGAATCAAAAAAAAGTGTACTTTTATTGCTTGTAGTTGCAGTATTCAGGTAATTAGCCAGATGATAAAGACAGTCAAAAAGATAGGGATTTTCAAGGAAAACCTGAGAATTTCAATACGTGCAATACGTTCCAACCGTGTTAGGACTATACTTACGATATGCATTATCGCATTCGGGATTATGGCTCTTGTCGGAATTCTGACTGCTATTGATTCAATTAAATCGTCACTTACGAATCAGTTTACAATGATGGGTGCTAATTCATTCACGATTACTTCCAGGGGAATGAATATTCAGATAGGGAACAATAAATACAGAGCAAAAAATTTCTCGAGGATATCGTACAGGGAAGCCTCTGATTTTAAAGACCGTTTTAAAGAAGGAGCATGGGTTTCAGTATCTGTTTATGCATCGCGGGGTGCAACTGTGAAATACAAATCAGAGGAAACAAATCCGACAGTGGCTCTCCAGGGCGTTGATGAGAACCATCTGACAGTCGCGGGATATGAGATTCAGAAAGGAAGGAATTTTACTGAGGAGGACATAAATATGACTCGTCATTTTGTCCTGATAGGTTCAGATATAGTAAGGGATCTTTTCCCGTCAGGCAACGATCCTCTTGGCCAGGTAATAACAGTTGCAGGGATGAAACTAAAGATTACAGGTATTCTTAAAAGCAAGGGTTCAGGAATTGGTAATCCCGACAGAGTTTGCTTTTTGCCTGTTACAACAGCTCGTCAATATTTCTCACAAGCCAACCAGTCATTTAACATTACGGTTATGCCAATGAATCCTATAAATCTCGATGTTATGACGGGTGAGGCAGAAGCTGTTTTCAGGATCATAAGGAACCTTAATCCTCGCGATGAGTCCGATTTTAATATATCCAAGAGCGATAATATTGTTAAGATTTTACTGGAGAACATTAAGTATGTTACACTTGCAGCGACACTGATCGGAATTGTTACCCTGGTAGGTGCAGCTGTAGGACTTATGAATATCATGCTGGTATCGGTTACAGAACGTACCAGGGAGATTGGTGTCCGTAAAGCCATTGGTGCTAAGCCTATTACAATAAAATACCAGTTTCTTTTTGAATCGGTTCTGATAGGTCAGCTCGGTGGCATCTTTGGTATAATCCTGGGTATACTTATAGGAAATCTTGTTTCAACGATGCTCAAATCCAGTTTTGTTATACCCTGGATTTGGGTTTTTACTGGTATATTTGTATGTTTTATTGTTGGTGTTGTTTCTGGTTATGCTCCTGCTGTGAAAGCAGCAAACATAGATCCTATAGAAGCTTTAAGATATGAATAAAACAATCACATTATGGAAAAACATATAATTCAGGAGGAGTTAAAGAATTGTCCGGGAATATTCTATTATCCTGATTCCGTCAAGCTTGAGCTTGTTGGCAGATCAATTCCGGAAAACCCTGAGCTGATCTTCAGACGTCTTGATGAATGGATAACTACCTATTTTGAGAAAAACAACGGACTTAATGTTTCCATACAGCTCGAATATATAAACAGCGGATCGTCGAAGTACCTTTATGAGATTCTGAAGAGACTTACAGGGTTCATTAAATCCGGAAAAAAGGTTGAGATCGTCTGGTTGTACGAAGAGGATGATGAAGCCATGCTTGAACTTGGCGAACATTATCGTGACTCTGCAGGAATACCCCTGAAAATTGAAATGATTGTCTAGTTAAGACAATAACTAATGTTTACCTCAAATTCTGTCATTCCGAACGAAGTGAGGAATCGCCAGTAAACAAATACTTAAAAGTCTTATAAATATTTTTGTAAAGATTAGCCGCCTGAAGGGGGCTTTTTTTAATAAATTCTTATTATTTCCCTTTTTTGATTAAGTGCTCTAAACAAAAAAAAGGGGCTTTTGAATAAGCCCCTTACTATAATTTAAATAGTTACTTAATTGTATTCATGTGAGCAATCAGATCGAGGAGTTTGCATGAGTAACCCCATTCATTATCATACCATGATATAACTTTTACAAAGTTGTCGTTGAGTGAAATACCTGCTTCAGCATCAAAGATAGATGTACGTGGATCGCCGATAAAGTCACTTGAAACAACAGCATCTTCTGTATATCCGAGAATTCCTTTAAGAGGACCATCAGCTGCAGCCTTCATAGCTTTTTTAATAGCATCATAGCTGGCCGGTTTTTCAAGACGGCAGGTAAGGTCAACAACTGACACATTGAGTGTCGGAACCCTGAATGACATACCTGTTAGTTTACCTTTCAGTTCGGGAATAACTTTTGTAACAGCTTTTGCAGCACCGGTTGAAGATGGGATAATGTTACCTGCAGCTGCGCGTCCGCCTCTCCAGTCTTTTTTTGAAGGACCATCAACAGTCTTCTGTGTTGCTGTTGTAGAATGAACTGTTGTCATGAGACCTTCAACAACGCCGAAATTGTCGTTGAGTACCTTGGTTATAGGAGCAAGGCAGTTTGTTGTACATGAAGCATTTGATACAAACTGCATGTCAGCTTTGTACTTATCCTGGTTTACACCCATTACGAACATCGGGGTATCATCTTTTGATGGAGCTGACATTACAACACGTTTGGCACCAGCAGTAATATGACCTGCTGCGCTTTCTTTTGTAAGGAAAAGACCAGTACATTCGAGAACATATTCTGCCCCAACCTCATTCCATTTAAGGGTTGCGGGATCTTTTTCAGAAGTAATGCGGATATTCTGTCCGTTTACAATAAGTTTACCATCTTTAACTTCAACTTTTCCGTCGAATTTACCATGAATTGTGTCATACTTAAGCATATATGCAATGTAATCCACTTCGAGGAGGTCGTTAATACCGACTATTTCTATATCGTTCCTCTTCATAGCAGCCCTGAAGGCCAGTCGGCCGATCCTGCCAAAACCGTTGATACCTACTTTAATTTTTGACATACTATATTATTATATGGTTAATAAAATGAATCACAAAAATAGTATTTTCAGCAGAATAGTCAAATCAAAATGTTATCAATACTATTTTTTTCTTTTGAATATATTGAACACTTTATTTGATTCAGGATCAAGAGGATTAACAACTACACCGAACCTGTAGCTTACAAAAAGTGTAAAGAATATCGATTTATTGTCATCACTTGCCATGATAGGTATCTGTTTAAGAAAAGCACTCAGGCTGGCTCCAACTTCAATTGCATGCAATACTTTATCCTCCTTGCTGTATTCAAAGGTAAATCCGCTTTTTGCAAAGATCCCGGGCATTATCTTAGTTTCACTTAGTCCTTTGGTAAAAGATGCTCTGCCCCATATATCCTGAGGTATTGCAATGTTTGAGTTGAATTTTTCTTCTTTTATAAGGTATTCTGTCAGGGAGACAGGATATATTACTTTGTAGTAAATAGGTTTGTAAACAGCAAATGTAGGTCCTCCGGAATAGAATAGCCTTATAGCAACACCTCCAAGATCAGCTTTTTTATAGAGCTCGTGCTGTTTTCCGATACTGACCCTGAAGTACATCGGGAAATTAAGCTTCCCGAAAACGAAAGATGTTCCGTTAGTATATGGATTAGAAAGCTTGTATTCTTTGGGATGTTTTAAAGTACCGAACTCGTACTCGATTATATTCTTATTGAGATAATCTGTTCTTTTCGCGGTCCTGTAACTGAATCCTATACCATCAGTATTAAGCTGAAAACCGAAAGTTTTTTCATTTCTGAAGAAAATCTTCTGCTGCTCGTTCAGGTCGCCCTGCCCTTTTAATGACAAAACCAGAAATGTATATGCCACCACCGAAATAAGCAGCCTTTTCATTCAAATGCTATTTAACAAGATCGAGTGCCAGTATGGCAAGTTTCAGATCAGACATTTCTGCCCGTCTGTTCCGTATTGGCTTTTGAATAAGCCGGACATTCTTTCTGATTGCAGGAACTGACAACCAACGCAGTAACAAAAACAACAAGAAGTAAAACAGCAAATTTTTTCATATAGGATCCAGTTATTAATTAATTACAAAAATAAACTTTTCATTTTAAAAACAATCTCCATGCCAAAAATAATATTTTCGACAAGTTTGGAACTTTAAATTTGAATAAATTATTAACCCTCATTTAAACATCAAAGTTCAGTAATTTGTCTGTATAAATAACATTTATCATCAAATTTTGTTTATTTGTTAAATTAATGACTGCGAAATGAACGGTAAATATCATTTAATAATAATTGTTATACTTCTTTTTATGAGCGAATACTCTCATTCTCAGGAAAAACTACAATACAACGATCTATCAAAGGAGGAGTCGTATGTAATAAACAATAAAGGTACTGAACGCCCTTTCACGGGAAAATATAATAAATATAAGGAGAAGGGGACTTATGTCTGCAGAAAATGCGGAAGTGCACTTTACCATTCATCCGACAAGTTTGAATCGGAATGTGGCTGGCCCAGCTTCGATGATGAAATAAAAGGAGCTGTGAAGCGGATTCCTGATCCGGATGGAATGAGGACTGAGATCGAATGTGCGAATTGCGGTGCTCATCTTGGACATGTATTTACGGGAGAAATGCTGACTTCCAAAAATGTCCGCCATTGCGTTAACTCTGTTTCACTTGATTTTATTCCTGCCATTGTTGAAACAGGCAGATACGGAACAGCCTTGTTTGCAGGTGGATGTTTCTGGGGAGTGGAATATTTTCTGCAGAAGGAACCAGGAGTCATTTCTGTTACTTCAGGGTATACCGGAGGAACTGTCAAAAATCCAACATACAGGGAGGTTTGCACAGGAAACACCGGTCATGCAGAAACTGTAAAAGTGGTATATGATCCTCAGAAAACAACATATGAAAAACTTCTGAAACTTTTCCTGGAAATTCACGATCCTACACAGGTTGGAAGGCAGGGGCCGGATATAGGAGATCAATACAGATCGGAGATCTTTTACATGAATGAGGAACAGAGACAGATTGCTGAACGTAATCTTAATATCCTGAGATCAAAGGGATTAAAGATTGCAACTTCTCTGACAAAGGCAACTGAGTTTTATCCGGCTGAAGAATATCATCAGGATTATTACTTCAGAAATGGGAAAGTGCCTTACTGCCATGGATATGTTAAAAGATTTTAGATGAATACTGTAAGTGTATATTTTTAGATAAAAAGAATACTTACACTTGCTTATTAATCCGTTAAACAATTAACTTTAGCAGGTATAATTGTTTTTCAGGATAAGCATGAAGTTAAATACATACCGTAGCCGAACAACTATCTCAAAAAGCCGGAAGTTCTGGTTAATCATTGTCGGATTTATTATTTGCATTATTGTTCTGAAGTCTGGCAAGGCTGTCGTTAATTATACTTCGTCTGACAATTACTGCATATCGTGTCATATCCATCCCCACGCCGATCAGAGCTGGAAGCTGTCGACGCACTACAACAATAAATCAGGGACAATTGTGCATTGCTCGCAGTGCCATCTTCCACCGGAAGGAAATGGTTATTTATTTGCAAAAGGCAAACATGGTTTCAAGGATGTGTATGGATATCTCTTCAAGGATAGTTCCGAAATAAACTGGGAGAAAAAGAAACTGCTGGAAAATGCAAAGGGATTTGTATATGAAAAATCATGTCTTAAATGTCACCAGAATCTCTTCCCTGTTACTTTATCTGTGAAAGGTGGAAATGCACATCTGGCATACATTTCCGGAAATGAACCATTGAATTGTATAAATTGCCATCTCAATGTGGGTCATTATGACAGGAATGCAATACATGCTCATGATACAGCTTTTGGTATAGTAGCCTCCGGTAATCTGAAGGTATTTACAACTCCTGTTGCTGTGAGCCGGTTTGATAACTTTACCGAGATGATACCCGGCACAACAGTTTCCTTTGATATGGTGGCAATACCGGAAGGGATCTTCACAATGGGAAGTCCTGATAATGAGCCATTACGCGATGTTGATGAAGGGCCTGTAAGAAAAGTATCACTTTCTAAATTCTGGATCGCAAAAACCGAAGTTACATGGGATGAGTACCTTGCATTCTTCAGGGCGACAAGTTCGCAGGGACGGACAGAGGGACAGGTTGTAACGAGGAAAAATACAGATGCCATAAGCGGAGCCACTCCTCCGTGGGGAGCCCCCGACCAGGGTTGGGGTAAAGGCAAAAGGCCTGCAATAACAATGTCGTGGCATGCTGCTAATGTATATTGTCAATGGCTTTCGAAAGTAACAGGTAAAAAGTACAGGCTTCCGACAGAAGCAGAGTGGGAGTATGCCTGCCGCGGGGGAACAGAATCTCCATATTTTTTCAAAGGCAGTCCAAAAGATTATACCTCTGAAGGATTCCTGAGAAAGTTTTTTGGAGCTGATACTTCAGTTATCTCTTCAAGCGTAATTTATAAGGAAAACAGCTCCTCAAAAACGATGGAACCTTATGCTGTCAGGGAAAATCCATTCGGTTTGCTTAATATGTCAGGTAATGTAGCCGAATTCTGCCTCGATTTTTATTCTCCTGATTATTACAAAGCTGACTCGACAAATTTAGTCAATCCGGGAGGGCCCGAAAGTGGTCAGGAACACGTCATAAGGGGAGGTTCCTTCAAGAGTGATGCCCGTGATGTGAGAAGTGCCGCCAGGGATATGACAAGAACAAAAGCATGGTTGATTACCGATCCACAGATTCCAAAAAGCATTTGGTGGTATTCTGATTGTATTGATGTTGGATTCAGGGTAGTTTGTGAGGCCGACACTATTAACTGAGATTAATTAAACTGACTAAAATGCAAAATATCGACAGAAGAAAATTTATTGGAAAGACTGCTGCTGCTGGTATAGCAGTAGCAGGTGCAGCTGCATTGCTTGGTAGTTGCAGCAAAGAGGTGAATAATGAATCACTGGGACTTCCTCCTGTCTTAAAAGGAGCTCCCAAAGGAAAAAAACTCAGGGCAGGTCTGGTCGGTGTTGGTGCACGGGGTACCGGCGCTGCCATAAACTTTATAAGTGCAGGACCTGATCTTGAGATAATAGCACTTGCTGATGTCTTTCAGGATAAAATAGATGCTTGCCGCGAGAGATTTGCATCGTTCAAACTTCCTATTCCTGCTGAAAACTGCTTTACTGGATTTGACGGTTACAGGAAGCTTATGGCACTACCCGATGTTGATGTTGTATTACTTGCCACTCCGCCGAAGTTCAGACCTGATCATTTCCTTGAAGCCGTTATGAACAACAAGCATGTATTTATGGAAAAACCTGTTGCAGTTGATCCGGTTGGCATCCGGTCCATAATAACTTCAGCAAAAAAGGCGGAAGCAATTGGATTAAATGTTGTTACAGGGACACAGCGCCGTCAT
>Ga0334722_10006791_pt1 | contig 11229 bp, 9 predicted proteins | sample C3_bottom_MG_FD_207210 | JGI IMG/M metagenome (GOLD analysis project Ga0334722, IMG submission 207210) | Sediment microbial communities from Yellowstone Lake, YNP, Wyoming, USA - C3_bottom | ecosystem: Environmental > Aquatic > Freshwater > Lake > Sediment | place: USA: Wyoming | collected...
CCGGGCGCACCTCGGGGAACACTGTCGTCAATCTCCCCGGCACCGCCGATCAACTGGGCTGCACCGTTTCTGTGTTGATCGAGCGGGCGGGCCCGCACAGCTTGTGGGGCCGCGCGACGAAAACCACTCCCGGAGTGGTTTCGCGCGTCATGCGGTAGAATCGGCCGAAACCACTCCAGGACTGGTTTCAACGGGGGTTACATTATGCAGATCGAAATGGTGATCAAAGGACTGATGGTCGACCCAGTCACCAGCATGCCGATCATCATCCTGCGTGATAGAGACGGCGATCGTGTTCTGCCTATCTGGGTTGGCGTGTTCGAAGCCAACGCCATTGCGTTGCAGATCGAGAACATCTCGACGCCCCGGCCGATGACACACGACCTGCTTCGCAATGTGCTGATGGACTTGAATGCGACGGTGCAGCGGATTGTGGTGTCCGACCTCAAGGACAACACCTTCTATGCGCTGATCTATGTCATGCGTGGCGGGGAGGTCATTGCCATCGACGCCCGTCCGAGCGATGCGATTGCCCTGGCCCTGCGGACGCAGTCGCCGATCTACGTCGAAGAATACGTGATCGATCACGCCAAGTCGGTGGATTTCACGCCGGATACTGCCGACGCGAATCGTCTCCAGCGCTGGCTCGAAAGCCTGGATCCGGAGGAACTCGGCAAATACAAGATGTAGTGTACCTGTCGAAACAAGGCCCAATTTCTCCCGTTGCTTGACACTCTGCCAGTGCGCGCCTAGAATGAACCCGCCTACGTCCTGACCCTTCGACAAGTTCAGGGTCGCCCCGCGCCCCGGTCGATGGGCGACAGGTTCAGGGTCATCCCGAGCCAGGTCGAGGGATGAGTGAACAAACCTGTCGCCGGTCTGGTGAGTCGAAGGGCTTCGACGGGCTATCCCACATGATTGTATCGATCGCCAACCAGAAGGGTGGAGTCGGAAAGACGACGACCGCCATCAATCTGGCGGCGGCGCTTGCGCTCCGCGGCAAGCGAACATTGCTGGTCGACATGGACCCGCAGGCCAACAGCAGCATGTCGTATCTCGACGTGCGACACACCGAGCACAGCTTGTACGATGTGATGGCTGACGGCGGATGTCCGCTGGCATCGATCATCCAACTGTCGACCGTGCCCAATCTCTCTGTGGCACCCGCGCGCATCGCGCTCGCGAAGCTCGAAGCCAAGCTGGTCGGCGAACTGGACGCGCACTTCCGACTCAAAGATCGGATTGCGCCGCTCCGATCAGAATTCGACGCGATCGTCATCGATTGTCCACCCACGCTCGGGCTCCTCACCGTCAATGCGCTCGTCGCATCGACGCACCTGCTGGTGCCAATCCAGTCCTCGTACTTCGCCCTCGAGGGCACCGACGATCTCCTCGAAACGGTCGAAAAAGTCCGCAGCCGGGCCAACCCGGATCTCCGGCTGCTGGGTGTCTTGATCACGATGCACGACAAGCGGACGGCGCTCGCGCGTGACATCCGTCTGCAGATCAACAAAGTGTTCGGCGAGAAGGTCTTTGCCACCGTGATCAGCAAGAGCGTGCGGCTGGAAGAGAGCCCGGCCTACAAGGAGCCGATCTTCAGCTTCGCGCCAGACTCCTCGGGAGCGACAGAGTATTACCGGCTGTGTGAGGAGGTCATCGACCGTGTCTAAGCGATCGGGTCTGCCCGAAACCATTCGGATGCGCCACGACGAACACTACGTCGACACGTTGTCTGCTCCGGCCGGCACTCCCATTGGCCGCCTCGTCACGATCGACCAGATCGATCCCAATCCGGATCAGCCCCGCCAGACGATGGGCGACCTGTCGGAATTGATGGCCTCGATCGTCGAGAAGGGGATACTCGAGCCGCTGATCGTTCGAGCCCGCGCCGGGCGCTACCAGATCATTGCCGGCGAGCGCCGCTACCAGGCGGCCGTCCAGGTCGGCCTATCCGAGCTCCCGGTCGTCATCAGAGACGTCGACGAGGACGAAGTCGTAGAGCTGGCCCTGATTGAGAACATCCAGCGGAAGGACCTCACGCCGTTTGAAGAAGCCGAGGCTCTGCACGCGGTTGCCGACAGACAGGGTTTGACTCACGAAGACCTGGCCCGGCGCCTCGGCAAGTCGCGGACAGCCATCACGGAAACGATGGCCATCAACAAGATGCCAGAAGAGGTCAAAACGCTATGTCGGCTGGCAGACATTACCTCTAAGTCGTTGCTTCTCGAGATAGTTAGGGAGTCAGACCCCCGTAAAATGATGGCGCTGGTCGAGAAGATCACGCGCGACGGCTCGACGCCCACACGCCAGCACGCCCGCGACGCAACGGCCAAGCCCAAGCGGGGCCGGCCAAGAGCCTTCACGTTCAACTACAAGGCGCCCACCAAAGCCTTCCAGCTGAAGATGACGTTCTCCAAGCACCAGGTCGAACGCGGAGAAATCATCAGCGCGCTCGAGCGCATCCTCGACGAATTGAGAAACACCAAGTAGACAGCAGACAGTAGACGGTAAACAGTAGACGGTAGACAGTAGGCGGACGCTGTCCAGGAACATCGTGGGCGGACGCGTCGGCGGAGAGTGTTTCAGGCTCCCGGAGGCGATTCGGAGGGCCGCCAGAAACAGAGACTCATCCTCTCGGCGAATGCTATAGCCGAGCGGGTAAATGCCACGAACGGAGAGTTGCGAAATCCGGACAGAAGCCCCTCCGCAGCAAAGCCTCAAGATCGGAAGGGATGTTCTGTTTAGCCCGACAGGGTGAACCAGAGCCTGTTTAGTGCGAAGTCCGGACAGAAGCCCCTCCGCAGCAAAGCCTCAAGATCGGAAGGGATGTTATGTTCAACTAAACAGGGTGAACCAGAGCCTGTTTAGTTAACATAACATACATTATCAGACCCTGATGAAATAGCCTTTTGAACGGCCCTGTTGATGCAATGTTGATGGATTCAGCCCCCTTCTCTGCTGAATCCCCTAAACCCTGGCCGCCCCGTTCTCGAGCCGCCCGTCGGTTCCAGAAGACGGTAATTGGGCGCCGCCGCACTCGGTTCGTGCCGCCCCAGACCACCGCCTCGCCGAGCAGTTCTTACACCCGGAACCGTAATCCAGCCAGCCTGTGGTATCGTTCGTCCAACACATTCATGCCGCGACTTATCGATCGATACATCATCCGCAGCATCGTCGGGCCCTTCCTGATTTCGCTGCTCGTCTTCACCTTCATCCTCATCATCCCGTTCCTCGTCGATCTGGCTGAGCAACTCATCGCCACAGGCGTCGCCGGTCGCGTCATCGTCCGGCTGATGGTGACACTGCTCCCTCAGGCTCTGGCGGTGACGATTCCGATGGCCCTGCTGGTCGGGGTCCTGGTCGGTCTTGGACGCTTCTCGGCCGACCGCGAATGGATGGCGGTTCAGGCATGCGGGGTGAGCATCTTCCGGGTGGCCCGCCCCGTAATCATCCTTGCCGTCGTCTGCTGGGCCGCCACCTCCTGGGTCATCATCGAGGCTTTACCCGACGCCAATCAGGCGTCCCGGGAAATCAAGTTCAGAGTCGTAGCAGAGATGGCTGAGAGCGAGATTCGGCCACGGGTCTTCTTCGACCGTTTCCCCGGCCGTCTGCTCTACGTCCGGGACGTGGCGAAAGACGGATCCGGGTGGCGCGACGTTTTTCTGGCAGATACGACCGTGGCTGCTAACCCGGTGGTGTTTGTCGCGTCACGGGGCCGCCTGCTGATCGACCGCGATAAGAAGACTGTCGGGCTGTATTTGGAAGAGTGCATCACCCATACGACCAAGGCCGGCGGCGCACCGGGCGATTACGACGTCTCGAGTGTCGGGAACATCAGTCTGACCCTCAACGCCGAGTCAGTGTTTCCGAGCCGGGGCCCGCAGAAAGGCGAGATGGAAATGACCATCGCCGAACTGCGGGAGCGAATCGACGAACTGCAGAGCGAGGGATTGTCGACGCATCCTGCCGTGATGGCGATCGAACGGAAGTACTCGATCCCCGTGGCCTGTCTCGTCTTCGCGCTCATTGGCGTTGCGCTCGGCCTGACGACCCGCCGCGACGGCAAAATGGCGGGGTTCGTCGTCGGGATTGTCGTCATCTTCGTCTACTACCTGCTGCTGACGACTGCGCAGTCCGCGGTCAAAGGCAAGTTGCTGTCCGCGTCGCTGGCACCGTGGATTCCCGACATCGTGCTCGGAGCTGTCGGATTGGCACTCGTTCTGGCCAGGGGGGCGGCCGTGCGACGCTGGCGGTCCGTGGTCGGCACATTGGCGCGGCTGGGCGGCCGACTGAGCTCGTTCGGGTGGCTGGCTGCCCTGTCTGGCCGCAAACCCGTGTCGGACGATACGGGCGTCTGGGTGCCGCGGAAGCGAGCGTCCGCTCGGAGGTGGATTCCGCCAGGTGCGACGATTCTCGATGCCTACCTGGGCCGGATGTACCTCGGGATCTTCGCGCTCACGTTTTGCGGGCTGGTGGCCATCTTCTACATCTCGACGTTTATTGAGCTGTCAGAGAAGCTATTCAAAGCCCAGGACGCTGCGAAGATGCTTCAGATGATCATCGAGTACCTCTATTGGGCGACGCCCCAATTCATGTACTTCTGCATCCCGCTGGCGGTCCTGATTGCCGGACTGGTGACCATCGGCATCCTCACGCGCAGCAGCGAGCTGACGGTCATGCGGGCTTGCGGGATCAGCCTGTACCGTACGGCCGTTCCCCTGCTGTTGTTTGCCCTGGTCGCGGGCGGGGCGTTGTTCGCTCTGGAGGAACGCGTGCTGGCGCCCTCGAAGAAGCACGCTGATACGCTTCTGAGTGTGATTCGCACCGGGACCTCGCGCACGTTCGACCTCGCAACTCGCCAGTGGCTGGTCGCCAAGAACGGGGACATTTACAACTACGTTCACTTCGACGCGGCCCGCGCCGAATTGAACGCCGTCTCGGTGTTTCGCTTTTCGGCCAAGGCGTGGCGGCTGCAGAGCCGCTCGTTTTTCCGGACCGCGCTGTTTGCCGGGAGTGCCACCGGACGCGAAGATCTGGTGAGCTGGGATGGGAAGGACGGGTGGACGCGTGATTTCGATCGCCGCGCCGACCAACAGAGCTTCCGGCCGGCGCCCGCGGCCACCTTCCAGATGGAGCCGCCGCAGTATTTCGCCACTGAACCGCTCGACGCCGATGAGATGACCTACGGCCAGCTCAAGCGGTACATCGTCGAGATGCGGACCGTCGGATTCAATGTCGTGAAATACGAGGTGGCATTGCACCGGAAGGTATCGTTCCCGTGGGTCACCCTGATAATGACGATCATCGCGGTGCCCTTCGCCGTGAGCACGGGCCGGCGCGGCGCGATGTACGGCATCGGGCTGGCGATCGTGCTGGCAGTACTCTACCGAATCGCCGACAGCGTGTTCGGAGCGCTCGGAACCGGCGGCGTGATGATGCCGATGCTGGCGGCGTGGTCGGCCAATATCCTGTTTGCTGCCGTGGCCATCTATTTGCTGCTCACCGTGCGAACCTGAGCTGGCAGCCCGCGGTGCAACGACGCACTTACACCACGGACTGCCAGGCGCTCGGTTGCCAGCTTCTCAATCCAGATGGTGCCTTGATCGCCCGGCCGGCTGTTCACGGTATCGATGACGAACAGCAACGAGTCGATCTGTCCGCGATCGAAGGGCGCCTTCTGGCCTGTTCCCGCCACGCGCAGGTCGGCCATCGATACCGTGACGTCGCGCGCGTCCTGGTCTGCATACACGGAACGCACCCAGCGCCTGTCGACGGCGCGGCCGCTGAGGCGAACCTGGACCGACACCCGCAGCGGGCGGCTTGCGCGGATGCTGAACCGAATCGCGTCGGCGTCACGAAGTGGTGCCACGTGCGAAGTGACCATGGCGACGAATTCGCTGCCGGCTCCCCTATCGGCCAGATGGAACTGGAACTGGCTCCCTGCCGCAACATCGCCTGAGTGCAGCTCACTTGCCGTTCCCGTCGACGATGGGTCGTGTTCGATCTGCCAATCAGGTCCGGGCGGGAACGGCGCGGAGGTTATTGGCTCAGATGGTGTGCCGCCGGCTTCCTCGTGCCTGACCCCGACGTAAATGGGATTGCTCAGTATCCACGGCATGTCGGCGACTGATGCGCCGGGCAGCCGGGCCTCGACCCTGAAGACGCCCGGCCGGTCGGTCGCGAAACGCAGCGACTGGCTCCTCTCTTCGTGGACGACCTGCCCATCCTTCAGCAGCACCAGTGATCCGCCCGGCGGAATATTGGCCGACGCGCGGAGCATAACCCCGTGTTCGAGCGACAGCAGACCTCCCTGCTTCGCCTGTGCCGAGCCGGACCAGGCGTCGAATGAGAAGTTGGCGGGCCCGGCCAGGCCGGTAATGGAACTGGATACGCGCCCGTTTCTGAGCGCAGAGACGATCGCTTGCGCGTCCGCCGTCGCGTTTCCGGTCAGCGCCTTGTCCAGCTCCACGTTGAGGCAGAACGCCCTGAAGACGGCTTCGTATGACGGCAGCCTCACGTAGATCGTGTCTTCGTCGGGATCGCCCTTGCCGTGCAGACCAAGCCGGGCGTGCGCGTCACTGGCGGCGAGCGCCACGACAGGGCGTCTGGCGGTCAGACGGTCCCAGCGATCGAGTGTGGTCCGTGGCCTCGTGAATCGCGACACCAGTGTTTCTGCCGCCCGCGCCCCGTACTGAATGAGCATCGGGAAAAGATGCCACACCGACGTCTCGCGCCACTGTGAGTCGCCGTTCAACCACTCGAGGCCGTCGAAAGGCGCGTCCCATTCATCCCACCTGAGCGTGGTCCTGCCGGAATCGGGGTGGGCGGCAACCCCAAATCCGCCAAGCCTTGCCACGTCCTCAACGACGTCGCGGGCTTCGCCCGCCAGGCGATAGGGCGGCCGCCCCAGTCCAATTGCGACGTAGTGCCCTTCGATTGTGCTGATTTCGGTTGCGTCGAGACACAGGACGCGTCCGTAGTACCGAGGTGCCGCTGGCTGACGAAACGCATCGCCGTGGTCGGTGAGAATCACAAACGTCAGCCCGGCCCGACCTGCCGCTGCGGCGATCTCCTCTGCCGTGCCCGTGCCATCGGATGCCCGCGAGTGCACGTGGTAGACGCCAGCGACGATGGGAGCGACCGGCGGGGCGACGGGCAACACGGCGGCCGCCGGTGGGAGCGTGACCAGGGACCACGCGATCCATGCACCCAGCACCGCCAGCAGAACGATCAGCACACGCTTCACGGCAAACGTCTTTCTCGCCTTCAGCGGCGGGGATGAAACTGGTCGTAAACCGACCGCATGCGCGTCTCGAGGACGTGAGTATAGATCTGCGTCGTCGACAAGTCGGCGTGCCCGAGCATCATCTGGATGGCCCGCAGGTCAGCGCCCCGCTCGAGCAGATGTGTGGCAAACGAATGCCTCAGCACGTGGGGGCTCACCTTCTGGCGCAGACCTGCCTGCCGTGAGTAGGCCTTGAGAATCTTCCAGAAGCCCACGCGACTGAGCGGGCCGCCGCGGGAGTTGACGAACAGACGAGCACTCGACCGTTGTCGGACGAGCGCCGGCCGTCCTTCTTCCTGATAGCGCCTCACCCACCGGGTGGCTTCGTCGCCAATAGGCACGATTCGCTGCTTCTCCCCCTTGCCGGTGCACGTGAGGTAACCCGCCGACAGATGGATATCAGACGCGCGCAGTCCGACCAGTTCGGATACCCGGAGCCCAGTCGCGTACAACACTTCGATCAGGGCTTTGTCCCGCAGCCCCGCTGGTTTGGCCACGTCAGGGAGGGCCAGCAGGCGATCGACGTCCTCGGGACTCAGGCATGTCGGGAGGCTCGGCCAGGGCCGCGCCGCGCGAAGTTCGTCGGCGGGACTGGCCTCGAGGCGTCCCTCGCGCACCAGGTAGCGATACACGCCACGTACGGTCGCCACGAGACGCGCCGCAGACCGCGGTGCCAGGCTGTCGGACACGAGGTTACGGACGAACCGCTCGAGGTCCTGTCGCGTGAGATCCCAGAAGGTCCGCCCTTCGCCAGCGGCGAATGCACCGAGCTTGGCGAGGTCGCGCGCATAGCTCTCAACCGTGTTGTCGGCCAGCCGCCGTTCCACACGGAGGAAGTCGAGATATTCGTCAAACACCCGGACAGCCGCTTCGCGTTCGTCATCAGCCGGTGGGCGCGGTTTGACACCCGTACGGGCCGGCGCTAGGATCGCCTGTTGCCGTTTGTGCGTTACGGAGTGTTTCATGCCGCTTCAGTCCAAGTGGCAGCAGTTGCCAACCGAGGCGATCAATCCAGCGAGCCTGTCCATCGACACGCTGGAGCCCGCCGAGATCATCGACGTCATGCTCGGCGAAGACCGCAAGATGCTGGCGGCCGTCGCGCGCGAGCGCGAACGGATCGCGCTGGCTGTTGACATTATCACGCAGTCGCTTCGCAAGGGAGGCCGTCTCGTCTTTGTCGGAGCCGGCACGAGCGGCAGGCTTGGCGTCCTCGAGGCGGCCGAAATGCCGCCGACATTTGGCACGTCGCCGGAGATGGTGCAGGCGGTCATGGCGGGCGGCAAGGCGGCCTTCTTCAGTCCCCGCGAGGGAGCGGATGACCAGTACGAAGAGGGCGCCCGGACCGTCTCTCGGTTGCGCCCCAGCCGCCGCGACGCGTTTGTCGGGGTCTCAGCCTCCGGCATGACGCCATTCGTCCGCGGGGGGCTCGCCGCCGCGCGCCGCGCCGGCGCGCGAATCATCTTTGTCACCTGCGACCCCCACACCGAACTCCAGACGTTTGTCGACATCACGATTGCGATGGGGGTCGGCCCCGAGGTCATCGCCGGTTCCACGCGATTGAAGGCGGCGAGTGCCACCAAGCTGGTGCTCAACATGCTGTCGACCGCCGCCATGGTGCGGATCGGCAAGACGTTCGGCAACCTGATGGTCGATGTGCAGTCGACGTCTGCCAAGCTCAAGGATCGGGCGACGCGGATTGTCGGCATCGTGACGGGCCTTGATCAGGATGACTCTGAGAAGCTGCTCAAGCGCGCCCACTGGAACGCCAAGGCGGCAATCGTCATGCACAAGACTGGCCTCCCGTACACGAAGGCGCTGTCCCGACTGCGCAAAGCGAAGGGCATGATGCGCGACGCGCTCTCCCCTGCCTGACCTCCTTGAATCCAACCACCAGCAGCATCGAGCCAGTCTGTCGCATCATCCGAGATGCGATCGCGGCCCGGGTATTTCCCGCTGCGTCCCTCGAGATCGGCACCGCAGACGGCGTACTCTGGGCGCAGGCATTCGGCACGCTTTCGTACGACGCCGAGGCTGCTCCGGCGACCGCCGAGACCGTCTTCGACCTGGCGTCGTTGACAAAGGTGGTGGCGACCACTTCGATCGCCATGCACCTGGCCGAGGTCGGCGCGGTACGGCTGGATGACCCCGTCCAGTTGTGGATAGACGGGTGGCAGTTGGCGGACCGGCGCACGGTCAGTGTTCGGGACCTGCTCGAACACTGTGCGGGCTTGCCGGCGTGGAAACCGCTCTTCGAGACATGTTCGGGCCGGACCGAATTCCTCGCGGCGATCAGTCGTGGTCAGCTGGAGTACGCGCCCAGAACAGCTTCAATCTACAGCGACCTCGGCTTCATCCTGTTGGGAGTGCTCCTGGAAACGGCAGGCGGTGCGACACTCGATCGCCAGTGGGACGAAATCCGCAATGACCGCTTTGGAGGATGCGACGCGATGCCGCTGGCGTACCGTCCGCCAGCCGACTGGATCGGACGAACAGCCCCAACGCGGGGCGATTCGCCGAGGGGGCGCGTGCTGGTCGGAGAAGTCGACGACGACAACGCGTGGGCGCTCGGGGGCGTGGCCGGTCACGCGGGACTCTTTGGCACCGCAGCTGCGCTGGGGCGGTTTGCGCGCGCGGTGATGGGATCGCCAAAGGGCGAGGCGCGAGGGGCCCACCCACTCGCGCGCCCGGAAACGATACGGACGTTTCTGGCGGCGTCGACTGTTCCGGGAAGCTCGCGAGCGCTCGGGTGGGACACGATGCGCACGACCTCGTCGTGCGGCAGTTCGATGTCGCCCGAGGCCGTGGGACACACAGGCTTCACTGGTACGTCGCTGTGGATCGACCCGCGGCTGGACCTCTATGTGGTGCTCTTGACCAATCGCGTGCATCCGCGTGCCGACGCCAACGACGCCATCCAGCACGTGCGACGCGCCGTCCACGATGCCGTCGTGTCTGGTCTTCGCTGAAATTCTCTAGTTCCCGGGCCCGCGTCCGCCGCCCGGTTGACGACCACCGCCCGGTCCCTGTCCGGGATTGCCGAACGGGCCGCCTCGCCCTGGGCCCTGGCCGCGACCCTGTCCGGGATTGCCGAACGGCCCGCCTCGCCCTGGGCCCTGGCCGCGACCCTGTCCGGGCCCAAGTCCACCGGGCCCTCCGGGGCCGCCACGGCCACCGGGTTGATTGGCTCCACCACCCCGTCCAGGCGCCGAGGTCGGCAACCAGATGAAGCGCCACTCGCTATACTGCGTCCGCCCATCGAGAATCTTGAGCGATTTCTCTTCGCTCGCACTGACGACGCCAATCACGTTGCCCTGTGGACCAGCACCGCCTCGACCTGTCTGACCAAATGTAGACGACGAGCCGCCTTGTCGGCCGGTGGTGAACGAACTCCCACCTGTACCGAGCGTGCTCGAGCCGCCTCCTGTCTGCTGCCCGCCCGGTCCGGGCGCAGAAGCCCCTCGACCTGCTCCGGGCAACGTGAACGCCGATCCTTGGTACAGAACGACGAACTTCCCGTCTTCCGTCATCGGATCTTTGTACAGTTTTCTCAGGAATTTCTGTTCGACCAGCACGTCGAACGACGGAGGGTACGCGTTGGCGAATCGTCGCTGAAACAGTCCCACGGCGCGGGCGTACTGCCGGCCGCGAAAGATCAGTTCCTCTTCCTTGTCACGCTGCACCACCGTGCGCCAGGACTGCATCGCCACACCGAGCGCCACGCTAATGATGGCGATGGTCACCAGAAGCGCAGCCATGGCATAGCCCCGCTCGCCACCGCCTCGCGCAGTGGCACCGCGAATCATTTCACCACGACCACCGATGCCGCGGCGGTCGCCCTTTCGCCGGCGACGTCTATGACGGTCAAGATCAACGTGTAGGTGCCGCTGGCCGCGTAGTGGTGCACCAACGAATGATTCGTTCCGGGAGGCAGCGAACCCTGTGAC
>Ga0334722_10006792_pt1 | contig 11229 bp, 12 predicted proteins | sample C3_bottom_MG_FD_207210 | JGI IMG/M metagenome (GOLD analysis project Ga0334722, IMG submission 207210) | Sediment microbial communities from Yellowstone Lake, YNP, Wyoming, USA - C3_bottom | ecosystem: Environmental > Aquatic > Freshwater > Lake > Sediment | place: USA: Wyoming | collected...
ACTTCACCTCTGGATGTAACATGAACCCCCGCGGTTCCTATAAGTACTATCTTATTTATAAGAGGATTTATTATTTTCTCTTCAACAGGTACTTTCGCTACAAGCTTATTATCTTCGTATACAAGCTTATATTTTACTTCCTTTTCCTCATTCTGTCCTTCCTGAAGAACTCTGATCTGACCTTTGTCAAGGGTATCGGTCTCCCTCTTTATCACCTTATAGGGCGTAACTATTTTCTGGGTTACTATCTCTTCCCTTACCCTTTTTACAGTCACCAGCATGTTAGGCTTAACAGCTGCGTCCGGTGAAGGCTCTATCCTATCCATATCCGAAAGAGGAATATTTTTTTCAGTAAATATATCCCTAACCTTATCAGCTGCAGTCATTACCTGCTGTACCTTGCCATCTACGGAAAGGGTCACTGGAACCGCTCTTTTTATTATTATATTCATACCGTTTGTAACAGTAGTATTCACAGATGGGATAATTTTATCATCGGGAGAATAAGTTATTTTTAGCTCTCTCAATACATCCCCAACAGTTTTCTTATAGGTTGTAGCAGATTGCACCTTGCCGTCATAGGTAATGGTCACTTCCTTTTCGGCCGCAAGGACTATTATAATTGATATTGAAATAACCATTACCGTAAGAACAGCCAAAATGGTATATAAGGCCTTTTTATTTCCGATTAAAGCCTTATATATACCATTTTTAAGGTTTTCCTCCATATATCTACCTCCTAAATTAAAATTTTCGGGGGTGTGTATATTTTACTATAAAAATTGATTTAAGTCAAATTTTTTAAAATTTCTTACTCTATCTATTATTAACACTATTTTTTAAATTTATTCTTAGAAATAAATAGAGGGTGTTTATGCACGCACCCTCTATCTTTTATTGTTCCTCCTCCGATTCATCTGCATAGGGATAATAAGGCCACCAATAAGGCGGCATATACCAAGGTGGCATCCCTGGCATAGGCATCATGGGCGGCATTGGATACATCCAATGAGGATCGCGTCCGCCTTCGCTTTCGTGTTCATAAACATGAAGAACACCGTAAACATACATCATGGGCATCCACGGCATCATCGGCATCTGAGGTGGCATATACGGCGGCATTGTAGGAGGACAATAAGGTGGCATTCTATGAGGTTCTCTTCTTCTCTCTTCGCTCATGGTATCTACCTCCTATAGTAAATCTCAATATATTATATGTTCAGAAAATTCCAATTGTGACAATAAAAAAAGCCCCAAAGAAAGGGCTTTTATGGTATATTAAAAAGAGCTTTTGCGTTTTTAAGGGTTTCGGATGCAACTTCCTCAAAAGAAATTCCCTTAATTTCGGCTATTTTTTCGGCAACCAATCGCACATAAGAAGGGTCATTTCTTCTTCCTCTAAAGGGTTCCGGAGTAAGGTATGGAGAATCCGTTTCGATCAAAAGTTTTTCGAGAGGCAATTCTTTTACTACCTCTACCGTTTTTCGAGCATTTTTATAAGTGATGGGCCCGGCAATGGATATATAAAATCCCATTTTTATACATTCTCTCGCCATTTCAAGACTACCCGAAAAACAATGGAAGACTCCTCTCATAGAAGACCATTTTTCTTCTTTTACAATTTGTAGGATATCCCCGTGAGCCTCCCTATCATGAATTATTATCGGCATATCCAAACTTTTTGCAAGTTTTAACTGCTCTCTGAACCATTTTCTCTGTACTTCTCTTGGAGAATTATCGTAATGATAATCAAGGCCAATTTCTCCTATTGCCACAACCTTCGGCTTCTTTGCCAATCCTTCCAGAATGCTTAACGTCTCCTCATCCATGGATTTTGCATCGTGAGGGTGAACTCCCACAGAAGCGTATATAAAATCGTATTCATGGGCAAGCCGGATGGAATGTAGGGTTGAAGGCAAATCGGCACCAGCGTTTATCACGTAAGATAATCCGGAATCTTTTATCTTTTTTATAACTTCCTTTCTATCTCCGTCAAACCTCCTATCGTCAAGATGTGCATGGCTATCAAAAAGCATATTTTTTCCCCCTTATTTCACCTTCGCTCCCGTAGGTATATCCCTTTCAAGAGTTACTATGGACAGCTCGGTATCGGTAGAAGCTGCCAATATCATTCCCTGGGACTCTATTCCTCTTAATTTTGCGGGTTTTAAATTGGCAACAAGTACTACCTTTTTACCTACCAGTTCTTCAGGCTTATAGTGTTTTGCTATTCCTGATACGACCTGCCTTCTCTCGCCGCCCAAATCGAGCTCGAGTCTTAAAAGTTTATCAGCACCCTCAACCTTTTCCGCCTTTATTACTTCCGCTACTCTCAGATCAATTTTCGTAAAATCATCGATGGTTATAAGGTTTTCTTCCTTCTTGACATTGCTCGTCTCAGTGCTTTTTTCCATCTTTTTCTCCTCCTTCTCTCCCTCCTGTACAATCCTCGGGAACAATGCTTCCGCCCTTTTTACAAGCTTCCCGCTCTTTAAAACACCCCAACTATGTGCCGTATCCCACTTCTTCTCCTCTTGGTCGACGTCAAATTGTACCCAAATCTTTTTGGATGTATCGGGCATAAAGGGCTCAATCAGAATTGAAATTATTCTTATGGCTTCACATAGATTATATATAACCGACGACAACCTCGGTTTATTGGCTTCATCCTTGGCCAAACGCCATGGAGCCGTTTCATCTATATATTTATTGGCTTTTCCTATTAGCTTCCATATCTCCACAAGAGCATTGCTGAACTGAAGGGAATCCATAAATTTTTCTACATTGGATACCGTATTTACGGCCGTATCTATTAGCTCGTAGTCTGCATCGTCTTTTAATTTCGGATTTGGTACTCTCCCTCCGAAATATTTTTCTACCATGGCAGCGGTTCGGCTTACAAGATTTCCGAGGTCGTTGGCCAAATCTGAATTAAACCTCAATTCAAGAGATTCGTTCGAAAATACTCCATCCGCTCCGAATGGAATCTCCCTTAAAAGATAATATCTTATCGCATCCACCCCGTATTTATTAACAAGCGCCACAGGATCTATAACATTTCCCTTGGATTTTGACATCTTTCCTCCTTCGAGTATTAGCCAACCATGTCCGAAGACCTTTTTGGGAAGCGGTAAATCGAGCGCCATTAATATTGCCGGCCATATAATCGTATGGAACCTGACTATTTCCTTACCTACGATATGTACATCGGCAGGCCAATATTTTTCGAACTCCGACTGGTCTTCGGAAGAATACCCGAGGGCCGAAATATAGTTGGAAAGAGCATCAATCCATACGTAAACAACGTGTTTTTCGTCAAAAGGGACGGGTATTCCCCAGGTAAAGGATGTTCTGGAAACGCATAAATCTTCCAAACCCGGTTTTATAAAATTATTTACCATTTCGTTCATTCTGGAAGAAGGCTCTATAAAATCCGGATTTTCTTCATAAAATTTCAAAAGCCTGTCCTGATATTTCGAGAGTCTGAAAAAGTATGCTTCCTCCCTTACAAGTTCCACATTCCTTCCGCAATCCGGACATTTACCCTCCACAAGCTGTCTTTCGGTCCAAAAGGCCTCGCAGGGGGTGCAATACCAACCCTCATATTCTCCCTTATATATTTCGCCCTTTTCATAAAGCTTCTTAAATATGTTCTGCACTATCTTTACATGGTAATCATCGGTGGTCCTTATAAATTTATCGTAGCTAATATTCATGATATTCCACAGCTCTTTTATTCCGGCAACAATTTCATCTACGTATTCCTTGGGAGTTTTACCTATACTTTCGGCTTTCTTTTGAATCTTCTGACCGTGCTCATCGGTACCGGTAAGGAATAAAACATCATATCCCCTGGCCCTTTTATACCTCGATATGGCATCCGCAGCCACCGTGGTATAGGTATGCCCTATATGAAGCTTATCACTTGGATAATAGATGGGGGTTGTAACATAAAATCTATGCATCCTAAATCCCTCCTATCTGAAAATTTAAAAGCCCTTATCCTTTAGGGACGAGGGCTTCTGCTCGTGGTACCACCCTATTTCACCGTTTTCTCGCGAAAACGGCCTCGGTAAGTGTGGAAAGCACACTTTCTGCTCTAACGGGCATTGCCGTTGCCGCCTACTCCAATTTCAGCGACACCACTCCGGGACCATCTTCAGCTTAAAGCCTTCACCGGCTCCCACCAAAACCCGGCTCTCTTTGGAAGACATTTAAGCCTACTCTTCCCTTCACTGTGTATGCTATATTTTGTTAACTATTAGTATAAAAGAGAATGAGAATGTCGTCAACAAAAAATTTTTGCAATAATATCCTTAAAATTTTCAAAAGGAAAACATTTTATGCCTTTTTCTTTGCAGTATCTAAAAAGAAAACCCTTTGCAAAGACCAAATCCGCTTCTTCTATAGGGCATATATCCGAATAACCGTCACCTATATATATTATTTCCTTTCTGTCTTTTTTATATTGTTTTATTATATTCCTTTTACAGTTTCCGCATAGACCGCATCCGTTTTTCAGAGGAAATTCAAATTTCCAACCGTTATCGTAATACATCCTGTTGCAAAAAACCTCCAGATTTAAATCATATTTTTTCAGTATATTCTTTATATAAAAATCATAACCATCGCTCACTATTTTAACATCATAACCATTTTTCATGCATAAATCTACAAAAGGTATAAAATATTCGTCTATTACCACTTTATTTATGAAGGAAAGAATCTCTTCTTCTCCCGCCCTTACAAATTCAAAAATTTGGACGGCACATTCCTCGGTTGAGATTTCCTTTCTTCTCCACCTCTCCTCCACTTCCATCCATCCCGGTTCGGCAAATTCCTCTACAATGGCACAGGCAATATCTTTTTTTGTAATGGTCCCATCGAAATCAACAAAAAACACCCTGTCCACCCTATCACCGCCAAAATTTATATTATCTTTATAATATTATATCATCCGAAAAAAATCCTGCAAAAAATTACCGATGAAATAATTCCAATTAAATCCGCAAAAAGTCCTGCCAATAAGGAATGCCTGATTTTTTTTATGCCAACGGCTCCGAAATAAACCGTCAAAACATAAAAGGTGGTCTCGGTGGAGCCATACATAGCACTGGCCATTCTGGACAATAAGGAATCGACACCGTAGTTTTTTATATAATCTGCAACAAGACCCAATGATGCCCCTCCGGAAAGGGGCCTAATAATCGCAAGCGGTAATAATTCTGTAGGAAAATTAAAAATACCTGTTACGGGTGTTAAAACCTTTACAAAAAAGTCCATGGCACCGGACTCCCTGAACATATTTATTGCTATAAACATACCGAGCACATATGGAAATATCCTTACCACTACAAGCAATCCTTCTTTGGCTCCTTCTATAAAAATACTATATATATCAAGCTTCTTATAAAAACCATATGCAGGTATCAAAAATATCAAAAGTAAGATAAGAGTTGAAGAAGCAAGTTTAAAAAGATATAACACCACTCATTCCTCCCTAAGTTTTAAATAATGTAAGCCTTTCCAGAAGTTTGACCACCACAAGACCTCCTATGTTTGTTACAATGGAACTAAAAATAATGACGGGAAGGATATCGGTAGGATCCTTGGCTCCATAGGCAGCCCTCAAAGATAATATGCTTACGGGCAGTAGCTGAATTGCCCCTGTATTTAAAACCAGAAAGGTACACATCTCATTTGATGCTTTATCCTTATTTTTATTTAACTTTTGAAGCTCTTCCATGGCCTTAAGTCCGAAAGGAGTAGCTACATTACCCAAACCGAACATATTTGCCGTTATATTCATCACCATAGGGAAAAAAGCTGGATGATTTTTAGGTATTGAGGGAAATATCAGATGCATAATCGGAGAAATAAACTTTGATAGAATATTTAATATTTCAGCCCTTTCAGCTATTTTCATTACCCCCATCCAAAGTGCCATAATTCCAATCAAGCCCATACACAGTTCCACCGCTTCCACCGAAGAATTTATTACCGCCTGTGTCGTGATCTCTATTCTGCCATTCAAAACGGCAAAGACAAAGCCTATTGCAATCATAAAAAACCAAATAAAGTTTATCATGAAAAACCACCCTACGAATAGAAGACTTGATTTATAACCAATAATATGAAAAATTCATTAAAAAAATTCTTGTAGCTTTTACTATTTTTTTGTTGACTTTATTTGTAAGTTCTGGTATTATTAATTTAGGAATTTTAAGTCGAAAAATGTAAAAAAAACGGAGGGGAATAGTATGAAATCAACGGGAGTTGTAAGAAAAGTAGATGAACTCGGTAGAGTGGTAATACCCATCGAACTCAGAAGAACGCTCGGGATTGATACGAAAGATTCACTGGAAATATTCGTTGACGGCGAGCACATCATATTCAAAAAGTATGAACCTGCTTGTATTTTCTGCGGAAACGCAAGAGATGTAGAAAATATAAAAGGTAAAAATATCTGCAGGGAATGCCTCGAAGAAATCAAAAAGAGATAAAAATAACCAGCGGAAAAATCCGCTGGTTATTTTTATAGATCAAGAGATTGACCGTATACATCCCTTTTAGAAATACCCAAATCGACCGAGACCTTTTTTATTGCTTCTTTTTTGGAAAGTCCTTCCTCCATGTACTTTTTCACAAGTTCTCTTACATTTACCGACTCATCCTTAACAGCCTCTCCCTTATATCCTTCCACAACCAAAACCATTTCACCCTTTGGACCGTTTTCTCTCACAATATCCAGGAGAGTTTTCACATCCCCCCTAAATATCTCCTCATGGATTTTGGTGAGCTCTCTTGCGAGGACAATCCTTCTATTACCCAAAACCTCATAGATATCCTCCAAAAGCTTTAAAAGCCTGTGAGGAGCTTCATAAAAGATTAAAGTCCTGCTATCATTTTTCAAAATATTTAAAAACCTTATTCTTTCGGATTTTTTCTTGGGTAGAAAACCTTCAAAAACGAACCTATTTGTTGGCAAACCTGAAACCACAAGAGCTGTAACAAAGGCTGAAGGACCCGGAAGCGGCACTATTTTTATCCCGTGTTCTATGGCTTTCTTTATCAAATCTTCGCCCGGGTCTGATATTCCAGGCATTCCCGCATCGGATACCAAAGCAATGTTTTTACCGGAAAGAAGCATCTCTATAATTTGATTCTCACGTATTCCCTTATTATGTTCGTGATAGCTTATAAGCGGCTTTTTTATCCCGTAATGGTTTAGAAGCTTCAAAGTATGTCTCGTATCCTCTGCCGCAATCAAATCCACTTCCTTCAAAATCCTCAGAACCCTTAAGGTAATATCCTCAAGATTTCCTATAGGCGTTGAACATACATATAGGATTCCCTTATCCATAGGAAGCACTCCTTAAAGCAGAATCAAAATTATTATAACACTTTTCTTTTTGATAAATAAATGTTAAAATTATATTTGAATCAAAGTAGGGAGGGGTGAAATTATGGCATACGTTATTTCTGATGCTTGCATAAGCTGCGGCGCATGCGAGGCAGAATGCCCGGTTAAGTGCATAAGCGCTGGCGATGATAAATATGTAATAAATGCTGACGCTTGCATCGAATGCGGCGCTTGCGCTAACATCTGCCCTGTAGGTGCTCCTCAAAAATAAAGGACCTAAAAATTGGCCGAAATTCGGCCAATTTTTATAATAAAAGGAGGCTTAAAAGGTGAAGAGAATAATAAAATACATTCCCCATATAATATTAACCATATGGATTCTTCTACTTGTCGTTACAGTTGGATTTTATTTCTATTTTAAAAATCATGATTATAGCAAAAAACCCAGTAATCCGCCGGTTACAGCACAAAACACACCTGCTTCTAACACTGATAGCAGTAAAAAAGATGAGCAAGTTCCTTCTCCGGCAATCGGCGATAAGGCTCCCGACTTTACCCTAAGGGATATAAACGGTAACCTGGTAAGGCTGGAAGACTATAAAAATAAGGTGGTATTTTTAAATTTCTGGGCATCCTGGTGTGAGTACTGTCAGGATGAGTTTAACATGTTCAAAAATGAATATCCTAAGTACAAAGGCAAAAATATAGAAATAGTTACCGTCAATGTCATGGAAAACATAGATGTTGTAAAAGCTTTTAAACAAAAATTCGGATTAGAATTTCCCATATTACTGGACGAAAAAGGTGAGGTTACCAAAAAATATTATATAACAAGTATTCCAACCACCTACATTATCGACGGAAACGGTATTATAAGAGATATTCATACCGGACTTATGACTCCTGAAGACTTCAAAAAATATGTAGAAGAGGTCGGTGAATAGTATCAGCCTATGATAGAACTAAGGGAAAATGAAAGAATAGATGACCTTCAGTTTAAAGGATTAAGGATAATACAAAATACAAAGGGCTTCTGTTTCGGTTCGGATTCGGTTCTCCTTGCAAACTTTGCTACCGTAAAAAAGAACGAATTGGTAGTAGACCTCGGAACAGGCACCGGCATCATCCCGATATTATTGGCAGGTAAAACCCCTGCAAAAAAAATCGTGGGAATAGAAATTCAAGAAATAATGGTTGATATGGCTCGAAGAAGTATCAAACTAAATAATCTGGAGGATAAAATAGAAATAGTAAAAGGAGACTTAAAGGAAGCCAATAAAATTTTGGGATATGAGGGTTTCGATGTGGTAACGGCAAATCCTCCATACATGAAAGGAAACAGCGGATTTAAAAATGCCACCGACCTGAAAACCATTTCGAGACACGAAATACTTTGCACCCTCGAAGATGTAATAAAAAGTACCTTCTCGCTTCTTAAATATGGTGGAAGATTATATATGGTACACCGAGCAGAAAGGCTTGCCGATGTAGTTTATAACCTTAAACTTTATAAATTGGAGCCCAAAAAGCTTCAGGTGGTGTATCCTTCACGGGAAAAGGAAGCAAGCCTTATACTCATTGAAGCCGTAAAAGGCGCCAACAGTGCCTTAAAAATCTTAGATCCACTTTTATTAAACGAAAAAGAATAGGTGTATTCCCTATTCTTTTATTTTGTTTAAAAGCACTTTAATTGGAATCCCATATTGGTTCGAAATCCTCTTCAAATCCTCAAATTCGTATGACACATTCACCGTTTCGCCCTTGAACTTGCTTTCCTTAACCCTTAGATCTCCGTAATCCGTATTTAGCACTTTTATTTCCCTCTCAAGCTCCTCTCTCTCAACCCTGTATCTTCTTATCCCTATGGTAGTAGTCTCCCTGAATATAACCTCCTGTACCTTATCTATCATATTCTCTTTTACCAAAACCGAAAGCAGAAATCCCGGTCTTCCTTTCTTCATTATAATCGGTGTTATCCAGGCATCAAGAATATTTTCGCAAAAAAGCTTTTCCATTATATGTCCCATTATTTGGGGTGTTGTATCGTCTATATTGCATTCAAAAACATAGATATCTTCTTTTTTCATGTTCTCCTCTTCTATCAGGATGGCTCTTAGAAGGTTGGGAATGGAAAAGGTTTTTTTACCAAAACCATGCCCAATTTTTTGAACCTTAAAACCCTCGTTTTTTACAAATCTATTCACAAGAGTCGAAATTATTGCAGCACCTGTAGGAGTGGTAAGCTCTCCCTCTTCGGTTCCTAAAAATGTCGGAAAACCCTTTAAAAGTTCTAATACCGCCGGTGTTGGAACCGGAATGATGCCGTGGCTGCATTTAACAAAACCGGTCCCGAGGGGTACAGCTGTAGCCCATACCTCGTTAATTTTCAGGTAGTCCAAACAGATGGCAGTCCCCACTATATCGCATATGGAATCCACCGCCCCCACCTCATGAAAATGTATTTCATACGCGCTTTTTCCATGAACCTTTGCTTCGGCTTCCGAAAGTTTTCTAAAGATCTTTTTGGAAATCTCTTTTACATTCTGATTTAAATTGCTACTTTCTATTATCCCTTCTATATCTCTTAAGTTTCTCTCCTCTTCGCCATCCCCAAAAAATACCGAAAAATCAACCCCCATTAAGCCGTATCTATTGACCCTTTCCACTTTTACTTCAAAGTTTCTTATGGGAAGCTTATAAATTTCTTCCATAAAATATTCCACCGGAACACCCAAATCAATAAGGGCTGCTACCGTCATATCACCGCTTATTCCGCTTACAGGATTAAGAAGTAAATTCATATCAACAATACCTCCTTCCTGGACACGAGAATATTATAGCATTTTTATAGAATTATTAATAAAAATTTTTTTGCATAAAAATAAAAAATTCTATTGATTTTTTAGGTCATATTTGATAGAATAAGTAATAATTATACAATATAATGTATATTTATTCAGGAGGTAATAAAAATGAGAATTAGCTTAAAAGGAAAATCCATACTCTCTCTATTCGAGCTGACTCCGGAGGAAATAAAATATCTTTTGAGATTGGCCTTATTCTTAAAGGATGAAAGAAGATCAGGGGTAGTCAACCAAAGATTTAGAGGGAAAACCCTGGCACTCATATTTGAAAAAAGGTCAACAAGAACGCGCTGTGCCTTTGAAACAGCCTTTGGTGAAGAAGGAGGATATCCGTCCTTCCTATCCATAAACGATATACAACTGGGCTCAAAGGAAACCATAGAGGATACGGCCAGGATCTTGGGCAGAATGTATGATGCCATTCTCTTCAGAGGTTACAACCAAAAATTCGTTGAAATACTTGCCGAATATTCGGGTGTGCCCGTATATAACGGGCTTACAGACTCATTTCATCCAACTCAGATTCTGGCAGACCTGATGACAATTATAGAAGAATTTGGCGAACTGAAGGGTAAAAAATTGGTATTCATAGGGGACGGCAGAAATAACATCGCCAATACTCTCGCCGTGGGATGCGCGAAAATGGGAATGAATTATACCATCATCGCTCCAAAGGAACTCTGGCCAGAATTTAACCTTCTCGACAGCGTGAGAAAGATATGCCAACAAACCGGGGGTTCCATATACGTAACCGAAAACATAAAAGAAGGTGTTGATGGTGCCGATGTTGTCTACACCGATGTCTGGGTCTCCATGGGAGAAGAAGACAAAGAAAAAGAAAGATTGGAGCTTCTAAAATCTTACCAAGTGAACCAATGTCTTATGAAAAAAACAAATAAGGAGAATACCATATTTATGCACTGTCTTCCTGCGGTTAGAGGCCAGGAAGTCACATCCGAAATCATTGATGGTAAAAAATCCAGAGTATGGGACTTCCTGGCC
>Ga0334722_10006793_pt1 | contig 11226 bp, 4 predicted proteins | sample C3_bottom_MG_FD_207210 | JGI IMG/M metagenome (GOLD analysis project Ga0334722, IMG submission 207210) | Sediment microbial communities from Yellowstone Lake, YNP, Wyoming, USA - C3_bottom | ecosystem: Environmental > Aquatic > Freshwater > Lake > Sediment | place: USA: Wyoming | collected...
CACAGCGCTGCTGAAGCCCAGCTGCTTCTCCTGCACGAACGCGATCCCACCGCCGGAGACGGTCACGGTCACCGTCGCGTTGGCCGAGTCGACAGTGCCGTCGTTCACCTTGTACGTAAACGGATCCAAGCCCGTAAACGCAGCGTTCGACTGGTACGTGCCACCACTGCAGTTCGGGTTCACCGACGCCGTCCCGTTCACAGGCTGAGTCACGATCGAACAGGTCAACGTGTCACCGACATCCGGATCCGACACGCTCGGCGTCCACGACGTCGACACCGCCGTCGTCGCACCCAACGACACCGGATTCGCAGTCGGCGCCGTGTTGCCACCGCCCGCAGCGGCCTTCAACGCGAGGATGGCGCCGCCGTTGCCGCCGCTCGAGGCCGTGAGCGTCCAGGAAGCCTGGAAGCTCCCTGTCGCCGAGGTGATCCGGTACGCGGCGCGGCCGTGCACGCTCGACCCGGAGTTGAAGTCGAACAAACCCGTGAACGAGCCCGACGCCAGCGTCGAGGTCGCAGAGTTCGACGGGTAGTTGATCGCGCCGACAACGAGATCCGCCGCGTTGTTGGTCGTCAACGGCGTCGGAGTCGACGCGGTCGTCGACGACGCACCGCTCCCGCCCAGCGCGACGTCAACTGCCGACGCTGAGGCAACGCCCGACCACTCGGTCACGTTCACCGCCGCCGCCTTCGCCGCCGACAACGTCACCGTCACGCTCGTCACCGACGGCGCCCCCAACCTGTACCAGATCTCCACCCGCGAGTTCGCACCAGCCAAGAAGCCGACCGGCCCCGGAGTCCACGCCCCGCTCGCCGAATCCGTCACGCTGCGCACCGACGCCGAGCCCCCCGCCGCCAAAGCCACCACCGCCACCAGCGCATGCCCCGACACCGACGGCGCGTCCAATGTCGCCGTCAAGGTCGCCGTACTCCCGCTCGCCGGCTTCTGCTGCACGAACGCAATCCCACCACCACCGCCACCGGACGAGACCGTTGCCGTCACGGTCGCAGGCGCGGAATCGACTGTTCCGTCGTTGACTTTGTAGGTGAACGTGTCCTGGCCTGTGAACGCCACGTTCGACGTATACGTGCCGCCACCGCAGTTCGAGCTCACCGTCGCCGTCCCGCTCGCGGGCTGGCTCACGATCGAGCACGTCAGCGTGTCACCGACATCCGGATCCGACACGCTCGGCGTCCACGGCGCCTGCACCGCCGTCGTCGCACTCAAAGACACCGGATTCGCAACCGGCGCCTGATTACCGCCGCCGGCGGGCAACGTCGCGAGGATCGTCGACGCCCCTGAGTTCTGCAGGTCCTGCAGGTAGATCGTCTGCGTCGGAGAGTCGTAGAACCACGCGTCGTCTGTGGCCGATTGGAAGGCGGCGAGGTTGGCGGACTGGGTGATCGTCGAGCCGTCCATCGTGACCTGCGTCGGCGCCGATGCAGCCTTACCCAGGAGCTCAACGGTGCTGCCTGACTGATCGGTCAAGGTCATCGAGAGCACGTTCGTGCCGGAGCTCCAGCTCGTCGAGGTGATGCCCTGTGTGATCGTCCGCGAGCAGCCGCAGCCGCTCGCGGCCCGGACGGAGTCGACGTGGATGCTCGCACCCGCGAGCAGGCCGGTGACGTCCTCGAAGAAGATCGGCTGGGTGGTCGCGAGCAGAGTCCCGGTCGAGCTGCGTACGTCCGCGCGCACGTAGGTGAACGCGCCCGTGAGCGGGATTGCTTTGGTCTGCTCGTAGGTCGAGCCCGAAACCGTGTCGCTGATCGTTGTGTTGCCGGAGCCGCTGTTGTAGTACCAGTTGACGGTCTGGCCCGATGTCAAGCCGCCGTCGATCTTGAGATGGACGTTGGCCGCCGCCTGCGTCGACGGCACGTAGACCGGGTAACGCGCGGGGTACGGGCTCGGCGAGCTCGAGTCGAGGTTGAAGGCGAGGTGGCCGCCGAAGTTGTTGGGCGCGCCGAACATACGGCCCTCGAAGAAGCTATGCATGAGGTCGGTGAGCGTGAGAGTTGGGGCGTCGATGTAATCCGCTTCCGCGCCGGTCCCCACCTTCTCGTGCGAGTCGGTGCCCCACGTGCCCATGATCTGGCGGTGCTGCTGCAGGATCGCGTCCCAGGTGGTCGAGAAGTCCAGGCTGTTCTCGACCTCGATCGCGTCGGCGCCGCGCGCCAGCGTCGTGATCGCGTCCTGCGGCGCCTCCGTCGTCCCCGGATGGTTGTACTGGGCCGGGTAGCCGCTCGCCTGCACGTCGGGAATGTTGTCCGTGCCGTGGTCGGAGAACTTCCACGGCGCGCCAGGGTTGTTCGTCGCCGCGCACAGCGTCGCGTCGTTCGCGACCGAGTCGGAGAACACGTCGTAGTACTGCGAGGCGCTCGCGAAGTCGAAGTTGAACTGATTCGCGTGGTACGTCTGCCCCATCTCGCGCGCCGGGAACAGCCTGAAGCTCTGTCCCAGCGCATTCGTGCCGTTGTACGCGCCGCTGTCGATGGCGACGTTGCGCATGACGAAGTCCGCCGCCGGACAGGTCTGGTTCGCGCTCTTCAGGATGTAGTCGTCGACGTAGGCATCGGCCGTGCCGTTCGTGGCGGACGCGTGCATCGTCACGTTCGCAAGCACGACGTCCGAGGCCGGCGCATCGGCTGCGGTCAGCGCGTTGAGACCGGTCGTCGACCCGCTGGTCGTCGACCCGCCGGACGGCGTCCACGAGGTCGCCCCCGTCATCACGTTGATCACGTAGTGGTTCCAGACGTTCAGCGTGTACCCCGGCAGCCCGTTCACGATCACGTGGGTCGTCCCGTTGTTGGAGGCGGCGCGGGCGGAGCCGATCTGCCACGCGAGCACCGTGCTCTTGGCTCCCCACGGGACGTTGTCCGAGGTCGTATAGCCAAATGGGGTCTGACCCGTGATCGAGTCGCCGCCGAGAGACACCGACACGTCGATCCCCGAGTTCGCGGAGATCTGCGCCGGTCGCAGCCAGAAGTCGAGCGTTACGTCACCCGACCGGATCGTCGGGCCGCGATTCGCGTACACGATCGAGCCCATGTTCGTCGAGGAGGGCGACGTGACCGAGAGATGGAGGGAACTCGAGCCCGCGTGCACGGGCGCGGAGACGGTCGAGTAGGAGAACGTCGTCGGGTTGTTGATCGTCTTCTGGTGCCAGCGGGCGCTGAGCGACTCCTTGTAGTCGATGTAGTTGCCGTTCGCACCCGAGACGTTGAAGGTCGAACCGCGATCATGGTCGGTGACGAAGATCGCGTTGTAGTTGAGAGACTTGTTCCTCGACGCGAGCAGCGCCAGGTCCTGGCGCCCGTCGCCGCTGTACGAGGAGTGCTCGTGCGTGTCGAGCTTCCACCAGGTCGGGCCGCCGACCGCGTGTGTCGAAGCTCCGCCGAGCACGGACGCCGCAAGCCCCACGGCAATGAACGCTATGACCCCGACGCGGTTTTGCGCGCGCCGCGCTGACCTTAGAACTCTCCCCACCAGGACCCCCGCCCTCCCCGCAAGAAACGCGCCGAGCAGCACAGCTACTCGACTCACTCACATCTTACGAAGATTTTTCAGCCCGGCAATCCACGCTCACGACCCTCAGCAGGCCGCACACCGGAGAGCGCGAGCGACGCCCCGATCGACCAGTGTCTCCGGCGTGGTAGTGGCTACGCGCCCTTCAACGCGAGGATGGCACCGCCGTTGCCGCCGCTCGAGGCGTTGAGCGTCCAGCTGGCCTGGAAGCTGCCGGTCGCGGACGTGATCCGGTAGGCGGCCCTGCCGTGAACACCCGACCCGGAGTTGAAATCCGTGAGGCCGGTGAACGACCCCGACGGTGCCGACGAGGTCGCCACTGCCGGATAGTTGATCGCGCCGATCACCAGATCTGTCGCATTCGACGTCGTAAACGGTGACGGAGTCGCCACCGTCGTCGCCGACGCGCCGTTTCCACCAAGCGAGCCATCAACGGCCGCAGGCAACACGGTCGCGACCCCTGACCACTCCGACACGTTCACTGCCGCCGACTTCGCCGCCGACAACGTCACAGTCACACCCGTCACCGACGGCGCCCCCAACCGATACCAGATCTCGACACGCGAGTTCACACCCGTCAGGAAGCCGACCGGCCCCTTACTCCACGTCCCCGCGCCCGAGTCCGTCACGCCGCTCACCGACGCCGAGCTCCCCGCTGCCAGCGCGATCACCGCCACCAACGTGTCCCCCGAGACGGATGCCGACTGCAACGTCACCGGCAACGTCGCAGCGGTGCCACTCGCGACCTTGTATTGCACGAGAGCAATCCCACCGCCGGCACCATTGTCGACAGTCACGGTTTGGGTCTGGGGTGTCTCGGCGTGGCCGAGCTTGTCCAGCGCGTAGAACCTCACCGTCGTCGTCGACGGGAGCAGGAACGGTCCTGTGTAGAGCGTGCGCGTTCCGCTTGTCGTCGGGTCTGTGCCGTCGAGTGTGTAATAGGTCGACGCCACGCCAGACCCGGCGTCACTCGACACCAGGCTCACCGACACCGTGGACGAGAACGGGCCGGCGCACGAACCGAAGTTGCACAGCATGGTGGTCGAGGGCGCTACCCCATCCGGCGTGACGGTGAACTGACTCGGAGAGGACGTGCCGCCCGAGTTCGCAGCCGTCACGTTGAACGACCCCGCCGCGGAAGCCCCCGATGCCCAGTTGTACGTCCGAGCGAACGGGTCGGTCGTGTCGTTCACGCCGTCGCTACCGAACACGTTCGGGAACTGCACAGAGGTCGCTCCCGCGGCGGTCGCCGACACCGTGAACGCGCCTGCGGCAGCGGTCGGGTTGTAGAAGACCGTGGAGCCGGTCACCGAGTCGTTGGCATCCGACGGAGTCACAGTCAAGGTCGGCGCGGGCGGAGGCGTGGTGGGCGGCGGGTTGCAGGGAATGGTTCCTTGGTCGATCGTGGCTCCGGCGGTCGTGATGAAGCTGAAACCCGCGCTCGTCGCATTCAACTGCAGGCGCAGGGCGCCAAAATGGGCGAAGTCGGAGACCAGGAGGCGCGAGTCGGTCGTGACCGCGTCTTGCAGGCCGTGCCCACCGGTACCGACGACGATCTCGGTCACCCCGTTCGGGTTCGGATTGCCCAACCCGTCGAGCGGTGTCCAGCGCTGGTAGTCGTGGTCGTGACCGTTGAGCACGAGCACGCCACCATGGGAGGCGAGCAGCGACCAGATCGGCCCCAGCCGCGATGCATCCGTGAACTGACCCTCGGGGCCGATGTTGTAGATCGGGTGGTGGTAGTAGACGAGCGTGCACGGCGCGGCGTCCGCGGCGAGATCACTCTGCAGCCACGTGTACTGACCCGAGCCGGGCGAGGTTTGGTTGAACTGAGTGGTCGAGTCGAGGCTGATGAAGTGCCAGCCGCCGGCGTCGAAACTGTAGAAGTGCTTGTTCGTGTCCCAGAAGTCGAAGTAACCGCTCGCCTGGTTGTCGACGCTGTACTCGTGGTTCCCCACGGCCGGATCGGTGATCGAACGGAAGCGACCGTACAGAGTCGCGTTGGCGTCGTAGTAGTTGGAGAACTCGCTGAACGAGCCCTTCTCGTAGACGTCGCCGAGGTAGAGCATCAGGTTCGGATTCCACCCCGCGATCTCGTTCACAACTGACGTCACATTCGACTCGCCGCTGGCGCCGTCGCCGACCGCCGCGACGACAAGCGGCTGCCCCTGGCCGGGCGTCGTCCCGCTCGTCGGCGTGAACGTGTTCCCGTTCGCCGGCGGCTGAGTCACCCCGTTCGAGAACGTCAGGTTGACCGCGGGCGTCGGTTGGCCGGCAAACGCATCGTTCATCTCCACCCGAGTCTGCAGGGTGTGCGAGCCGTCGACCCAACGCGCGCTCGGGAGGCTGAAGCCGTAGGGCGATGTGTAGTCGGACAGTACGTAGCCGTTGGCGCCGCTGGTGCAACTGGAGCCGTCGACACAGAAGATCACCCACCTCGCGGTCGGCACCGCCTGACCGTTCAACGAGGTCGACGACAACGTCGCCGAGACCGAGACACTCCCGCCCACGGTGCCGCCTGCGGGCGCGGTCAGGCAGACCGTCACCAAGTACGCGGCGCCGTTCGTGCTCGTCTTGCAACCGGGCGCATCGGGCGGTAACACCGAGGCCGTCTTCGCCGAATGGTTGCCCGCCGCATCGAAGGCGTCGACCGTGTAGCTGTGCACCGAGTTGGCAGCGACGGTGTCGGTGAAGGACAGCGTGGAGCCGGAGACGGTGGTCGCGGGTGTCGAGACGTTGTCCCGATAGATGCTGTAACCGGTAACGCCGACGTTGTCGGTCGACGCGCTCCAATCGAGCTTGGTGTGGGTCGAGTCGACACGCGTCGCCGTCAGCCCAGTAGGGACCGTCGGCGCCTGCGTGTCGCTCGAGGCGGTCGTCTGGACCACCAACTGCGGCTTGTTGGCGGCCGTAGACGTCTCCCTGCTCGACATTCGCAGCGCCGTGCTGTTCGTCGTCTTCAACGCGAAGCTGACGCTGTGACCCGTAGAGACGAGTGGCGTCACGTCCACGCTCGTCCACGAGCCGGCAGTCACCGTCCCCGAGGAGCCGGTCTTGGTGGCCGCCAGCGGCGGCGCGTTGCTGTCGCTGATCGTCGTCTCCACCCAGGTGTTGTCGGAGACGCCGTACACGTCGTAGCCGGTCGCCTGGCCCGTCTCTGCCCACACGCGCAACGTCGCACTCGTCAGCGTTCCGGTCACACCCGACAGGTCGAAGCGCAAGAAGGTCCGCTGCACCGGCGAGGCGTCCACACGCAGCGTCGGCAGCGTGCCGAACTTGCCGCTCGGGTTGCTCGCGTCCACGTACGCGTCGGCTACAGGGACGAGCGTCTGTGTCGCGGCAAGCGCCGCGCTCTGTCCGCGCGCAACCCCACTCTGGGCGCCTCCCAGAACCGCCGCCGCAACGCAACCAACGACGAGGACGACGAACAGCTTCGCCGCACGGCGAACCGCAAGTACCGATACCCCATGTCCTCCCGCCAAAAGACCTTCCCCCCTGACAACGATCGAGGCGGAGCCCCGTTCGGAATTATAGTCGCTCGGGCTCCCGCCTGGTGCGCTAGAGATGTACTAGACCATGGGCCAGGTGCCTAGGCGAGCGCCGAGATTACCCGGGCGCGCTCATAGCTCACGCGCCCGCGGTTGCGCTCTCGCGGACCGGCGACGGAGGAAGAGCGCGACGAAGAGAACAGCCACGACCGCAGAGACCCCGCCCAAGACCGTGGCCCCGTAACTGTTCCCGCGTGCCGGCGTCTCGTCCGAGTTGAAGTCCGGGATCGCCGGGACGACTTTCGTTCCACGGATGTCTGCCAGAACATGCAGGTAGCGCAGACCGTACTTCCGGCTCGGCTCGACGTGGGAGTTCTCGCTGAACTCGTTCCAGCTGATCAGCCCGACGGCATCGGGCGACGATGCGATCGCGCCGTTCATCTCCTCGCGCAGCGTCTGTCCGTCGCGGCGGAGGACAACCGACGTGCCCCCGATCAACCGCGCGTCGAACCCGACCGCCGCAGGGGGGATCCAGAGCCCTCGGTGCGCGTGGACGGCGGCTCCCATCTCGACGAGCTTTCGAGGGTATCTCGGGTACTTGCGTGGATCGACCGAAGACCAGTAGTAGGCGTCTCCGTCGACGAGATCGGCCAGGCTCTGGTAGTCGTACTTGTTCTTCTCCGAGGCGAGGAGCAGCATGCGGTCGCGGACCTCGCGCGACACGCGCGCGATGTCTGCGCGGGAGAATCGCCACGTGCCCGACCAGATCACGAGCGGCTTCGGGTAGATCCGAAAGGCGGGGTGGCGCGCATAGCGGCGGGCGAACAGGTCGAGGTCTGCGGCGACGCGGCCCGCCGCGAGGGGGCGACGCTCGAAGTCGAGACCCTCGTAGATGATCGCCAGCTTGAAATGCTGCTGATCGGCAATCTCGATCAGACTCGCCAGGCGACGGTCGAGCGCCGGTGTGTCCTTCCAGCTCACGATGAACCCGTCGATTCCGGCGCTCTTCGCCCAGCTGACGTGCTGACGCATGACCCTCCGCTCGTCACTCGAGTACGTGCCGAGTAGCGGAAGATCGGTTTTCGCGCGCCGCCAGGACGTCGTGTTGAACCAGATGTAGTAGTACGCGAGCAGCGGTATCGGCTGTCGCGGACGAGGAGCAGCCGCTGCAGATCGAGGCCCGAGGCCCGGCATCCCGGCGAGGAGCACCACGAGCGCCGCGCAGGCAACGGCTGCAAGTGAGCGTCGACGCCGCGTGAGCCTCGGCGACCGTGCGGTCGCCCTTACCACCTACCTGGTGCCTCGCCGCGGTGGGAACTGCGGCAGCGGTGGACGTCCGACGGGTGCCGGCTTCGGTTCCCGCGGTCGTTCGCGCGGGACCTCGGGTGAAGGTTCGACAGTCGGAGTGCTCGGGACCGGCCCGTTCGCCTCGACGAGCGTCGGGGCGACCTCGACGAGCGTCGGGGCGACCTCGGCGGACGGAGCGGCGCGCCGGGCGGGGAGGCGACCGACGATGACGAGCCCGACCCCAACCGCGAACAACAGCCCGATCATGACCACGATGTCGAGATAGGAAAGCACCCTCAGCTCCACGACCTGGTCGCGCGTGATCGACAGTGGCTGCTCCCCGGAAAGCCCCGGGGTGTCAACGGCCACCCGATAGTCACCGCGCGGCAGGGCGCGCAACGTCACGCTATGACCGTTCCCGAACGACACGTGGTTGACCGTGCCGTCGGGAAATACGAGACGGATACCGGATCCGACTCCGAACCCGAAGAGCCTGTCGCGCGCCGACACGGTCGCCGAGTAGAACAGTAGGCGCACGTTCACCGACCTCTGCCGCAACGGCGTGAACGCCTGCTGCGCGCGGTTGACGACGTTGTTGCCACCGACCAGGACGCTCTGGATTCGGTATTCGAGCGCCTTCGACCACAGCCCACCGGTCAGTGGAACCACCCGACTCGCCCGGAACATCTTGGCTCCGGTGTACACATCGCTGCGATCGAGCTTGAACACGGCACCGTCGATGCGTTTGACGACCATCGACTGGAACAGGCCGGGATCGACCCGCTCGCCGAGGCGATCGAGAAACTCGAAGCGGACAGGTACGTACGCGTTGAGTGCGGCAAGGACGACACGGGCACGGTTCCCTGGCCCGACGGTATGAAAGCGTTGATAGAACCGCTCGAGACGGTAGACGACACCGTCGGCCGATCGGTTCGGACGCAGGTGGAGCTTGTTCACGACGACCGTGAAGCCGACGGTCGGAATCACGATTGCGGGCGGCAGGAGACTCGTCGGGATGACGAAGCTCCCGTGGCTGTCCGTCACGAACGTCACGCCGCGGAAGTCGAACTCGAGCCCGGCCACCGCAGGCACGGTGCGGACCTCCAGCGGGTTGCTGAGCCTTCTCGGAACCGTGTTCGCTGCCGCGAAGGCATTCCCGGCAAACCCGCTCAGCGTCGCGGCGAGGCACGCTAGGAATGCGACGGCAAGCCGCCTCCACGGGCGACGCAGGCGAGCAGGCTGGGTGCTCATCCGCGCCGCCGCGGGGGAAGCTTCGGGAGCGGAAGCGGCCCTGCGCGCGCAGGCCCTTCATGCGCAGGTGTCGGCTGGAGCTCCACCCGCGGCAACGGCTCGCGACGCCTCGGCGGCTCGGACGGCCCCGAAGGATCGGATGGCGGCGGCTGCTCCGGCGGTTCACCTCGTCCCGACCGGCGGGCGGCGACGACGATCAGGATCGCCGTCAGGAGGAATGCGAGGACGTACGAGGGGTAGACGATCGACCGCTTCGGCGTCGCCGGCGGCTTGACCCCGCGCAAGGCAGCCACGATCGCCGGCGACCGCGGCGTCTGCGAGAAGTCGAACGCACCCATGATGCTCTTGGCTCGCGCGTCGCGCGTTGCCAGCGGCTCGAGGTTCCAGTTCTCCTCGATGAACTTGAGCCACGACGTGAAGTCCAGCGTTGTATGGTCGATGTAGCCGCGACGCGCGTAGGCGCTCACGAGAAGTGCAGGCGCGCGAAACCCGTACCCGAACTTGTCCACCTTCGGCGGTCGGACGTGGTCGTACCAGCCGCCCCAGTCGTCGTACGACCATGTGAACGCCGAGTCGTTCCAGTACCTGCTCTGGATCAGCGCATTCATGATCGTGCGGACGAACCGCTCGCCGGCCTGGATGCTCCCGGGAGGGTGCTCACTCGATCCAGACGGGGCCATGTAGGAGACCTCGGGCAGAGTGCCGAGGGCCACGTCGCGGTAGTACTCGTTCATGTCCACAATGTGCGAGAAAAACTTCGGGTTGTCGACATAGCGCGCGAAGTCGAGCGGCGGCACCCAGACGATCTGCGAGCCGCGATCGGACGCCTGACGGCTGCGGAAGGTGATCCGCGGGTCGTAGTTCTGGACATAGAACTTCCAGGAGACACCGGCCTGCTCGAGTCGGTCGAAGATCAGCGGCAGGTCGCCGAAACCACCTTTGGGGATCTGGTCTTCCTTCGGGTTCCCCGGAGTTCCGCTGACCCAGTACATGTGGTTCCAGACGCTGCCGCCACCGGCCGAGGTGAAGAAGCGATCGAAGAGCACGAACTCGTCGGCGATGTTCCAGTAGAACGGGATGTCCGTGCCGTCGTAGTGCCCCATCGACAGGTCCCCGTTCAGTCCCTGGCTGCGGAAGACGGAGACGAAGCCGTTCATGCGGCCGCCGTTCAGCTGACCGAGGAAGATGCCGCGGTTGTGGCCGAGATCCTGGACCGGCCGACCCCGAAGCGCGAACGGCTTCACGCATCCGGCGCTCCGGCGCGCGAGGCTCTTCGGCATGCAGACACCGCTCGGAATCCTGTCTCCCCGTGGGTACGTCCCGAAGTAGTTGTCATACGTGTGGTTCTCCTGCATCAGGACGATGAAGTGCTTGATCGGTGTCCGCGGCCGGTGCGAAGTCTTCGTAGCTCCGGTCGCAGCCGCTGGGACCGCGCAGACGAGCACGAGGCCGACGAGCCCGGTCAGGATCCTCCGGATCATGGCCGCACCGCGTAGATCACGATCACGGGCTTCTTCACGCGGCTTCCAGCCGCCGTCTTCACGTCGATCGTCTCGGCGTGGACGACCCGACCGTTGTACTTGTCGGCGTAGCGCAGGATCTTGTTCCCGAAGAAGCTCGATCGAGCTGCCGAGTACGAGTCCCAGATCACGTACTGAAGGTCGTTGTGGCGGAT
>Ga0334722_10006794_pt1 | contig 11223 bp, 13 predicted proteins | sample C3_bottom_MG_FD_207210 | JGI IMG/M metagenome (GOLD analysis project Ga0334722, IMG submission 207210) | Sediment microbial communities from Yellowstone Lake, YNP, Wyoming, USA - C3_bottom | ecosystem: Environmental > Aquatic > Freshwater > Lake > Sediment | place: USA: Wyoming | collected...
TTACTCGGAAACTCGAAGGTCGATGGCTCGTGAGATACAGCAAGGGTCTAGGGACCATGGGCACGAGACCGCAATTGTCTCCGCGATCTGAGCACGACATGTCAACGGCGGTCGAAAAGTGACCCACCTGCGGCGCTCGAAAAGTGACCCACCCACCGTCTTCAACGGTCGAAAATGCACCCCCTCAGTCCTCGGCCTTGGCCCGCCGGCCGGCGGAAAGATCCTTCCCGCGTAGCCGGTAGCTGTCGCCTTTGAGCGAGAGGATCTCGGCGTGGTGCACGAGGCGGTCGATCATCGCCGTGGCCACCACCTCGTCGCCGAAGACCTCGCCCCACGCGCTGAAGGGCTTGTTGCTGGTCATGATCAGCGAGGCGCGCTCGTAGCGGGAGGAGACCAGCAGGAACATCAGCTTGGCGGCCTCGGGATCGAAGGGCACGTAGCCGACCTCGTCGACGACGACCAGCGGCACTCTTCCGAGGCGGCGCAGCTCCGCCGAGACCCGTCCGAGGCGCTGCGCATCGAGGAGCCGTGCCACCCACTCGGTGGCGGTGGCGAAGGCGGTGCGGTGCCCGGCCAGGCAGGCTCTGATCCCGAGCGCGATCGCCAGATGCGTCTTCCCGGTGCCGGGAGGTCCGAGCAGCACCACGTTCTCCTTGCCGAGCAGGAAGTCGAGCTGCGCGAGATGCAGCACGACGTCCTTCTTCAGCGAGCGCTGGAAGCTCCAGTCGAACTCCTCGAGCGTCTTGCGCCCGGGGAAGCGCGCCTGCCGGATGCGCGCCTCGCCGCCGTGCGCCTCGCGCGAGCTGCGCTCGGTCCCGAGGAGCGCCTCGGCGAAGCGCTCATAACTCCACTCCTCGGCGCGGGCGCGGTCGGCGAGCTTGGGCAGCGCGCGCGCCGCGGCCGGCGCCTTCAGGCTCCGAAAGAGATGAGCGAGCTCGGCGGCGCTGCTCACGCCGGGATCAAAGCGTCGTACCGCGCAAGGGCCCGCACCTCGACCTCGGGCTCGTGCTGGCGGGCCTCGCGCTGCTCGCGAAGGAGCCGCGCATGCTCGAGCGCGGTCAGGGTGACATGGCGGGCGAAGGTGCGCTCGTGGCGCGCCGCGACCTCGCCGCTGTCGAGCGCGACCGCGCTCACCTCGGTGGGCGAGATGCGCAGCTCCACGCGGCGGCCGACCAGGCGGGGGTCGAGCGAATAGTCAGAGCTGTCGACCCGCGCGTACGGCTGCGGCGGGACGCGCAGCACGACGCGCCGGTCCAGGTCCGGCAGGACCTCGGGCAAGGGGCGCAGGTGCTCGCGTTCGTGGGCGAAGCGGTCGATCGGACGAGCGCGCAGCGTGCGGTGGAAGCGCGCATTGGCGCGTCCGTCGTACCAGCTGTCGAGCTGCTCCTGGAAATCGCGCGGACCTGCGAAGAGCCGCGCCGGCTCGAAGCTGGTCTCCAGGAAGCCGTGGCTGCGCTCCACGATGCCCTTGGCTTCGGGATCGCGTGGCGCGCAGAACTGCCAGCCGATCGCGAGTTGGCCGCAGAACGCGGCGAAGATCTCGGTGGGTCGACCGCCGCCGGCGTGCAGCGCGCCCTCGCGGTCCCAGACCAGCGTCCGCGGCAGGGCGCCGATGCGTACCAGACAGCGCAGCAGGCCCGCCAGGATGTCGGGCGCCTGCTTCGAGAAGATGAGCGTCCCCGCGCCGAGGCGCGAGTACCCGAGCGTCATCGTGACCACGTATCCCTTGCGGGTCTGGCCGCAGCCGACCGGGATCTCGCGCCGCGGCTCCCAGAGATCGCACTGGGCGAGCTCGCCCGGCAGGTACACGGTGCGCTGGTACGTGCGCACTGGAAGGAACAGCGGCCGGACCTCGCGCACGTGGCGCTTGAGGATCGTCTCGCCGCCGGTGTACCCGAGCGGCTGCAGCAGCTCGCGGATGCGCACCACCGGCAGGCGCGGGTCGTCCTTGAGGAGGCGATGGACCTCGTCCGTGAAGGGATCGAGCTTCGAAGGCCGCTGCGCTCGCGAGTACTTCGGCGGGTCAGCGCTCCGCAGCGCGCGCCGGACGGTCTTGCGATGCAGATCGAAGCGCCGCGCAAGCTCGCGGACGCCAACCTTGTCGATGAAGTGCAGTCGCCGCAGTTCTGCCCACCGCTCCACGTTCAGCACACCCTTCCCTCCTGGTCCACGGTGTGCTCCCCCGCGGCCAGGGTGGAGTACTGCGGCGGTCGGCGTCCACCTCGAGGTGGGTCAGTATTGGACCGCCGTCAGAGGGGCAGTATTCAAGCGACGGCGACAACGTGATGGTTCGACGCCGGAGCGCGATGGTTCAGCGCATGGTGGTTTGTCACCGGACCTGACCGTCTTGTGACCAACGACAGGCGAAGCATCAGGAACCCAGGTCCCAAGGTCCGCTGCGCTCGCAGAGCTCACGTCGGCAATGCTCAAGGCAGCTTGCGATGGCGGTCGGTATCCTCGGCGCTGCATGGCTGAGGCGCTCGTGGCATGGCACGACTTCAACGTGAGCGTCGTCACGGCATCGGCCGGGCTGCTCGGACTCCTCTTCGTGGCGTTATCGATCCACATTCGGACCCTGACGGCGAAGCGAAACGCCGAGCTGCGTTCCATCGCCCGGACCGTCTTCCTCGGCTACGTCGTAGCGCTTGGGATCGGCTTCCTCGCGCTGATGCCACAGGCCCTAGGTCCCCTCGGCATCGAGGTGCTGGCGCTCGTGCTCCTTGCCATGCTCCCATTCGCATCCGCCGCTCGGGACGGCTTGCGGGCGACTGGTATCGGCTACGACCGTCGCGTCACAGTGCTGCAGTTCATCGCAGGAATGGCACTGTTCGGCGTCACGATCGCCTCGGCCATCGCGGTGGCGGCCGGCGAGGAGAGAGCTCTCTTCATCGTCGGTGGGATAGCGGTGCTCAGTCTGCTGTGGGGCATCTTCAACACCTGGGAGCTCATCTTTCGGATCCAGCTGGTCGAGCGCGAGAGCCCATAGGCGCGCGTGGCTCGCCGTAATAGTCAGGGATCTCGGCGGAGACGGGGGCGCAAGACCACTGCTGTGCCAATTGAGCCAGGACCGCCGGACTTTGCCGAATGATTCTGCGGCCTCGCGAAGCCCAGCGCAGGTTCTTCGAGATCCAAGGTGACCGATGGCCAGAGTTAGAGCGCACGCCTTGGTCTGTGCTTCCTGGGCGCGTCATACTTCCACGCCTAACGGCCACACGCGCACGCGAGTCGGCCAACGAGAGGAAAGACCGTGCCGCTTTATCTATCGAGATTCAGCTACACGCCGGAGACATGGGCCAAACTGGTCGGCAACCCAGAGGATCGCCGAAAGGCCGCGCAGTCGTACATCGAGTCGGTCGGTGGAAAGCTCCACGGGTTCTGGTACGCCTTCGGCACACACGACGGCTACAACCTATGGGAGGCCCCCGACAATGTGTCCATGGCCGCGGTCGCGCTGGCGATCAGCGGCGGAGGTGCGCTCAGCTCCTTCGAAACGACGGTCCTCTTGACCGTCGAAGAAACGATGGCTGCCCTGCGTAAGGCCAAGCAGGTCCGGTACCAGGCGCCCGGCGCGCCGCGTTCCGAAAAGTGATTGCCGAGCCGCAATGCAGTGGTTACGAGAACTGCTGCTCGAGGCTCAGGGCTCCAACGTGGCGAGCCGCTTCTTTGAGCTGAGGTCTGCCCACCGCTCGACCTCGGCGGTCGTCCGTTCTACCCCCCGCTACGAAACCGAAGTCGTCGGTGGTCCTGCGTGAGCGTCTTCGCGCTCGTGCATGGCGCCGCGCACGGAGGATGGTGCTGGGAACGGCTCGCGCCGCTCCTGGTCGCGGCCGGCCACCGCATGGTCGCACCGGATCTCCCCGCCCGTGATCCCGGCGCCGGGGCGGTCCGCTACGCCGAGGTCGTCACGACCGCGCTCGAAGGTGCTGGCGCGGACGTCGTCGTCGTCGGGCATTCGCTCGGCGGACTCACGATCCCGCTCGTCGCGGCGCGCCGGCCGGTGCGACACCTCGTCTATCTCTCCGCGCTCGTCCCACGCCCCGGCCAAGTGCCGTTCGGTCCCGACCCGCACGCCCCGCCCGAGTCGGCTCCCGGCCTGCGCGTGGACAACGCGGACGACGGCGCCTTCACGTTCCCCCCAGAGGTCGCGCGGTCGCACCTTTACAACCGGTGCCCGCCAGCGGAAGCGGAATGGGCGATCGCCCGGCTCGGCTGGCAGAGCACCGCACCGCACCGCGAGGTCTGTCCGCTCGCCGCCCTGCCCCGCGCACCTTCGACCTACATCGCCGGGCGCGACGATCGCGCGGTGCTACTCCCCTACGCAACGTATCTTGCGCGAACACGTCTGGGCGTCGAGCCGGTCATCCTCGACGCGGACCACTCGGCGTTCCTGTCAGCGCCGAAGGTGCTTGCGGATCTGCTTCTCGGGCTGACTCCCCACTAGTCCGGTCTTATTGACCACGAGCCGTCCGAGAGGACCTCCCAATAGCAGGGACCTCGGCCGAACTGGACGACCATGCTCCCCCGCACCGCGCCGATGCGGCTCAGGACAAGCTGATCGCCGCCTACACAGTGGGCATAGACGACGTAACTTCGCTGGCCACTGTTCGAGAACTCCCAGGCCTGCCGGCCCGGCGGGTTGAACTGATTGCTTACCGCATCACCGCTGCCCGCCAACTCGCCCGAGGCGGCGCAGCAGGTCATCGCCGTGATGGTCACCGTCCAGGCGCCATCGGCTTGGATGTCGAGTTGGACCGGCGAGCCTTCGAAGAGCGGACGCGATCCGTCGTACGCGCCGACCGTGTTGATCAACAGATCACCCTGGCCGCCGACGAAGGCTTGGACGACGAAGCTGCTCCGGCCGTCATGCGTGAAATGCGCAACGCTGATCGGAGCCGGGAGCGTGATCGACCCTGTCGCGGTATGCCCTGTGCCGCGGATCACGATCGGTGACGAAGTGGGCACGGGGCTCTGCGATCTGCCGGGGACGGTGGGGAACGGCGGGGCCTGGGACACGACACGCGACGTCGGCGGTGATCCGCAGACGACGATGAGGAGACTCGCTGCGGTCAGGACGGCCACAGCGGGACGCGACCGCCCTGCCTCGCGTAGAGCTGCACAAGCGCGTCGCGTGGGTTTCTCCTTAGTGTCGGCCGAAAGCCCCATGTAGTGAACCCCGATGCTACTAGCGGCTCCGAGTAGTCTCGTGGTCCATGGCCGCGCCAGACGCTGAGCCCCGACGTCCGAGGCGCGTCGCCGCGCTGCTCGGGTTCGTCATCGGCGTCATCGTCGTCGTCTCACTTGGTCTGCTGCTCGGTTCGCAGCTCGGTTGGTTCGCAGCGACGCCGGCTTCCGGCGCAATTCTTGACACCCGACCGAAGAGTCGCTTCAGCACGCAGGAGCTGCAGGGCCAAACGATCTACTACGTCACCGCCAACTGCGCGAGCTGTCACGGCGGCCCGACGGGTGGCGACATGATGGACTACCCGCCACGCCACAACTCCAACGGTCACACCTGGCACCACCCGGAATGTGAGCTCAAGCAGATCATCCGCGAGGGCGGCGATGAGATGACCGCCGCGATGCGGGACACGATGGCGCCTCCGGGCGCGCCAAAGATGCTTCCGTTCAAGGACAGACTCTCGGATGCGGACATCGACGCGGTGCTCGCCTACATCAGGACAATGTGGTTCTCGTACCAGCAAGACGCGCAGGCCGAGGTCACTCAGACATATTGCGGGACATGAGTGCTCCTCATCTGGCTCCTGATCGTCGGGGTGAACGCCCGACGATGGAGCGAGCTAGCGTTCGGCTAACGCGAGCCTGAGGCCGAGCGCGACGAACGCGGCCGCAATACAACGGTGCATCCACGTCAGGAACCGCGGGCGCGAGATCACGTGGCGACGTATCGACGCCGCGAACAACCCATAGCCGACGAACACCACGAACGTCATCAGCATGAAGACGGCGCTCAACGCGAGCATGCGTTCGAGGTGATCAGGTGCACCCGCGTCCACGAATTGGGGCAGGAAGGCAAAGAAGAAGATCGACAGTTTTGGGTTGAGGAGATTGACCGCGATCGCCGAGAAGATGATTTCGCCCGACCCTCGGTCGCCCGTCCCCTCCTTCACCTGGAGGGCGCCCTGCTCCCGCAGTGTCCTCCAGGCCGTGTAGAGCAGATAGGCCACCCCGAGGTACTTCAGCGTCTCGAAAGCAAGCGCACTCGTATACAAGAGCGCCGCGAGTCCTGCGATCGCGGCGGCCATGTGGGGAAGGATGCCGAGCGTGCAGCCGAAAGCCGCGACGACACTCGCCCGAGGTCCCGACGACAGACCTGTAGCGAGCGTGTAGAGGACGCCGGTGCCCGGTGACACGACGACGATGAGTGAAGTGAGCAGGAAGCCAATATCCACGCGGCCTTCTTATCAGGTCGTCAGGCGAGTTGCCAACCGGCTCTACGGCGCTAGCCCGCCAGTCGCTCCGCCGCGCATTCCGCGGCGCGCCTCCGCAGAAGCTCGCGCTCCCGCACGTTCTCCGTCAGCGACGCGGCTCGCTCGAACTCGGCGCGCGCCTCCTCGGATCGGCCGAGCTTCCGGAGGAGATCGCCGCGGACGGCAGGCAGCAGGTGGTACGCCTTGAGCGCGGGCTCAGGAACGAGGGCATCGACGAGCTCGAGGCCGGCGGCCGGACCGAACGCCATTCCCACGGCGACCGCCCGGTTCAGCTCGACCACCGGCGACGGCGCAAGCTGAGCGACCGCGTCGTAGAGCGCCACGATGCGCGGCCAATCGGTCTCCGCCGCGGTCGCCGCTCGCGCGTGGCACGCCGCGATCGCCGCCTGCAGCGCGTACGGACCCATGGCGCCTCCGAGCCTCTCCGCCCGCTCGAGCGCCGAGAGGCCGCGGCCGATGAGCAGCCGATCCCAGTGCGCGCGGTCCTGATCGAGCAGGAGTACGGGCTCGCCGGAGGCTCCGACACGGGCGCGCAGACGTGAGGCCTGGATCTCCATGAGCGCGACGAGGCCATGGACCTCCGGCTCCTGCGGCACGAGCTCGGCGAGGATCCGGCCAAGACGGAGCGCATCCTCGCAGAGCGCCGGTCGGACCCAGTCTTCGCCCGCGGTCGCGGAGTACCCCTCGTTGAAGATGAGGTAGATCACCTCGAGGACCGAAGCAAGGCGCGCCGCGCGCTCGGGCCCGCCCGGGACCTCGAACCTGACGTGCGCCTCGGCGAGGGTCCGCTTCGCCCGGACGATCCGCTGGGCGATGGTCGTGACCGGCACGAGGAACGCCCGCGCGATCTCCTCGGTCGTCAGCCCGCCGAGCACGCGAAGCGTGAGCGCGACACGTGCGTCCTTCGAGAGGACCGGATGGCACGACGTGAAGATGAGGCCGAGCAGATCGTCGCCGACGTCTTCATCGATCGCCGCGTCCAGGTCGAAGCCCTCCTGAGCCCGCTCGACATCGCGTCCCATCTCTTCGTGCTTGCGCTCGAGCGTCGTACGGCGGCGGATCAGGTCGATCGCGCGGTGCTTGGCGGTCCCCATGAGCCACGCGCCCGGCCGCTCCGGCACGCCCGCGTTCGGCCACTGCTCGAGGGCGGCGACCAGCGCGTCCTGTGCGAGCTCCTCAGCCGTCCCGATGTCGCCGACGATGCGAGCCAGCCCGGCGATGAGCCGGGCCGACTCGATCCGCCAGATCGCTTCGATCGCGCGATGCGCTTCTCCCGCGGCTGGCTCGCGGCGACCCGGGCTTTCGGGCGCGTCTCCGTTTCGCGGACCTATGGCGAGAGCTCCTTACACGCCTTCGTACATCGGGACCTCGCGGATCTCGAAGGTCCCGCCATCGTAGGGTGCCCGCTTGAGCCACTCGATGGCTTCTTCCATCGAGCGCACCTGCCACAGCCAATACCCGGCCACGAGCTCCTTTGTCTCCGCGAACGGCCCGTCGATGACGGTGCGCTTCTTGCCGTCGAACCGGACGCGCTTGCCCTGCGAGCTCGGGGAGAGGCGGCCCGCCCCGACGACCACGCCCGCCTTGACCAGCTCTTCGTTGAACTTCTGATACTCCGCCATCGCCTCCGGCGTCGGGGGGGTCGCCGCCTCGCTCTGATCGCCTTCCTTTGCCATGATCAGCACACGCATCTCTGTCTCCTCAAACTGCACTCGATCCGGTGGCGCGTCTCGGAAGTTCTCACCCGCAACGTTACGGCTAGGCTTCCGAGACCTCATCCATACGTCGAATGACAGGCGGCCTTTTCGACATGGCCCGTTCGCCCATATCTTCCTCGGTCGCGGTCGGCTCGTAGAAGCCTTTGCCTGATCTGCGGCTCGAAACTGGGGACACTAATCTCAAGGCGTGCCAGCAGGGACACGCGGCGCGACGCTCGTCGTGCTCGCGGGCGGGCATTCGATGCGCATGGGTCGTGACAAGCGTGATCTCCGAATTGGGGACACGACGCTGCTCGAGTGGGTCGTCGCACGTCTGGGGCCGTCCTTCGCGGAGACGCTCATCTGCGGCGCGCCGGCGCCACCGGGCGCCCGCGCCCTCCTGGACCGTCGCCTCAACGCCGGTCCGCTCGCCGGCATCGAGGCGGGTCTTGCCGCAATGCGTACCGAGCTTGGCTTCGTGATCGCGGGCGACATGCCGTACGCATCGGCGCAGCTCGCGGAGGTGCTGCTCGCGCGATGCGTCGGACACGACGCCGCAGTGCCGCGCGTCGCGGGATCGGCGCAGCCCATCTGCGCGGCGTATTCACGGGCGGCGGGACCGAAGGTCGAGGCTTACCTCGACGCAGGTGGCCGCCGGGCGACGGTCGCCCTCGAGCGTCTGGATGTCGTCTACTTGGGAGAAGCTGATCTTACGAAGGCGGGGATCGGCGCGAGCGAGCTCACCGACCTCGACACGCCGGCCGACTACGAGGCGTTCTTAGCTTCGCTCCGCCACTAACGATCGGCACCGCGCGCCTAATGACGGACGCTGCGGAAGTACGCCTCACCGGTGCAGGCGCGGCAGCGTGAGAGGCCATCGACGACGACCTCGCGCTCGTTCACGATCTCCTCGCCACAGGAGACGCATTCGACGCGTCGAGAGGGACGGCTGATGATCGCGCGCGGGTCCACGTTCAGCTCCACGCGATCGGCGACGAGCAGCTCGGTGGCCGGCATCGTGAGATAGCCATCGCGCTGCGCATGCCAGCGGTCCGTCGTGGGCGGCGCGAGCTCAGCCGCTCGCGCGCGCGACGCGGGGTGGGGTCGGATCCGGAAGGCGCGACCCGTCTCGCTATCCACGAACGTCGCCGCGGTCTTGCCGTGGTCGATGAGCCGCAGCGTGCGATGTCCGAGCCAACAGCCGGTGCTGACCGAGATGGCGTCAGCGAGGCAGCCGTCCGTCTCGACGAACACGAAAAGGTGCTTGTCGGTGCACGGCAGCTCGACGCCGAATAGCTGGCCGGCAAGAAGACCCATACGCAGCCCGAGCACCTGTCTCGGGCAGAAGCGCGCGTGCATGGTCGCGAGCTGCGCGCGGTAGGTGACGAGCCGCTCGGGCGAGATCACCGCGAACTGGGTACTGGCGAGCGTCACCTTCTCATCCCAGCCCGGCGTGTCTATGCACGCGCGATCCGCACGCAGTTCTCCTTGTGCATCGCCTGGCCAGAGAGCGCGTCCGCAACGGTGGGCCGCAGCAAGGCGTCGCGCGTCCCGCGACCCTTCGCGTTCTTGCCGAGGGCGGTGTGACCGAAACCGTGCTGGAGGCCGACGACCTCGGGGTGCATGCGCTTGGTGAGCTTCGCCCGCGCGGTGACCTTCCCGTACGGCGACTCGACCGTGACGACGTCGCCGTCACGCACGCCGTACTTCGCCGCCGTGTCGGGGTTGATCGCGAGCGGGTTCTCGGGCTTCATCTCGAGCAGGAGCGCGTTGTTCTGCGTGCGCGTGTGCGTGTGGCTCGCTTCCTTCCAGTTGATGAGGTAGAGCGGGTATTCCGTGCTTGGGAGCCAATCGCGAGGCGTATACGCGGGCAGGGCGCTGATGGCCTTGCCGTTCGCATCAGTCTTCGCGGCGAGCCAGCCTGCGCTGAAGTCGACGCGGCGTGTGCGGGTGTTGAAGCCGGCGACCGCCTTGCCGTCGACGATGACACCGATCGGCGCGCCGCCGTTCGCGCGCGGCTTGTCGAGGACGAGCGTTCCGTCCTTGGCTGGATCTCCCTCGTACGCGGCGGTCTGCAGCGCACTCGCTGAGACCGGCAGCAGGTACTTCTGGAAGCGCGTGCCGATCTTGTCCATCCACACCGCGCCGGGGAGCGCCTTGAGCTCGCTGAGCGTGATGCCCGGCGCGCCGTTCTTCAGCTCGCCCGAGAGATAGTCCTCGTACCACGCCGTGAGGCTGTCGATCGGCTTCCCGGAGAGCTGTCCCACCGTGAAGTGCTCGCGTCCGGTCTTGTCCCTGAGGCCCAGCCGGCGGCCCAGCGCGGCCACTGTCTCGTATTCGGCGAGCTGGCCGAAGATCGGCTTCACCACTGGCTGGCGAAGACCGATGACGGGCCAGGTCACCCAGTGGAGATTCACGTCGTAGCGCTCGAGGTAGGTCGTGCCGGGGAGCACGTAATCGGCCATCATCGCGGTCTCGCTCAGCATCGTGTCGACCACGACGACGGTCTCGATCTTCGAGAGCGCCTTCGCGACGGTCTGGCTGCCGGGCACGGACATCATCAGGTTCTGGAAGACGCATACGAGCATCTTTGGCTGGTACGGACCCTTTCCGTCGGCGAGGTTCGTGAAGGCCCGTGTGTACACACCTGACGCGTGGCCGAGCGGGTATTTCTCGAGCTCGTCGAAGCGTGACTTCGCGAGCGTGGTCGCCGCGGTCGCGTCGGCGTCGAGGGCAGGACGCTTCCCACCGCGGCGGTCGGCCACGAGCATCGTCCCGGGGCGGTCATACGCGCCGACGAGGGCATTCAGCATCGCGATCGCGCGGCCACCCTGGACGCCGTTGCTGTGCTGTCCCGGACCGCTCCACACGTCCGCGAGCGCCGGCTTGGTGGTAGCGAACTCGTGCGCGATGCGCTCGATCGTGGACGCGGGGACGGTCGTGATCTGGTCGGCCCACGCGGGCGTCTTGTCCTTCACGTACGCGGCGAACTCGTCGAAGCCGGTCGTCCACTTCGCGACGAAGTCCTTGTCGTAGAGCTCGTCTCGGATGATCACGTTGGCCAGCGCGAGCGCGAG
>Ga0334722_10006795_pt1 | contig 11222 bp, 8 predicted proteins | sample C3_bottom_MG_FD_207210 | JGI IMG/M metagenome (GOLD analysis project Ga0334722, IMG submission 207210) | Sediment microbial communities from Yellowstone Lake, YNP, Wyoming, USA - C3_bottom | ecosystem: Environmental > Aquatic > Freshwater > Lake > Sediment | place: USA: Wyoming | collected...
TTAGCTTACAAAATATCAGAATTTTTCTATCCTGACAATCATATATCTAATTCTGCTTTCATAATTCTGCTCTCAGCCTGGCGAGAAAATCTTGTTGATTTTTGCGTCACTTAAGTGTTAAATTTTTGATATAAAGTCTTACCAGGGAGCAATCTTAAGCTCCAGCCCAATATCTATAAAGCCAAACTTCAAGCTTACCTTGCTTCACTGGATGAATATACCCGGGATTTAGGCCTTGCGGCCAAAAAATCTGTCTGGCCCTTCACCAGCCCCGCCTTCAACCGGATTAGAGACTTCTTATTCCGGCTCGTCTCTGATTGAGCCAGTGCCAAACCGGCTGGCAAGCGTTATTGTGAACCCACATAGCCTTAATCTATCCTTATATTCTGCTGGCCTATGATATGAATAGAAGGGGGGCGCCTATAAACCAATCGCCAGATATTTTTCTCTATCTAAAAATATCAGAATTTTTAAATCCTTAGGGTTAAATCTAAAATCCATCTTTTATGATATTTCATCCATCAAAAAAAATTTATTATTCAAAATATCCCATTAAGTTAAAATCGCAACAATTTTAATTCACTAGCCTAAAATTTCTGACTATAAATGATCTTTTAGCCTAACTCTTGCTTATTTCGTTCCTTTTAAGTAATAATTTTTATTAAGATGATTACTAAAGAAAGGGGTTCTGATAAAAATGGCACTTGATATTTCTACACTTGAAACCTGGTTATGGGATGCTGCCTGTACCATAAGGGGACCGGTTGATGCTCCCAAGTATAAAGACTACATTCTCCCCTTGATATTCCTCAAACGATTATCTGACGTTTTTGACGATGAAATCGAAAACCTCTCTCAGCAATTTGGCAACCTCAAAACCACTCTCAAGCTCGTTGAGCAGGACCATAAACTGGTCAGATTTTATATCCCAGAACAAGCCCGCTGGGAAAACATACGCAAGCAAACAACTGGCATTGGTCAATACCTAACTGATGTCGTTCGCTCGGTGGCTCGCGAAAATCCCAGATTACAAGGCGTAATTGATATGGTGGATTTTAATGCCACCGCCGCTGGTTCTCGCATCATCGGAGATGAATACCTGGTTGCTCTGGTTGATGTTCTTTCTCGCCACCGCCTCGGCCTAAATGACGTTGAGCCTGATATTCTCGGCCGCGCCTATGAGTACCTGCTCCGTAAATTTGCTGAAGGACAGGGGCAAAGCGCTGGTGAATTTTATACCCCGCGAGAGGTAGCAATTCTTATGGCTAACATAATTGATCCTGAGCCCGGCATGGAAATTTATGACCCATGTTGCGGCTCAGGCGGTCTTTTAATAAAGAGCAACTTAAAATTTTTGGAAAAATACGGCATTCGCCAGAATGGTCGCCTGAAACTCCCAGAAACAATAAAACCTATTAAAGTCTTTGGCCAGGAAACAAACGCTACCACATTTGCCATGGCCAGAATGAACACATTTATCCACGACATAGAAGCGGACATCCAGATTGGCGACACTATGAATAATCCAGCTTTCAAAGATGATATCGGGCGCCTTAGAAAGTTTGATCGAGTCGTTGCCAATCCTATGTGGAATCAGGAATTTCCGCCTGAAACTTATGAAAATGATACTTACGAGCGTTTCCGTTTCGGCATCCCGCCTTCATCCAGCGCGGATTGGGGCTGGCTGCAGCATATGCTGGCCTCTCTCAAAGAAAACGGCCGTATGGCAGTAGTATTAGACACTGGCGCGGTAAGCCGGGGCAGTGGCAATCAGGGGTCCAACCGTGAGCGTGATATACGCCGTGCGTTTGTAGAGGCCGACCTTATTGAGGCAGTTGTACTCATGCCTGAAAACCTCTTCTACAACACCACGGCCCCCGGCATCATTCTGGTAATCAACCGAGCCAAACGTCACGCTGGAGAAATCTTACTCATCAACGCCTCAAAGCTATTTAGCAAAGGACGTCCCAAAAATTACCTTACAGAAGAACATATCCAAAAGATTGCAGGCCTTTATAATGAATGGCGCGCCGAAGATGGGCTCTCTGCAATTATTACGAAAGAAGAGGCAACAAAGAATGACTTTAATCTTTCCCCGAGCCGATACGTCGCCACCAACGACAAAGAGGAAGTCCTACCGTTGGAGGAGGCCTTGGTACTACTGCGGGAGGCCGAAGAGGAGCGTGCCCAGGCAGATCAGGCCTTAAAAGACGTTCTGAACTTTCTGGGAGTGGAATATGATTAAAAAAGGAACTGGGGACAGCAGAAAATGCGTTGGCATAAGTTATCCATGAGCTGGAACTGGGTGCATTTATGTTGGCATTTGACCAAATTGAGCCAGAACAATGAGCATGCTAAGTCTATGGGTTGATGAATCAGAAAGAGGGCCTCTGTTGTCTGTTGGGGGTCTCCTTGTCCAGTGGGATACTGTTTTAAAAATCATCCATGGCTGGTGCGCTATGAAAGAAAGGTTGGGTTTGGATCCTTCTGCCGAGGTAAAATGGAATCTTCCCAAGGACCATGAAACACGGAAGGCTTTTGAACGTTCTGGTAAAAAGACAAGGGATCTCATTGAAGAGGCTATAAATTATTTAGCTTCTTTAGATGACACAACATTCATTGTTAGCGTTATGTTTGAGCAGCGAAAAAAGGAAGTGTGGAAAATATTTTCAAAAAAGATGTCTGTGAGGGACTTTTATTGTGAGGGATTCAGGTACCTTTTGCAACGCGTCGCTGAAGAGATCAAAGAAACAAGCTCTAGTGGTTGCATTGTAGTTTGCGATACACCAGAGCTAGGCAAGAAAAGTTTTGAATCTGGCAAGCTCAGGCGTGGCAAGAAGGCAGCGGAAAAAGAGTATGCGAAATGGTATATAAAAGAAGGAGTTGATGTCGGTCCTGGCAAATCACAGCACAAAGGGCCGCTGAAAGATGCAGGTTTCCATCCATCGTTCTTAATCGGAGATGCAACTTATCACGATATGCTTCAAATGGCCGATATTATGGTTGGAGCAATAAGTGACTGGATTGATTCTGTCAAGGCCGGTCAACCAAACCAATGGATAAAAAGCCAAATCAAAAAGCTCATTCCCAAACTACGGGCCAAACATGGCCAGCCTTTTTTTTGGGGAGATGGGTTGGTCCTCTGGCCTTGGCAAAACCAGCTATGGGATGACCTTAAACGCAGCTTACCATAAAATGGGGAAACTAATGGCAGAGGAAGAAACTAAAGCTACTTTAACTAAGGAACTTCCAGAAGGTTTCAAAATGACTGAACTCGGTCCCCTTCCACGAGAATGGGAGGCGGCCACGCTTGGGAAGCTAGGTAAAATTTCTGCAGGCGGATCAGCACCTCAAGAAAGCCGTTACTTTGGAGGCAATCATCCGTTTGTCCGGGTTCAACATCTGGATGAAAATGGATACGAAGTTCGACGTTGGGACCTAATTACTGAAGAAGCTATAAAGCGATTTCGGCTTCGCCTTTTTCCAGCTGGCACAATTGTATTCCCTAAGAGCGGGGCCTCGATTCGACTTGAGAAGCGAGCGATACTTCCTCGCCCGTGCTATTTGGTTAGCCATCTATGCGCAATCGTCCCGAACGACGCTCTAGTGGATGGTAATTTTTTATTCTTCGCTTTGAAATCCGTATCTTTTTCAGCGAATAAAGCGGAAGGATATCCGACGCTCTCTTTGACGGAAATACGTCAGCACTTTGTCCCATTGCCGCCTCTCTCCGAGCAGCGGGCCATTGCGCATGTGCTGCGCACGGTGCAGCGAGCAAAAGAAGCTACTGAACAGGTTATTGCGGCACTCAAAGAATTCAAAAAAAGCCTGATGCGTCATCTTTTTACTTACGGCCCAGTGCCTATAGAACAGGCCGACAAGGTGGAACTTAAAGATACCGAAATCGGACCAATTCCAGCACATTGGGAAGTGGTACGGTTGGGAGATGTTTCGGAAAAACCCCAATATGGATTTACGGCAGCCGCACAGAGTGATCCAGTAGGTCCCAAAATGCTACGCATAACGGATATTCAAGACGGATATGTTAATTGGGATTCTGTGCCCTATTGTAGATGTCCTGATGATGATATTCCCAAGTACCTTCTTAAAGATGGTGATATATTATTTGCCAGGACGGGCTCAGTTGGCAAGGCTTTTTTAGTATCATCTGTTCCTGAAGCTAGCATCTTTGCTTCCTACTTAATCAGGGTACGGGTTGATAGGACAAGGCTTGATCCATATTTCGCGTTTTTATTTATGCAGACGTCAGCGTACTGGTCACAAATTGCCTCCCACACACACGGAGCTGTACAACCTAACGTAAATGCTTCGCAGCTAAGGTCTTTAATCTTGCCCCTTCCATCTATTATTGAACAGAAAAAGATTGCTGAAATACTGATTAGTTTGGATAATAAGATCAAAGCAGAAGAAAACAAAAAAAGGGCTTTAGAAACATTGTTCAAAACTTTATTACATAACCTTATGACAGGGAAAATAAGGGTATCTAATTTTCAAAAAGGAGAAAAAATTGAACACCCCTAAAGCTAATCCAGAAAACCTACTCTGGTTAATTAAAGAAGTTTATCAAGGTAAGGTCATTTTGCCAGAATTCCAGAGGTCCTTTGTGTGGACAAAAGAAAATATAGAAGAACTTTTAGTTTCCATTTTACAGGAATATTTTATCGGGACATTCTTGATTCTTGATACCCCACCAGAAAAATCCGTTTTTCCTTTAAGACTGGTGGAGGGCTTGGAAGAAATTAATCCTAACGCATCCCCTTACAAGCATCCAACAGTCAGGGTTGTCCTGGACGGGCAACAACGCCTTACTTCATTATTTTATGTAATATATGAGCCACCAGTCCCTCTAAATAAGAGCAGGCATCCTTATAAATTTTTTCTCATTTTGAATAATCTTATAGATGGAAATCCTGATGATGCGGTTTCGGGTGTATCTTTGGCAGACCGCCGTCGTTTATCTGAAATGCAAAAATCGGTTGATGAAGGCAAAGCTGTTCCTATTTCGCTTTTCCGCGACGCAGCACAATTTTATGAATGGCTTAACGCGAACAAGGGAGTTGTAAGAGACGATCTAAGAAATATGATCAAAACATACTATGAACGCTTTTCTAACTTCATGATCCCAATTGTTTCAATTACATCAGAGACTGGTAAAGATAACATTATTAACATATTTGAACGTATAAACAAAACTGGTGTTCGGCTATCTCTTTTTGATTTGATTGCAGCCAGACTATATCTTAAAGGCGTAAATTTGCGTGAATTATGGGATAAATTTACCAAGAAAAATAACGCTATCGCTAAAGTTATTCAACCTGAATTTATAATTAAAATAATCTCTATCTGGCAGAACAAAGAACCGAGGAAAAGTGCTTTACTAGATGTAGTTGATGAACTGGACAAAAAATCTTTTGAAAATAAATGGGAAGAAGCCTGCTACTGGCTTAAAGAAGCTTATAACCGTGTCAGTTCAAGCTCTGGCGGGTATGGTGCTTTCAAACCGAATTGGATTCCATATACAACGTTGTTGGTTCCATTGGCAGTTCTATTATGGAAAATCAGCCAAGGTAAAGCAGGGGAAGCAACATACAGAAAACTGGACAGCTGGTATTGGGCAAGCGTTTTTACACAGAGATATGACCAGGCAGTTGATTCAACAAGTTATAAGGATTTCAAAGATCTAATCAAATGGATAGATAATGGAGAGTGTCCGAGCTGGATTGAGAACTTTCAAGCGGAACAGATCAATCTTGACGAAGCAGATGATAAAAAATCTGCTATATATCGTGGCATTATGTGTCTTATTGTACAAACCGGGGCAAGAGACTTTATCAATGGTCAGGCTGCACCACTTTTAGAATGCCAGGATGATCATATTTTCCCTAAATCAATATTTGGACGCGAAAAAAGCGTAAATAGTATCCTAAACCGGACTTTAATATCAGCTTCATCCAATCAAATTAAAGGAAAGAGCCGGCCATCTGAATATATTTCTAAATTCTTGAGAATGCATGGTAATGAAGTGGATCGTTTTCTGAAAACGTTAAATTCTCATCTCATCCCAGAAGAAGCAATTAGGGCTATGGAAAGGGATGATTTTTCTAATTTTATTGAATTGAGAAAAGCCGCGATTAAAAAAGAAATTATCCGAAGAGTAAAAGGCCAATTATGATGATATCCGAAACTTCCTTAAATAAAACAATATCTTTTATGATTAATTTAGAAAAATAGGCCAAAAAGGCTGAGGAAATGAGCATTCAATCAGAACGCCGGTCGGTCCAAAATCCTCTGGTTAAATATGCAATTGAAGCGGGCTGGGAATATGTGGAGCCAAATGAGGCTTTAAGGCTGAGACGCGGAGAAACCAATCCAATCTTTTTTGAGGTTCTTTCAGCTCAATTGCAGCGGTTAAACCCAAGTATCGTAGAAAGCCTTAAGGCTGATGAAATAATTAGACGCATTCTGAACGTTAGATCCAATATTGAAGGGAATTTAGATGCCTGGGAATATATAAGGGGCTTAAAAACAGTTTTTGTTGAAGCAGAAAAACGTGAAAGGAACATAAGACTTTTAGATCCGGATTGTCTTGAAAATAACGTATTTCAGGTAACAGATGAATTTGAGTTCTCAAGCACAAAATTTAAGATCAGACCAGATGTTGTTTTTCTCATTAATGGCATTCCTGTAATCATCATTGAAACAAAATCTGCTGCCAAAATTGAAGGCATGGCAGAAGCTTTCGACCAAATAAGACGCTATCACCAAGAAGGACCCGAACTCATTGCACAGACGCAGATATTCGCTATGACTCATTTATTGCAATTCTTTTATGGCACTACTTGGAATTTAAACCGCAGATTACTTTTTAACTGGCGAGATGAACAGGCTGGAGATTTTGAAACCCTCGTGAAAACATTTTTGGCTCCAAGAAGGGTGGTTAGAATTCTTACTGATTACATAATATTTGTTCGCAAAGACGGGGAATTAAGTAAGGCCGTTTTAAGACCCCATCAGATAAGGGCTACAGAGAGAATTCTTTTCCGGGCAAGAGATGAAAAGAAACGCAGAGGCCTTATCTGGCATACTCAGGGGTCAGGAAAAACTTATACTATGATAACGGTAGCCAAGAAACTATTAAATGACCCCCTCTTTGAAAACCCAACAGTTATAATGATCGTTGACCGAAACGAACTGCAGCAACAGCTTTTCCAAAACCTTGAATCAGTCAATTTCGGAAGAGTGAGCTTGGCTACCAGCAAGAGGGAATTAAGAGATTTACTGGCTTCTGATACCAGAGGCTTGATTGTTTCTATGATTCATAAATTTGATGAGATGCCGGCCTCAATATGTAAACGAAAAAACGTCTTTGTTCTGATAGACGAAGCTCATAGGTCTACCGGTGGTGATCTCGGAAATTATCTTATGGGTGCCCTGCCGAATGCTACTTTTATAGGCTTTACGGGAACTCCCATTGATAAGACTTCTTATGGGAAGGGAACCTTTAAGACTTTTGGTTTGGAGGACGAAACCGGCTATCTTGATAAATACTCAATAAAAGAATCAATCAGCGATGGAACAACTGTACCTCTGCATTATCAAATGGCCCCAGCCGACCTAATTGTGGATAAAGAAGTTATGGAAAAAGAATTCTGGCAGGTCGTAGAGCTTGAAGGAATCGCTGATGTAGAAGAACTGGACCGGGTGCTGGACAGGGCTGTTAATTTAAAAAATATGCTAAAGAACACCGAAAGAATTAAGAAAATTTCACAATATGTAGCTAATCATTTCAAAGAAAATATAGAACCAATGGGCTATAAAGCTTTTTTGGTGGCTGTTGACCGTGAAGCCTGCTGCCTTTATAAAGAAGAATTGGACAAACATCTCAAGCCAGAAGAATCTGCTGTAGTAATCAGCCCATTCTATAATGACCAACCACTTTTGAAAAAGTATCACCTTACCGAAGATGAGGAAAAGAGGATTAGAAAGGCCTTCAAAAAAGTTGATGAAAATCCAAAGATATTGATAGTAACCGAGAAGCTGCTTACAGGTTATGATGCGCCAATTCTATACTGTATGTATCTGGATAAGCCTATGCGGGATCATGTACTTTTGCAAGCCATCGCCCGCGTAAACAGGCCTTATGAAACAAATGAGGGGCAAAGGAAAATTTCTGGACTGATAATTGATTTTGTCGGTATTTTTGAAAACCTCGAAAAAGCCCTGGCCTTTGATTCAAAAGACGTAGAAGGGGTAATTGAGGACTTAGATGTTCTGAAGGGCAGATTTGAGGAATTGATGGACGAGGGACGCAAAGAATATTTGAATATCGGCGCGGGGCTCCACGGTGACAAAAAGATTGAAGCCATTTTAGAGTACTTTAAAGATAAAGAAAAAAGGGCTGAGTTCTATAAGTTTTTCAGAGAATTAGAAGAAGTTTATGAAATCCTTTCGCCGGATCCATTTTTAATTCAATTTATCAAAGATTATGATGACTTAGTCCAGATATACAGGCTGGTGAAAAATGCCTACGAGCCCGGAACATTAACAGATAAGAGCCTATTAAGGAAAACAGCCGAAATAGTCCAAAAGCATAGTCACACAAAGGGGATTGGAGATTTAACAGAGATATTTGAAATCGGGACTGAAACCCTTGAAGCTATTGCCAAAAAAGAAGGGCCACCCACGGTTAAAGTATTTAATCTGCTTAAGAAAATCAACTCAATGATTGCAGAAAAAGGGCGAGAGAATCCTTACTTATTGTCAATCGGAGAAAGAGCAGAGCTAATCAGGCAGCTTTATGAACAAAATAAATCCTCAGCCGAAGAGGCTTTGCGAGAATTGATGGAATTAATAAAAAAGCTAAAAGAAGCAGAAGAAGAAATAGCAACTACCGGGCTAACGCCATTGGCTTTTGCTGCTAAGTGGTGGTTTGAAACGCAAAATATTGAAGCTGAAAAAGCAGATAGAATTGCCAGAGAGCTGCATGAGGCATTCTCAAATTATCCTCATTGGTCAACAAGCGAGCAACAAGGGCGCGAATTGAGGACAAAAATGTACAAAGCTATGATTGATGAAGGAATAGAGACAGATCAGGTTGTTAGCTGGGCAGAGAGGCTTCTGGGATTATTGAAGAAGGCAATCTAATAAGTAAATAATTGAATAAATCTCTCTATGATCACACAAAATTTGAGAGCTGAGAAAATGATTGAAAAAAAAGAACTTAAGCCCTGGAAAACACTTGAAGAAACGGTGCCTGCAGATATCTTTAAGGCCGAGGTTAGGGCTTGGGCCAAAAAGATGCGTGTTGAGCCCGCTGAGATTCATATCCGGCCAATGAAGCGTAAATGGGCAAGTTGTTCTTCTCGGGGAAGACTAACTTTTGATGTTGAGTTATTAAGCCAGCCGGCAAAATTCAGAGCCGAAGTAATTGTCCATGAATTGCTACATCTGAAGATCCCGAATCATGGGCCATTATTCCGCAGCCTTTTTAAGGCATATTTATCTAAAAAATAGCTATTTTCCTTCGGTCAATTGGGCTTTATCTTCAATCGCTATCCTAGCAAGAAGTTTAAGGATATAGAGGTCTTTCGCAATTTCTTCTACTATGGGGCCGAAATCATAAACCTTAATGCTTGCTTTCCCATGGACTATGCCGCATCTATTTTCATTATAAAAATACGCGGCAATATCTTTACCATTTAATTTAACTTTCAACTCTGCCAGCCGGTTGATCGCTCTTTTTTTATAAATACTAAAAAGATTTGTCCTTCTCTTATTCTTAGACATCTCCCTTTTAAATTCAAGAAATCCAAAGTCGTAGCTTTTTATTCTTTCGATATTCCCTCTAATCCATTCTCTCCCGTTTGAATTGGTTACACTCTCTATGACCCGATAATAACAAAAATACTCAGACAAGGGATCAAGTTGCCTTAAGGCCATCCCATATAAACTCAGCTCTCTGGCAACAGAGGAATATCTTTCTGAATATGGAATATCAACAGGCTGACCAAATCCGGGTTGCCTAAAATTTACATAGCCCAGTGGTCCAAGCCTAATGTCGCATATTGATGTGTAGGCCATATTCAAGCAATTATAGTACGAATCATTTATAGATCTTCCCCTCCCTATCGGTTTTATCAAAGCTTTTCTCTTACCCACAACTGGTAATATATAATTAGGCAAGTCGTGGTCATATGCTAAACAATTAGCATAAAAAACCACTTCTTCAAAGGTCGGGAGCGGACTCCCAAGTGGCGAGGTTATAGCCAAAGGACCTGTTGGAACCACAAATACCAAATAATACTTTCCGTCAACAAAAACATTGCCAAGAGAAGAAATCCCGACCCCGACCATATCGACAAAATATTTAAAATCTTTCCTTGGCCTTCTAATATTAATCATCTTTTTTGCCTATTAATGTTTATAAAGCTGTTGTGTTATCATCGTGGCGACTTATATTTTATTGTTAATGAAGCTCCGTATCCTTTTTCAGGCTCGCTTAATATTAAATCGCCTAGGCTTATATGCTTTCTCATCACCCAGTTACAGGTGGGCATTCTATGATTCCTTCCTGGATAACCTCCAACTTCTCTATGCAATTCTTCTGCATTTACAATGACAAAATCTTTCCCTTCAAGTTTGGCATTATTAAAGATTTCCATTAACTTATCTTCAAATGCATTTAAATTTGGGATTTGCATCTCGAACCCTCCTCCAATATTTTATTGTCTATTAAAAATAGCTTTTTCTCTGGGGGCAATTGCCTATATATAATTTCAGTTCTAACTTTATTATTGTCAAGAAATTATTAGCTGCACAAACAAAGCCTTCTATTTATTTCATTATACGTTTAAGCCCTTGTTACCGAGTGCTGAAAAAAAACCATAACTAGGGAGTTGTATTAATTTATAAAGCTAACTCATGAGATTGAGTCGCATATATAGACCCATTCCCTGTCAACTATCTCTAAGCTCAAAACATGACAACTACTTGACAAAACTTTTTGCAAAAAATTATATTCATTTTGATGAAAGAAAGGGGAAGACAAGAAAGGTATATTGCCTTTTTAATTTCTGGGGTATTGCCATGAAAATTTATGTCGGAGTGACCGATAATGCCTGGTATCATTTTCTGGCTGAAAGGATAGATTCACTCGGGGGTGAAGTAAACTTCTGGATCCCCTCGCCTGAACCACTTAGAAT
>Ga0334722_10006796_pt1 | contig 11222 bp, 10 predicted proteins | sample C3_bottom_MG_FD_207210 | JGI IMG/M metagenome (GOLD analysis project Ga0334722, IMG submission 207210) | Sediment microbial communities from Yellowstone Lake, YNP, Wyoming, USA - C3_bottom | ecosystem: Environmental > Aquatic > Freshwater > Lake > Sediment | place: USA: Wyoming | collected...
TTTCCACCCGCAAATATTAAACGACTCTGACTTTTTATAAACGACCGGAGTCTTTGGACGCGACGTTCGCAAATATCCGATCCCGTTCATCCCGCCAAGCAACGCAGTACACTTCTCTGCAGAAACTGCATCGCACGGATACAGAACGACGCTTTCTGGAATCGTACGAAAGAGCGCAATATCCTCGAGGCCCATCTGCGAAGGACCATCTTCGCCAATAGAAACCCCCACGTGCGAACCACAAAACTTCACATTCGCACGCGAAATCCCGGCCATTCGAATCTGGTCATGCGCTCTTGACAAAAACGCGGCAAACGTACTCACAAACGGAACAAAACCCCGCGCGGCAAAACCAACTGCCATCTCAACCATGTTCTGCTCGGCAATAAAACAATCCACAAAACGCTGCGGGAACCGCGCCTTAAACTTCTCTGAAAACGTCGAATTCTTCACATCCGCATCAAGTGCGACCACGCGCTCGTTCACGCCCAATTTTGCGAGCATCGCCCCATACGCTTCGCGCGTTGCAACCAATTGTTCTATTTCATATCCGCTCACGTTTTGTTTTTTCAACGACTTTTTTTGCATTGGCAACGATTTTCTTGACTGCACCAGCGCCGCAGAAACAACCGCTGGCATCGGACCTATCTCATCAAGCGCGCGAGCAAGCTCATCAGCTTTTAACACCTTGCCATGCCATCCTTCCTTATCCTCCAAAAACGAAACACCTTTGCCTTTCACCGTTTTTGCGATAATGATCGACGGCAAACCTGCATTGTGACATTCGGCGAGCGCGTCCACAATCTGATGCACCTTATGCCCATCAATTACCACTGCGTGCCAGCCAAACGATTCAAACTTCTCCTTCCACCGCGAACACTCTTTGCCATGAAGCGATTCGCCCGACTGGCCCAAACGATTACAATCAAGAACTGCAACCAAATTTGACGCTTCGCACTTTGCTGCAAGCGCAGCACTTTCCCAAACAGACCCTTCCGCGCACTCACCATCGCCTAACATGACAAACACCCTGCTTTGCGACTTTTGCAATTTTGCAGCGAGCGCAAGCCCAAGACCAATACCGAGCCCCTGCCCCAAACTTCCCGTCGCAGACTTCACCCACGGCAAACGCGGCGTTGGATGGCCCTCAAGAACAGAATCCATTTGCCGGTACTTCTCAAGTTCGTGCAACGGAATTAACCCTGCCTCTGCAAAACTCGCCCACAAGATCGGCGATGCGTGACCTTTACTGAGCACAAACTCATCATTGTTCAAATCAAACGGATCGCGCACATTGAAACGCAACTCCTCAAAAAACAAACACGCCATCAATTCAGCCATACTCAAACACGTCGTCGGATGCCCGCTCCTTGCCTCTGAAGTCATCTTCAACACATGAATACGCAAACGCGTCGCTATCCCCTCTAACACTGCCTCTTTTTGCATGCCCCTCTTTACGACTCCATTCTTTATAAGCATTGTGCGAGCAAAGGGTTTATAAATAAAATACTTTAGCTACTCTTGGGGAGTATCACTATGCGTATCTATTTGATTCCTGCAGGCTGGGACCGAGAACTCGTCCTCAAAACCGTCTTCAAAAGCGCAAGCGACAAAGTCTGCCTCCTCTCTGCCTACCCCAAAAAAGCGCACACCTACTCACCCTCAGACGCCATCACCAAAAAAGTCAACACCCACCTCGTCACCGAACTCTCCAAATTCACCACCGTCGACGTCCTCGAAGTCAACTACATCGACTTCAACGACATCGTCTTGCACGTTAACAAATACCTCAAAAAACACCCAAACGATCAAGTCACCGTCAACATCTCAACAGGCAGCCACCTCCTTGCAGCAACACTCATGCTCGTTGCCCACATGAACAACCTACCCATCGAATACAGCATCGCACACAACCACAACCCACACATCATGGAACTCATCGAATCAGGACACGACTACCACCGCGGATTCTCCCACATCCTCACCCTCCCACGCATCCCCTTTGCCATGACCTTCACGCAAAAAGAACGCGAACTCCTCAAAAAACTCAAAACAGGAACACTTGGCGTCGCACAATACATCGCCGGTGCAACCGGAAACAAAGAAAACCGCATGCGCAGCGAATTCCACTACCTCGCAAAAAAACTCGAACATCAGGGCATCATCAAAATCACCAGCACGGCACACAAATTCCACATCTCACTCACTCCTTTTGGACACCTGTGCGTTGAACACTTCTTGTAAACACATAGAATCTTTTTCTCACACGCACACTTTTTCCTATCCAACTTTTCTTTTTTTCTCACCTGCTCATTTTTTCCCTTCGGGACACTTTTGAATGAGCACCCGTTCCTTTGTTTTCATGGACCTTACCATCGGACGCGCAATTCCCTGGACAGAACTTGAAACACTCATCCGCGCCGTCCCCCTCAAAGCCAAAGACCCCCAAGGCCAACCCATCCACCCTTATGCGAACGCACGCATATCCCTTCGCGAAGTCACCCCCGAAGAACTCAACGCATCATCATTTTACCTCATCGAACGCAACATCGCCTTCCAACGCGAGTTACACAAACACCTCTTCGCTCTTGGATACGACACCCTTCATCTCACCGGCGCACTCGAACTGCACACCCCCACAAACGAACTTTGGCGCCTCCTCCCCCCTGTTGTTGAAGTCATGCACGAAGAAATCACGCATCGCAACACACGCGGAGACATCGACTATCTCGCACTCCCAACAAGCATCACCTTGCCCATCGTCAACGACGGCATGCACCGCGTTTGGCTTGCCCGCGAACTTGGCCAAACAATCAACGTCATCCACATCAGCGGCATCCCAACTGAACACCCCTACTACGCACTCCCCAACAGTTGGGACCAAGTAAAAATATTCACCGACACGCCAAAAACCATGGCTGGAAAAAAATATTATCGCAGGCAAAAAAGCTACGACCTCTACCGCGACTTTGACGTCCTTGGCTGCGGCAAACCACGCAACACGGGCACGGGCGATATTGCAAAACCCACCTGATCCGTTTCTCCTCCCGAAACCATTAAAAGCTATTGCCTTTTCGTGCACTTATGAAAACCGTCCCGCGATCACTGCACCACTGGTTTGTCTTTCACTTCTTCGCAGATATGGCATTTGCAATCCCGCTTTTCATCGCCCCGCGCGCAATCATGACACACTTCGGATTTGTCCCAGAACCCTTTACCGCGCGATTGGTTGCCGCAGCGCTTGTTGGCATCGGAGGAACGTCGCTTCTCATGCGCAACAAAAACCTCGACCAATACAAAGCCATGCTCACGGTCAAAGCCCTGTGGGCGTTCACGGCAATTGTTGGCATGATCCTCACATTAATCCAAGGGGGACCAAAATCACTCCTTTTGTTCATTGGAATCTTCATCGCATTTTGGTGCGTTTGGGCCTATTACCTTCTTAAACTGCGATAATCATTTTTAAAACACCACTTATAGATTGCTCATTCTCTCTATTGCTCTATATAATCCTGGAAAATTTAAATAAATATATAAGTTATATAAATCGCAAAGGCTTAAATACTTGGTCGTCCTTATTCATATCCTCGGTGCGCACATGGAAACCAAATTCCTCAAACTCGTCCAAGACCCCTGCTTTGGAGACAAATACGAAAAACAACCCCAATGCGGCGAATGCTGGATCAAAAAATCCTGCCTCATCATGTTCCGCAACAAAAAAGAATAAATAATAAAAAAATAAAATCACCTTCTCGACTATTCCTTGACAACAACCACGTGCATCGTTGAGCTATACCGCCCCGGAACCGCATTTTGCGCATCGATGCGAAGCACAACCTTATACTCGCTTTGCGGCAAAATCGTCGTCTCAAGCGGCCCATTCGCGCTTACTTGGGTCTTTGGCAACGTCAAGTTCTTATAGTAAAAGTCGCCCAAAACCACATTCACGCGCACCTCTTGCGCCCCGTTATTCTTGATAACCAAGGTCCCTTCCGGAGCCAAATTCACTGATTTTGACACCTCGATTTGCGGTACACTTATCGTGATGTCTGCAGTCACCGGAACAGGAATTCCCTCCTGGAAATCGGCACGCACTGCAACAAAATCCTCTGCATTATCACCCGTATTTTGCGTTCGCAAAAGCGTCCACCCTTCAAGAACCTGTGAAGCGGCACTCCCCTTCACAAGGCCTGCCTTAATCAGCGACGCATTCCCCCAGCCAAGCGCGTCGATTAGCGTTCCATTACTCAACAACGCAACACCACTATTACTGTTTCCAAGCGTAATCTTCTCCATATAATCAGCCGCACGCCAGCTTGTACCATCCTTATTTTGCGTCCAATTCTCATCCGCAACCAAATACGTCTGCCCGGCCTGCAAGACTGCGTTTTGCGGCAACGTTGCATCCTTATCAGAACTATCCGTTGCGATCACCCACCCCGACATATCAACGGCAGAACTCCCGATATTCTTCAACTCAACAGCCTCGCCGCCTGCCTCCGTATTAACCGGGTCATACAACACCTGATTAATCACGACCTCTGCACTCACACACGGCACAAACGCCACAAACAACAAACACACCAGTTTTCTTAACACATAGTTCATACCAATCACCTCAAGAAAAAAACAACGCAAATGCCCTTAAAGGCAGTATTGGCAAGAAAACCGGAAACCTTTCAGAAACTCACGAAAGAAAAACGGAAAAAGAAGAGAATAAAAGAAAAAATTACGCAGCAGACTTGCCACGAACGAGCATCACAATCAAGCCAACCAAGATTGCAACAACCACGACGATCAAGGCAATTAACAGGCCAACATACACTGGGCTGCTCGTGAAAGATGACGAGGTCGTCTTCTTTGGCGCTGCAACAGACGTACCTGGCTGAGGCTGCGGCTGAACCACGGGCTGCGGCTGAGCCACTGGCTGAACAGGGCTTGTTCTTGCAGTCGTCGTATTATCTTGCTGCGTATTACAGTCTTCAACCGTCAAGTCAACTGAACCTGAGTTGCTCAGTGCAACCTGGTCAAAGAACGTGCGCACATCACCATGAAGCACGCCTGCCTTGGTACCCTTTGGAACCGAAATATCAAATGAAGCGCCAGTCGCGTCATCCTTGTCAAGCTCGATCTTATCGACCTTCTTGCTGTATTTCAAATCAGGGAATGACACTTCAACAGCGACATCCTTCTCGTTACGCTTACCCAAGTTAAGCACATTCACATTGCCCTTCACAGAAACCGCTTCACAGTTCGAAACGCGGTTTGGCGAAATCTCAACACGGCGAATTTGGATATCGTGCGTCAATCTGATGATCTCCAAGCGAACAGTGATTCGTTCACCCTGGAGTGCGCCATTGTCATCATCGCCAAAGGCGCTGATTTCAACAGAAACTGTCCCATCTGACGCGTCGGACTCCACTTGCACTTCAACCGATTGTTGGTCAGTATCGTCTGCAGAAAGCGTTTCAATGTCATCTGGGTCATCGATGTCGATATCGTTTCTGCTGCCGGACTCGACACGCAAGTTCACGGTTCTGAATTCGACATCGCCATTCTTCTTGTTATCGCGATCATTTTGGTTAAAGTTGTTCTTGACTTCAATTTCGAGCGTGCACTGGTCGCCGGGCTTTAAACCCTTTATCTTGTCGCCATCATTCAAACTCTTTGACTTGTCACCACAATCAATGCGTGCCTTCTTGAGTTCAAGCTGGTTCACTGCTTGCATCGAAATGCCTGAGCTTGCTGATTCTTGAGCACTCGCGCTGTTTGTTGCAGTCACGGTCAACGTTGCGATCGAGAATGCCTGGGCTTTGAGCGTGGATGAATCAATCGCATCAAAATCGAGCGGGACAAGCCCGGTCACGGTTATTGTTGCGGAAGCGCCCGCAGAAATATTCGATGGGACGCCGTTTGCGGTCAATCGATATTTGGGGTCCGCTCCTGGAAATGCCACGTTAAAATTCGTGAGTGTAGATGTGCCGTTGTTTGTAATAGTTACTTGTGCAGAGACATTCTCATTTCGATCCTGGTTTTGGCCACCAAGCAACGGAGATGACACTTGAAGTGCTGCAGCACTCATTGCGAAAAGTGCACACAACACGACGATTAATGCAATACGTTTCATGAAATCCACCCCATAGGTCTTATTTGCTACTCTGGAGGAACGTCTCCTATTTAAATGTTTCGTTTCTGTTAGCATTGGGGAGTAACGAAAACTCGTGAGTTTTCGGATTTATCCTGCACATACTCCGTTTTCGTATTATTTGAGAATTCACTTACGCTTCTTCTTTTGCACTTTTTGCGCTTCCTTCACAATCGTTTGCACATCATCTGCGGCGCATTCAAGCTCATCAACTTCACGCATCGCCTCTTCAATATCGCCCTTTTCCAACTTATGCATGGTCACGTCATATTTCACTTGCTCACCTAGTGTTTTCACGTCGCCCTTACTCTTCTTCGCAGAACGAAAACCTTCATCCACGCCTTTCTTTTCGTTATGAACGTCCGAATTCAACTCCTCTCGTGAGTGCCCAATATCTTTCTCAACCGCCACACTCTCCTTTTCAACCCGGGCCGCACTCTTTTTCATTTCTCCTGCAAGTTCGCGCAGCGATTTGCCACTTCCCTTGGTATTCGCAAGCATTTCCTTTGCACGCGTGATTGCCTCTTCCATCGTCGCAGCTAAATGCAACTCTTTGAGCCGCCGCGCAAGTTCGTGTACGTTCTCTTGCATCTTTTCGTCCATGTCCTTGCCTTTCTCAGAATACTATATTAATATTGTGGCAACACGCCAACAGAGCGCATCGTCGTGTATGTTTGTCTTCCCAAAAAACAAAAAGCCAACGCGAAACCTTTTTAAACTGTCTTCCACGCGCACTTCTTTAATGAACAAAATCGTTCTTATCGTCATCGCCGTTCTCGTGGTTGTTCTTGCAGGCGGCGCATACGTTATTCTTTCCCCGTCAGCACCTGACACTGCAGTATTATACATTGAGCGCGGCGCTGTTGAAGTCAACATGGGATCCGGCTGGCAAACTGCCCAAGACGACATGGACCTCAAACAAGGAGATCACGTACGCACAACCGACGGCGAAGCAACCGTGGTCCTTCTCGAAGGAGAAATCCTTCACTTACAACCAAACAGCGAAGTCACCCTTAACCAAGTCTCATCCAAAAGCATCTCCATCTCACAACTCTCCGGAGAAACCTGGAACCGCGTAACCAAACTCTCCGGAATCAAAAGCTACACCGTTACGACACCCAACACCGTCGCAACTGTTCGCGGAACCACCTTCTACTACAACGACGATGAAGTCACCGTCGAAGATGGCGTTGTCAGCTTTGGCCCACCCACCAACCCAAATCAAATGAACGTCAACCCAAACAAGCGCGCAAACCGCAACAACTGGCAAGACGCCGACGCAACCGATGTTGATTATGCCAAATTCGAACAGTTCCGACAAAAACAAATCAACGCACTCACGCGCATCCGAGCGCGCGAAATCAAAAAACACACCTTCCTCCTCAAACAAGCAGACAAACAAGGATACAACGCAGAAAAACGCGCACAAATGCTTAGCGACATCGACAATGACCCAAAACCCAGCGAAGACGACGCATACAACAAAGCTCCCTCACTCTTGAAACCCCAAGCTAAGCGCACGTACAAACTCACCAAAGAAATCAAAAAAGCGCTCCATGAACGCCCTGCTGCAAGCGGCGGCTCAGTTGAGAACTGCGCCACGCCAAGCAAATGCCGCGTCTTTGCAGCATGCGCAAACACCGTTGATGGACTCATGGACGATGGCACAAGCGCAGGATGCATCGATGCCTACAACGCGAGCGCACAACACATCGACTACTGCGGACACTTCACCTTGGGCAGCGGTGGACGGGCATGCAACTACCAAGACTCCACCACCAAAGCACAGTGCGTCTGCCCTTAAACAGCTCTCATGAAAACCACTGCCACTTGGAAATCCTGCATCCTCATCGGACTCGCTCTTGCAGGAATCATCTGCCTTGCATACCTTCTTGGCATGTTCTCCACCGTGCAACTACGCGCGCAAGATTCGCTCTATGGCGGCAATGCCCCGCTCAAAAACATCATCATCCTCGCAATCGATGACAAAAGCATCCAAGCAATCGGCCGATGGCCATGGGACCGCGCGGTCTTTGCAAATCTCCTCTCAAAACTAAGCGACGCCCGGCTCGTTGCGTTCGATGTTGTCTTCTCAGAACCGTCCTCCTCGGACTCTGCCTTTGCCCAGGCAATCAAAAATAACGGCAAAGTCATCCTCTCCTCGGAATACGCGTTCACCTCACTCACTGAAGCAATCAGCCATGGAACCATCAAACCCCTGCCTGAATTTCGCGACGCGGCACTTGACATTGGAGCCGTGAACCTCATCACCGATAACGACGGCGTCACACGCGCAGTCAATACCAACGTCAACGGCGAATACCCGCTCCTTGCAGAAACCATCGCCACCCACATCATCAAAACACCCGTACCCAAAACTGATCGCCTGCTCATCAACATGATCGGACCCAAAGGAACATTCACCACGATCCCACTCGTTGACATTCTCAACGGCACCATTGATTCTGCAAAACTCTCCAATGCGATCATCCTCATCGGCGCAACTGCACCTGACCTGCACGACGACCAACAAACACCCACCTCCGAAGGACTCGCAGTTCCCGGAGTTGAAATCCAAGCAAACCTCTTGCAAACAATCCTCACCAAAAACTACCTCCACGAAGAAAACAAACTCCTCGTCATCCTTCTTGCGCTCATTTTTGCCCTCCTTGTCGCACTCCTACTCTTACGCCTGCACGCATGGATGGTCGCAGTTATCTGTGCATGCGCCCTCCTTGCCTACTATTTCATCGTTGCAGCACTCTTCTCCCGAGGAATCCTTGCAGACATGATCATCTTACCCCTGTGCGTTCTCTCCTCGTACGTTGGCAACATCATCCACCTTTTCATCGCAGAACGCAAACAAAAACGCGAAGTCGTCGAAGCATTCAGCAAATACGTCGCCCCAGAAATCGTCAAAGAACTCTTCAAACACCCTGACAAACTCAAACTCGGCGGAGAAAAAAGACCAATTACCATCTTCTTCTCCGACGTTCGCGGCTTCACAACCATCTCTGAAAAACTCACCCCTGAACTGCTCGTGCACCTCCTCAACGACTACCTCAGCGCAATGACCGATATCATCATGGCAAGCGGCGGCATCGTTGACAAATACATCGGCGACGCCATCATGGCGTTTTGGGGAGCGCCCCTTGACCAACCCGACCATGCCATGCGTGCATCCGAAGCCTCCCTTACCATGGTTGAAAAACTTGCACAACTTCGCGAGAAATGGAAAAAAGAAGGATTTCCCTCAATCGATATCGGCATTGGCATGAACACAGGAGACGCAGTCATTGGCAACATGGGATCCCACCAACGATTCAACTACACCTGCATGGGCGACAACATCAACTTAGGCTCGCGCCTCGAAGGACTCACCAAAGAATACGCCGTTCAAATCATCATCAGCGAATCAACACGAAAACTTTTGCCGAAGGTATACATCGTGCGTGAACTTGACAGCGTACGCGTCAAAGGAAAATACGAACCCATCACCATCTACGAACTCGTAGGCAAACAAGGACACACCCTTGAGAAAAAAATCTCTGTAATTGCACTATTTGAAAACGCCCTTGCCAAATACCGCGCACAGCAATTCGAAGCCGCAAAAAAACTCTTTGAAAAAGCAGCGGCCCTTGGTGATGAAACCAGTAACATATTCTCTCGCCGCTGCGACCACTTCCTTAAAGAAAAACCCCCCAAAGACTGGGATGGCGTATGGGTTATGAAAACCAAATAATCGCTCTGACTTGCACAAAATTTAAATATCCCCACTCACTTTCTTTACTTATTAACCTAAAGGGGGATGTTATGAAAGGATACCAAAAACTCGTAACCATATTGCTCGCAACCCTTCTCGTTGCAGGAGTTGCAGCAGCAACACCAAACTGGCAAAGCCCATACTATCGCATGCCATTTGGACAATACAAACGTGCAAGCTATAGCACCTATGGAGGCGGCGCAATCTACAACAGTAGCGTCTACTCAAACCTGATTCGACGCAACATGTCCGCACGCAGTTACGCCGGCGAAAACATGAACCAAATGACTGGCTCAATGCTTCCTCACGGAACGGTCATTGAACCTGGCATGATGGCGGGAGCTCGTGCATCTGCAATGTCGTCAGCGCAAGTGGCAGGAAAACTCGCAGGTCTTCAAACCTGGAAATACACCGGACTCTCGTGCCGTCAAGGAACCGACATCACCGTCCAAGTGGGACGCAACTCGTGTGTGTATGGCCTGCGTGACAACCAGCGAAATCAGTGGGACTGCCTTGGCTTTAACTCCATTGAATGCATCGGTCCACACTGCCCGCCCCAAGCATGCGGCGTTGGCGGACTTCGCGTTTAAACCATTATTTTTTATTTTTTTCTTTACTCTTCCTTTAATCCCGCAAGAAAATCTTTAACCACCATCGTCGCACGAACATCATCCTCGTTATAATCCATAATTTTTTTAAGCAGGCTCTCTTGCTTTGTTTCTAAAAATTCCAGATAGAGAACAATACTCTCCTGCGCATCCGCCACCCCACGCCACGCATACCCCAAAAACGACATTGAACGCGTTGGAAACGCAACACACTTCTTCACCACTTGAAGCACGTCAACCATGTTCTTTAGGACTGCAGTTAGATCCACCTGGTACTTCTTTGCAAGATCGCCCAAATGAGTGCGTTCATACGCGCCATAATGATAAACGGGACACCCCTTGAAGACTTCCATGAACTGCACCCATTCCAAAAACATCTTCTTCTCATCTTGCAACGACGAAGAAACAAATACGTGATACTGCACCTTTGCGCCCTCCCGCACGAGTACGCCAATCATGTAATCAACTTTCACCAACCCTTCCGCAGTCTCAAATTCATCAGTACCCTCAAAATCCAAAAACAACTCGCGCGCAGAACTTGCGAACTTAGGCCGTGCCATCACAATCGCACGCTTCTTCACCCACGCCTCTGCATACCGTTTCATCTTCTCAAGCAACTTCTGCGGAATTCCCACCTCGCGATCAAGCGCTGCAAGATCCTCGATCGTTCTCACCCCATGAGCATTCAGTTTCTTCTTCATCACTT
>Ga0334722_10006797_pt1 | contig 11221 bp, 8 predicted proteins | sample C3_bottom_MG_FD_207210 | JGI IMG/M metagenome (GOLD analysis project Ga0334722, IMG submission 207210) | Sediment microbial communities from Yellowstone Lake, YNP, Wyoming, USA - C3_bottom | ecosystem: Environmental > Aquatic > Freshwater > Lake > Sediment | place: USA: Wyoming | collected...
CTGTTGAACTGACTACCAGGGAACCCGACGATCATGTACTCCACTGGGCCGATGGTCATGCGCATTGCCTCCTTGTAGGTGAACTTGTTGACGAACGGATCAAACCCGCGTGATCCCGCTGCGGTCCTGGACGACGTACGCCATGATGAGCGCGAGTGGGAAGAAGAGCAGGCTCAGCAGAAAGTACCCGAAGAAGCTGTGGCCCTTCCGGCCCGCCACGCGCGCCGGCCAGAACGCGAGCGCGATCCAGATGATGACGAAGATGATGATGCCGAACGTCCAGCCGGTAGATGCGAGCATGTGGAAACCTCTTCTCGGTCAGGGGCACGCTTCTCGGCGCGGGGACGGCCCGGCGCCTGGAACAGTTCTTAACTCTTGCACCCGGGTGCTCCATCACCCCGATCGGATGATCCGCTCGATGCCGTTCACTCCGACCGGGTGATGCGAGCGTCGGCGATTGCTGTGAGCGTGCTGGCTCTGTGCGGATCTGACGCTGCCCTCTCGGCCCGACGCGAGGAAGGACCGGATCGTGGGTGAGGCGGGGCTCGGCCCGGCCGAGACGAGCAAGGAGATCGCCGAGCACGCGCGTCACGCCGCCGCGCACCCGACGACCTCCCGGCACGATCGGATCGTCAGCATCGTCGAAGCCGGGCTCCTGGCGCTCGTGGCGTTTCTGGCTGCGTGGTCCGGGTACGCGGCGGCGAAGTGGTCGACCGAGTCGCGCCTCACGATCACGAGGGCGACGAGCACGAGGAACACCGCGCACACCGCGGATCTCGAGGGCCTCGACGCGCGGCTCGGCGACGCGCTCACGTTCAACGCCTGGCTGGGCGCGCACGCGCTCGGGAACCCGACCGCCGAGGCCGTCGCCGCGCGGCGCTTCAGGCCCGAGCTCCGGGTGGCCTTCGACGCATGGCTCGCGACCGATCCCGACGGCAATCCCGACGCGCCTCCAGGCCCGCAAGCGATGCCCGAATACCGCGAACCCGACAGGCGCCGCGCCGAGCGCCTGCGGACTCGGGCCGACGAACTCTTCGCGGAGGGATCGGACCAGGGTCAGACGGGCGACGACTACGTCAGGATGACCGTGTACCTGGCCTCGGTGCTGTTCCTCGTCGGGATCAGCACCCATTTCCCCGTGCGTGCCGCGCGTTACGGCCTCATCGCGATCGCCGGCGTCATCCTCGTCGTGTCGGCGATCCAGCTGATCGGCCTGCCGAAGCCTCCGACCTGACGGGCTTTGCCGGCTGCGGGTGGTGCTACACGTAGCCTTTCGCTCGCTGCCAGCGGAGCGTGAAGAAGCCGAAGATCGGTGGGATCGCGAAGGTGATCGTGCGGAACACGATCACCGTCGCCAGTGCCGGGCTCGCGGGGATGCCGAAACCGGTGAGCCCTGCGGTGAGCGCTGCCTCCTGCACGCCGATGCCGCCGGGTACCGGCGCGACGTTGCCGAGCATGCCGGCACCCACCTGCACCACGATGAGCTGGGCGTAGTCGAGGTGGTAGCCGAACGCCGTGAGGCACAGTCCGAGCAGGGCCGGGTAGATCAGGTTGCCGGCGGTGTCGCCGCCGAAGAGCTGGAGCGCCTTCTTCGGGGTTCGCAGCACCGTCCAGATGTCGCTGGCGGCTTTCTTCACCGCGGGCACGACCTTGCCCCGGATCTTCGGGATGAAGAGCACCACGCCGATCAGCGCGGCGACGACCGCAATCGCACCGAGCGTGATGCTGCCGCCGCTGCTGCTGTTGCTCGTGTCGACGGTGGTCGCGGTGAGTGCCGCCGCGACGAGGAACAGGATCATCTGGATCGCGCCGCCGATACCCGTGCTGAGGACCATGGCGCTCCCCGCGGACGCGACGGGCACGTCCTGGTGGTGCAGGTAGTCGAGCTGGAGCGCGGTGCCGCCGATCCCGTTCGGCGTGATGAGGTTCAAGAGGTTGCACGAGATCTGCGTGATCACGGTCGGTACGAAGGGGAGGTCCTTGTTGACGCAGCCCATGAGCGCGGTCGCCCACGCCATCGGGATGAGCGGCCACAGGAGCCACGCGAGCACCACCCAACCCCAGTCCGCGTTCTCGAACTGCTTCTGGACGGTCGCCCAGTCGACGTCCACGATGCTCGGGATCGCGATCGCGAGCGCGAGGAGGATCCCGGCGAGCATCCCGATGTTGAGGAGGCTCAGGCGCTTGACCTTGAGGGGCGGGATGTCCTCGGCGCCGGTGGCTTCCGTGATGTCAGCCCGGAGCTCCTTGAGTGTCTTCGAGAGGTGCTTCTGGCCGTGCGTGACGCCCAGCGGGAGCGCGGCGGGCTGCACGAACGGGATGAGCTCGGCGACGCGCTCCTTGCCGAGCACGCCCGTCGCGGCCTGCACCGCGCGCTCGTTGCCGACGAGGAGCGCCGTGGCCGCGAGGAGCCCGGCGCTGTCGCGGTTGATCCAGTACTGGTCGGCGTTGGCGTCGGCGGCGCTGAAGTCGTCGAAGGACACCGTGCCGTCGTCGATCACCACGTGGTGCGCGTCGAGGGTGCCGTGGCTGATACCGGCCGCGTGGAGTCGCCTCACGTTCTGCCACGCGCTCGCGAGCACCTTGTCGGTGATTCCGCTCGTGTCCACCTCGTCGAGCGGCGTCCCGTCGGGAGCACTCGTCACGAGCATCGCGGCCTCCGGGCCTGCGGCACCGGTCTTCACGAGATGCGGCGCGGGTACCTCGGCGCGCTCGGCGAGCATGAGCGCGTACCCGATGTGCTCTGTCTGCTGGAGGCGGCTGCCGAACACCGGGACGCCGGGGTCGCGGTACATGATCCAGTGCCAGACCTTCGCCGCGACCTGGCCGTCGCGCTGGTCGCGGCCGTACGCGTCGACGCGCAGCCGCTCGCCCGACGTCAGCCGCACGTCCATCACCGCGGCACGCGCGACCTGTTCATCCGCGTGGGTCACCTCGGCCACGTCGAACCCGAGGGCGACCAGCCCGTCGCGCACCTCGTTCAGCGTCGGCCTTCCACCTGGCGCGCCGAACACGGCGAGCACCAACCCGGCCGCGGCGAAGCCGAGGAAGATGCCGCCGACGACGTCGGAGGGGAACGCGGTGCCCAGGTACATCGCCGACAGCGCGATCAGCACGACGAGCAGCAGGAAGACCCGGCGCAGGGGCCGCACGACGTACGGTGCGAGCACGAGGACCAGCGCCGTGATCACTGCCACGTTCGTAGAGGGGAAGATCGGCCCGTCGCCGGTGCGCACGTTGATGCTGAGTCCCTGGATCTTCTCTGGGTCGAGGATCTCGTGGAGGAGCTCGCCGACGCCCCACGCGAGCACGCCGGCAAGCGCGACGTGGAGGGCGACGGGGAGCTTCTTCAAGAGCACGAGCACGAGCGCCACGCCGATGACCGCCCAGATCGATCCGAGCGCGTAGAGCGCGTTCGCGACATCCTCGAGGCTGTTGGGAAAGTCGTTGACGGTCTTGAAGAGGTTCGTGTCCAGGCTCGACTCGGCCTGCGCCCACAGGCCGGCGAGCGCGACGCCGAAGACGCCGACGCCCGCGCGCACGATGTCGGTCGGTCGCCGCTCGGGCTGCTCCTCGGTGCGCTTGATCCACGCCATAGGGATTGGCGGGACGGTAGTCGGGTTGCCGCAAACGCCGCGCACCCCATCCCGGTGATTCCGTGTTGCGCGGCGCCCACGCCGTGACCTGAGTGATCCACCGCACCCGGTCCCGGTCGGGCGATGATCAGGGGTCGACGACGCGCGTGAGATGCGATTTGAGGAGGGGGCGTATGGCGAAGCGGAGCGCCAGCGGGGCCGAGACGTCGACGGCGCCCGAGCGGCAAGGGCTCGTGCTCCTCGCGCTCATCCTCGTCGCGGCCGTTGCGAACCTGAACCTTGCGGTCGCCAACGTCGCGCTCCCCGAGATCGGCAAGGACTTCGACGCCGGCCAGACCGGTCTGGACCTGGTTGCCGTCGGCTACTCGCTCGGCCTCGCTGCGTCGGTGCTCTGGCTCGGCGCGCTCGGCGATCGCTACGGCCGCAAGATGATGCTGATCCTGGGCGTGGCGCTCTCGATCCCCGCGTGCCTGCTCGCGGCCTACGCGCCCACGATCGAGGTCCTGTTCGTCGCGCGACTCATCGGTGGCCTCGCGGCGGGCATGGCGTTCCCGACCACGCTCGCGCTGATCACTGCGCTGTGGTCGGGTCCGGGCCGTACACGGTCGATCGCGCTGTGGTCGGCGCTCGGAGGAGCCATCGCCGCGCTGGGCCCGCTGATCGCCGGAGCCATGCTCGAGCACTTCTGGTGGGGCTCGGTGTTCCTGGTCACGCTCCCCCTCGCCGTGGTCGCGCTGTTCCTGGCGATCGCGTACGTACCGAGCCATGTGAACGAGACGTCGGACCCGGTTGACAACCTCGGCGGGATCCTCTCCGTGCTGCTCATCGCGGGGATCGTCCTCGCGATCAACTTCGTGGTCGTCCCCGACAAGAAGACGGTCGCACTCGGACTCGCGGTGGTGGCGCTCGCTGCCGGCGTCGCGTTCGTCATCCGGCAGCGCCGAGCAAAGGTTCCCCTCTACGACCTCGAGGTCGCCGCTCGACGCATCTTCTGGGTCGCAGCCGTCGCGGGGATCATCGTGTTCGGCTCGCTGATGGCCGCGATGTTCATCGGCCAGCAGTTCCTCCAGAACGTCCTCGGGTACGACACGCTCGAAGCGGGTGCCTCGATCCTCCCCGCAGCAATCCTCATGGTCTTCGTCGCGCCGCGGTCGGCCAAGCTCGTCGAGGCACGTGGCGCGCGCTTCACGCTCCTCCTCGGGTACGTCTTCTGCCTCCTCGGCTTCCTCACGATGCTGCTGCTCTGGAAGGACAACATCGCGTACTGGAAGGTCGGCTTGGGGTACGCGTTCATCGGGATCGGTGTGGGCTTCGCCGGGACACCTGCGTCGCACTCGCTCACCGGGTCGGTGCCGGTCGAGCGCGCCGGGATGGCTTCGGCGACCGCAGATCTCCAGCGCGACCTCGGCGGCGCGATCATGCAGTCGATCCTCGGTGCGCTGCTGACGGCTGGGTACGCGACCGCCTTCTCGGCGGCGATCGCCGGGTCACCGAACGCCAACCAGGTGTCGAACGACGTCGAGAACGAGCTGACGAAGTCGTTCTCGAGCGCGGCGAACACCGCGCAGCAGTATCCGCAGTACGCGAAGCAGATCACCGCCGCGGCGAAGACGTCGTTCATCGACGGTTCCGATTGGGCCTACGTCGCGGGGATCGTCGCGATCCTGATTGGGGCGACCGTCGTGTTCTTCCTGTTCCCCAGGAAGCAACGCGAGCAGGAGCTCTTGGTGGAGTACCACGACACCGATGTCGCCGCGCACGCGGCGGCAGTGGCGAAAGCGGGGTAACCACCGATGCGCGAGCTCCTGCCTCACGCACCACTGCTCGCGACGTCGTTCGGTGACTGAAAGTTCACCGGCGGGATCACCACGATCGACCTGATCGCCGCGTCGACCAACGCGCTCAACGGCGCGCTGCTCGCGCGGCGACCCGATCACTACAAGAGCTTCACCGTGGTCGGGATCCTGCTGATGGCGATCCTCGGCGGCATCGGGGGCGGCGTCACTCGCGACGTCATCCTCAACAAGATCCCGTCGGCGTTCACGAACCCCGCCTACCTCACGCTGTGCATCGTCTTCGGGATCGTCGGCTACCTCCTCGCGTACGGCAAGGGGCAGCTGTTCCGCGAGGGCCTCTTCCAGTTCGCGACCGCGTTCTCGTTGCCGTGGTACGCGATCGTCGGAGCCGAGGCGGCGATCATGGCCGATCTGCCGCTCATCGCCGCGATGGCGATCGCGGTTATCGGCGCGACGGCGGGCCGGTACCTCATCGACGTGAGCTGCGGTGTGTCGCCCAAGCAGTTCGTGCAGGGGGAGTGGTTTGTGGGCACTGCGGTGCTACGGGCGCGGTGTGGCTCGCCTGCGACGGAGCCGGGCTGCCGAGCTGGGCCTGCGCGCTGATCGCGTTCACGGTGGGCTTCGTCTTCCGCCTGACCGCCCTCTATCGCGGCTGGGAGGAGCCGCTCGCCCGGGAGCCCAAGGGGGTGTACGTCCACGGCGACGGCCGTCCCCTGCTCGGGCGCAAGCTCGCCGGCAAGTCGAAGCGGGAGCTTCGCGATCTCGGCCTCGTCCCCGAGGAGCCCACCTCGGCCTGACCGACGCCGAGCCCGGGGTCCTGCGGTCCCCCCGACCCACCACAGCGCGCCCCGGCTTCATCCGATGCCGATGATGCCCGCCGGCACGCCGTCACCCTATTGTCACCGCACCGAGAGATCGTGCCGAGGCGGCGGCCGGTGACACCACCGTCTCGTCGGGCATCCACGAGGGGAGCGGCGCCAGTGGCCGGGCACTACCACGGGAAGATCGAGCTCGACATCCGGGATTCCACGCCCGACTGGACACCGTTCCTTGCGCCCAAAGCGCCCGAGGACGCGCCGAACGTCGTGTTCATCGCGTGGGACGACGTCGGGTACGCGACCATGGACGTCTTCGGCGGCCCGGTCGAGACGCCGACCATGCAGCGGATCGCCGACATGGGCGTGCGCTTCTCGAACTTCCACACGACCGCGCTCTGCTCGCCGACGCGTGCATCGCTGCTGACGGGGCGAAACGCCACCAGCAACGGCATGGCCACGATCGCCGAGTTCGCGGCGGGCTTCCCCGGCATCTCGACGCGCATCCCCTTCGAGAACGGGTTCATCTCCGAAGTGCTCGCCGAGCGCGGGTACAACACGTACTGCGTGGGGAAGTGGCACCTCACGCCGGGTGAGGAGTGCAACCTGGCGGCCTTCAAGGGACGTTGGCCGCTCGGGCGGGGCTTCGAGCGCTTCTACGGCTTCCTCGGCGGCGAGTCGAACCAGTGGTATCCCGATCTCGTCCAGGACAACACCCAGATCGACGCCCCGGCCACACCAGAGGAGGGGTACCACCTCTCGAAGGACCTCGCCGACAAGGCGATCGGCATGATCCAGGACGCCAAGGTCGTCGACCCCGACAAGCCGTTCTTCATGTACCTCGCGCCCGGCTGCGCGCATGCCCCACACCACGTGTTCACGGAGTGGGCCGACAAGTACAAGGGCAAGTTCGACCAGGGGTACGAAGCGATCCGCGCCGGGATCCTGGAACAGCAGAAGAAGCTCGGCTTGCTGCCGAAGCAGACCCAGCTGTCGCCGATCAACCCACACGGTGAGCCGGATCACACGGGCCCCGACGGTCAGCCCTGGCCGCTCCTCGACACGGTGAGGCCGTGGGACTCGCTCAGCGCCGACGAGCAGAAGCTCTTCGCGCGCATGGCCGAGGTGTTCGCCGGGTTCGTCTCCTACACCGACGACCAGATCGGCCGGGTCATCGACTACCTCGAGCGGTCCGGCCAGCTCGACAACACGTTGATCGTCGTGATGTCGGACAACGGTGCGAGCGGCGAGGGCGGGCCCAACGGCTCGTTCAACGAGTGGCGCTTCTTCAACGGCGTGCCCGACACGACCGAGTCGACCATGCCGCACATCGACGACCTCGGCTCTCCGCGCGCCTACAACCACTACTGCACCGGGTGGGCATGGGCGTTCGACACGCCCTTCCCGTACTGGAAGCGCTGGGCGGGCTACGAGGGCGGCGTCTCCGACACGATGTTCGTGGCGTGGCCGAAGCAGATCAAGGCCTCGAAGGACATCCGGCACCAATACGTCCACGCGGTCGACGTCGTGCCGACGGTGTACGAGCTGCTCGGCATCGAAGCCCCGGCGGTGCTCAAGGGCTACACGCAGAGTCCCATCGAGGGCGAGAGCTTCGCAGCCGCGCTCACGGATGCGACGGTGGCCGGGAAGGACACGCAGTTCTACGCGATGCTCGGGCAGCGCTCGATCTACCACCGGGGCTGGCTCGCGTGCACGGCCCACCCACCCATCGGAGGATGGGGGAAGTTCGAGGACGATGTCTGGGAGCTGTACCACCTCGACGAGGACCGCTCGCAGTCCGAGGACCTCGCCGCGAAGGAGGCGGTGCGGCTCGAGACGCTGAAGAGCCTCTGGTTCTACTACGCGGGCATCTTCAAGGGACTGCCGCTCGACGACCGCACCGCGCTCGAGCAGGTGCTCTCCGAGCGACCGAAGGGCGGGCCCGACCGCGAGCGGTACGAGTACTACCCCGACACCGCAGACGTTCCTGAGTCCGCGGGGGTCGCCATCAACGGTCGCTCGTACACGATCGCGGCCGGCGTCGACATCGGGTCGGCCGACGCCGAGGGCGTGCTCTACGCGCACGGCGGCGTCGCAGGCGGCCACAGCTTCTACGTGAAGGACAAGTTGCTGAAGTACGCCTTCAACTGGATCGGTACGAAGCTCCAGGAGGTCGTCGCCGATGCGGAGATCACACCTGGGACCCACGTCCTCACGGCCGATTTCGCGGCGAGCGGACAGAGCACCGATCCCGCGATGCCGGGCTTCGCGGGCACGCTCACGCTCTACGTCGACAAGTTGAAGGTGGGCGAGGGTGAGATCGTCACCCAACCGGGCAACTTCTGCCTGGTCGGCGACGGGATCTGCGTCGGGCGTGACAGCGCTTCACCGGTCACGCCGGACTACACCGCGCCGTTCCGGTTCACCGGCGGCACGATCGACAAGGTCGTCGTCGACGTCTCCGGCGAGAAGTTCGTCGATCACGAGAAGCAGGTCATGGCCTGGTTCGCGAAGGACTGAGCGTGGCGCGCGAGAAGGCACAAGTGGATCGCACGGCGGGCGCGGACGACATCCAGCGATCGGTTTTGCCGATCCCCGAGCGGGGCCATGTCGGCCTGACGACCTACGACGCGAAGGACCCGGATGCGGCGTTCCCGCCGATCGAGCCGGTCCGTCCCCCGACCGGCGCGCCGAACGTTCTGATCGTTCTGATCGACGACGCCGGGTTCGGGGCGTCGAGCGCCTTCGGTGGACCGTGCGCGACCCCGAATGCCGAGCGCCTCGCGGCGGCAGGGCTGAAGTTCAACCGGTTCCACACGACCGCGCTCTGTGCACCGACGCGGGCGGCGCTGCTGACAGGACGCAACCATCACGCCGTGAACATGGGCGGGATCACCGAGGTCGCAACGTCTGCGCCAGGCAACACCTCTGTCCGTCCCCAGAACACCGCGCCGCTGGCCGAGATCCTGAAGCTCAACGGCTATTGCACCGCGCAGTTCGGAAAGTGCCACGAGGTCCCGGTCTGGGAGACGAGCCCGATGGGCCCGTACGACCGCTGGCCGATCGGCAGCGGGTTCGACCACTTCTACGGCTTCATCGGTGGCGAGACGAACCAGTACTTCCCGGCCATCTTCGAGGGCACGACCCCCGTCGAGCCGCCGAAGACGCCCGAGCAGGGTTACCACTTCACCGAGGACATGACCGACAGGGCGATCAGCTGGGTGCGCCAGCAGCGCTCGCTCATGCCGGGGAAGCCGTTCCTCATGTACTACGCGCCGGGTGCGACCCACGCGCCGCACCATGTCCCGACGGAATGGTCGGCCAAGTACAAGGGGCGCTTCGATGCCGGTTGGGACGCGATTCGCGCCGAGACGTTCGCACGCCAGAAGGAGCTCGGAGTCATCCCCGCCGACGCGGAGCTGACCGCGCGGCCCGAGGAGATCCCCGCCTGGGAGGACATGCCGGACGACCTCAAGCCCGTGCTCGCCCGGCAGATGGAGGTCTACGCCGGGTTCATGGAGCACACCGACCATCACGTCGGACGGCTCCTCGACACGCTCGAGGCTCTCGAGGTCCTCGACGACACGCTCGTCTACTACATCATCGGTGACAACGGTGCGAGCGCCGAGGGCACGCTGAACGGCTCGTTCAACGAGATGCTGATCTTCAACGGCGCGGCCGACTTCGAGAGTCCCGAGAGCCTCGTCGCCCGGATCGACGAGTTCGGCACACCGACGGCGTACAACCATTACGCCGTCGGGTGGGCGCACGCGATGGACACCCCGTACCAGTGGACGAAGCAGGTGGCATCGCACTGGGGGGGGACGCGCAACGGCACGATCGTGCACTGGCCGAACGGGTTCGACGCGAAGGGCGAGGTGCGCGCTCAGTTCTGCCACGTCATCGACATCGCACCGACCGTGCTCGACGTCGCGGGGCTCCCGGCGCCGGCGTTCGTCAACGGCATTCAGCAGGCCCCGATGCACGGTGCAAGCATGCGGGCCGCGTTCGGCGACGCGGCGGCATCCGAGCACCACACGCTCCAGTACTTCGAGATGTTCTGCAACCGCGGCGTGTACCACCAGGGCTGGACCGCGGTGACCCGGCACAGCGTGCCCTGGGACCCCAGCGCGCCGATGCCGGCGCTCGACGAGGACACGTGGGAGCTGTACGCGGACACCGACTGGTCGCAGGCACACGATCTCGCCAAGGAGCAACCGGACCGGCTCCGTGAGATGCAGCGGCTCTTCCTGATCGAGGCGGTCAAGTACAACGTCCTGCCGCTCGACGATCGGAGGATCGAGCGGATGAACCCCGAGCTCGCCGGACGGCCGCAGCTCGTCACCGGCACGTCGCAGCTGCTGTTCGGCGGCATGGGCCGGCTGACGGAGGGCTCGGTCATCAACCTGAAGAACAAGTCGTACGCGATCACCGCGCAGCTCGACGTCCCCGAGGGTGGTGCGAGCGGTGTGGTCGTCGCCCAGGGTGGAGCGTTCGGCGGGTGGAGCCTGTACCTCCACGAGGGGAGACCCACGTATTGCTACAACCTGCTGGGGCTCAACCGGGTGAAGGTGGCCGGCGCCGACGCGGTTGCGGCAGGGTCGCACCAGGTGCGGGTCGAGTTCGCGTACGACGGCGGTGGTCTGGCCAAGGGCGGCGCGCTCACGCTCTACGTCGACGGTCAGCAGGTCGGAGCGGGCCGTCAGGAGGCGAGCATCCCGATGATCTTCTCCGCTGACGAGACCTGCGACCTCGGAGGTGACAACGGGTCCGCGGTGAGTGACGACTACACGCCCGAACAGAGTCGGTTCACCGGCAAGATCGACTGGGTGCAGCTCGACGCCGGTCCCGACGATCACGACCACCTGATCACACCCGAGGAGCGCCTCAGCGTCGCGATGGCGCGTCAATGACGGAACCATCGACGAAGCCGTCGGTCCTGTTCGTGTACTTCTCGTACACGCAGCAGACCAAGAAGATCGTCGATGCGATGGCCGAGGTGCTTCGCGGCCGC
>Ga0334722_10006798_pt1 | contig 11220 bp, 10 predicted proteins | sample C3_bottom_MG_FD_207210 | JGI IMG/M metagenome (GOLD analysis project Ga0334722, IMG submission 207210) | Sediment microbial communities from Yellowstone Lake, YNP, Wyoming, USA - C3_bottom | ecosystem: Environmental > Aquatic > Freshwater > Lake > Sediment | place: USA: Wyoming | collected...
ATATACCCATTGATGTCGAGAAGATGAATATAGACTTGTTGTCGTTGTCCGGTCACAAGTTCTACGGGCCTAAGGGAGTTGGCGTTCTCTATATACGAAGGGGCGTCAAGATTTCCTCCTTTATTCATGGCGGTCACCAGGAACGAGGCAAAAGGGCCAGCACCGAAAATATTCCCGGAATTGTTGGTTTAGGGAAAGCCATTGCATTGGCGACAGAAAATGTTGCTGAATACACTAAAAAGCTGGTTAACTTCAGGGAAAAGACGATCGAAGGGCTGATTGCCAAAGTACCGTACATCCGGCTCAATGGACACAGAAGCAGACGATTGCCCGGCAATGTCAATATTTCGTTCCAGTATATCGAGGGAGAGTCGCTGCTGCTGATGCTGGATATGAAGGGGGTATGCGGCTCAAGCGGCTCGGCCTGCGCTTCCGGTTCCTTAGATCCCTCGCATGTGCTTTTGGCCATCGGACTTCCCCATGAAATAGCCCATGGTTCCCTGAGGTTGACCTTTGGAGAAGAGAACACCGAGAAAGATGTTGATTATTTGCTGGAGGAGCTCCCGAAAATTGTGGCCAGGCTCAGAGAGATGTCTCCCCTTTATGAGGCGGTCAAAAACAAAGAAAGTGGGCAGTAAATTTACAAAACTGGTAAAAAGAGGTAAATAATATGTACAGTGCAAAGGTCATGGATCATTTCACAAATCCAAGAAATGTCGGAGAAATTGCCGATGCCGACGGCGTAGGCCAGGTGGGGAATCCCAAATGCGGCGATATCATGAAAATGTATCTGAAGATAGAAAATAACATCATCGTTGATGCCAAATTCAAGACCTTTGGCTGCGGGGCCGCTGTCGCTACAAGCAGCATGGCGACGGAGCTGGTAAAAGGCAAGACCGTTGAGGATGCGCTGAAAATAACAAATCTGGCTGTCGCTGAGGCGCTGGACGGTCTGCCGCAGGTCAAGATGCACTGTTCAAACCTCGCCCAGGAAGCGATTGCGGCGGCGCTTGAGGATTATCGAAGAAAGAGCGGCCTTCCGCCTAATGAAAGCATAGACTGTAAAGGGTGCTGCAACAAATGCAACCAGACCCATGGGAGTGCAGAAATCTTCGACGACTAAGGGGTAATGGCTCCGCATTGGGGCGGGCCTTGTGGGTTTACAGAAAGGCAGGATTATGAGCAGTGACTTGAAGCAGGCAATTGGCAAGTTCCTTGAAACACACGTTGACGTCTGGGGTGTTGCTTCGGCAGAAAGGTTTGCCGATGCCCCGGAGGCGCACCGTCCGGCGCGCATTTGCCGAAACGCGGCAACGGTTGTTGTCTTCGGCATCGCCATGCCGCAGGGCATACTGAGTTCACCGGATTATAATCTTTATGCCCTGCACCGCTGTTACCACAGCACCTACAAGCGCCTTGATGAAATATCCCTGGCCCTTTGCAATTATTTAGAGGCCCGGGGCAAATGGCTGGCCGTCCCGGTTCCCAGCTATGCCCCGCTGGTTTTTCACAAGCTTGAACCCTGGGGCATGCTCTCTTTAAAACATGCCGCAGTGAATGCCGGTCTGGGGAGCTTTGGGCGCAGCGGTCAGACGTATCATCCGCAATACGGTTCGCGTTTGCGGTTCGGCGCCGTTATCACGGATGCAAAAATAGAAGCCGATCCGCTGCTTGCCCCCGATCCCTGCCCTCCGAACTGCACGGCTTGCGCCAAGGCCTGCCCCGCCAAAGCTTTTGACATAAACGGACGATTTCACAAAATGACCTGCCTTGGGTTCGCGATAAAACATGCGATTTATCCCCTGACCCTGCAAAGCAAGGAAGGCCTGGCAAGAATTGAACGGGTTGTCAACACCGCCGGCGACAACTACTGGATTGCCTGCGATGAATGCATCAAGGTCTGTCCGTTGAACAGTGATCATAGACAATAATCACGACTTGTTGTTGCTCATCCATCGTTGGAGATTTCTTGCTGAAGATAAAACAGTTTCGTTACAGCGCTGACAACCTCGGCGACAACGAGTTTCACCTGGCGCTGATCGTGGACGACTTTGCCGCGGCCCATGCCCGCCATGAGCAGATGGGCTGCATCTGCTATGAAAACCCCCCAATGGGAATCTACTTCATTCACGATCCCGACGATTAGTGGGTCGAAATTCTTCCCCAGCGGTAAGGGTGGATAACCGGGATGATAGATTGGGTAAAAATTAAAGAAAGGGTTAGCTATTGCAGCTAACTGACTCAAGAAACTAAATTTATATGAATGAGTTTTTTATTTCGGGGAATATGCCCCTGTTTTAGAGCAAATAATGTAAAAATTGACAAACGTCCACCGGTCAAGCAGGTTACTCGATTCACTTGCCTCTGTACAGTAGTGTCCGGTTAATAGTCGAATAAATTTAGTTGGTTGCAAAGTGGTTCTTTGAAATCCGGGATTTTTTTGTAGTCATAATTTGCAAATAGCTGATCGAGCGGCACTTTTTCGAAGAGGGTGACGCTCAGGATCTGCAAAATTGTGTAGAGATTCTGTTCCAGATGGAGGCGTTTTCGAATGATGGCGACAAGAACATAAGTGGAGACGGCAATCCAGATTTGCGTCTTTACCGCATTTTCGGAAGTTCCGTAGAAAGCCTTGATGCGGAGATGCTGTTTGATCCATTTGAAGAACAATTCGATTTGCCAGCGACACTTGTAGAGTTTGGCGATGGTCAGCGCAGGAAGGATGAAATTGTTGGTCAGAAAAACGAGATGTTTTTCCCTTTCGGCGTCGAAGTATTTTACACGGCGGAGTTTTTCGGGATAATCTGCCAGCGATTTGGGCGTGACCAGCATGATGGTCTGATCACATTGCAGGCCGTCGGATTGATCCACCGGATGGGAGTAGATTCTTCGGAACCTCGTGTTTTTCTTCGCTCGCGTGACGAAAAAGGAGAGGAGTTGGGTAAAGAAATAGAGCCTTGCGAAGTCCAGATAACCACGATCCATGATGTAGAAGGCGCCCGGCTCGGGAACAAGGATGTCAAGAATATTGACGTCATGGAGCTTTCCATTGGTGATTTCGATGAACGAGGGGATGTTTCCACGGAGGTCTAAAAGGGTATGCATTTTGACGGCGGCTTTATGCTTGCGGAAAGATGCCCAAGGAAAAAGGGAAAGGCAAAGGTCGATGGTGGTGGAATCCAAGGCGTAGGCGGTTTCTTTGAGTTCGACGCCGAAGTCTTCATCGGCGTAAAGGGAGCGTGCTCGAGAAATCAGGATTTGACAGAAGTCGGCGTAAATCCGCCAGTCCCGCTTTTCGTTCGCCTCGGCAAGGGTGCTGCGCGATATTCTGCCTCTGATGCCGAGATGATAGAGTTTCTCCCCGCGGGAACGGAGGCAGGCCTCAATATCCCGAAGGCTCTCCCGGTAGGTTAGCTGCGCGAAGGACATGCATAAATACTGATCCATACAAGAGAAGCTGCTTGTGTGGTAATTGCCGTTGTACAGGTCAATGCATTTGCGAAATTCATACATCGGCACATAGTCCATGACTTGTGAGAATACGGTTTTTCCAGTGTACATAAGCCACCCCTCCAATAGTTTTGGAGTGGCTATACGGCAGAATAAATTTCAAGTCGATAAAAAGAAAAAACATGCTTAATTATTCGTTATCATTTGTTTTATGACGCGCGTATTTTCAATTAACCGGACACTACTGATTTTCAAACAAACCCTCATGCCGGGCGCCGGCACAACGAAGGATGAAAATTTGAATCAGGCGGCCACTGAAAGAGTCGTAAAAACATGGTATCGTAATATGTTGATATAATGAGCAAATTTTCTATTTTCATATAAACTCAAGCAATAGGGGGGCAGGATCATGGCCGGAGAACTGAACGGAATCAGGGTCATTGAAGTAGGGGGCGCGGTTGCCGTGCCGATCGTCGGCATGCTGATGGGGAGCTGGGGGGCCGAGGTCATTCACGTCGAGCCGCCCGGCAAGGGGGATAACTGGCGTCACGCCTTGAAGCAGGGGATGTCAGGATTTGCCAAACCCCATCCCGTCAATTATTACTGGGAACATACGGATCGAAACAAAAAAAGCCTCGCCCTGAATATGGGAACCGCGGAAGGGCAGGCAATCCTGCATAAACTGGCGGCCACCGCCGACGTTTTTCTGAACAACCTGCGCCCCTATGAGATGGAAAAATTTCACCTCACGTATGAGATTCTCTCCCAGCTCAATCCCCGGATTATCTACGCGAATCTGACCGGTTATGGGCAACGCGGCCCCGAAAAAAACACCGGCGGGTACGACTCCGTCGCCTTCTGGGCGCGCAGCGGCGTCATGGATTTGATGCATGACGCAGGGGTCGCGCCTAACATTTCCCGGCCCGGCTACGGCGACAGCATCACGGCGATGAGCCTGCTTGCCGGCATTATGTCGGCCCTCTATATCCGGGAGAAAACGGGCGTGGCCCAGGAGCTGGAGATATCGCTCTACAATACCGCCGTCTGGGCGCTGGGATTTGATACCGCCGGTTGTCTGATCACAGGCGAGGATGCGGTGCGGCCCCAGCGCAAAGAGATGGGCAATCCGATTCGCAATGTCTATGAAACAAGCGACCATCGCTGGATCATGCTGGGGATGACCAACGCCCAGCACTACTGGCCCGGGTTCTGCGCCGCGATTGACCATCCGGAGCTGGAAAATGATCCCCGCTTTGCCACCTACGAAGAACGTTTCCAGCGGGCAGGCGAACTCGTGGCCATCCTCGACCAGATCTTCCGGAGCAAAACTTATGGCGAATGGATCGAGACTCTCAGCCGGACCAAGATCGTCTGGTCCCCCGTCACAACGCCGCTGGAAGTCACCCGTGACGCTCAGGCCATCGCCAACGACTTTTTTGTGGATTGGAACCATCCGCACTACGGCCCGATCAAGGTATTGAATAATCCCATCAAACTCTCCAAAACGAAGGCGGAAATCACCATGCCGGCGCCCAAACTGGGCGAACAGTCGGAAGAGATATTGAAGGGGCTGGGCTATGCTGAGGCTGAAATTCAGGCCATGAAGGCCGCGGGAACGATCGGGTAAAAAACCTTTCCAGGAGGGAAGAGCGTATGAAAATCTCGGAAGTAAGTCAGGAAAACGGCGCCTGCTGGCTGCCGATTCTCGAAAAACTGCCTTTTGTTTCCCGTTACGCGAAAACCCGCGGCTGGCATTATGCGTTAAGCTGGCTGCACAGACTCTCGGGGATCGGGCTCCTCATCTATCTGATCTTGCACGTCTATACCCTTTCGCTGTTACAAACGCCTGATCTTTACAATGCCCAAATGCAAAGGATGGCCTGGCCGATATTTGTCTTTCTTTCCTGGTTTGCCGCGTTGCTTGTGGGCTTTCACACCCTGAACGGCGGACGCCTCGTCCTGTACGAATTATTCGGACAGCGCAACGATGCAGCCATGCTCCGCTGGACATTCAGTCTCATCTTGCTTTACGCGGCAATGGTCGGGATTGTGATGATCATGAAAAACCAGAGCGCGTCGCCCGTTTTTTTCTGGATGGCAACCCTTTTTGCCGGCGCCGTCGCGGCTTATGCCGTCGCGGCGCGCATCTGGAAAAGCCGGCACTCGTTTTTCTGGAAACTCCAGAGGATCAGCGGCGCCTTCCTGTTTGTCGCCGCTCCGGCCTATCTTTTATTCCTGTCCCTGAATCAGGGAAGCGCCCATGACGCCCAGGCGGCCGCAGCGAGGATGCAGGGGGCGTTTGTCCGGATCGTCGTCCTGGCGGCAGCGGCTTCGGCTCTTTTCCATGCCGGGTACGGCCTCTTTTCCATTGTGTCCGACTACGTCCATTCCAGGATGGCGCGGACCTGGCTTACGGCGCTCCTTGTTGTCGTCTTCCTGTTCCTGGCGTTTTTAGTTTTAAAAATCACCTTGTCCATTTAACAAAGGGGAATCGCAATGGGGAAAAAACTGCAAATTCATTCCACAATGGCCTGTGATGTTCTGATTATCGGGGCGGGAGGCGCCGGGTTGCGCTGTGCAACCCTTATCCAGGAGCGGAGACCGGATTTAAAAATTTTCGCCGTGACCAAGGTTGCCCACCCGCAAAAATCGCACACCAGCACCGCCCAGGGAGGCATGGCCGCCGTTGACCCGAGAGACAAGTCGGATCATGCCCTCTACCACATGTTTGACACCTGGAAGGGGGGAGACTGCAGCTCCGATCAGAACGTCGTCCAGAAGATCATCGAAGGCGGCTGGGAGGAGGTCCAATGGCTGGAGCGGCGCGGGCTGCACTTCAGCCGGGATGAAGGGGGCGGCATCAGCAAACGGCAGTTTGGGGGTCACACCGTCGAGTTCGGCAAGGGCGCCGCGCTGCGGGCCGTGTTCGAGGCCGACCGCACGGGCAAGGGGATCATGGATACCACCTGGGGGGAGGCGCTCAAAGGGGGCGCCCAGTTTATCAATTCGACCGTCGTCACGGAACTGCTGTTCAACGAGGGCTGCTGCGTCGGCGCCGTGCTCTTTCAGACCAAAACGGGAGAGTTCGTCACCGTGCAGGCCAAAGCCACGGTTCTGGCGACCGGCGGCTCCGGTCAGGTCTATCGCATCACCACCAATTGCCGCAACAATACGGGCGACGGGCTGGCGGTAATCCTGCGCGCCGGGCTGCCGCTGATGGATCCGGAAGCCGTCCAGTTCCATCCTACGGGGATTGTCGGCCCCGGCATTCTGGCCAGCGAGGCCCTGCGCAGCGAGGGCGGCATTCTGCGCAACAAGGATCTGGAGCCGTTCATGGAGAAATACGCCCCCAAGATGAAAGACCTGGCGCCCCGCGACATCGTGGCCCGCTCGATCGAGACGGAAATCCGGGAAGGCCGGGGGGTCATGAATCCCGACCATCTGATCGAGCATGTCTGGATAGACCTGCGACACCTGCCCGCCTACGTCCACGAGGTCAAACTCAAAGAGGTGGCAAGCTTTTTCCAGACCTACTGCAACCTGGATTCACGCACGCAGCTCTGCCCCGTGCGGCCGAGCAACCACTACCATATGGGCGGGATTCCGACCAATGAACATGGCGAGGTGCAAAAATCCGCGGGTGAAGTCGTGCCGGGGCTGTTCGCCGTGGGCGAGTGCGCCTGTGCGAGTTTTCATGGCTTCAATCGCCTGGGCACCAATTCACTGCTGGAGCTGCTGGTAATGGGCCGTTACACCGGTGAACGGGTGCTTTCCTTCCTCAAAGACAAGCAGACGCCGCTTCCCAAAGGCTCGGGCGAGGCAACGCTTGCCCAGTTCGCCCGTTACGTTGAGACTGAGGGAAAGGAAAATGTCGGCCTGATCCGCAAGGAGATGCGGGACATGATGACCCGCCAGGTCGGCGTCTTCCGCAACGAACAGGGCATCCAGGACGCGATCGCTTCCCTCTTCGACTTCAAAAAGCGGTCTGCCCAGGCCGCCATCGGCACCAAGGACCTGCGAATGAATCAGGAGCTGCTGGAGCGGTGGGAACTGGACAATCTGCTCGATAATGCGATGACCATGGCCCAGGGCGCCCTGATGAGAAAGGAATCCCGGGGGGCGCATTTCCGGGAGGATTATCCCGAACGAAGCGACGCGTTTCATTTTCACACGCTCCTTTCGATGACGGAATTCGGCAGGATAAGCTTCGGGAAACGCCCGATCGATATGAGCGTCTTTGAAGCAAGAGGCGAAAATTACGAACAGTTCAAGATCATGCCGCGAAAATATTGAGGATTCCACTGCCCATGCCAAGAGGAGGAAATCATGTCCCAGAGCTATTTGCTGACGCTCACCATTCAGCGTTACGATCCCGATACAGCCCGCGCCTGGCGTCAGACGTACAAGCTTGAAGCCGGGCCGATCCTGCGGTTCGTCGATCTGTTCCGGAGAATCAACGTGGAGCAGGATGCCACGCTGGCCTGGGCGTCATCCTGCGAGCACGCCCAGTGCGGCAGTTGCTCGATTAACGTCAACGGCAGGCCGATGCTGGCCTGCGAGCTGCTCGTCGAAAACGCTGTCAACCTGTTCGGAACAACCGAATTCACCATCGCACCGCTTACCGTCGCCCCGGTCATCCGGGACCTCGTTGTGGACTGGGAAAAGGCCTACGAGCGGGTTCATCGCGCCAAACCGTACATCATCAAGGCCAAAGAGCTGCCCCCCGGCTTGACGGAAAACCGGATTTCCCCGGAGGAGCTGGCCCGGTATGAAGACGCGACGCGCTGCATCAACTGCTTCTGCTGCGCCGAGGCCTGCATCAGCAGCAGCGATAACTTCATCGGTCCCAATGCGGCAATGGCCGGCATCGTCCGCATGATGGATGCAAGAGAAGCGGAAAAGGAGGAGCGGCTGGAGCTCCTGTACAGCGAAGAGGGAATCTACCGCTGCCACACCTCGAAGGCCTGTTCGCATGTCTGCCCCAAGAAGATCGATGTGGCGAGCTTTATCGCGCTGGCCAAAGAGGGAAACTTTTAGGAGGGGAATTTATGTCGGAAGAAACAATATCCAGTCAACTGGCAAAGTTTTCGTGCGGTCTTCATTTCGAAGACCTGAGCGAGGCGCATGTCGCCAAAATGAAGGAATATATCCTGGACTGGCTGGGGTCGGCCCATGCGGGCAGTGATCTGCCGTCGGTTCAGATGATCAGGAACGTCGCCGGCAGTCTCGGCGGCCATCCCGAATCCACGTCTATTCCTGACGGCGTCAAGACAAGCTGTCTAATGGCGGCTCTGGTTAACGGCGCTTCCTCGCATGTGGTCGAAATGGACGATCTGCACCGGGAATCCATTCTGCATCCGGCCTGCGTCATTCTTCCCGTGGTTCTGGCTTTGGGGGAACGGCAGCACGCCTCCGGCAAAGAGCTGATTGCCGCGGCTTCCGCCGGCTACGAGATCGGCATACGGGTGGCCCTTGCTGTTGGCACAAGTCATTATAATTATTGGCACACGACTTCGACCTGCGGGGTCTATGGGGCCGCCGCGGCAGCGGCAAAACTGCTTTCCCTGGACGAGGAGCAGTTTGCCTGGGCGATGGGCTCGGCGGGAACGCAGGCGGCGGGTCTCTGGGAGTTTCTCGCGGACAACGCGATGAGCAAACAGCTCCACGCCGGCAAGGCGGCCATGAACGGGATGCTGGCGGCGCTCCTCGCCAAAGAGGGATTCACCGGCGCCCGGAAGATCCTGGAGGGGGGGAAAGGATTCTTCGCCGCCACCTCGCAGAATTTCGACCTGGGCAAGTGTACGGCCGGCCTGGGCAAGGTCTTTCACAGCGACCGCAATTCCCTGAAGTTCTACGCCTCCTGCGGGCACACCCATTCCGCCATCGGCGCCGTCCTCACAGCCACGGGCGGTAGAACCTTCAAACCTTCAGAAATAGCGTCCGTCACCGTGCGCGTTTATCAGGCGGCAACCGACCTTTTGGGCGAAATCGAACCGAAGTCGCCGTACCTGGCAAAATTTAACCTGCCGTTCTGCATCGCAACGGCGCTGGCTTATGGCCATGTCCGACTGGACGACTTCACCGCAGCGAGGCTGGGCGATGCGGATTTGGGGGAACTGATGGCGAAAATCACCATTGCGACAGACCCCGCGCTGACCAGTGTCTATCCGCGCAAGTGGCCCGCCGGTGTTGCGATCACGCTTGCCGACGGCCGCCGGTTGCAGGCCGAAAACGAGTATCCCAAGGGAGATCCGGAAAACCCCCTGACGGCTTCCGAATTGATCGCCAAATTCAAGGGTCTTACCGACGGCATCCTTTCCGAAAAGCAGGCGGACCGGATTGTGGACCGGGTGCTGAACCTGGAAAAAATCGCCGACGCAAACGAACTTCTAACATAACGATATCACGGAGGATTAACAGCATGGCCCCTAAGGAATTTTTCGGCATTTTTCCCTATCTTGTCACCCCCCTGGATGAACAGGGAAGGCTCAAGGAACAGGTGCTGGCCGATCTCGTCGATCACCTCATCCGCCAGGGGGTTCATGGCGTCACACCGCTGGGAAGCACCGGCGAGGCGCCCTATCTCGACTGGGAAACAAGAAAGCGAACCGTAGAGATCGTGATCAGCGCGACGGCCGGGCGCGTCCCCGTTGTCGCGGGAATTTGCAGCACCTCCACACAGGGGGCCATCCGGGAGGCAGAGGAAATCGAAAAGCTGGGGGCGGATGGCATTCTCACCATGATGCCCAGCTATTTCCCGCTGGCCGACGCCCAGGTTGTCGGACATTTCCGTGCCGTCGCCCGCTCGGTATCCTGCCCGATTGTCCTCTACACGAATCCGAAATTTCAGACCTGGGACTTCACCGTCGAGGCGCTGCGGCAGCTTGCCGAGGAGCCGAACATCCAGTATCTGAAGGATGCCTCCGGAAACGTGGGCAAGCTCGTCTCTCTGGTGTCCACCCTCGGCCGCCGGATCAAGATTTTCAGCGACACGTCTTCCGTTCCTTTGTTCATGTTCCTGATCGGCGGCGTCGGCTGGATGTCCGGCCCCGCCTGCGTGATTCCCAAGCAGAGCATCGAGCTCTACGAAACGGCAAGGCAGAAGCGCTGGGACGAAGCGGCGCTTTTGCAGATCAAGCAGTGGCCGCTCAACCAGGCCTTCCAGAAATTCACGCTGTCGGCCTGCGTCAAGGCCGGGTTGGAGATGCAGGGATTTCCCGTCGGCCCGCCCCTGCCACCCCAGAAGCAGTTGAACGCCGAGGAAAGAAAAGCCCTGGAAAAGATCCTGCGCGACCTCGGCGCGCTTTAGAGCAAATTGGCCAACTGCCTCCGGCTTCGTGAATATTTTCACGCATATTCAGCGTTTTATATGTTTCAAGGTCGGTTTGTCTGCTTCCGTCAAGGTGATTTTACCGCGCCCCAGCAGCCGGAGTTGTCGTTTCTGACAACAGCCACCGGATCAGGTGACGGCGTTCTATCGTCACCTGCTGCCATGGAAGCGGTGTTTCATCTTCATCCAGAGACAACAGCAGGTTTGCTCCTTCCTTTAGATGAACATCGGCCAGGGCAAAGGCCCCCAGCTCCCGTTTTTCATCCTCCGGCGTCAACATGGCCGTCACCTGGAATTTGTCATATCTGCGCTCTCCTATACCCTGAAGGGCGCCGGCAGGCACGATAAAGTCAATCTCTCTGCCGCTGTCATTGGTTCCAAAGAAAACCGTGCCGCTGCGCCTGCGAAGCTCCAGATATGCGGCATGCTCCAGCCGCAAA
>Ga0334722_10006799_pt1 | contig 11219 bp, 9 predicted proteins | sample C3_bottom_MG_FD_207210 | JGI IMG/M metagenome (GOLD analysis project Ga0334722, IMG submission 207210) | Sediment microbial communities from Yellowstone Lake, YNP, Wyoming, USA - C3_bottom | ecosystem: Environmental > Aquatic > Freshwater > Lake > Sediment | place: USA: Wyoming | collected...
TTCCTCCGCAATTACAACTTGAACGGGATTTTGGCCGACGACATGGGCCTCGGCAAGACGGTTCAAACGTTGGCCCTCCTCTTGGCCGAAAAGGAAGCCGGTCCGCGCCTCCCCAGCCTGGTTGTAGTTCCGACTTCTTTGGTCTTCAATTGGGTGGACGAAGCCCGGCGCTTTGCTCCCGGCCTGAAGGTCCTCCCCCTAACGGGTTCGAGACGGCGCTCTGGGTTTTCTTCCATCCCGGACTTTGATTTGGTTATAACTACCTACTCCCTGGTTGCGCGGGACGGACCGGCCCTGCGTATGTACCAGTACAACTACCTTATCCTGGATGAAGCCCAGAAGGTGAAGAATCACTGGACCCAGGGGGCCCGGGCGGTTCGCTCCATTCAGGCCAGGCACCGCCTCATCTTGACCGGGACGCCCCTGGAGAATAACCTGGCTGAGCTTTGGGCCCATTTTGATTTCCTCATGCCCGGTTTCCTTGGCCGTTACCAGGATTTTCTAGAACGCTATGCCCGGCCCACTCTGCAAGGAGATACCGGGGCCCTGGAACGGCTGAAAAAGCGTATATATCCCTTCATCCTCCGCCGGCTCAAAGAGGACGTGGCCTCCGAGCTACCCCCGAAAACGGAGACGGTCCTTTCCTGTGAATTGTCCCCCGGACAGCGTAAACTTTACCAGCAGGTCCTGGCTACATACCGGGCGGCGGTGCTGGCTACAGTGCAGGAAAAGGGTCTGGCCAGGAGCCGGATTACCATCCTGGATGCCCTCCTGAAGCTGCGGCAGATTTGCCTGCACCCGCAACTTCTCCAAATTCCCGGGAATCGGGTGGAAAGCTCCAGTAAGTTGGAGCTGTTTCGTGAGCTGGTGACTCAGATCGTTGGTGATGGGCATCGCGTGCTGGTCTTCAGCCAGTTCGTTCAGGTCCTCAATCTATTGCGTCGGGAGCTGAATAGTCTCGGCCTTGCTTATGAATACCTGGATGGTCAGACCCGGGATCGAGAAGCACGGGTTAAGCGTTTTCAGGAGGATGAGAGGATCCCGGTTTTTCTCCTCAGCCTCAAGGCTGGCGGCACGGGACTAAACCTCACCGGTGCCTCCTATGTCATTCATTTTGATCCCTGGTGGAACCCGGCGGTAGAAAGCCAGGCCACGGACCGGGCGCACCGGATAGGACAGGAGAAAAAAGTCTTCACCTACCATCTCATCACTAAAGGCACCATCGAAGAGAAGATATTGAAGTTGCAGGAGACGAAGCGGGCCCTGGTGGGGGACCTTTTGCCGGTGGAACAGGCTTTGGGGAAACAGCTGACACACGAGGATCTGGAAATGCTCTTTTCCTTCGACACGGAAGACCTTTAACTTGGCGCGGCTCTTGCGAGAACGTTTCTCCGACGAACGAGGCCGTTGTAGACAAGACCCTTGAGGTTTTCGGAGCCGGGGCCAAGATCGCCATTGAGGCGGTTCTCATGGCCACGGACGCGGGAGAGCTGGCCGAAGGCCAGGAGGTCATCACTTGCGCCGGAACCTTCAAGGGGCTGGACACCGCCCTGGTGGTCCGGGCTACGTACAGCATGAACTTTTTCCGGGGACTTTGAGATTCGCGAGATGGTAGCCCGGCCCCGGCGACGCGTGAAAAAGCTGCCCGAGTACGAACAGGAGGAATGGCGCGGGGATTTGGACGGGTACTACCGGTAAAAAGCTCTATCCCAGCTGTGAAAAGAAAACGCCCACCCCGGGTGAGGAGGGGGTGGGTCACTTTCAGGCGCCGTGCGACGAATAACTTCGCGAAAACACCAATGGACCTTCGCCGAAACGGACGGAAAAACAGACTGGCCTACCAGGATCTGAGCCACCGCTTGTCAGGTCCCACGTCCTGACTTCCCGGCAACGGGTGCCGAACCGGCCAGACGGCAATGGAGGTAGCCGTCGGTGCCAGCGAAGTAAATCGCTGGGACCTGCACAGTGAGTACCTTGATACAAAGCTAAGGTTTACTTAGGTTTGTAGAGGGAAAATTGACCTCCACATTGTAGACGGGTACTTTTTAGCATTCAAACTTATTAGCCCTCAAGCTTCTGTGGCCGAAGGATCCTCACCGGGAGCTTTTTCTTCTAAATCAGCCAAAAAACGTTCCACGTATCCCAGGGCTTCTTTCAGGGCAGAACGTTTCGCCTTGAGTTCTTCTACCAGGGCCTCCTTACTCAAATGGCGCCGCGGAAAGGGGCTGTAGTGGTGAACGTGGTGGCGTGCTCTTGGTGTGTCATGACCTTCCTCGCAGCAGCGTCCCGAATGATGATGATCCGGGTGTTCCCGATGCGAAGCCAGGTATCGATGCCCCTCATCGTGGTGACCGGAGCAGCAGTACCCTTCCTCACGTGGCCAGGCGTGGCCACCGTGGAGGTGATGGGCGTGAAGCTGGTCGTGGCAGCACATCCTTCTCACTTCCTTTCGTAACGTTCCAGAAAGCGGCTCAATTCGTCGCGATGGCGCTGAATGGTGATGACCCAGGCCGCTAGGAGTTCTTCCCCCGTGGCCGTGAGCTCATAGAGGCGGCGGGCCGGACCTGATCCGCCGGTTTCCCAGGTGGAAATCACGGCGCCGGCTTCCTCCAGACGGCGCAGGTTCCGGTAAACCGTCCCGGCGTCGGGGACATTCCCCTGGTACAGTTCGGCCAATCGGTCCATCAACTCGTAACCGTGGGCTGGCTTCTCGCGCAAGAGGAGCAGGAGGGATGGTTCGATGAAACGTTCCAGCCTGGTCCCCTCGTGATGACAGTGGGTGCAGCTACGCTGATCCGAATGCCCACTACACATCTGGGCCACCCCTCTTGGCATTGTTCCAGTATATGCATCTTGCATATACCTGCAAACATTATAATACCTGCGATCGCCCGCGTCAAGGGCCTTTAGATGAAGACCGTCGAGGGTTTTTAGATGCAGAGCTGCGTTGGTCAGCAAGCGGTCGACCACCTGCCAGGTGAATATCGGCTGGGTGAAGACTGTGCTTCAGGGAGCGGATCGGGTGGATCTCAGGCTTGGACAACACCTTGGAGGCGCGGGGTAGATCTGGTCAATGGAAGGAGAAAAACACGATAAAGGTCCACGGCTTTAAAGCCCCTGGGGTTGGTCTGGAAGTTTGGGGGCGAAGGAGGGCCCGGATGAGGGGGAGAGATGTCGCGCCCAGTTTTGCCCGTGGTTCAAATTCCCTTTGAGTCCCGCTGCCATGGTAAGGTTGGTTATCTTGCTTCTTGGGCTCCCTCCGGCTTCTAGGGGGTCAAGTTAACTGTGAAAGTGTGGCCGTTATCCCCTCCTCGACAAAGCTGGCACACGCACCAGAGGTAATCTACCCTTTTTAAGGAAGCCCCTGTCAAGACCGGTTCCTCAACCATTGCAGGAGATCGTGAAAAACCTCCTCCGCCACCAGATCGTTGTGGAGCTCATGGAAGGCCTCTGGGTAAACCTTGTAGGTTTTGTCGGCAGAACCGCAGAGCCGGAAGAAATTCTCGGTGGCAGAGGGAGAAACGAGGTGGTCGGCGCCAGCCTGGAGAAAAAGAATGGGAAGATGCAGCTCGCCGGCCCGCCGGGTATATTCTTCCATGGCCCCAACGAATTCCGTATACCAGCGGGCGCTGACCTTGCGATAGACAAAAGGGTCGCGGTCATAGGCCCGGCCAATCTCCGGGTTGCGGGAGAGATAGTGGGAGGGGATACCGCTGTCAAGCCGCAAGGTAGGCAGATAGCGGGAGGCCAGCTGGCCGAGACCCGTTTTTATTGGGCTTACCTTCATCGCTAAACCTAGGGCCGGGCTGGAAACGATGACGCCGGCGAGGTTTTCCGGATAGTTCAACGCATAACCCAGGGCGATCAAGCCGCCCAGACTGTGGCCATATAGAAAGTAACGAGTTGGCTGCGGGACGTTGGGTATGGTGTACTCGGCCACCATTGCCCTTAACTTTTCCAAAAAAGCCCTCAAATCCGCGAGGTAATCCGAAAAAGCGTTGACATGACCCTTTAAACCGCCAGATTGACCAAGACCCCTTAAGTCCGGGGCGGCGACCCGGTAACCGGCCTCGACCAGTCGGGCTGCCCAATGGTTGTAGCGCCCAGAGTGCTCGCCCGAACCATGGACGAGAACGATGGTCTTTGTTGCCGGGAGGTCGGACCCACGCGGTTCGGAGGCTGACACCGGACCCTCTTTTTTCTCGGCAGTGTTTTGACCGGATGCAGCTGGCGAGGACCAAAGACGGTAAAAAAGGCGGACACCATCCTGACCGGCGAAAAAGCCTGTGGTCTCTTGCATTGCGCGTCCTCCTTTGGTCAGACGTGCGGATACACCTGACTCCCGCTTATGACCACGATGCGTTATCAGGCCCCTCTGGCCAGTAGAACCTGCATGGCGCATCCTCCCCTGGCCGAAAGTTTCTGGAGGCTGACGGGCAAGGGTTCACAGTTGAGGTCTCCCATAGACGGCTGGAAGTCATTTTTGTTTGTTGCCTTCTGGCCAGTCCCTCAGTTTTCCCTGGCCGGACGTGCGGAGGGAGCAGAAATATACGCGGATGTGGGGAGCATCGAATAGCTAGCTCCCAAGACGGCTTTGGGAGCTTTGCCGCTAGGGTACCGGGGTACAAGCTCATCACGCCCCGCCTTGTTAGCCACACCGCTCCTACGAAAGGAAATAGATGGATGACAAATCATGAATTCTACGCCGGCTGGGAATTATCCTGCCAGAAAAAAGGCGATGCTGATGAAAAAAAGCTGGCCAATAGCAACACTACCGGCACCAGCTTAGCTTCTCGTGGATCTTCACGGAGAGGAAACCTCATCTCCCGAGAAAGTCATTTCGAAGAGATCCCCCCCGACCCATAACCCTCATCGGGGGTACCTGATATGAAACAACGAATGTGGCAATTGATGGGATAATCGCGAGAGATATCCGCCTCTGTGGTCGCCTATCCTTACTATATTTTCGACCGGTTGGATGAGGTAACTGAAATTGTGGCCCTGGTGCTCTAAAGATCATTTCGAGCCCGCAGCCCGTGCGGCTCCCGGGCTATTTTAAGCCGCAAACCAGCGTGGCTTCTGCTACAGCCTCTCATGCCTGAGATAGATGAACCAGTAGACCAAGCCGACCAGAAAAGCACCCCCCAGGATATTCCCCAGGGTGACGGGGAGGAGGTTGGACAAAAGGAAGTTCTCCCACGTCAGCCGGGAAAGATCTGGGGTTTTCCCTAAAACTCCCGCCAGGGCCTGAACTACTTCCGGCTGACTTTTGAGCAAGAGCCCCATTGGGATAAAGTACATGTTGGCGATAGAATGCTCAAAGCCTGAGGCAACGAAGGCCGTAATGGGAAAAATGATGGCCATCACCTTATCGGTGACGCTTCTGGCGCTGAAAGAGAGCCAGACGGCCAGGACCACCAGGATGTTGCACAGGGTTCCCCGGGCGAAGGCCTCCAGAAAGGTCAAGGAAACCTTGCCATTGGCGATGGCCAGGGCCTTGGCGCCCACCAGGTAACCATTGAACTTCCACTGGTCCGACCAATACATCCAGAGGACGAGGGAAAGGGATCCCAAAAGGTTCCCGAGAAAGACGATGGACCAGTTGCGCAGGAGGCACCAGAGGCTGATTTTCCGGCTGACGAAGGCCATAACAGCCAGGGTATTACCGGTAAAAAGTTCTGCCCCAGCCACGACCACCAGGACCAGCCCGAGGCTGAAGGAAAAGCCGCCGACGAGCTGGGTAAAACCGTAGCTGATCCGTGAGTCGTGGACGACGAGGGTGAAAAACTCTCCGGCCAGGGCGATGAAAGCCCCGGCCAGGACGGCCAGAGTCAACATACTCCAAAAATCCAGATGGGCCTTGACCACACCCACCCGTTCGACCCGCTTGGCGATCTCTTTTGGGGAATAGGCATCGATCTCAATTTTCGGGTAGCGGTCGTCTTTGGGCATAACTCCCTCCTGGAGAAGAGCTTAGTTCTTACGTTTCGACAATACTTTCTTCCGAAAAACCGTCACTCTAACCAACACCGGTTTCTCGCGACGATGCCTGGGAAAGGGCAAAAGTTATTCGCCGCGTTAATTTGCTTAGTTACAGCCAGCGCTGTGGGCAGAGCTTGTTCTTCTTAGTCCCGCTATTATTCTTACTGCTATTATTTTTGCCCAATGGGCAGTGGAAATAAGCGGAGAGGCCGAGCACAAAGCCGCTCGAGGCGCCAAGGGTGCACTGGGTTCTGCGGGGGGACTTGCAATAGCTGGCAGTATTTTGGGATGACGGGAGTTTAGCTGGGGTTGCTCTTCGGAGCAGGAGCGGATTTTTGATGGGCAGCTCCATAAGTAGCAGGCATTGACCATTGGCCACCCTTGTGTTAGCATAAAGAAGGTAACAACTGAATCGTTTTCTCCTCCGAGCCATTGTCTCTAAAGGTTTAGCCGGACGAAACCGCAACGTAACCGTAAATTGCTGTCTGTGGAACGGTTGCGTGGAATCTTGTGACAGGTCCTGAACCTCGCCGATCTCGTTCCCGCTGGACTGAGACGGGTTTCCTGGTCAAGTCCGCTGACTCATGAGCAATGGCCTGGCCCGGAAATTGGGCGCCCATGACGGGCGGACAGCGGCCGCACTCGCTGCAACCGCCCTGCTAATAGCGCTCTGGGCTAAGGGCGTAGCGAGAAATCGCTATACCTCCCGTGCTTGGAAAGGAGAGATCGGCCTTCAGACCGGCGCCTCTCCGCGCCGGTTTTTCTTTCATTAGGGTTTGTCCCAAAAGCCCTGCAGAAGTAAACCGGCGAGTTTCTAAGACCATGTTAAGTCTAGCCTGAACTGGCCTAAAGAGTGGCCTAAAGACCGGCCTTAAGCTGGCCTAAAGGCTGGCGACCGGCCAAAAAGTGGCCTGAAGGACGGCCTAATGCTGACCGAAAGTTAGCCCGAAGACCGGCCTAAAGCCAACACAAAAACCATACAAGGGGTGGTATTTTCATGGAGGAGAAAAAAGTAGAACACGAAGCCGTTTTGGCGGCGGTGCGCGAGGCGGCCCCGGAGGGCCGGCTGCCCTGTGCTACAGCCTTCCGCGTGGCGGAGAAATTGGGTGTTCCGCCCATCGTCATCGGTCAGGCAGCCAATGAGCTCAAGTTCAAGATCACCCAGTGCCAGCTGGGCTGCTTCAAATGATGGCGGGGAGACGAAAGGTATGGAGTTCTTTGATATAAAGAGGGTCGAGGAGGCCCGAGCCATCATGCTGCAGCACCTGACGCCGCAGCTGGAGGCGGAAGAGGTTCCCCTGGTCTCGGCCTTGGGACGGGTTCTGGCCGAGGAAGTGCGGGCTGATGCCGATATTCCCGGCTTCTCCCGCTCGACGGTTGACGGATATGCCGTTCGCGCCCGGGATACCTTTGGGGCCAGCGATGGCCTGCCGGCTTATCTTACGGTGATCGGCGAAATCAAGATGGGCGAAGCCACGTCGCTCTCCCTTCGCGCTGGGGAGACGGCCCGGGTCGCCACGGGGGGGATGCTCCCGGCGGGGGCGGATGCCGTGGCCATGCTGGAACACGTGGAGCTCCTCGATGAAAGGACCATTGGGGTCTTAAAGCCGGTGGCCCCAGGACAGGATATCATCAGCCAGGGCGAAGACCTGAAAGCCGGCGAACTGGTCCTGGGTCCCGGGCGCCGGTTGCGTCCGCAGGATCTAGGAGTTCTGGCCGGGGTGGGGCGCACGCGGGTGAAGGTGTATCGCCAGCTGCGGGTGGCCGTCATTTCCACTGGCGATGAAGTGGTGCCGCCGGAGATTGTGCCTGGACCCGGTCAGGTTCGGGACATCAATTCGGCGGCGCTGGTTGGTCAACTCCAGGCCGAAGGCTGCAGCGCCGACTACAAGGGGATAGTCAAGGACGAGGCCGCGGCCTTGCGCCAGGTTCTTCAGGCTTCCTGGGATTATGATGCCATTATCCTCTCCGGTGGAAGCTCCATGGGGACCAGGGATGTCACGGCCGAGGTAATAAATTCCCTGGGTAGACCGGGGGTTTTGGTCCACGGAGTCGCCATCCGGCCGGGGAAGCCAACGGTCCTGGCCGTGGCCGACGGCAAGCCCATTTTCGGACTTCCCGGCCATCCCGTCTCCGCGATGATCGTTTTCGATGTGGTCGTTCGACCAGGGATTCGTTATCTGATGGGCCTTCCTCCCCTGGAACGCTGGCGCGGCCGGATCCTGGCCCGCCTGACCAGGAATTATGCCTCCGGAGGAGGGCGGGAGGAGTACCTGCGGGTGGTCTTGCAAGAAAAGGACGGGGAGGTTTTGGCCGAACCGGTCCTGGGGAAGTCTGGGATGATCTCGACCATGGTTAAAGCCGACGGCCTGGTCCGCATTCCTTTGGGCAAGACGGGCCTCCGTGAAGGTGAAATAGTGGAAGTTTGGCCTTTCCCGGAATGAACGCGGTGCGAGGGAGCGGAGGGAAAGCATGAGCCAGAGGAACATCTATTTAGAAAGCCTGCCTTGGGAGGAAGCGCTGCAACGTTACCTGGACCGGCTCAGGGACTTGCCGAAAATCCAAAGGGTGGAGACGGTCCCCACCCGCCAGGCCCTGGGGCGGATTTTGGCGCGCCCCATTTTTGCCCCTTCTTCGTGGCCCCACTATCATGCGGCGGCCATGGACGGCATCGCCGTACGGGCTGAGGATACCTTCCAGGCTTCCGACACGAACCCGGTCAATCTGAAATTGGGTAGCGAGGCCGTTTACGTCGATACCGGCGATCCCTTGCCCGAGGACTACGACGCCGTGATTATGCTGGAGGATATCCAGGATCTTGGGAATGGTCAGGTGCAGATTACGGCCGCCGCCGCTCCCTGGCAGCACGTCCGTTTGGTGGGGGAGGATGTGGTGCAGTCCGAGATGATTCTCCCGGCCGGGCACCGCCTCCGCCCCTTCGACCTGGGAGCCCTCCTGGCGGCCGGCGTTTTGGAGGTACCGGTGCGGCCGCGCCCCCGGGTGGCCATCATTCCCAGCGGGAATGAGATCGTTTCTCCGGGAGAAGACCTGGGCCCCGGAGAAATCCCCGAGTTCAATTCCTCCATCATCGCCGGCTTCGTCAGGGAGTGGGGCGGAGAACCTCTGGTCCTGCCCATCGCCAGGGACAAAAAAGAGGATGTCCGCCGGTCCCTGGAAGAAGGCTTGGCTCAAGCCGATATCGTTATCGTCAACGCCGGCTCCTCTGCCGGTTCGGAGGACTACACGGCGGCGGTCATCCGGGAATTGGGCGAGGTCCTGGTACACGGTGTGGCCATCAAACCGGGCAAACCCCTCATTTTGGGGGTGGTGCGGGACAAGCCCGTTTTCGGTCTTCCCGGGTATCCAGTTTCGGTTTACGTGACCTGTCAGTTGTTTTTGCGGCCGGTTTTGGCCCTCTGGCAGGGAATCGCGCCCCCGGAACCACCGCGCCTTAAAGCTTATCTTTCCCGGCGGGTCACCTCGCCCCTGGGCGAGGAGGAATTCGTGCGGGTGAAGCTGGGGCAGGTGGGAGAAAAGGTGGTAGCGACCCCCTTGCCGCGGGGGGCAGGGGTAATCATGTCTTTAGTCCGGGCGGACGGGATTTTCCGGGTGCCCCGCCTTTCAGAAGGGGTGGCCGAGGGGCAGGAGATCACCGTTGAACTTTTCCGGAGCCCGGACGAGATCTCCCGGACCCTGGTGGCCATCGGCAGCCACGACGTTTCCCTGGATCTTTTAGCCAATTTTTTGGCGGAGCGTTTCCCCGGTTACTCCCTTTCTTCCGCCCACGTGGGCAGCCTGGGTGGGATCATGGCCCTCCGCCGGGGCGAAGCCCACCTGGCCGGGGTTCACCTGTTGGACGAAGAGACCGGGGAGTATAATCTGCCCTATGTGCGGCGCTTTTTGCCCGGGCGTAAGCTGGTGCTGGTTACCCTCATGCACCGGGACCAGGGTCTGATAGTTAAGAAAGGTAATCCCAAGAGGATCACCGGTTTTGCCGATCTGGCCCGGCCCGATGTCCTCTTTGTCAACCGCCAGCGCGGGGCCGGCACCAGGATCCTCTTAGATTACGAGTTGAAAAGGGCGGGGATCGATCCCGAGCAAGTTCGTGGTTACCAACACGAGGAGTTCACCCACATGGCGGTGGCGGTGGCTGTGGCCAGCGGCGTCGCCGATGTGGGCCTGGGCATCCTGGCCGCCGCCAGAGCCCTCGATCTCGATTTTGTCCCGGTAACCCAGGAGAGATACGATCTCTTGATCCCGGCCGAGTACTATGATACCATTCTGGTTAAACAACTTTTGTCCGTCATTCGCGATCCCGCCTTCCAGGAGGCGGTTTTGGCTTTGGGCGGGTATGATTTGCGGGAAACCGGTCGTGAAACCTGGATAGAAGCCTGAGTTTTGCCGGAAGGAAGTGTCGCATTTGTTAGACCGTTTTGGCCGGAGAATAGATTACCTGCGGGTCTCCGTCACCGACCGGTGCAATCTGCGTTGTATCTACTGTCTGCCAGCCGAAGGAATCAAGCTTAAGAGTCATCAGGAAATGCTCTCATACGAAGAATTAGAGAGGATCATCGGCCTCTTTACAAATTTTGGCGTAAAACGGATCCGGATCACCGGCGGTGAACCGTTGGTGCGGCGGGGAATCGTTTCTTTTGTGGCCAAAGTGGTGGCCATGCCCGGGGTGGAGGATGTATCCATGACCACCAACGGGATCCTGCTGGAATCCGCCGCGCCGGAGCTGCGGGCGGCCGGCCTCAAACGCCTGAACATTAGTTTGGATACGCTCAAGCCGGAACGCTTCCGGCAAATCACGCGCTTGGGAGACTGGGATGACGTCATGCGGGGGATTGAAAAGGTCCTCGCTTTGGGCTTTTCACCCGTTAAATTGAACGTCGTCCTTTTGCGTGGCTTAAATGACGATGAGCTGGCCGATTTCGCCCGCTGGACGAAAGAGGTCCCGTTACACATCCGCTTCATCGAATTGATGCCTTTGGGCGAAGGGCACCTTTGGTCGGCGGAGCGTTTTCTCTCCGCGCGGGAGGCCAAAGCTCGTCTGGAAAGCGAATTCCCCCTGGTTAAGGCGGAGGCCGTCTATGGTGGCGGACCGGCGCATTATTATCGTATCCCCGGAGCCAAGGGGACTATTGGCTTCATCACCGCCATGAGCGAGCATTTCTGCCAGTTCTGCAACCGGGTCCGACTGACGGCCGACGGGAAAATCAACCCCTGTCTGGCCT
>Ga0334722_10006800_pt1 | contig 11219 bp, 7 predicted proteins | sample C3_bottom_MG_FD_207210 | JGI IMG/M metagenome (GOLD analysis project Ga0334722, IMG submission 207210) | Sediment microbial communities from Yellowstone Lake, YNP, Wyoming, USA - C3_bottom | ecosystem: Environmental > Aquatic > Freshwater > Lake > Sediment | place: USA: Wyoming | collected...
TGATCAGTTCGGAGAGGGCTTCTTTTACGGCGTCCTGAAGCTGTTTTTTCATGTCGGGGGACCCCAGGACCTTCTTCATCGCCTCTTGCAGGTTTTTTTGGGTCTCGGGAGTGTCCAGCAGTTTTTTCAACGAATCCTGCATGGCCTTTTGGTTTTCCGGCGAGCCGAGACTTTCTTTAATGAGCGGCTCAATCTCTTGCTTCTTGGTGGCCTCTTTGATCATGGCCTTCATCTCATCGGAGCGCATCTGCTCCTTGACAATGGCCCGCACCTGGTCCTCCGTCGTCTGGGGCTTCGGTTGAGCTTGCGGGCTGCAGCCGGCCAAAAGCATAGCCACCAGTAAGAAGACGCTCCAAAATTGGTACCTTAATGAGAAACGGTGCTTCACGTTCCTTAGCTGCACCTCCCAGGGATACACCTGCCTGGACCGCCCTGGCCATGGTGATTCTACGCAAAACCGGACGGAAAAGGGCTTCGCCGAGATACCGCTCCTCGCCCGGCTAAAAGTTGGTTCGGCCGCAAAATGGCCACCCGATCAGCGAGCGGATCTTCCCTTATCTTTCCCTGAGAGGATAGCTTTATGCTCGCGGTTACCTGCACTCGGATTTAGGCCTCTGGTGGTAGTGGCTTTATGCCTTCGGTGCAGTGGCGTTATGCCTCTGGTGGCAGTGGCTTTATACCTCCGGTGGCAGTCCGATGTCCCGTCGCCAGATCCTTCCCGGGAACTCCACCTTCTCCAGGGCCCGGTAGGCCCGCGCGCGGGCCCCGGCTAATCCCGTTCCCTCGGCCACCACCGTTAGAACGCGGCCGCCAGCAGTGACCAGTTGACCATCCTGGTAAGCCGTTCCAGCGTGGAAGAGATGCACCCCGCCCCCAGTTTCCTCTGACAGCGATTCGCTCACGGTAATGGGCAGGCCCTTCTTTACGGGGCCGGGATAGCCCGCCGAAGCTAAAACCACCCCCACCGTCGCTTCCTCGCTCCATTGGAGTTTAACCTCGGCCAGTCTCCCTTCCAGGGTCGCCGTAATGACCTCCACCAGATCGTTTTTCAGCCGCGGCAATACCACTTGGGTTTCGGGATCGCCAAAACGGCAGTTGAATTCCAAAACTTTGGGGCCAGCCTCCGTCAGCATGAGACCGGCATAAAGGATGCCCTGGAAGGGGCGTCCTTCTTTAGCCATGGCTTCGACGGTGGGACGCAGGATTTCCCGTTCCACGCGTTCGGCCAGTTCTGGCGTATAATCCGGTACTGGAGAGTAGGCCCCCATTCCCCCCGTATTTGGTCCCGTATCGCCGTCTCCGAGGCGCTTGTGATCGCGCGCAGGAGCCAGGGGTAAAACCGTCTTTCCGTCGGTAATGGCCATGGCTGAGACCTCGCGACCCCGCAGAAATTCCTCCAACACGATCTTTTTCCCGGCCGGGCCGAGTACGCCACGCCTTAAAAAGTCGATGATGGTTTCTTCGGCCGTAGTGGCGTCGGTGGCCACCACCACCCCTTTTCCAGCCGCCAGGCCATCGGCTTTGATGACCACGGGCACCCCATGCTGCCTGAGGAATTCCAGAGCCGGCTCAACGTCAGTAAACACATCAAAAGCAGCTGTAGGAATGCCGTATTTCTTCATCAGATTCTTCGCAAATGATTTCTCGCCCTCGATGACGGCGGCAGCCCCGGATGGCCCGAAAAGGCGAAGACCGCGTCGCCGGAAAACGTCGGCAATGCCCAAAACCAGAGGCACCTCCGGCCCGACGATGGTGAGATCGATGCCTTCGGCCGCGGCAAAATCGGCCAGGGTTTCGCTATCTTCCGCCCCGATGGCCACGTTGGTGCCCACTTCCAGGGTCCCGCCGTTCCCGGGGGCGCAATAGACCTGATCAACCAGCGGGCTCTGGGCCACCTTCCAGGCCAAAGCGTGCTCCCTGGCCCCGCTCCCCACGATCAAAACCTTCACACTCAAGCCCCCTCTTGCTCCCTTGGCCGTCCTTTCCCAGAGGTCAATTTTCCCTATACAAACCTAAGCAAGCCTTAGCATTGTCTCAAGGTACTCACTGTGCAGGTCCCAGCGATTTACTTCGTTGGGACCGACGGCTACCTCCATTGCCGTCCGGCCGGTCCGGCACCCTTTGCAGGGAGGCCACATACCCCGTTCAGGCCTTCGGCTGCCGGACCGCTTCCCGGCGTTTTTCCGTCCCGCGGACTTTCGCCCTTGGGCTCATGCCGGGAGGGGGAGTTACCCCGCCTACCTGCCGCCCCCTTGCCCCACCACCGGGTGTTGCTGGAGCCACGGGAAGCCCCGGCAGGAAAGAACGGCAGGCTTAAGATTCGGGTTTAACCCGTATTGCTGAACACAAAAGAAAGCCAGTCTTTGGGTCCCCCGGGCCCGGAAAAGAAGATCTTCTCTGATCCCCCGCCTCCGCGAGGCTTTGAAAAGGCCGTAAAGTTTTCCCCAGAGCCTGTGGTGCGGCCATCCTTCCTGCGGCGACAGCAGCTTCAGGACCTCTTCGGGGACTTTTTCGGCAAAACCCAGCGCCCGGCGGGCAATGACCAGGGCCGCCGCCTGGTGCGCGGACAACCCGTAAGTTTCGGCGTATTTAAAATACCCGATGAAAGAAGTGAAGTTCGCGGGAACGGTGAACACCGCCAGGCCCCGCTTCCTCAAGGCCACTACCAATCGGTTAAACAAAAGTTTTTTACAAAAGTTGTGGGTGATCCGGTTGAAAACCCGGTTGGTGTCATGATCCTGGGCAAAAGACAGCTCTTCTAACGCCACCTGTTTGATGCCCTGTTCTTTTAACCAGCCGGCTATCTCCTGAGCCAGGTTGCCGGCGATCCACTCCCGTTTGGCCTGGGAAACGTGGACCAGATCCTGAGCCCAGAAGGCCCGCGAAGTTTTGAAGTTGCCGTTGGGTAAGACTACGGTTACTGCCACCACCTCCGGGTTCAGGTCTATCCCGGCCAGGGGAGAAGTTTTGTCCAACGGCACAATATCGCCAATTGGGAAAGAAATGAGACATGCAAACCTGCCGTCTTTCCGCACCACCCGCACCGTGTAGGCTTGCCCTTTGGCCAGATGTCCAAGGAGCAAACCCCGGTAGCGGGAGGGAACTTCCAGCGGCACGCTGACCCAGTCCTCTTTCTTTCTTTTTGGTTTTCTTTTGCCCCCAGATTTAGTTTCAGGCTTGAGGGGTTCCGGCGGCTCCGGTTCCGGTGGCAGGTAGACATTGAGCCGGAAGGTCTTGCTCGAAGTTTCGTAGACTATCTCCGTGTTGGCGTTCCCCGCCTGACCCTCCAACCCCTTCTGGTTGGCCTGGCCCACGGAGTAAAAGGCGTTGGACCGCAACCGGCGCCACTTTTCGAGGCTCAGCTTTCCGTTTTGCAAAAGAAGCAGGTTCTTCCTGCCGCCGAAAACAGCAGACGGTACCTCGTCCCTTTCCAGGAAGCCCTTCCAGTAGGCCAGCCTGTTCCGGAGTTTCTGTATTCTGGCCAGGGTGCCCTGACGGTGTAATTTGTCCCTGGTCCGTTCCAGCTTTTCCTGGGATTTTTCGACCTTGGCCTCCAGATCGGCAACGTGCATTTTTACCTGCTCTTTTTGGCTTTCAATAGTTGCTTTAGCCTCTTCCACCGCCCACTGGCACCAGCGGGCGTTGGAGAAGAACTTTTCGTAGAGGTCTTTGACGATCTCTCCCGGTTTTTCTCCGCGCCTTAGGACCTGGTAGGCGCTCCGCCTGGCGGCCTGAAAGCGCCGCATGAAAAGGGCCAGCTTTTGCGTCGTCTCGCTGTCCGGGTAAAGCCGCGCCGGTACGGTCAGCATATCGGGAGGCTTATTCGCCCTTGGACGCATCAAGCATGGCCTCCTTTACCTTCCGGCGAAACTCCTTGCTCCGCGCTCCATAAAGCTTGGCGGAAAAGACGGTCAAGATGGAGAGCATGTCCTGAACCAGCTCTTCCTGCAAGGATTTCGGTTCTTCCCCGTTTAATACTTCCACTTTCACCCCGAAAGCGTTCAGGTACTGCTCAATATAGGTAAAACCGAACAGCGCCAGACGGTCTTTGAATTCGATTACTACCAGATCCATTTTGCCGTCACGGGCCATACGTAAAAGCCGAGCCAGGCCCTTGCGTTTTTCATTCAGTCCGGAGCCTTGCTCGGCAATGGCGGCGACGATTTCAAACCCCCTGGCGCGGCAGTATTCCTCCAGGCGCTGCTTTTGGCGTTCCAGGTTGCCTGCTCCCGCCTGTTTGGCCGAAGAAACGCGGGCGTAAATGACCGCCCTCCGGCCGGAAGGCAGGTTTTCTCCCAAAAGGCGCAGGATTTCGCTCCTGGGGAAGCGCCTCTGCCCTGAAGGGGTGCGGATACAACGGATTTTGCCTATCTTTTCCCACCGGCGCAGGGTAATGGGGTGAACCCCAAGTATTTCGGCCGCTTTACGTAAAGGGTAATGCTCTTGTAGTTCGGTTTTCATGAGTCAAGTATAGCATTGATCATGAAAGTGGTCAACTGTTGGCTGGACCAGCCGGTCCTGGACAGGCCGGACCAGGTAATCTCAGCTTACAACAACGGCTGCTGGACAATCCGGCACACCTGGGCCCTGAGGATGAGCCAGGCAGGGTTTGCGGCGGCCAATCCGCGCAATCGTCGGTGATGACGCCGCGTAGCTGTGGCGGTAGCCGTGCTTTCTCGCCGGCGCCAGGCCGACTCCCATGTCCGCCCCACCGTCATGGGCCAAACACCCGGCGGTAGGATTCCAACAAAGCATTGCTGGTGCTTGCTCGGCAGAGTTGGTACTGCTCCCCGCTCTCTGCCCATCTCAATACCACCCGGGGTCTTAATGCCGGAAGTGCCGGCGCCCGGTGAAATACATCGTGATGTTCAGTTTCTCCGCCAGGGAGATCGACTCCTGATCGCGCACTGAACCGCCCGGCTGAACAATGGCCTTGATCCCGGCCTGACTGGCCGCCTCCACTACATCTGGAAAGGGAAAGAAAGCGTCGGAAGCCAGAACGGCCCGCTCCAGCTTGCCCTCCCGGCGGCTTAACGCCCTTTCCAATGCCTGGCGAGCGGCGTCGATGCGGTTGGTCTGCCCGCTGCCAATGCCCAGAGTTTGCCCGTCCTGAGCAACGACAATGGCGTTAGAGCGGGCGTGTTTGACCACGCGCAAAGCAAAAAGAAGATCGGTGATCACGGACCCCGGTTGTTCCGGCCCGGCCACACGCCGCCAGGTGGCCGGATCGTCCGCCACCAGGTCCTGTTCCTGGAGGAGAAAACCGCCGGTGATCTTCCGGCAAGCCCAGGGCAGAGGGTCAAGGGAATCCATTTTGGGCCAGTTCCCTTCTTCCAACCGTCCATCTCTGTCGGGAGACCGCAAGGGCGCTTCTCTGATTTCCAGGAGCCGCAAGTCCTTCTTTTTCTTCAGTATCTCCAATGCCTCCGGCGAATAGCGCGGCGCCACCAGTACCTCGAGGAAGATCTGGCTAACCATTTGCGCCAGCTCGGCCTGGACCTCCCGGTTAAAGGCGATGATTCCGCCAAAGATGGAGACCGGGTCCGCGGCGTAAGCCTTCTGGTAAGCTGAGACTAAGTCCGCCCCAACCCCTACGCCGCACGGGTTAGCGTGTTTTATGGCCACCGCCGCCGGTTCAGGAAATTCGGCCACCAGGGACAAAGCGGCTTCAGCATCGTTAAGATTGTTGAAGGAAAGCTCTTTTCCCTGAAGTTGGCGGAAGATGGACTTAAAGGATCTCTGCCGTCCCGGCCACCAGTAGAGAGCTGCCGCCTGGTGGGGATTTTCGCCGTAGCGCAGATCCTGTATCTTTTCCAGGGGTATGGTCAAGTAATTCGGGAACGGATCGGCCAAAGAGGGCGCTGCGGTTGCGCCACTGGCAGCAGTTCTACCGTCGCGAGCCAGCCCGGCCTCTCCTTCCATTATTTCCCGGGAAATACCGGCCCCGCTGGCCGGTGTAACCAGTCCTTCTTCGGCTTCTTGGCCGTAAAATTCTTCCCCTTTAACTCCGAGATAGCTGGCGATGACGGCATCGTAAAAGGCAGTGTGCCGGAAGGCCTCCAACGCCAGGACGAAACGCTCCCTCTCCTTTAACCCGGGGCCCCGCAAGGCAGCGAGAACGCGGGGGTACTGCCGCGGATCAACCACGACGATGACCTGGCGATAGTTTTTCGCCGCGGCCCGGAGAAGAGTCGGTCCGCCGATATCGATATTTTCAATGATCTCATCCCAGGCGACGCCGGGCTTTTCAACGGTCGCCCGGAAGGGATAAAGATTTACCGCCACCAGGTCGATGGGCTTTATTCCCAGGCGGATAAGCTCAGCCTGGTGTTCCGGCCGGTCGCGCCGGGCCAGGATTCCCCCGTGGAGGTGCGGATGGAGGGTCTTCACCCGTCCGTCCAGGATCTCCGGGAATCCCGTCACTGCCGTCACTTCAACTACCGGCAGGCCCGCCTCGGTCAAGGCAAGCGCCGTCCCACCTGTGGAGACAATCTCCCACCCCAGGTCCAGCAAACCGCGGGCAAAATCAACGATTCCCTCTTTCGCCGAAACGCTGAGCAAAGCGCGCACGCTAACTTCCTCCCAATTCTTCGTTTTCCAAGTAGACCTCCCTGCCGCCGAGGCAGCACCGCCATTCACTGCGCATTATGCCTGCCTAAAAACTAATTTGGGTGAGCGACCAGCCAGCTCCCGGCGGTGAAGCGCGGTCCGCGCGGCCGGCCGGCGAAAGCACGTCGCCGAGCGGCAATCCCCAGGGAGGGAGAGTTTGCCGCGGTGCCAGCTAGAAGGGCGAAGCTGAACCGCGGGGCGGTCGGCAAAGGTGAAGGGCGACGACGAGGGTAGCAACCGTCGGCGCCTCGGCGGCGGCGACTTACTGCGATTAGGGCCGCTAGGTCAGCAGCTCTAGAACTGCCTCATAGGCAGGTGACGATTCAACGCGCTCCAATGACAGCCGAAAATCCATTACATTGGTGATAGTCACATAGCGGCGAGACACCAGCGAACAGCAAGGAGTGCGGCAAACGGTCGGCGCGCCGACCTGAAAGGGTGCCGAACCTGTCCTCGCGCCGTCCCTTGAGGGCCAGAACAGGTCGGAGGCAATTACCGCCCTAAGCTAAAATTCGGACTCGCCTTCCTTCAATCTGCAAGCGCCCCTCGGCCCAAAGGCGGATGGCCTCGGGGTAAAGCCGGTGCTCTTCGGCCAGGATCCTCTCCGCCAAACTCTCCACCGTGTCCCCATCGAGGACCGGCACCGCCGCCTGCAGGATGATGGGGCCGTGGTCCATCTCGGCATCGACAAAATGCACGGTACAACCACTGATCTTCACCCCATATTCCAGTGCCTGCCGCTGGGCCTCGAGGCCGGGGAAGGCCGGCAACAAGGAGGGATGGATGTTCATGACCCGGTCGGGGAAGGCCCGGAGAAACTCTCGCCCTACAAGGCGCATGTAGCCGGCCAGAACCACCAAATCTACCCCATAATCCCGGAGGATCCTGACCAGGGCCTCCTCATAACGGAGGCGACTGCCAAATTCCCTGGGTGGTACGACCTGCGCCGGAATCCCGTGCTGGCGGGCTCGTTCCAGAGCCGTGGCCTCGGGATTATCGCTGAGCACCACCACCACTTCCGCCGGATAATCTTCTTTCTGACTGGCGGCGATGATAGCCTCTAGATTGGTCCCCCGCCCTGACGCCAACACCCCCAAGCGGGCGCGTCGCATCCGGCACGACCCTTCAGGGCCGGACGGTTGTCGTTCCATAGCAAACGTCTGCCGGGTGGAGCTTGACCGGGAAGATTCTTTTTCCTGAGCCGGCGGCAAAGGTTGCTGCTCCATGCTAACCCACCTCCTGACCAACCTTGAGTTCTTTTGCGGGAGGTGGCCAGTAGTGGTGGCCCCCGCCCGGCCCTTCGTCACGCTGAAGCTCGACAATGCTTCCGCCCTGGCGGTGGACATGTCCTTTCTCCTCCTCCTGAGGAGCAAATTGGCCAGGTCGTTGGAAGGAAAGAAAGCCGGGTGCCTCAAACCCAGCGCTCTTAACTAGCCTCGGATAGCACTGGTGCGGCAGGGATTGGCCCCTGGGCAGCAAAGCTCCCCAGGCGGAAGAGCGGCTAAGGCTCAGAGTCGCCCACCCGTCTATCTTCGGTGGTAGCCAGTCGTCCCGCCACCGGTCCCGCCAAGGCCCGCAGGGTGCTGGCCGGTTCCAGCCCGGCACCTTCCCCGACGGCCTAAGCCAGTTCCACGCCCCGCTCGCCCGGGATTATCTCGCCGATATGATAGGCCTTCTCCCCTGTTTCCCGCGCCCAGCTTAAGACGGAGCTGAGGTCTTCCGCAGCCACCACCAGGACCATACCGATGCCCATATTGAAGACCCCGAACATCTCCTCTTCTGCAATTTGGCCAACCTGCTGCAAAAGGGAAAAGACCGGCGGGACTTCCCAGCTCTGCCGCCGGATCAAGGCCCGGGTTCCTTCCGGCAAAATCCTTGGTATGTTATCGTAAAACCCGCCCCCGGTAATGTGAGCCAGGCCCAGGATTCCTCGACCCGGAGACGGCAAAGAGCGGGCCCTGGTCAATAGTTTCAGAAGTACTGGCGTATAAATGCGCGTCGGCGTCAAAAGTTCTTCGCCGAGGGTCTGTCCAAATTCGTCAATGTGACGATTTACCCGCCAACCGGCTCTGTCAAAAAAGATGCGGCGGACCAGGCTGTAGCCGTTACTGTGCAGACCGGAAGAGGCCAAACCGATGATCTGCGCCCCGGGGCGAATGCCGGAGCCATCGATGATCTCCTCCCGCTCTACCGCTCCCACGGCAAAACCGGCCAGATCGTATTCCCCATCCCGGTAAAAGCCGGGCATCTCGGCCGTCTCCCCGCCCAAAAGGGCACAATTGGCCTGGCGGCAGCCGGCGACCAGCCCGCTCAGGATCTCTTCCACCGGCACGGTGGCCAGGCGTCCCACCGCCAGGTAGTCGAGAAAAAACAGGGGCTCGGCCCCCTGCACCACCACATCGTCAACGTTCATGGCCACACAGTCGATGCCGATGGTATCATGGCGCCCCATGAGGAAGGCCACCTGGAGCTTGGTCCCCACCCCGTCGGCCCCCGCCACCAGGACGGGGTCCTTCCAGCTTTTGTAGCCAAGGGAAAAGAGACCTCCGAACCCCCCAATTCCGCCCAATAGGCCGGGGCGCGCGGTTTGAGCGGCCAGCCTCTTAATTCCCTCTACGGCTCGGTTGGCGGCCGCGATGTCCACACCCGCCTGCCGGTATGCCGGCGTCTCTTTTGTCATGACTTCTTTAGACCTCCCCTGATGGTTGGCGTCTCATTTACGCTCCTTTGCGGAAAAGGACCCTGGTTACGCCCCCGCCCCCCTGGCCAGAACCCGGGTGACCACTTTTCCGCACCTGGGCTCCCGGCACCTTAGCCCATACCCGGCTAGATAGCGGCCACTTTAATCGCCACTTACACCCTTTTCCCGGATGACACATGGACTGGCCAGCCGCAAGCCCAAAATTGCCACCGCCACAACAGAGGCTTTCTCTCAGCCTTTATCCTTTTCCAAAACCAGCTTCCCCAGACCAGCCGGAATCGGGACCTGGTACTCGCCGGTAAAACAGGACAGGCAGTATCCCTTTTCGCGCCCACCGGCAGCCCGGAGCATCCCCTCCAGACTCAAATAGGCCAGGGAATCTGCTCCCACCTCGGCTCGGATCTCCTCAACGGATTTTTGCGCCGCGATGAGCTCCGAGGTGACCGACGTATCGATCCCGTAATAGCAGGGAAAACGGTAGGGAGCGGAACTGATCCGCAGGTGGATCTCCCTGGCCCCAGCCTCGCGCAAAAGGCGAATGATGTGCCGGGAGGTGGTGCCACGGACGATGGAATCGTCCACCAGCACGACCCGCTTGCCCTCCACCACTTTGCGCAGGGCGTTTAGTTTCAGGCGGACGGCCAGGTGGCGCAGCCTTTCGTCGGGCTGAATAAAGGTCCGGCCGACATAGCGATTTTTGACCAGCCCCGTTTCGTAGGGCAATCCCAAAGCTTCGGCATACCCGGAAGCGGCAGAAAGGCTGGAGTCGGGCACCCCAATGACCAGGTCCGCTTCGGCCGGGGCCTCCCGGGCCAGATTCCTTCCCAGCTCCTTCCGCACGCTGTGCACGCTCAAACCGTTCAGCTGGCTGTCGGGACGGGCAAAATAGATGAATTCAAAAAGGCAGAGGGTCCGGCCGGCGGGTGGTATAACCTGGCTGGAACGCAAACCGTCCGCATCGATGATCACCATCTCCCCCGGTTCGATTTCCCGGAGGAATTCCCCGCCCAGACTGTCGAAGGCACAACTCTCGGAGGCCAAAAGATAGGCCTCCTTGAGACGCCCCAAGGCCAAAGGCCGAATCCCGTGCGGATCGCGGATACCGATGAGGCTTTTTTCCGTCAAGAGGACGAAGGCATAACCGCCTTGAATCTGACGGATGGCCTCCTTCAAAGCTCCCTCCAGGGTTTCCTCCTTACTCCTGGCCACTAAATGGGCCAGCACCTCGGTATCCAAGCTGGTTTGAAAGATAGATCCCTCGCCCTCAAGGCGCTGACGAAGCAAATGGGCGTTGACCAGGTTTCCGTTGTGGCCCAGGGCCAGCTGTCCTAAGCGATGGCGGAAAACCAAAGGCTGGGCGTTGATGGCCAGGCTGGAGCCGGTGGTGGAATAACGCACGTGGCCGATGGCCGCCGTACCGGCCAGCTCTTTCAGTATCCGTTCGTTGAAAACCTCGCTAACCAGGCCCATGCCCTTATGGTAGAGGATTTCTCCCCGCCTGGCCACGGCGATGCCGGCGCTTTCCTGCCCGCGGTGCTGTAAGGCCAAAAGGGCATAATGGGTGAGCTGAGCCGCCTCGGGATGGCCGTAGATCCCGAAAACACCGCACTCCTCCTTTGGCCGCCCGTCGGCGGCCCTTCCTGAGCCTTCGCTTGAGCCACCCTGCGCTCGCTTGACGATCTTAATCCGCATCTTTTTCAAGCCTCTCCCAGGATTTGGGCCATTCTGTTTTTCCAGAGACCTTTTATTTCCAGAACCGCCAGGGAAATGACCCTCTCCCCGTCGATGCTGATCTCCAGGCGGTCGGACGCAACTTCCCCCAACAAAGAGAGGGGGACGTTTTTCTCTTGGGCCAGATTCATCAGCCGCGGCCAGTCTTGGGGCCGTACGGAAACCACGATGCGCGACT
>Ga0334722_10006801_pt1 | contig 11217 bp, 12 predicted proteins | sample C3_bottom_MG_FD_207210 | JGI IMG/M metagenome (GOLD analysis project Ga0334722, IMG submission 207210) | Sediment microbial communities from Yellowstone Lake, YNP, Wyoming, USA - C3_bottom | ecosystem: Environmental > Aquatic > Freshwater > Lake > Sediment | place: USA: Wyoming | collected...
CTAGCGATGAGGTAAGGATGGCCTGTAAGGGATCACAGGGCACCCCAGATGCACGAAAGCGGCCTGCGAGCTATACGCCGGTATGCGAGCAGGCCGCTGACACTGCAGATGGGGTGCCCTGTGATCGCTTACTATGGCCTTCCTTTGCCGAGACCCTGGCCGCTCGCGGGATTGTTTTACAGAGGACTCAAGCTCAGACCTTACAGGTCAATGTCGGTCGCCTCTGCAATCTGTCCTGCCGCCATTGTCATCTGGAGGCTGGCCCGAATCGTACCGAGATCATGACTCGGGAGACCATGGCCCAGGTTGTTGAGTGCGCCAGCCGTTGTTCTTTCTCGGCTATCGACATTACCGGCGGCGCCCCGGAGATGAATCCCCATCTCCTTGAGCTCATGGAAGGCGTATCGAAGCATGCGCCTCGCTTGATCCTGCGCTCGAACCTGGTGGCCATGCAGGGCGAGGGACGGGAGGCCTTGCTTGATCTCTGCCTCAGGCAGCGGGTGGTGATTGTCGCCTCCTTTCCGGCGATTAATGAGGCCCAGGCCGAGTCCCAGCGGGGGGCGGGAAGTTTTCAGGCCTCAATCGCGATGCTCCGCCGCTTGAACGGCTTGGGCTATGCAGGCGAGGGCACCGGGCTGGAACTTAATTTGGTCTCTAACCCAACTGGGGCCTTCATGCCTGGCGGTCAGCAGGCCTTGCAGGCCAGGTTCCGTCAGGTGCTAGGCCAGAAGTGGGGGATTACATTCAATCATTTATTTTCTTTTGCCAACGTGCCGATAGGGAGATTTCAACGTTGGCTGCTTGGCGCTGGCAACTATGACGATTATATGGCAAGTCTGGCCAGGAATTTCAATCCATGCGCACTCGACGGGGTGATGTGCCGGAGCTTGGTTTCGGTGGCATGGGACGGCTTTCTCTATGATTGCGATTTCAATCTGGCCCTCGATTTGCCCATGGGCGGGATTCGTCGGCATGTGACCGAGTTGAACCATCTCCCGGAGGCGGGGGCCTTGATTGCGGTATCGGATCATTGCTATGCCTGTACGGCGGGGGCAGGCTTCACCTGAGGCGGAAGCATCAACTCCTGAGTTCAGGAGTAAGCTTCATTATGGAGAGCTGAGCGGTGGTTCGGCGGAATTTTTCCTCTCTTGTGGGAGATCACCAACCGGCCGGTCCCTTAGCGGAGTCGAAGGGTGGAGGCATTAATCACTGGGAGAAGCGCCTTGATAAAAAAAATCGCCCTGATGGGGGTGGGGCTCGCCCTGGTTTTGGTCTTTGTCTCTTATGACCTGGGGCGTTATCTGACCCTGGATTATCTGAAGGCATCCCAGGCCAGGTTTCAAGCCCTGTATGACAGTCGTCCGCTGCTGGTGATCGCGGTCTACATGGCGATCTATATCCTGGTGACGGCGCTCTCTCTGCCCGGGGCAGTTGTGTTAGGTCTGGCCGGCGGGGGGCTTTTTGGTTTTTGGGTTGGCGTCATCGTGGTCTCTTGCGCCAGCACTGTTGGCGCCACCTTGGCCTGTTATGTCGCCCGAACCCTGCTGCAGGGTTGGGTGCAAAACGAATTCGGCGGGGCACTTGCAAGCATCAATGAGGGCATCGAGCGGGAAGGGGCCTTTTATTTGTTCACGTTACGGTTGATTCCGCTTGTCCCGTTTTTTGTGATCAACCTGGCGATGGGGTTAACCAAGATGCCGCTTACCACCTTTTTCTGGGTCTCCCAGCTTGGGATGCTGGCCGGGACGATGGTCTTTGTCAATGCGGGGAAGGAACTGGCCAAGATTGATTCCGTGGCCGGTATTTTCTCGCCGGGCCTCATCGCTTCTTTCGTGATCCTTGGACTTTTTCCGATCACGACGAAGAAGGGGCTTGCCTGGTATCGCGCCCGAAGGGTATAAGATAAAGGTTCACCAGCACCGCAGCTGCGGAGTTTATACCCCCTTGCGGGGTATCATAGACCTGCTCGCATAGGCGGGCTATAGCTCGCAGGCCTATTGATTGACCAACGAATCGGGACGATATGAATCGCGCATCGGCGGCGCTGGTAAACGTTTACTGTCTGGAGTAGCCGTAATTTTTTGGGCCTGGTGAAGGATTACGGTATAAGTGCCCAGGAGTCAGAAGAGAAAAAACAGCGAAGATAACGGATCGACAAGCATTAACTTAATTGTTTTGAAAGGATTATATCATGAATATTGGATGGACAACGGTCGCTAGCGTTGAGGATGCCGAAAAGTTGGCACGGGATGTTGTGCAGGAGCAGCTTGCGGTTTGCGTGCAGGTCGATGGTGCAATCAGGAGCTTTTATCGGTGGAACGGTGAGGTGACCAGCGCCAAGGAATACCGGTTATCCATAAAATTCCTGGCCGAGAACACCGAGCGGCTTGAGACCTGGATTAATCAGCATCATCCATACGATATCCCCGAATGGATAACCGTATCCGCCGACCGGGTTCATCCGGCCTATAAAAAATGGGCTGAGGCGGATACCGAGATCACTTCGATCAAAGCGCGGCCGAACAAGGATGTCCTGCGACTCAGCAAATTGGGGCGGAGTTATCTGCGTAAGCACCTCTACAGCGAGGCGGAGACAGTATTCCGCGAGGCGCTCGAACTTGACTCTCGGAACGCCTACATCTTAGTGGGCTTAGGCGATACCACCCGGGAATTGAAGAAGTTTGAGGAGTCGATCGCGTATTACGAAAGGGTTCTGGAGTTTGATTCGGTCAATGTCTTTGCTCTTCGCGGCATTGGCGATTCGTATCGGGGCATTCTGCAGCACAAGCGGGCCATTCCTTACTGGATGCGGTATCTGGACTGCAATAAAGACGATATCTATGTCATGGTGCGTCTGGCTGAGTCGTTTAACAAGACCGGGAATTTCGATAAGGCCGAGGCCTTTTACTTGAGGGCGCTGGAGGTCAATCGTGACGACAAGTACGCGCTCCTCGGGATTGGCAGCCTTTACTATAAAGTTGAAAACGACGAGAAGGCGCTGGCCTGTTTTGATAAACTTCTTAGCCTTGATGGCAGCTATGTGGCGGTGTTGACCATGGTCGGCAATATCTATCGCCGGCGCAAGGAGTTTGGCAAGGCGGCGGAGTATTACGAGAAGGCCACCAACCTTGAGTCGTGGAACTCCTTTGCCCTCTTTGGTCTGGGTGACTGTCAGCGGGGTCTGGAAAATCTTGATAAGGCGGTGTTCTGGTGGTCGAAGATCCTGGAAAATGAGCCCCACAATCAGGACATGTTGACTCGGGTCGGTGACGCCATGCTGAATATGGATAAACTCGATCAGTCGCTGGAACATTATATGCGCAGCCTGAAGGTAGGATTTGATTTGTACGCCCTGCTCGGGTTGTCGAAGCTGTACCGCACTCAGAAGAATTGGGCCGAAGCTGAAAAGGCCTGTCAGCAGATTTTGGACAAAGTGCCCGGTCATCCACGCGCCCTGGCCGAGTTGGTGAACGTCTATCAGGACATGGGCCGGGTGGACATGGCAAGCGAAATTGCAGCCCAGCTTGAGGTCATGGGACAGGGGGATGATTGAAAAAGCTTTACCCCGGCGGTAGTTTTCCAGCAGCGCCGCAGATGTACCCTTGAGGGGGGATAAACTTGAAATAGGCCTGCGAGCTATAGCCAGTCTATGTAGCCTATGCCAAAAGCAGATGTGGTGCTGATGAAAAGTTACGTTCGGCGTTGGGAGATTGACTGTCTGCGAGGGGTGGCTGTTGGTTTGATGGTGGTCTCAAATTTCTTGTTCGACCTGGTTTATTTTGCTGGCCAGGACCAGTTACAATCCGGCGCTTTGGACTGGTTTGCCCGGTTCATCGCCGGATTTTTTATTGTGCTCGCCGGGATATCGCTGACCTTGAGCCATGCCCGCCCGGATTCGAAGGCCGAAGGGTTTGGCAAGAACCTGCGCCGGGGCTTGAAATTGCTGGGCTTGGGGTTGGCGATAAGCGGGGTTACCTGGTTTGCTGCCGGAGATCAGATGGTGCTTTTCGGGGTATTGCATCTGATAGGTGCTGGCGTCATCTTGGCCTATCCCTTTCTTGACTGGCCTCGATTGAGTCTGGTGGTTGGTCTGCTGGTGTTTGCTGTGAGCCCCTTCACCACTCATCTGCGAATTGGTGTCCCTTGGTTTTTATGGTTGGGCCTGCAGCCGCACGATTACGGCAGTGTCGATTATGCGCCTCTGATCCCTTGGTTTGGCTTTATGCTGGTCGGTGTTTTTTTTGGGCATCTTGTCTATCCGGGCGGGGAGGCCAGGGGGCAGACTCCTGGCTTTTCTCAATCGAGTCCCTGTCGATTTCTTTCCTGGTGCGGGCGGCGCTCGTTATGGATCTATTTGGGCCATCAGCCTCTCCTCTTGGCTGGCATCGTCTTGACCAGGAGATGGTGGTAGCCCTGTTGCTTAGCCCTCCCGTGACTTTTGCGAGATCTTTATGATTCAGTCTGAAGATTGCCTGGATGAGACCGAGCCAGTTGTCCTTGCCCTTGGCTTTGCCGGGCAGGACCAGGTTGAACTGTGCTCCTTGGTGCTCCTTTCGGTCAATATCAGCCATAAAATTGTCAATGGCCAGGAGGGTTTGCGGCTTCTCGTCGCCCCTGCCGATCTGGAGCTGGCCAGGCATCATCTGGCGGCTTTTGAAGAGGAAAACCGGCACTGGCCGCCGTCGACCAGGGAGTTGGCCTTGGAACCGCTGGAGCCCCATCAGGGGTGGGGGCTTATCGCTCTGCTGGCAGGGCTCATGGCCTTCCATGGCCTCACCGGACCTTGGGACGCTCACAACCCGTGGTTCGAGCAGGGGGCGGTGATCGGCAGGCAGGTGTTGACGGGTGGGGAGCCGTGGCGAGTGGTGACAGGCCTTACCCTGCATGCCGATGTGAGCCATTTGCTTAGCAATGTCGCACTTGGGGGGCTGGTATTGTCCTACCTGGCCAGCCAGACCGGGACAGGCGCGGTGTGGTTGCTTGCCCTGATCACCGGGGCTTTGGGGAATTACCTCAATGCCCTCTATCATGGCGGGAACCATCGTTCGGTTGGGTTTTCGACAGCGGTCTTTGGCGTGATCGGCTGCCTTTGCGGACTGAGAATGCTTGGCGGCAAAGGCGCGCCCCGGTCTATTCTGCTGCCCTTGGGCGCCGGGGCTGGCCTGTTGGCTATGTTGGGGACTGAAGGCGAAAAGACGGATGTCGGCGCCCATCTCTGGGGACTTGGCGTGGGGGTGGTTTGCGGCCTTTTATGGCACTGGCCGGTGACTTGGCGTCTTTTTCAGTCCGGTTGGAGTCAGGCGGTGCTGGGCTGCGCCAGTTTTTTGATCGTCCTGGCCTCCTGGTGGTTGGCCCTTGGCGGATAAGACCAGGGCAGGCAATGCGTCGGGATTTGTGCCGAAGGCGAAAAAGCTTGTCAAGCGATTGTAAATCAATGATAGTTTAAAGGTTGAAATATTTCCCTTGTGTAATTACAATGTAGCTAACATTGATGAGGGAGGTTTTATGCGCACAAGTATCGTTCGTATCGGAAATTCGCAGGGGATTAGGATTCCAAAAGTTGTTATTGAACAATGCCGCCTTGGGTCAGAGGTTGAGCTGGAAGTTAATAACAATAAATTGATTATTCGTTCAGCCTCATATCCTCGTCAAGGGTGGGAGGAAAAATTCCAAAGTATGGCGGTAGCGGGCGACGACACCCTTTTTGACGGGGAACCTGCCAATCAATCCTCTTGGGACGAGGACGAGTGGCAGTGGTAGTCAAACGTTTTGATGTCTATTTGGTCAGCCTTGACCCCACGATGGGGAGTGAAATCCGTAAGACTCGACCCTGTCTCATTGTTTCACCGGACGAAATGAACCGTTACATAAGAACGGTTATCGTGGCGCCCATGACTACCAAGGGCAAGGACTACTCTACAAGGGCAAATTGTACTTTCATGGATAAAGATGGCCAAGTGGTTCTCGATCAGATCAGAACCACCGACAAATCGAGGTTGGTGCAAAAGCTTGGAGTGATCGACCGTGAAGCGCAAGACAACGTTTTGTCTCTCTTAGCTGAAATGTTCGCGCCGTAAGAACCTCGCAATTACAATACAAAAAGGCAAATCACAGATGAGTATTCAGAATCAACCCCCGTCATGGGCGAAAAAGAAGGGGCCGCCATCGCTGGAAGAGTTGATCGCCGCCCTGCTTAAGAAAATTAAGGATAGCTTTGAAGGTGGCGATCCGGACAATGGCCCTCCTCAAGGCGGCGAGCCGTCACAACCCTCGCCGGGGCTAGCTTCCGTACTGCCCAAGGTGCTTACGGTGGTTGGGATCCTGCTGTTGTTTAATATCTTGTCAGGGTCGTTCTATACCATCGAGCCTGGCGAGCGGGGTGTGATCCTCCGGCTCGGGAAATTCAAAACGCTTACCAATCCCGGCCTGAATTTCAAAATCCCTTTTGTTGATACCCTGATCAAGGTTGATGTGGAGACTGTGCGCAAGCAGGAATTTGGTTTCCGTACCGTGACCCCGGGGCAGAAGACGGTGTACGAAAAGGGCGGTTATGGTGCCGAATCCCTGGTGCTGACTGGCGATAAGAATGTCATCGATGTGGAGTGGATCGTTCAGTATAAGGTCCATGACCCGGTCAACTATTTGTTTAAAGTCAAGAATACCGAGCAGGCGGTCCGGGATGTCTCCGAGAAGTCCATCCGCCGGGTGATGGGGAACCAGGACTTTGATTTTGCCCTCCAGAATCGGGAGGTCATCGAGATGTCCATGTCCAAGGATCTGCAGCAGACCTTGGATCTGTACGAGAGCGGGATTAAGATCGTCACCGTCAAGCTTCAGGATGTCAACCCTCCGAATGCGGTTAAGCCGGCCTTTAATGAGGTGAATGAGGCGGATCAGGATATGAAGCGCTTGGTCAACGAGGCGGAGGAAAACTATAACCGGGTGATTCCAAAGGCGAAAGGAAGCGCCAAGCAGATCCTGGAAGAGGCCTATGGGTATGCGGTGGAGCGGGTGAATCTGGCCAAGGGAGAAACGGCCCGTTTCACCAATATCCTCGCCGAATACAAGGGAGCTAAGGAGGTAACCAGAAGAAGGATGTATCTGGAAACCATGCAGAAGGTTCTGCCCAAGGTCGACGCCATCTACCTGATTGATAAGGACCAGCGCGCAATCATGCCGTTCCTCGATCTCGGCAAGGCGACAACTCCGGCGCCAGTCAAAGTCGACACCAACAATTAACAGGTGGATCCAATGAATAAGATAATACGTGTTTTATCGGTTATCGTGGTAGTCGCCCTGGCGCTTACCGCTTGGAATAGTTTTTATATCGTGCCGGAAGGCATGCAGGCGGTGGTGACCCAGTTCGGCAGGCCGGTTGGAGAACCGGTGGTAACGTCTGGCCCGCACACGAAGACGCCATTTGTCCAGGATATCGCTTATTTTGATAAGAAGATCCTGATTCATGATGGCGATCCCAACCAGATTCCCACCAAGGACAAGACCTTTGTCTATGTCGATGTGACCGCCCGTTGGCGGATCGCCGACGCCTTGATCTTCTTGCAGGCCGTCAACAATGAGACACGGGCAATGACAATTTTGGACGATATCATCGATTCCACCGTGCGGGACATGGTCAACAAGAACGATCTGGTGGAGATAATCCGCAGCTCCGATTGGGTTCCTGGCGAGTGGGCGAAGTCAAGGGGCGAGGACGAGCCGATCCTGCTTGGCCGCGATAAGATGGCGACTCAGATTCACCAGATCGCCTCTGAGGCCACCAAGAAATACGGCATCGAGTTGGTGGATGTCATGTTCAAACGGGTCAACTATATCGATACGGTGCAGAGTAAGGTCTATGAGCGGATGATTTCGGAACGGAAGCGGATCGCGGCCGAGAAGCGCTCCCAGGGTGAAGGTCAAAAAGCCGAGATTTTGGGCAAAGTCGATCGAGAGTTAAAGACGGTTACCTCATCTGCCATGCAGGCGGCCGAGCAGATCAAGGGTGAGGCCGATGCCGCAGTTACCAAGATTTATGCTGAGGCGTATAATCAGGATCCCGAATTTTATGCCTTTTTCAAGACCTTGGAAAGCTATGAGAAGACCCTTGGCAGTAACACCAGGCTGGTGGTTCCGGCCGATTCGGAACTTTATCGGTACATGAATAAGATACAGTAGTTACGGCGCCTTAAAGCCGACGCTTTGATCCGTGGCATCGAAGGGGATGCGGCCTTTGGCGTCGAGTGCCTCAATGAATTTTTCGAGTTGGGTTTCGGAGGAGAACCGGTCGACGCCAACCTCGCTGAAGCGGCAATTGCAGTTGGTTAATTGTCCGCCGCACCACGGGCAGACTTCAAGCGGGCAGCCCAGACGATGCAACTCTCCATGGTCCACCGCGCACACCAGGCATAAGCTTTTGTCCAGATTGACCGGCACATAGACAGCAAAGGCATTCAGATCCAGAAATTTGGCCAGGGCCTCTTCCCGACTGTAGCCGAAATATTCCAGTACCTCTTCGTCCCAGATACCGTCTTGGTGGTTCCCTAAAAACTCAGTCCCTTCGCTGTTGGCGAGATACAGATATGTGTCCCTGATGGTGGTGGCGGCGATCAGGAAGTTGCCGCCTTTCTTGTCGAGGTGCCTGAGTATTCGCACTGCGTCATTTTCCGCCTCTGGTAAATAGCTATAAAATTCGTGGAAGAGATGGAGAGCGATGGTGTCGGCCTCATATTTTTCCACGAGTTCGCGGGCCTGGGCCTGGTCTTCTTCGTTTACGGCGAAGTCCATGAGCAACAGTGTAGCTTTTTTTTGTTCGGTCAAGGTCATGGCGGTACTCAGGTTTTTAGGTTGCTTGGATTGCCGACAGCCATCTTTTGGCTTCGGCCTCGATATCTTCGGCCTCGGTGAGCGCGGTGACCACGGCAATCCGCTGGGCGCCAAGGGCGATAAGTTCTTTGATGTGTCCAAATTTGATGCCGCCCATCACCGTGAACGGTAAGGTCGAGGCGGCGGAAAAGCCTTTGATCGCCTCAGTGCCCAAGAAGCTGGAAAGTCCTTCCTTGGTCGTGGTGGGAAACAACGGGCCGATATTGTAATAGGAGGCGCCGCGAGGGGCCGCCGTTGCGGCTTGGTCTATGGTATTGGCCGATACCCCGATGATCAGGCCTGGAGCCAGACGGCGGGCCTCTTCTGCCGGCAGGTCGTGATTTCCGAGATGGATGCCATCGGCATTGACGGCGAGGGCGATATCGAGGCGGTTGTTGATGATCAGCAGGGCGCCTGCCGCCGCTGTCTTTTGGCGAAAGATGCGGGCCTTCTCGAAAAGAGCGCGGTCTGTCGATTCCTTGTCGCGGAGTTGGACGATTTTTACCCCTGCCGCCAGAACGGCGTCAAGCCATTCGCTATCCGAACGGCCTTTGGCCAGACGCTCGCAAGAGACGGGGTAGAGGGTGACCTGTTCACGGAAGATAGCGATACGGTCTTGGAGTGTACTGGTTAATGGCATTGAAGAACGGGATTGATTTTGTTATATGGATAGTGTTCAGCCGCCCCCTTTTACCTTATTGGTTGCTGCTGCGCAAGAGGACTTGTGTTTACATGGACGGAGTTTGTCCTGATTGTTACGGAGGAGTATCATGAAGCTGGAAAAATATTATACCAAGGAAAAGGCTGAAATCAAGCTCAATGGCAAGGTCTATGAATTGCCGATCATGATTGGCGAGGAAGGCGAGAAGGCGATCGATATCAGCAAGCTCCGCAGTCAGACCGGCTATATCACTCTCGATTATGGGTACATGAATACCGGCTCGTGCGCTAGCGCCATTACCTATTTGGATGGAGACAAGGGAGTCCTTAATTATCGGGGCTACGCCATTGAGGATTTGGCCGAAAAGTGCACCTTTGTCGAGGTCGCCTATCTCCTGGTGCATGGGGCTCTGCCCACGGAGAAGGAGCTCAAGGGTTTTTCCGGGATGCTCAACAAGTACTCTCTGCTCCATGAGGACATGGTCCATTTTTTCGATCGTTTCCCGCCAGGCTCGCCGCCGATGTCGATCTTGTCTTCCATGGTCAATGCCTTGGCCGTCTTTTATCCGGAGATGATCAACAACCCGATGGAAAATATCGATAAGATGACGGCGCGCCTGATCTCCAAGGTGCGGACGATCGCCGCCTTCTCCTACAAAAAGGCGATGGGGCAGCCACTCGTCTATCCCCGCCACGACTATTCGTATTGCGCCAATTTCCTGAACATGATGTTCCATTCGTCGGTGGACCCGTACGAGGTCAATCCGATTGTCGTCGATGCCTTGAACAAACTCTTAATCTTGCACGGCGACCACGAACAGAACTGCTCCACCTCGACGGTGCGTTTGGTGGGTAGCGCCCATGTCAACCTCTACGCCTCGATCTCGGCCGGTATCAGCGCCCTGTGGGGTCCATTGCACGGTGGCGCCAATCAGGCGGTGATCGAGATGCTGGAGCGGATACACCTGGAAGGGGGGAACTACAAAAAGTACATCGAAAAGGCCAAGGATCCCAATGATCCGTTCCGTCTGGTCGGTTTCGGGCATCGGGTCTATAAAAGCCATGACCCCCGGGCGTTGATTATCAAAAGGGCCTGTGACGATGTGCTGCAGGCGCTGAGCATCGACGACCCCTTGCTCGACTTGGCCAAGGAGATCGAAGAGGTCGCCCTGACCGACTCTTACTTTGTCGAGCGCAGGCTCTATCCCAATGTGGATTTTTATAGCGGCATCATTTATAAGGCCATCGGTATCCCTAAGGATATGTTTACCGTCATGTTTGCGCTCGGTCGCTTACCCGGTTGGATCGCCCACTGGAAAGAGATGTGGGATGATGATAACTGGAAGATCGGTCGGCCTCGGCAGATTTATGTCGGACCGGTGACGCGTCCGTTCGTACCGATGGAAGAACGCTCGATTTAGACATAATAACTACTCAGGGCGATAGGCTGTAGTCAATCAGACTGTAGGGGGAGATCCTGCGGGCCTTACCAGATTCAGGGCGTTTCATTGGAGCCCGCATGCGTAATGTGCAGCGGCGACCAATCAAGTCGTCGGGCAGGGCAAAAGCATTCCAGAAGAGGCCTGGCCTTCTCGTATCGCGGGATCAGCTTGCGAAACCGGCTTAACGGCGGATTAACTGCAGGACTGTATCGTAGATCTCGTCTGAGGTGGTAATCGATTTTGAATTCGCTTG
>Ga0334722_10006802_pt1 | contig 11217 bp, 10 predicted proteins | sample C3_bottom_MG_FD_207210 | JGI IMG/M metagenome (GOLD analysis project Ga0334722, IMG submission 207210) | Sediment microbial communities from Yellowstone Lake, YNP, Wyoming, USA - C3_bottom | ecosystem: Environmental > Aquatic > Freshwater > Lake > Sediment | place: USA: Wyoming | collected...
CCCGGGCCCACCGGGTATCGGGGTCCGGACCGCGATTCCGGCGGGTTCATCGCCGTCCTCAGGAGCGACCGTCTCTTCCTCACCTATCTGATCGGGTTCATGGTCTTCGGGACGGCCAACCTTTTTGTCGCTCCTCTATACCCTGTCTTTCAGGTCCGGGTCCTGCACTTGACCTACAGCCAGGTGGCCGTGATCTCCCTGGTCTGGTCGGTCGCCTGGCTGATCGCCTACCGCGTCTGGGGCTGGGTGGCCGATCGGCTCCGGCCGGCGGTGGTCCTCATCGCCAGCGTCCTCGGGTATGCCCTGGCGTCGCTGATCTACAGCCGCGCCCACAGCCTGGGGTCGCTCCTTCTGGCGGCCACCCTCATCGGCCAGGCCGACGCCGGCATGGACCTCGGCTGGCTGGCCGAGGTGATGCGGCTGGCTGGCGACCGGACGTCGACCTACTTCGGACTCCATCTGACCCTGATGGGTCTCCGCGGGACCATCGCCCCGTTCATCGGGACGAGCCTTCTATCGGTCTTTCCCATTCGTCGCCTTTTTGTCGTCGGCGGCCTGGTGATTCTCATCGGTCTGATCCCGTTCATCATCGCCGAGCGGGTCTCGGCCGCCGCATCATCCAGATCCGTTGAGCGAGAAATTGGCTCTATCTGAGCAGGATTTCGAGGGTATCAGAAGGAATAGATTTGCCCCGGTTGTGATTGTCGTAACAAAGATATTTCATTTTTCAGACCCAAATGACGGAGAGGTGACGTCCATCAGGAATACGGATGATCGGCGTCGCGACCGCCGGGCGACGATCGGTGATTATGTGGCCACCGCTTTCACCTCAGCCGTTACTTTGGCGGTGTCGTTCGCCATCGGTTTCTACGGCGGGCAGTGGCTGGACCGACGCCTCGGGACCCAGCCGTGGTTGACCTTGATCGGCCTCGGTCTGGGGGTCACGGCCGGATTCCGGACGGTCCTTCGGGAGCTGGTCCCGGATCTTTTCAGGCCGTCGACGACGAAGCGACCCAGGGGCCGACGCGACGGCGGTGAAAAGCGGTGAACGGTGTGCTTCCCGCCTTTCTTCTCGGGCTCGGCGTGGGGGCCTTCAATTACTGGCTCCTTCAGGCCGTGCTGGAAGGCGCCGTGTCCTCGGCCGTGCCCCCCTCGGAAGCGGTTCGGACGCCCCCGCCCGCCGCGTCCGGCCCGCCGTCCGACCGTCGCCGGCCCCGCGGGCGCGGCCTCGCCGCGCGGATGACCGTTCGAATGCTGACCAACCTGGGAGCCCTTTTTGTGGCCTTCGTGTTCTTCAGAAACCAGTGGGCCATCCTCGCGGCCCTGTTCGGCCTGCTTATCTTCCCAACGATCACGGTCTTTCAAGTTTTCATCGAAGGGAGGGCTCGGCGAAAGTGAATCCGCTCTTCCTGGCCGCCGAAGGGACGGCTGAGCGCTCCGACGTCCTCTTCGTCATCCCCGGGATCAACCTCCCCGTGACCAGCGCGGTCACCACCATGTGGGGAGTCATGCTGCTTCTCTTCTTCATCGGCTTCATGGGGACGAGGCGCCTCGAGATCGTCCCCCGCCGTCGATGGCAAGCTCTGGCCGAGTTCATCGTCGATGGTCTGCTGTCATTCTTCGAGACCATCATCGGCAAGAGGCGGGCCCGCCAGTTCCTGCCCATCTTGGCCAGCCTCTTCCTGTTCATCCTGTTTTGCAATTACAGCGGACTTCTGCCGGGCGCCGGTCATCTCCGCGGGCTGCGGCAACCGACCAGCAATTGGGGCGTAACCGCCGGCCTCGCCGGCATCGTCTTCGTTCTGATTCTCTTTTATGGCCTCAAGGAACGGGGCTTCGGCTATTTCGCCCACATGTTTCAACCGATTTACCTGGCCCCGCTTCTGGTCCCGCTGGGGCTGATCGAGGAAGTCGTTCGGCCGTTTGCCCTCTCCCTCCGTCTCGTAGCCAACATGTTCGGCGGCGAGACGGTGGTGCTGGCCCTTTTGATGGCCGTGCCGTATTTTCTGCCGATCATTCCCATGGCTCTCGAAATCATTTTCGGGGCCATTCAAGCCTTCATCTTCACCTTCCTCACCGCCATCTATCTCAGCTCGGCGGTGGAAGAAGCGCATCACTAATCCACGCTTGTCGCCAGTTGGCCCAATCTTTCCCCGGCTCGGGCCGGGCGATCAGGGGAAAGCGGTCGTCTCGGAAGGGTTTGCGGGGTTACAGATTTCCACGGTCTGAGGTCTCCGTGAATGCACTTCGCTGGTCGGAAAGGGGGTTGAGTAGCTTGACTGCCGCTGTTGCCGTCGCCATCTTCGGCGTCGCCGCTTCGCTCGCCATTGCCGCCGCTGCCATCGGCTCCGCCACTGCGCAGGGCAAGGCTGCCGCCGCGGCCATGGATGCCATCTGGCGTCAGCCGGAAGCCGCCAACGACGTTCGGACGTCGATGATGCTGGCTCTCGTCTTCATGGAAGCGTTGACCCTGTTCGTTTTCGCTCTGATCTTCGTCCTTAACGGCACTGTCGCTGGGCTCGCCCGTTAAGGCGGGTGCACCGACCGACCGTCTGACTGCGTCAAGGCATCGGGGCGGCCGGATAACCCCTCCGGCCGCCCCTTGGAAAGACCCTTCGACCACCGATCGCAGCCCGCTGTGGGAGGCAATTTTCTTCCCGACAGAAGGGGGGAAACCCTTTGGAATTCGGCAGAACCGAACTCATCTGGGCGGTTATCAACTTCGCCATCTTCGCTGCGGTCATGACCTGGCTCCTCTATAAACCTGTTCTGAAGCTGCTGGACAGCCGGGCAGAGGAGATCGAAGGCCGCCTCTCCAGGGCCGAGAAGGCTCGGGTGGACGCGGAGGACATCCGCCGCAGGCTCGAGGCCCAGCTGGCTCAGGCGGAGGCACAGGCCCGAGATATTCTCAATAAGGCTGCCCAGCAGGCCGAGGCGGACCGCGAGCAGGTCGTGGGCCAAGCCCGCGAGGAAGCTGAGCGACTGATCGAGAAGGCTCGGGCCACCATCACCCGCGAGAAGGAGCGGGCCATCGCCGAGCTGCGCGAGGAAGTCGCCGGCCTGGCCACCATGGCTGCCGGCAAGATCATCGGCAAGGCCCTTTCGGCCGAAGACCACAAGCAGTTGGTGGATCAGGTCGTCGCGCAGATGGGGGAGCATAACTCATGACCGGCTCGGTGGCCAGACGTTACGCCGCGGCCCTCTTTGATCTGGCCCGCGAGAAAGGCCTCATCGACCGGTTCCAACGGGAGCTGAAGCAGGTCGCCGACCTCCTCGAGAGTCGTTCCGACGTCGCCGCGGTTCTGAATGACCGCCTCGTCTCCCCCCGGAATAAGAAAGACTTGATCGAGAGGGGTTTCCCCGATCTTCACGAGTTCATCCTGAATCTCCTTCACCTGCTCATCGACAAGCGGCGAGAGGAGTACATCCCTGAGATCATCGCCTCGTTCGGGCGCTTGGTCGATGCCCATAACAATACGATCGAGGCCGAAGTGACATCGGCCATCTCCCTCGACGAGGACGAGCGAGCCCGGCTGGGTCGGGCCCTTGAACGGGCCATCGGCAAGCGGGTCAGGCTGCGGGCCGCCGTCGACCCAGCGATCCTGGGCGGCCTCGTGGTCAGAATCGAGGACCGCCTTTACGACGGCAGCGTTCGGACCCAATTGGATCGGCTGCGGCGCGAAATGGCCAGGGGCTGAACGGTTCGAGGCTAAATCAAGTTAGGGGTGACAACATGAGCACCACCCTCCGACCTGAGGAGATCAGCTCGATCCTGAAACAACAGATCGAGAAGTATAGGGGAACCATCGAGGTCAACGAGGTCGGCCGGGTCATCCAGGTGGGCGACGGCATCGCCCGGATTTACGGCCTTAAGTCGGCGATGGCCTCGGAGCTTCTCCAGTTCGAAAACGGGGTCTACGGTATGGCCCTCAACCTTGAAGAGGACAACGTCGGCTGCGCCATCCTGGGCGACTATGAGACCATCCAGGAAGGCGACGAGGTCAGGCGGACGGGGCGGGTCATGGACGTCCCCGTCGGGGATGCCCTTCTCGGCCGCGTGGTCAACCCCCTCGGCCAGCCCCTGGACGGGCTCGGGCCCATCGAAACCAAGGAGCGGCGGCCGATAGAGATCATCGCCCCCGGCGTTGTCGCCCGGAAGAACGTCCACGAGCCCCTTCAGACCGGGATCAAGGCCATTGACGCGATGACCCCCATCGGGCGCGGCCAGCGCGAGCTGATCATCGGCGACCGTCAGACCGGCAAGACGGCCATCGCCATTGACACCATCATCAACCAGAAGGGCCAGGGGGTATACTGCTTCTACGTCGGCATCGGCCAGAAGGTCTCGACCGTTGCCAACGTCGTCCAGAAGTTACGCGAGCACGGGGCCATGGAATACACCACGGTCGTCCTGGCCGCCGCGTCCGACCCGGCGCCGCTGCTCTTCATCGCTCCTTATGCCGGCTGCGCCATGGGCGAGTATTACTGTTACAATGGAAAGCACGCCCTGGTCGTCTACGACGACCTGAGCAAGCACGCCGTCGCCTACCGCGAGCTGTCGCTGCTGTTACGCCGTCCGCCCGGGCGTGAGGCCTTCCCCGGCGACGTCTTCTATCTCCACTCTCGTCTCTTGGAACGGGCCGTCAAGCTCAACGACGAGCTCGGAGCCGGTTCCCTGACCGCCCTGCCGATCATCGAGACCCAGCTCGGCGACATCTCCGCGTACATTCCAACGAACGTCATCTCGATCACCGACGGGCAGATCATCCTCGAGTCCGACCTCTTCTTCGCCGGCATCCGACCGGCCATCAATGCCGGCGTGTCGGTCTCCCGGGTCGGCGGCAGTGCCCAGATCAAGGCCATCAAGCAGGTCGTCCCATCCCTCCGGATGGACCTCGCCCAATACCGCGAGCTGGCGGCCTTCGCCCAGTTCGGCTCCGACCTCGACAAGATCACCCAGGCCCGCCTCAACCGGGGGAAGCGCCTCACCGAACTTCTGAAGCAAGGCCAGTACGAACCAATGCCGGTTGAAGAGCAGGTCGTCTCGTTCTACATGGCGACCAGGGGTTACCTCGACGACCTTGAGGTGGAGCAGGTCCTGCCCTTCGAGCGGGAGTACCTGAAATACATGCGGACCTCCCATCCGGAGATCCTCAAGGAGATTCGGGAAAAGAAAATCATCAGCGAGGACCTCTTCAAGCGCCTAAAGGAGGTCACCGACGCCTTCAAGGCCGGCTACGTGAAGTCCACCGGCAAAGCCGGGGAAGGCTCCCGTGACGCCGAAGCCGCCGGCCGGACGGCCTGAAGTCCCGCCGGCCGAAGGAGATGAACGATCTTGGCAGCCGGTGTCCGTGAACTCCGCCGGCGCATCCGCGCCGTCAAGAATACACAACAGATCACCAAGGCGATGAAGATGGTGGCGGCGGCCAAGCTCGTCAAGGCCCAGACGCGGGCAACCACCGCCCGGCCGTACGGGAACAGGATTGACGCCATGCTTCGCCGGGTCATGGCCGCCCATGAGGCGTCTCAAACCGCCATCGGGTCGGGGGCGAGGGACGGCGCGGCCGCCCTCAGCGTGGCCGAAGCCCTGATGATTGAAAGACCGGTCAAGAGAGCGGTCTATGTCGTCATGACCAGCGATCGGGGGTTCTGCGGGAGCTACAACGCCAATCTCATCAGGCTGGCCGAGGCCAGGATAAAGGAGCGCCCGCAGGTCGAAGCGGCCATCGTCCCCGTCGGCCGGAAGGCCTTCGAGCACTTCGCAAAGCGCAATTACAACATCGTCGCCAAGCATGTCCCGGCCGGCGACGAGGCCACGTTCGCCCAGGCCAGGGAGATCGCCGGCGAATTGACGGCCCTCTTCTCCAGCGGGCAGGCCGACGAGGTCAACCTGGTCTACAGCGAGTTCATCAACGCCATGACCTACCGGCCCATCGTCTCGCGGCTTTTCCCAATCCAGCGTTCGGAGGGCGTCGCCGGTGAGGGGCAGGGCGCGGGCACGGAAAGGGATTACATCTACGAACCCTCGGGGCCACAGGTGCTGAACGCTCTCCTTCCGCGATATGTCCAGGTTTGCGTGTTCCGGGCTCTCCTCGAGGCCCGGGCCAGCGAGCACGGGGCCCGCATGACGGCGATGGGGCTGGCCACCGACAATGCCTCGGAGATGATCGAACGGCTCACTCTGGAAATGAACCGCGCCCGCCAGGCGGCGATCACCCGTGAGATTGCGGAGATCGTCGGCGGGGCGGAAGCGCTCAAGTAGGAGGTGGAGGCCTTGGCAGGGGCCAGGCTCGGAAAGATCCTTCAAGTCATCAGCGCGGTCGTCGACGTTGAGTTCCCCGAGGGCGAGCTGCCCGAATTGTACAACGCCCTCGTCGTCCGCAGCGAGGACCAGCCCGACTATGACCCGAACGATCCGATTAAGATCGACCTCGTCCTCGAGGTGGCCCAGCATCTCGGGAACAACGTGGTCAAGTGCGTGGCCATGTCCTCCACCGACGGCCTGCGCCGAGGGATGATCGTCGTCGATACCGGCGGGCCCATCACCGTTCCCGTCGGCAAGGCCACCCTGGGTCGGATCTTTAACGTCCTCGGCCAACCGGTCGACGGGCAGGGCCCGGTTCAGACGGACAAGCGGCTGCCCATCCACCGCGAGCCGCCGACGTTCAAGGAACAAGAGCCGTCCCGCCAGGTGCTGGAGACCGGGATCAAGGTAATCGATCTCCTGACCCCCTTCGCCAAGGGCGGCAAGATCGGCCTCTTCGGCGGGGCCGGTCTGGGCAAGACCTTCATCCTCATGGAGCTCATTTACAACATCGGCTTCCAACATGGCGGTTACTCGGTCTTCTGTGGCGTCGGGGAGCGGACCAGGGAAGGCACGCAGCTCTGGAACGAGATGAAGGAAGCCGGGGTCTTCGACAAGACCGCCCTCGTCTTCGGTCAGATGAACGAGCCGCCGGGGGCCCGCCTCCGGGTCGGACTCACCGGCCTGACCATGGCCGAGCACTTCCGCGACGAGGAAGGCCAGGATCTCCTGGTGTTCATCGATAACATTTTCCGTTTCACCCAGGCCGGCTCCGAAGTGTCCGCCCTCCTCGGCCGGATGCCATCGGCCGTTGGTTACCAGCCCACGCTGGCCACCGAGATGGGCAACCTGCAGGAGCGGATCACCTCGACCAAGAAGGGTTCAATCACCTCGGTCCAGGCTATCTACGTGCCCGCCGATGACCCGACAGACCCCGCCCCGGCGACAACCTTCGCCCACCTTGATGCCTTCATTTACCTCTCCCGCGCCGTTTTCGAGCTGGGCCTGTACCCGGCCGTTGACCCCCTGGCTTCCTTCTCCCGAATTCTCGAGCCCGGCGTCGTTGGGCAGGAGCACTACCAGGTCGCCCGCGGCGTCCAGCAGATCCTTCAGCGTTACGTGGAGCTGCAGGACATCATTGCCATTCTCGGCATGGATGAACTGTCCGATGCCGACAAGCTCACCGTCGCCCGGGCCCGGCGGGTGCAGAAGTTCCTTACCCAGCCGTTCCAAGTGGCTCGTGAATTCACCGGTCGCGAGGGTGAGTACGTCAAGATCGCCGATACTGTCCGCGGCTTCAAGGAGATCCTCGAAGGGCGTTACGACGATCTGCCCGAGGACGCCTTCTACAATGTCGGTCCCATCGAGCAGGCCATCGAAAAGGCCAAGCAGTTGACCGGAGGGAAGGTGTAAGGCATGGCCCCGGACGGGTCTGGAAACATCCGCCTGGAGGTCATCACCCCTGAACGGATCGTCCTCGGGGAGGATACCGAATCGATCATCGTCCCCGGAGCGCGCGGGTATATCGGTGTCTTGCCGGGGCATGCCCCGATGGTCGTCAGCCTGAAGATCGGTCTGGTCAAGTACAGGCAGGGCGGGGCATATCGGCGTCTCGCGGTGAGCGGCGGCTTCTTCGAGATCGCCGGCGACAAGGCGGTCGTCCTGGCTGAGACCGCTGAGCGGGGCGAGGAGATCGACGTGACCCGCGCTCGGGCCGCTCTGGAGCGCGCCCGCAGGCGGCTCGCGGCCAGACGGGACACGACGATCGATATGGCCCGGGCCGAGGCCGCCCTTCAACGGGCCCTGACCAGGCTTCGGGCCGCTGGGGTCTCGCCCGAGAAGGTCATCGGTCAAGCCGACCGCGATCGCCCAGATAGCGAGTGAACCTGAGGGTCTCGACGCACCCCCAAACCCCGCGCTGTTAAAGGAAAGTTAACTTGCCTGCCGCTCGGCAATGGCCTAAAATAAGGCTAGAAACAGGCTGATGATGGAGCGAATGCCCATGTGCGTTCGCTCCTCGGCATCCCAAGGGCATCCCAAGGGCATCCAACGGGATCCGCCAAGATGATATAAGGAAGGCCTGAAGACGAAAGGACACTTCGGAAGGAAAGGGGAGCTGAAAGATGGGAAACTTCTATGACGGAGCCCCGAACCTTCGCGGTCATCGTTGGAACTCGTTCGGGAAAACCGTCGCCGTGGCGGTTATTGCCGCCCTCCTCGGCGGCGCCGCCGGTGGTGTCCTTGCCCTGCGCCTCTCGAGCCACTTCGGCCCGGCGCCCCGCCTAGGAATGGCCAGCAGCGCCGGTCCCGGCACCAAACCGGTCAGCGCCGTCGCCGGCTCGTCTTCGCCAATTGTCGACATCGCTCAAGAGGTCGGCCCGGCGGTGGTTGGCATCACCACTAGGGCGAGGGTCACCGACTGGTTCAACCGCACCTACATGGCGGACCAGGCGGCCGGCTCCGGGGTCATCTTCGATAGCCGAGGGTACATTGTCACCAACAACCATGTCGTTGATGGAGCCGACGAGATCTGGGTCTCCCTGGCCGACGGCCAGGCGCCGGTCAAGGCGAAGCTCATCGGGGCCGACCGTTGGAGCGACATCGCCGTCATCAAGGTCGACGCTCAAAACCTGCCCGTGGCCACGTTCGGCGATTCCGACCAGCTGAAGGTGGGTGAACTGGCGGTGGCCATCGGCAACGCCGTCGGCGAATTCGAACGGACGGTCACCGCCGGGATCATCAGCGGTCTCAACCGGAAGGTCTCCGTGCAGGACAGCAAGTACGGCGAGAAAGAAATGACCGTCATCCAAACCGATGCCGCGATCAATCCCGGCAACAGCGGCGGACCCCTGGTCAACGGTCAGGGACAGGTGATCGGGATAAACACGGTCAAAATCGGCGCCACCGGCGTTGAGGGACTCGGGTTCGCCATTCCAAGCAACACCGTCCGCCGGATTGTTAACGAGTTGGTCGAAAAGGGCCGCGTGGCCTGGCCGTGGTTGGGTCTCCAGTTGGTCGACAAGGATCAGGCGGCGATTCAGCTGCGGGTTAACTTTGACCATGGGGTGCTGGTCTATCAGGTCGTTCCAGGGGGCCCTGCGGCCAAGGCTGGGATCAAAGACGGGGACATTCTCCTTTCGATCAACGGCAAGGCCGTTGAAAGCAGCTCCGAGGTCAGGACCCTGACCCATACGTACAAGGTGGGCCAGACGGTTCAGGTGACGGTCCTCAGGAACAACATTCAAAGGACCTTTGCCGTTACCCTGGAGGAGGCTCCGAACAACTGAGAAATCTCCAGCCGATGTCGTCCGACTGGGCAGGCCGGTCAATCGCTGGCCTGCCCCGTCGCCTGCAAAACTGAACCCAATCGACCCCGGTGCTCGAAGGCTGGGGTCATTTTTTTATCCTCAGAAGGAATTCCGTGGGGCTCGTAGAAATACAATGGGCACGGCAATGTGATAGTTGTCACACGAACAACTAGGCCTTGTAGCTGGGTATTTCTGCAGGCAACCAAATGGCCTCGGAACGAGAGAAGCAGGCAGACATCGTGATGATGGGCACAACTGATTGTGAAAAGCAGAGCAGCGGAAGGAGAGCCGCTGCTATCGCAGTGTTCGGATAGCCTCAGTGGGGGTTCACACCGCCCTCACCTTTTCCCATCAGCGGCCGACAAGGGCCTCAGGCCCTCATCCAAAGTGTCCTCAACCTTTGGGACAAAGGAGGTGAAAAGACAAGTGACCCATAGGAGGTTGGACAACCACCAGACCACCACGAAAGGAGGCGAGAAGGTGAGGAAAGCAGTCCTCTTCCTCAGCATCCTGGCCCTCGCGGTGCTGGTCGTCTCGGGGGTCGCCCTGGCGAAATCCGATTACCTGGGCGCCTTCACGGCCAAGTACCCGGCGGCCAAAGGGAGCAAACTCGACAGCTGCAACCTTTGCCATAAGTCTGACTTCAGCCTGAACCCGTATGGCAAGGATTTCGGCGCGGCCAACCACGATTTTGCGGCGATCGAATCCAAGGATTCAGACGGGGACGGCGCTAGCAATATCGCCGAGATCAATGCCAAGACATTGCCCGGCGATGCCTCGAGCAAGCCCGCCAGCACCGGGAACACCGGCGGCACCGGCGGTGGCTCGACCCCGCCTGCTCCTCCGGCACCACCCAAGAACGTCGACAAGTCCAAGAAGTTCTGGGACCTCGACGGGCATTGGGCCGAGGGAGTCGCGAGGAAGGCGGCCACCTTGGGTATCTTCAAGGGACGCCCGGACAACTCGTTCGGACCGGATGACAACGTCACCCGAGCTGAACTATCGGCCATCATTCTCCGTACCTTCAACCTGCCTGAAGGCGGAGCGGCCTCGTTCAAGGACGTCTCGGCCGGCGATTGGTTCGCTGGCAGCGTCGCCGGCGCGGCTCAATATGTACCCGGCTATGCCGATGGAACCTTCAAACCCAACGCCGCCGCTGACCGGATGACGACCGTCGTCGCCCTCCTCAGGGCCACCGGGCTCGAGGGGACCGCCCTGGAGATGGACCCCAATGACGTTGCGGCCGTCCTTGCCGGTTTCACGGACGCGAAGAGCGTTCCGGCCGACAAGGCCCCGTACTTCGCCTACGCGGTCCGCTCCGGGATCATGAGCGGCACCAGCGATAAGACCCTGGCCCCGTCCGGCACCCTGACCCGGGCTCAGCTGGCTCAGATCTTCGTCAACCTGTATACCAGCAAGATCTCCCTCACCACCCTCGCCAATAACTACGTCGGGTCCGCCACCTGCAAGACCTGCCACCCGGCGGAGTTCTCAGACTGGCAGACCACCGCCCACTCCAAGATGATCCAGGACGCCAAGGCGCCGGGCGCCATCGTCGGTGACTTCTCCACGAACACCAAGTTCACCGCAGATAAGGTCGCTCTG
>Ga0334722_10006803_pt1 | contig 11213 bp, 11 predicted proteins | sample C3_bottom_MG_FD_207210 | JGI IMG/M metagenome (GOLD analysis project Ga0334722, IMG submission 207210) | Sediment microbial communities from Yellowstone Lake, YNP, Wyoming, USA - C3_bottom | ecosystem: Environmental > Aquatic > Freshwater > Lake > Sediment | place: USA: Wyoming | collected...
AGGAAAGATTGTCCTCAGAAATCAAACCGCAGCCCCAATGTCAACCCCTGAAAGGTGAGGTCCCCGTTCGATATGCCCAGCAGATTTTTTGTCCAGTGCAGAGGTCAGAAATATTTGAAAAGCGTTGACTTTCCTGTTTTAGAATGGAAGAATTTCTTTCTATCACAGCAGCAGGGCTTCCTTTAATGGCTAAAAAACAAAAAAAATCATTGGTGCCAGCAAGAGCAAGTTCCCACATTCCGACTGGCTACCCTAATTTTCTTAAGGACCTGAAGCTTAGAATACAGTCTGCTCAGCTAAAAGCTGCGGCTTCGGTTAATCGTGAACTCACTTCTCTATATTGGGACATAGGCCAACAACTGTCGAAGAAAACTACGCGAGGAGGATGGGGATCAAAGATCGTAGAGCACTTATCAAGGGACCTAGCGGAAGCTTTTCCAGGAGTGGCTGGGTTTTCAAAGAGAAATCTAGAGCTAATGCGTCAGTTTGCGCAGTGTTATCCAAAGGACATTTACGAAACAGCTGTTTCGCAAATCCCTTGGGGGCACAATATCGTGCTTATGCAACGCTTGGACTCTTACGAAGAGCGCCTCTGGTATGCTCAACAAACGATTACAAGTGGTTGGTCTCGCAATGTATTAGTGATGTGGATTGAATCTGGGTTACATAAGCGTAAGGGGAAAGCTGTTAACAACTTTGCCTTAACACTGCCAGAGTCACAGTCAGATCTTGCTGTTGAATCATTAAAAGACCCCTATTGCCTCGACTTTCTTACGTTAACAGACAAAACCCAAGAAAAGGAGATTGAGCAGGGCTTGATCAACCATCTCCAGAAGTTTCTCCTAGAACTAGGGCAGGGGTTTGCTTTCATTTCACGCCAATATCATCTGGAGATCGGAGGAGAAGACTCATATATCGATCTCTTGTTTTACCATTACAAGCTCAAGTGTTTTGTTGTAATCGAGCTAAAGGCAGGGCCTTTTAAACCCACCGATGCTGGCCAGGTTAATTTTTACCTCGCTGCTGTCGATAAGTTACTTAAGCAGCCAGGAGATAATCCCACCATCGGTATGATTTTGTGCAAAGAGAGGAATAAAATTACTGCAGAGTATGCTCTCAGTAATCTCAAAAGCCCAATAGGGGTCTCCAGCTATACTGCTAACCTTGTGGAAAAACTACCCAAAGAACTCAAAGGTAAGTTGCCTTCCATTGAAGAAATTGAAGCTGAGTTAACTGGGGAAACCATAAAAAAGACTAAGAAAAAGAAAAAAGGTTAGTCTCGACTTTGTACATGTTTGGCCCGCATGCCTCGAAATATTTGCGCTCGAAGAGATTCAATTACACCGGAAGGGGTTAACAACCCCTTCCGGTGTAATTGAATCTCTAGTTCGGCCTCCGGCCGAACGTTCGAGCGCAAATAGGCGAGGCAGGTGGGTCAAAAAATGTGCAAAGTCGAGTTAGTGGTAAGGGCGTCTTCTGGTAATTCAGCCGTCCAAAGAGAGATAAATTTTTGTCTCGTATGGGCATTCACTTGATCTTCAGCGCCAAGTATACATACTGAAACTGTATTTCCGTCTTTATCTCTGAGGACCTTTTTCAAGAGACTTTCATCTACCTCAATTGCCCCTGCAAGTTCATTAAATTTATTTTGTTGTCGTGCTGCAAGAACTGGAAAAGGGTGATAAGAAATATAGGGGTGTTTTTGATCATCAGCGTCTATATAAACCACCAATTTTAGCTGGCTCAAATCGGCCTGCATGCCAATGCTCAGACTGGAGATTACAGCAGCATTTATAAGTTCTGCTGGCGATCTTGTTCGTTCCAGCGTGAGAGAAAGTTTCTTCGTAGGCAGTAATTGGTAGCTAGGTAGTGCAACTGGTTTTTTTAGCTCAAATTCATTTTCACTATTATTTGCAATGTGAGGCTGGTAATCCTTAATAATTCTACACCGACTAATAATTCGCTTGAATGTTTGAGATTCCAAGAATTCATTTTCAGCACAAATGCTAACAGTATAGTATGTTAATTTATTTTCAGGTGTTTCTCTGGTTGTTTTTATGCAATTATCTGTTATTCCGACCGTCATGGTGTTCGTAAAGTCAGAGTAAATCGCTTCATTTGGATATGCCAGGAATAGCTTGCGGGCTTCTTGCCGAAACTCACGAATAGTCTCTTCATCGGCAAATAAGACCATTATATTTGGCATCTTATCGTTAGGTATCCAGTGACCAATACCTATTGCTGTATGTGCTAATGCGTTTAGTCCTTTTCCAAAAGGGACAGAGGTGTTGACTAAAGAAAGATAACGTTTCATATAATATCCTTTTATTCAGCTCTTAATTTTGTTTTGTGTTTTTATTCCTGTTTGTTCGATTGCGAAGAAAGGTTGCATCCGTGCTCATAGGCCGCCAAAAAGGTGTTGATAACGCCTCCTCGTAAAGCTAGCTCTTCTAGCTTTCTTAATCCTGCAATCGTTGTACCCTGAGGAGAGGCAATTTGCCATCTGAGCTCTCCTGGGTGCTTATTTGTTTTTTCTAAAAGAGCAAGGCTGCCTTGCAACATTTGACAGACCAATCCTCGGGCATCTTTAGCAGTAAAGCCCATGGCAATGCCTGCGTCGATCATCGCTTCTACCATCGTAAAAAAGAAGGCAGGCCCGGAACTTGCCAAAGCTGTCAATGCATCCATTTTTTCTTCGGGTATCCAATATACTTTTCCTAAAGTCTCAAATGACGTTGTTAACTGCTCTTTGTCTTCTTTCCGTACTTTTTCATCAGAGGATAGGCCAATGATCCCTTCTCCATGAATAAGGGCTAAATTAGGCATCATGCGTACCATGGGCGCAGTCGGAAAATAGCGTCTAAGGGTTGCAACGGGTGTCCCTGCTAGTAAACTAACGATCACTTGGTTCTCTTGCAGGCCATCTTTTACCAAGGCAGCCACTTGCTTCAAGTTCTGTGGTTTTGCCGCAAGAATGATCATTTCTGAAGTGTGCAGAGCATCCCTAATGTCCCTATAAGCCTTTCCGTACCCTTCTTCCGCAAGGTGTTCAGCTTTTTTAATATGATGGTCGTAGAGAAAGAGCTGATTCGTCTGTGAGAGACGCTGTGCTAAAGCCCCACCCATGTTTCCGCATCCAATAATTGCAATTTGCATATAAAATCCCTTAGGTTCTGATTTGATAATTGCCGCGAACGATCCATTTGTAAGAGGTTAACTCTTTTAACCCCATCGGACCTCTTGCATGTAATTTTTGCGTGCTAATTGCCACCTCAGCACCTAAACCAAACTGCCCACCATCAGTAAAGCGTGTGGAAGCGTTTACATATACGGCTGCTGAGTCTACCTCTCTAATGAAGAGCTCTGCATGTTGGCGGTTTTCTGTTAATATGCCATCACTATGACCTGTACTATGAACTTGGACATGCCGGATGGCCTCTTCTAAGCTCTCTACGACCTTAATTCCCAAGACAAGGCTTAACCACTCGGTATCCCAATCGTTCGATTCTGCAAGTTTACAAGTAGGCTCTTGTAAGAGCTTCCACGCTTTGCAATCTAAGCGAAAAGTAACGCCTTTTTTACCTAACATTTCCACAATCATAGGAATAAAAAGGGGTGCAACGACAGCATGAATCAGTACAGTATCCAAAGCATTGCATACAGTCGGCCTTTGTGTTTTTGCATTCAGAATGACCATGAGAGAGCGCTCTAAATCGGCGGTTTCATCTACAAACAAATGACAAATGCCGATCCCTCCCGTCACTACTGGAATAGTACTGTGCTCACGGCAAAATTGTTGTAATGCCGAGCTGCCTCGAGGAATGATCAAATCAATATATTCGTGCAACTGCAACAACTCTTTGACCTCGGCACGGTCTGAGTTAGCAATTAATTGAATTGCTTTTGCAGGGAGACCAACTGTTGCAAGAGACTGTTGAATAACCTCAACCAATATTTGATTCGTATGAAGAGTTTCCGAACCTCCGCGTAGTATCGCGCAGTTACCCGACTTGATTGTTAACATACTGATATCAAGGGTTACGTTTGGTCTTGATTCATAGATAACTCCCAGTACTCCAATAGGAGTCCGACACTTCGCTAGTTTAAGTTGATTGGGAAGACTTTGCTCATCAAACAACGCCCCAACTGGATCAGGAAGAGCTATCACTTGGGCTATGTCATGGATAATCCCTTCTAATCGATTTTCTAAAGAGAGCCTCTCCAATAAGGCAGCGCTTAGTCCATTTGCTTTTGCAAGGGCTACATCCTGTCGATTAGCCTGCAAAATAGCTTCTTGCTGTTTTTTCAAATTCCCAATCAGAGCTCTTAAAGCCCCATTTTTTTGCTCCAGAGAAGCCTTAGCCATTTCAAAGGTAGCTGCTTTGGCAGCAATTGCCATTTTTTTTAAATCTACATGATCGTTCATAGTGTTTTTCCCTCTTTGCAACTGGTTATCTCTTCTAAAAACAACGTTCCAATCCGTTTGCCCTCTACCAGATCGATCAAAACATTAGGACGAGCAGAAGAAGCGATAATGGTTCGTGTGCCCGAGCCTGAAGCAATTTGAGCTGCTTCTATTTTTGTTGCCATTCCTCCGGTACCAAGAGATGTGGAGGAACCTCCTGCAAGGGCACAAATCTTTTCATCGATATGGGTTACAACAGGAATGAGCTTTGCATCAGAATTAAGACGTGGATCAGCCGTATAAAGACCTTCTTGATCGGTTAATAATATTACCGTGTCTGCCGCAATCAAATTTGCTACTAATGCAGCTAAGCTGTCATTATTTCCAACACATAGTTCTTTTGTTGAGACTGTGTCATTTTCATTAATAATTGGGATAATATTGTGCTGTAATAAACAACCTAAAGTATCCCTTGTGACATGCTTCTTACGGTTGGAAAAATCTTCCTTTGTCAAAAGGACTTGCCCTACCTGAAGATCAAATAAGGAAAACAATTCAGACCAAACTTGCATCAACTTTACCTGCCCAATAGAAGCAAACGTCTGTTTGGAAGGGAGTAATTGATCCATTTTATCAGAGCTTAAGAGGTCTCGTCCTGTCGCAATAGCTCCCGAGCTTACTAGTATTAGCTCTAAGCCTTGGCTCTGTAGATGAGCTATTTGCTGCACTAACCCCAGCATATAACGTCGAGATAGCTTTTGAGTTCCTTGGGTTAGAGTACTTGTCCCCACTTTAATAACAATTTTACGCATCGCCTTCATAAGAAAACCTAATTTTTTAAAAATACAAATAAGTCAAAGTATTAATTTCAAATCGTAATTAAACGGTTGAAATTAATGACAAATAAACAAAGCCCTAAATAGGGGCTAAAATAAAAAATGTATTGTTGAAAAAATTAACCCAAAAAGGGAGGGGGAGGGGGCGAATTGATAAACTGACGATTAGGTACTATATAAACTGTTTCTTTCATATCTACCACCACAACGGGCGCCATAATGTTTGAGGACTGCTGTCCTTTTACAAACACTAGTTTACAAAAGTGAAACTTTAAAAACCAGCTCCGATTTGCCTTGTACTGGATAAAAAAATAATTTGATGACAATGACCTGCTGAAGGTCTAACGTATCTCGTTATATTTCAAGCTACTAGGTAGAGTGAAACACATCAGCGTACCTTGTCATCAACTTATTTTTTTGTCCAGTACAGAGCCCAAAAAGACCTAAAAGTTGGTCAATAGACGGGTTTTTGGGTCTTTTGAGGTACAAGTCCTAGCAGACAGAGGAAAGATTGTCCTCAGAAATCAAACCGCAGCCCCAATGTCAACCCCTGAAAGGTGAGGTCGTCATTGGCACAGCGAAGCGCCCCTGGGGAGGTAAAATTAAATAACTGGTTTTGATTAAAGAACATATCAAACTCCCAGCCCAACTTCACTCCAAAATGAAAACGGTCCTTGGAAAACATGTAATCCCACTGCAGCCCCAGCGCCAGGTCAGCCGTCACAACGACGGTATCGACATCGCGACTAATGCGCATCAGGTGAAGGTCTGCATCTTCCAGCGTCTCCCTCTCATGCACATCAAAATCAGAGGAGAGCAGGGCTGCCGACCCATTGCCGTAAAGGCTCACTCCTTTGCCAAGCCCCCAGAGGGTGTTGACCCCCGCCCGAATGCCGACGCCCCAAAAATCGGTATCCATGCGGACCTTATCCGTATCAAAGGGAGCCACCGTTCCACCCCTATATTTCACGGTATAGTCCTGATCCACCAGCAGCCCGCGCACACCCATAAAGGGGCGAATGGTCAGCCATTTGCCCGCAAAACAGGTCCGCCCCAGCTCGATGTCGCCCATGTTCAAATGGGTGTTCCAATCCGCTTTTGCAGCTGCTGCAAAGAAAGGGATGCCCGCAATTGCCTTGGCACCTGAGCTGTATGTCGGAAAGACCACCCCAGAAGCTGCCCCTGAGGCATGCCCCTGCACATAGGTGTAATTTAGGAAAAGATCCCACTTGTCGTGGGGAAGTTTATATCCCAGTCCCAAACGCGCTCCCCAGTCCCAATCAAAGTGGGGCTGTTTTGCATCCCCCCTCTCAATGCGCGCAGTGCTTTTACTTGTGATGCCATAATCTAACGACCCCATATTGGACTTCCAATAGAGGACCTCTGCGTCGATCCAAAGGTTGCTGCTATTCTTTAATGCGTGAGGATCAAAGAGGGGCCAATCGACCTTTGCCGGCTCTTGCGAAGAGTAGCCTTGAACGGCTATAGATAATAAAGCAGAAGTAATTAACAGTCTCATAATTCCTCAACACCTAATTAATTGTTATAATTAATTATAACTAAATTAAGTGTCAACATAAAACAGAAACTAACTTCTTTCTTTGAACAGGTATTTGGGACGGATGATCGGGGTGCCTTTGCCCCCGCGCGCCTGACAGCGCTCATAGACAATTTGGATCGAAATGCCGACTGTCCGCGAGAGCCCAAAGAGCACCGTAAAATACTCTGAGTAGCCAAACCCCGCAGCTGTCAAGAGTGTCCCCGACACGGCATCGACATTGGGGTGGGGATCGGTGATCTTGGGATTTTCAGCCAGCACCTTAGACCCTTCCGTGCGGAGCAAAAGGGCAATCTTGACGAGCGGATAGTCTGCGTAGTACTTTTTGACATAGTCGTACTGAACGGTTGCGCGCGGATCCTCTACGCGCAAGACGGCGTGGCCAAAGCCAAACACAAGCTGGTTGTTGCTAAGACGCTTGCGGATCAGCGCCTCCACATCAGAAGCTGTTGCATTCTCCCCCACCTCCTGCAGCACCTCTTGCACAAACTCCAGGCAGTCCTGGCTGGCCTTGCCGTGGCGCGGTCCGGCAAGCGCGCAAAGGGCTGCGCTCATCGAGCCGAAGAGATCCTCTAGACCAGAGGCCACAGCCTTGCCCACAAATGTAGACAAGTTGCCCCCTCCATGATCCAGGTGCAAGATGCTAAACAAATTGAATGCGCGCGCAAGCTCGACCCTATCTGCTCCTGGCACTTTCAACATGTGGGCGAAATTCTCCATGTACCCCAGCTCTGGCAGCGGATCGGGCGTCTGTCCCCACCCCGCGTGGTGGTTGATCACCGCCGCGACCAAATGGGGAATTTTAGCAATCAGGTTCAGGCAATCTTCCTTGTAATCCTGCGTGCACTCAAACATCCCCAAAATGAGCACCGCAGCAGAGAGCAATTTCATGGGATGCCCCTGGCGAGGCAGTTGCCCAATTGCTGCAATCACTTCCCTCTTGCAGGCTGCCCGCTGTGCCAGCACCCTGCTGAACTCCTGCACTTGAGAGGGGGAGCCCTCCTTTCCAAAGTAGAGAAGGTAGATCACCTGGATGGGATCCAAATAAGCCAGCTCTGCCACCTTTTTCTGAATATAAAAGAGCCCCTTTTGCGGATCAACATAGGAGGTCGTGCAATAGCCCACGGGCACTCCGCGCAGGCCCGTCTCAAGCTGATCCTTAGTAATTTGAAAGAGCACATCCTCTGTCATAGAATACCCAGCCCTGCAGCCAGCTCCCGCTCCTGCAGCAGCTCCTGCTCTGTCAGAGCGATGCTCTGCTTCAAGAAGGGATCCCACGGGACATTTTTCACAATTTCAATCTGCCCCTCTCCCTTACAGATGCAGGGAAAGGAGAAAATGAGCCCCTCCTGAATTCCGTACGGGTTGCCGTCTGAGAGCATCCCAACGCAAAACCAATCCCCTGCCCGCGTTGGAAGCACAAGGGAGCGGATCGAATCGATCGCAGCTTTAGCTGCCGAAGCCGCAGAAGACTTGCCTCTTGCCGCAATCACAGTAGCTCCCCTCTTCTGCACCATGGGAACAAATTGCTCCTCACACCACTTGCGGTCCTGAATGAGGTCGAGCGCCGCTTTGCCCCTAATCCTTGCATTCAAAAAGTCGGGCACCTGTGTTGCTGAATGGTTGCCCCAAACAACCACATTGCTCACCTCAGTCACATCCACACCCGCCTTGCGCGCGAGCATCCCCATGGCCCGATTCTGATCGAGCCGCATCATCGCAAAAAAGCGGTTCTTTGGGATTCTTGAGGCCTGATGCATCGCAATCAAACAGTTAGTATTGCACGGGTTGCCAACAACAAACACAATCACATCGGAGGCCGCAGCAAGATTTAGCGCCTTCCCCTGCCGGATAAAGATCTTCCCATTTTCCCCCAAAAGATCTTGCCGCTGCATCCCCGCCGTGCGCGGCTTTGCCCCAATGAGCAGAGCGTAATTTACCCCCTCAAACACGCGCTCTGGATCAGACCCCGTCACCACCTCTTTTAAAAGAGGAAATGCGCAATCCTCCAGTTCCATCACAACACCCTTCAAAGCCTCGAGCCCCTCAGGCACCTCCAACAAGTGTAGAGCGACCGGTTGGTCCTTACCCAACATTTCTCCCGACGCAATCTGAAACAAAATGCTATACGCAATCTGTCCCCCTGCCCCGGTCACGGCGATCCGTTTGAGCGGCTTTTGCACAGCATCCCCTGAATATACATTCTAATTTTAATTTGATTGTAATGGCGATTAGAAATATTGTGCAATACTCAAGTAGAATGGTATGCTCTAGACACCTTAACCCCCCCCTAGGCCAAACCATGTCACTGCCTCTTGTCATTCTGATGTATGCTGTCTGGTCCAGCGTCTTTTCACTTGGCAAGATGGCCATGCAGTACTGCCCCCCCCTCTTTCTCACAGGGGCGCGCATGGTTCTCGGAGGGGCTCTTCTACTTGTTTTTCTAGCCCTCTTTAAACGCTCCAGCTTTAAACTCAGCCCCATCCAACTCCTTTCGATTGCCCTCCTGTCTTTCTTCAGCATCTACCTCACCAACGCACTCGAGTTTTGGGGCCTGCAGTACCTCTCCGCTGCCAAAGCCTGCTTCATCTACAGCCTCTCCCCCTTCTTTGCCGCCCTCTTTTCCTACCTGCATTTCAATGAAAAAATGAACAACCGCAAATGGCTGGGCCTCAGCATCGGCTTTCTTGGCGTGATCCCAGTGCTCCTCACCCAAACAGGCTCAGAAGAGCTCTTCAATGCATTCAGTTTCTTTTCCTGGCCAACCCTTGCCATCATGGCAGCTGCCCTCTGCTCTGTCTATGGATGGGTGATCCTTCGCCTCGTCGTCAAAGACCACGCCATCTCCCCCCTCATGGCCAATGGAGCCAGCATGCTCCTTGGCGGCTTACTTGCCTTTGGCCACTCCTTCCTGGTTGAAAGCTGGAATCCCACCCCCGTCCAAGCAGAAAACGTTGCCCCCTTCCTCAAGAGCACCCTCCTCATGACACTGCTCTTCAACATCCTCTGCTACAACCTCTATGGCGCTCTCTTAAAGCGCTTTACGGCAACATTCCTCTCCTTTGTGGGCCTCCTCAGCCCCCTCTTTGCCTCCTTAAATGGCCTCCTCTTCCTAGGCGAACCGATCTCCTGGACCATCCTCCTCTCCACAGGGATCGTATCGCTGGGCCTCTGGATCGTCTACCGAGCCGAGCTCTCCCAAGGTTATATCGTCAAGTCAGCTTCTGCCCCCACAAATAACGCCCCGTAACCACCTCATTTTTAATTGGATAGGTTGCGTTGCCTCTGTTTTTTAGTCAAAACTTAATAATAAATATTTTTTTATGTTAATTTTAATTACATTATATTATATAATTAGGCTTGACCAGGTATGTAATTAAGTTAAAAAATAAAAAACGAGGAATTTATTATGGCAGCATGGGCAACCGCAGTTTATGGCAAGTTAACAGGGCAAACCACTCTCGCTGAGGCAATGCGAAAACAACCACAGAGACAGTCTACTCTAGAGGTTGTTGATAAAATACATAATTTATATCAAAGCATTTGGAGAACTACGCAGCAATCTAATTCCCCTACGCGAACAGATATACCAGTAGATGAAATGCTGCGCACCTGCAAAACCATCATACTGCCACTCTTGCAGGAAGCTGCACAGGAGAATCCAAGCGTTTCTGTACCGAATCTATTCGAAATAGTCACCCAAAAAATCCAACAGCAACGCACACATAAACTGAGACAGCTTCAACTAAACCATCTTAAGAAATGTGTAGCTGAGTCAGGGAACCTCGATCTACAACGCGCCTTTCAAGACCCGGCAGCCAGTGGATTGCAATGGGAAGAGATGTTGGGTGAGAATAGGCTAGCAAGTGATAAAGGAAGGGTGGTTCTATCTAGGGAGATCCAATTCTCTTTAATTGCCAATGACCGGAGTATCTTTGACGCACACTGGCGCGAAGATATGAGGAAGGAGTACGCGGCAAAAGCTTGCTACCCGATAGTACAAGAAATCATCGAAAACAATCCAGATCGTTTGAGCGATTTACAATCAATGTGTGTAGAACACAGAGCGGATTTTCATCGCATTTGTGGAACTATAGAGATAGATCTTCGTACACCAGGCAGCAAAAACCCAACATTTGCTCAGGTCTTGGACGAAGTGGTGACTCTTGGGACAGATCAGAAGCTAGTAGTCGCAGCGCTTATGCTTAGCGTAATACAAAATGCACCATTAGAGCACTTCAAGCCACTAGAGAGACGCGTAGAACACTTCGAGATGTAACCACTAGTCATAAAAAAAAGCCCCGATAACCTCTTACGGTTATCGGGGCGAATGAAAACTTGGCAGCGACCTACTCTCCCGTACTCTTGCGTACAGTACCATCGGCGATGAGAGGCTTGACTTCTGAGTTCGGGA
>Ga0334722_10006804_pt1 | contig 11212 bp, 9 predicted proteins | sample C3_bottom_MG_FD_207210 | JGI IMG/M metagenome (GOLD analysis project Ga0334722, IMG submission 207210) | Sediment microbial communities from Yellowstone Lake, YNP, Wyoming, USA - C3_bottom | ecosystem: Environmental > Aquatic > Freshwater > Lake > Sediment | place: USA: Wyoming | collected...
TTCTTGGATTGTATTGGATGACCTGTGGCGGAAGTGCATGGGAATCGAACCCACCCACCAGGCTATTAACCCAGTGCACCGGATTTGAAGTCCGGGAGAGCCACCAGCACCCTTTCCACTTCCTTAACAAACAACCTCTTTTCGAAATGATAATAGTTTTTTATCATCGGCAGCACAACAGTTATTTATCAATTTTATCGGGAGCTTTACCTCATGGAATGCGAACGTTTTAAAAGGCTACTCAAATCATGGTATATCCAGATCCAGAACGAATCACTTGCGCCTGCAAGAATGGTCGATTTCATGGAAAACCATGTAACTGACTGCCCGGTATGTCTCATGGATCCAGAAGCCAAAAAAGATATCGCAAAGATTATAACTCTGATCCTGCCACAAGACAAATTGCGGCAAACGGCAAAAAGCACCCACTCTGCCGATCAAGATGACCTGTCCGACGATGCAGACGATTCCGGCGAAAACACCGATGAGGATGTTGTCGAAGACGATGACACTATCGAGGACGATGAAGCTGAAGGAGAAAAAGATACTGAAGATGACGAGGATGAAGCTCTGGACGACGATGCGTAAAGGATTCGTTCTGCCGGAAGCCTTCTTTCTCTTTTGGGGCCGTTCGTAGCGCGGATAGATTAGCGGATCTTCCCTGCCAGTGTGTTGGCCCTTTTTACCGTACACCAAACGCAAGAAAGGCCCGAAGGATACATCATTCTTCGGGCCTTTCTTGCGTTTAAGTCTACTGCTCAGGTCTCACGCTTACTTTACCTGAGCCAACGATTTTTATTAGTGCGCGCCTTGAATATATTTGAACATGGTGATGATGATCGATACAACCAGGAAGGAACCTGTCGTGACGATAAAGATGCCGAAGACCGTGGCCATGCGCTGTAGCCAAGGGGTTGGGGCACGACGAGTAATGAGTTTGTCAAGCTCCCCTGAAGCGACGAGCAGGTCGTATTCCCTGGGACGCTCATGCTTCAACTCATCCACGGAGATGGAACCCACAAAAATCACTGGGTCCAGGGGAAATTTTTCAGGTCGCAGATGGGTATTATAAAAATGGATCGTAAAGATGAAGCCTGCCGCCAAGAGAGCCTCGTCGCTATGGATGATGGTGGCAATATTGAGCCAGTAGCCGGGGAAGTATTTGGAAAATAGTACCGGGAACCAGAGGGCAAGGCCAGAAGACCCAATGACCGCAATACCCCAGAAGACGGCCATGAAATCGAATTTCTCCCAATAGATCCAATGCCCGTAGTAGGGACGTTTGCCACCGAAGAACCATTTAAGGGTACCAATCATTTCCTTCAAGTCGGTTAAATTCGGCACCAGCCCCTCCGGGTCGAATATAAAGCCAAACAGACTCTTTTTTGACTCCTTCCATGTGGTGTAAAGCAGGATCATGGTCAGGAAAAAATAGAAGAAGGTGATGACCGCGCAGGCGCGGTGCAGGGCGCCGAGTACAGCAAAACCTCCGAACAAGTCGGCAATCTGGACGGCCCACCCTTCCATGGCGAACTTGAGCGCCATGCCGGTGACGGCCAGGGTCAGAAAGCTTATGATGATCAGCAGATGAATGAACCGCTGAAAGACCGAAAATCTCTCCACATACATCGTTGGTGTCTTGGACATGTCTTTTGATCCTTATTTATGATTAAAGTAACTTGAAATTGTTGCCCGTTCTTCTATGAACGACGCGTCCCACGATAACTATGGTCAATGCCCCTTTGTCATGGCCTTCAGGCGCTCAATGAGGGAGCGTGGCACCCAGAGGATGGTGTGCATCCCAAAAAAGCCGAAGGTGCCGACTAACAGACCGGTCATGGCCCAGAAGGTATAGAAAAGGTAGGGGTACTTATCCTTGTCATTATGGGTAGCGTGGGTCAGATAGGTGGTAAAGCTCAAATTGGCATTAGGGTGACATTGGGAGCATGTCTTGACGATGTTTGCGGTGTTGATCTTGGATGATGGGTCTTGTGCCGGCATGATGCTGTGCGAGCCATGGCAGTCGGAGCATTTAGCTGTCCGTTCGCCACCCTTCAACATGGAGGCACGGCCATGGTAGGTCTCCAGGTAGGTTTCGGAATTGTGTTCGTGGCAATTACCGCACTGCTTGGCGATGATGAGCCGGAAGTCCTTGTCATGAACCTGGGCGATTGAGTGATCGGTGTGGCAGTCGATGCAGACCGGCAGCTTCTTGTCGGTCTTGGTCACCAATGGGCTGTGGACGGATTTTTTGAACTTTTCGACGATACCGACATGGCACTGGTTGCAGGTGTTGATGATGTTGTCGCGATTAACGCTTGAAGTTGGCACCGAGGCCTTCTGGACATTGTGCGACGTATGACAGCTGCTGCAAACCGCAGTCACTATCAACCCCGATTCAAACAAGCCCTTGCCGTGGACCGACATCGAGTAGTTCTGGGTGATATTGTGCTTGTTCAATTCATGGGTGGTGGTCATCGCCGAGCCTTCCTGATGGCAGCGTCCGCAGGTGTAAGGGATGTTCAGCGGATAGGTCGTCGAGCGCGGGTTGGTGGGCTTCAGGATGTCATGCTGACTATGGCAGTCCTTGCAAAAAGGGGCTAACTTATCCCCCTTGGCTCGTGCTATGCCGTGAGCGCTTTTTTCATATATCGCGCCAATCTTTTCATGGCAACTTTCGCAGTTGACAGGAGTCATTGGGAAGGGATGCTCGTCGCCGGCAACCTCAGCTTCGACATGGCAGGAAACACAGCCATTGTCGGCGTGAACCGTTTGTTTATAGGTCTCGTCATCAACGTAGAGGCTGATGGTCTTGCCGTCTTTCTGGGTGGACATGGACTTATCGCCATGACAGCCGAGGCAGTCTTCATTGGTGAGGGCAAAGGCGCTTCCCGTCATGACGACGCCAGTGATGAGCAGGATACATAACGATGTTCCGGCCCTTGAAAGCAGTGTGTCCTTGTGACTCATCGGTGAAACCCTCCTTGATGATTAAATGATATAAATTGGTTGCTATTGTTTGCGAAAACGTAACTGCCCAGGGGGCTGGGCCACGGTTTTCAAGGCTCTCAGCTGGCGGGGCAAATATTTTATCTATTTCGTGCCAGTTCCCGGCGCCATCGAGGAGTTACTGGAAAAAACATCTCGTCAAACCGAGAAAGGACTCTGACGATAACAGTAATTCTTCTCAAAATTTTGTATTCCGACACCCAACCATTTCCGGCTGAAGGTAAAATTGTAAAACTATTAACGGACGGAAACAGGAAAGGCAAGAAAAAATGAATGTCGGTTCATTTTTTCTTGCCGTTGGTGTGTCAATCTTATAGATAGGCATTCTCAAGGCGAAACCGATAGCGGCGTAAAAAGCTTGTTCATATATTCGGCAGAGCACCGGCAAAATTGAGGCGCCTCCCGGATTGTAAGCGGTTACCTTCTGGGGGAGGCCGATGGCACTAACGAAAAAAAGCTAGAGGAACGCTTATATGGACCGAAAAATGGTTGAATCAGGTAAGGCGTCTGTCCCGTTGTACGCTAAAATTGGCTGGGGGGTAGCATGGGCGGTGATGTTAGGACTTACGGCTATGATTCTGCGTAATTGCGCAACTTCAGTCTTCTATGGACTTAAAACGGACCCGCAGGCAGTTGACTCCTATTACCAGGCAGGCGTCAAAGATGGTGGCGCGGGGCAAGGCCAGAATTTGCAGGGGGAAGGGAAAGAGAACTCCGTGCTGCGCAAGGCTTATGTCAAGGGCTATCGTGAAGGGCTTGACAAGGGGCGGAAGCAGGGAAAGCTGCCAGAATAGCAGCCTTGATCAGACAAATTCCAGATGCCCCCGGTCCGCGCTGAAATAATCAAGCAGCATCAGGTTTTTGGTATGGGCCACGCAATGATGGCGGCACTCTCGGCTGGGGTTCAGGGCCGTTAGTTTTTTTATAGTCTCTGGCGAGTGCCACAGGTGAAAAAAATCCGTGCCTTTCAGTGAGCCGAGCAGGCCGCTTGTCGTGTAAGCCTTGTCCTGGCAGGTGTATACCTGTTGGTCCGCGCCGATGACGGTAAGGAACCGGGCCATTGGACACCAGGCATACTCCTTTTCAAACATGTCGTTCTTACTTTTTGGTTCATGCAGCAGGTCGATGATGGCAAAGTTCGTATCGACAAGGGATGACAACGCCTCGTCAAGTTGCTTGCGGACCTGAGAGTAGATTGGGGCATGGTAGGCATCGTTTGCCGAAGGCGTGGTGCTGACTACGACGCCGGAAACCTTGACGTGGTCCACACCCAGACCCTTGGTCATCTTCAAAAAATCCAGGATCTGGTGGCTGTTGCCTTGCGTGACGATCAGATTCAGGCCGAGTACGCAGGATCTGCCGCTGATAGAAGCGAAGTTGCGGAGATTGTTGCAGACCCGGTCAAATTCCGTGCTGCTCACCCCACGGCTGGCCGCATAGCCCTCACGGTCGGCGGCGTCCATGGAGATCCTGAGCCATACCGCCTGCCGGGCCAGTTTCTCCGCGATATCACCTTTCAGCAACCCCCCGTTACTGAGCATGGCGACCTTGATCCCTGCCGCGGTCAGACCATCGATCGTATCGGCGATATAAGGGTAACACAGGGGTTCTCCGCCGCCGCTGAAGGTGACGGCCTTCACCCCCATCTGCGTAAAATCTTTGACAAGTTGCCCCATTGTTTCTTGAGGAATCTGATCGGCGTCGTTCATCAATTGACTCAAGAACAGGTTGCTATTCCGGTAGCAGCAATAGTGGCAGTGGTGATTGCAACGGTTGGTCGGCTTGAGCCGGATATGGATCGGCGCCGCTACACTATCGCTTGCTACTGCGGTCAACTGTTCGGAAAAATGAAAGATCTTGGTGTTGGCGTAGACTGTGCCCATTTTTTTGCCTCGGTCAAAAATGGATGTTAGCAGGGGACTTTCCGCATTTCTGCAAAATCGGCGTGTAGATTACGGCGCACCCTTGCTCAATCCCAGCTTTGCTTGAATGAGCTGAAGGTCGATCCATGCCGCCTTCTTCATCTCTTGATTTCTCAGGAGGAAGGCAGGATGGAATGTCGGCATCAGGGGGATGCCATGGTAATCGTGGAAACTGCCGCGCAGTCTGACAAGGGGCGTCTTACTTTGGAGAATGGTCTGGGCCGCCAGTTGGCCCATGGTGCAGATGACCTTTGGGGCCACGGCGTCGATTTGACGGAGCAAAAACGGCAGACATATCTTGATCTGGCTTGCGGTTGGCGCCTCGTTGCCCCGGTCAAGCACGGACTGAACCGAGTCCGCAGTCCGGCATTTGACAATGGTGGTCAGATAGGCGTCGTTAAGCTGAAGACCAATGGCCTTCAGCATCTTGGTCAGCAGTTCTCCAGCCTCACCGCTGAAGGGTGTCCCTGCCGTCTCATCCTCCGGGCTGGGAGAATCGCCAACGATAAACAGTGAGGCCTTGGGGGAGCCCGCGCCAAAAACAATCTGTTTTCTGGTCTCGTACAAGGGACAGCGCCGGCAGTCGCCAAGCTCGGCTTGGATATCGGCCAGCGTCTGGTTGGAGCGAGTCGGGAGGGGGCGACCGTTTTTGAGACCGATAGGCGCACCCTTTTGGTCCGCTATGGTCGCCGGGGTCTTGGCCTTTCGCTCTCCCGAGGGGGAGAGCGAATTCAAGAAATGGTCCAATTCCGGCGATCGGGGATAGGCCTCAATGCCAAAATCCCGATGCAGAGCCAACAGTTTTTTTAAGTCCAGCAGGAAGCGGCCCGGAGTATCGACTTCTTCCAAGCTCATAGCGTTACATCAATCGTCAACTCTTGGTCTGCAAAAATTGGCTGCGAACGTTTGATTCCGACCTTGACGGTGTCCCCGATTTTTTTATCCAGCAGGATGATCTTGACATCCTCTGTCGCCGCCACGGCCTTGCCATCCACCGTCCGCACGATGTCACCTTTCTTGAGCCCGGCCTTTGCCGCCGGACTCTGTGCTACGACTTCTTCAATTTTGATGTGTTCGGTATCGTTCGGCTGATTCATGACAATGCCGAGCAGGGCCTGGGGCGGCAAGGGGCTTGGCGGCATAAAGACAATATAGTCCGCCTCGGACGGAGAGACAGCCGACCCGTTCGAGCTCACGACAACAGCCTGATCGACCTCAAGCCGGCGGGCCACCCTCGGCGGGATGGCGTTTTCCTTGACAACGTGACCAAGGCCTGCCAGCACCACCATCTGCCGTTCGGGGTGGCGACCGAGATAGTCGGCAATGGTCTGGGCCATGACCTCGTCCCAGATGGCCTGGGATTGAAAAAACCCGTCAAACCGCTTTTCATCCTGACCAGGGTGCTGGCTGTAAACCTCGTGGATTCTGTCGCGGTAGCCGGGAGCGTCCAAATCGCGGTCCAGCGGCAGTGTCGCCGTTTCCTCAGGACTCAGTTCGGAGGCGCCTCCCTGCTTGTAGACCTTACTGACACTCTCCTTATCGATATTCAAGGCAATGATCGGAATCTTATTCTGCCGGGCAAAATTTATGATATCCCGATAGAGGCGATAATCGAAACTCCATGCCTGAAAGTATTTTGACTTTTTAAGAAATTCCGCCTCCTCGATTTCGCCCTTGATGAAGGAGTCAAGGGACGCCTGGGCGGCGTGGGGAAACATTTCCATACCGATGGCAAGGGTCTTTCCCTGGTTCAACAACTCGCGAATCACTCGCAATTGAAGTTTATGATCTTCCATTCGGGTATGACCCTCGCCGACATAGATCAAACGCTTTGGCGCCAGTTTCGCCATGATGCCGGCAAGGCTTAAGTTCGCCGTGGCCAGGACAGCGGTAGGCTCCTCGTCCAGACCGTAGGTCATCCCCAGGGCTGCGGGAATGACTTGTTTGTCTAGGGCGCGGCCGTTTTCGAAATGCAGATAGCCATATTTGCCGTAATGCTTCAATTTGGCAAGGCCGGCAGTTACTTCCGCCTGATTGTTGGCGGAAACCAGGACCATGGGCAGGCCCTGATTTAATGGGTTCCTGCGGATATCTATCGTCAAACCGTTGGCCGGATATTGGGGATTGGCGAATAAGGAGCGAGGCGATGGTCCTGACGTTCCCAGAAAGATTACGGCATTTTCCGACAGCTCGTCATTCGTGACTTCATTGGCGGCGGTGATTTCAACGCCTTGCGCTTCCAACTGATCAATTATCGGTTGATAGAGGTCATATTCGGCAGTCGAGTTGACCACTGCCAGCTTTTTGGCAGCCCCGTTGAACCAGTCCCAGGATGGCGCTAACTCTATCGTCGCCAAGACGCGCATGAGATCGTAGTCGGGATCGATCACCAGTGCGGTAGGGTGCTGGGTCAGCGGCAAGACCACCTCCTGGTCGCTTGTCGAGGTGGTCACCACCTTGCGGGTGAGCCCAGTGCTGGAGAAGATCAGAATCGGCACGTCGAGTGCGTACGGTTTATCCCCTTCCTGGTGCAGGGTAAAAGTGAGCGTCAAAACCCCCTCTTTTTCTGCCAGTACGACCTTTTCCGCCGTAATCCTGGGAAGATCCTGACGTTCCAGCCATTGGCTGAAAAAGGGCTCAGTCCAGTCCTTGCTTGACAAGGGCTCAAGCGAAGCGCCATTGGCTTCGAAATTTCGCCGTAAGTCGTTCCAGCCTGCGGTCTTACCGTTCATGGTCTGATAGAAATTCCGCAGGGCGTTGATGAAAGGTTCATGGCCGAGCTTCTGCTCCAGCATCCGGAAGATCATGGCGACCTTGCCGTACCCCACTGCCCGAGCGGCCTGTTGGCGAATGTCGTCCTTGCCGGGTTCCGCCCCATGAAAATCTTTGACCGCAAGCGCTGTATCGCTCTTCACATAGTGTTGATATTTCAGCAATTCTTCTTTTCTGAAAGCTGGGCCTTCGCCTTTGTCCGCAGCATAGGCCTGGTCTGCCAAGTAGGTCGTCAGGCCCTCGCACCAGTTACCCTGGGTCTGGTCGACCCGCACGGCATTGCCAAACCAGGAGTGGAGGATCTCATGGCCGAGAGAGGTCTCGGTAATAAACGGCAGCCGGGCCACGCTCTGGCCAAGGAGGGTAAAGCCGGCCATGGCGTAGCCGGTGGGCAGCCGGTTCTCAACGATACTGAAACGCTGGTAGGGGTACGGCCCGATCAGCTCCTCGTAGCGCTTGAGATAGCCTAAGGCCTTCTGCCGGTAGTCAGAGGCAAGAGCTGCATCTTCGGCAAAGAAATAGGAGTAGAGGGTCTTGCCACTGCCGAAGGGTTCCTTGACCACAACATAGGGCCCGGCGACAAAGGTGAGGCCGGGCAGGGCTTGGGCAAGGGAAAACCGCACGGTCTTGCCGCCCGCCGAGGTTTCGGTGTCAATTTGATCGGCCTCGGACACCGCCTCGAAATTGTTTGGCAGACTGGCCTGAAGATGGAAGCGACAATCGCTGTCCGCCTGCGGGTGCCAGAGGCCGGTCAAGGCGATGCCGGTCGGCCCCACTAAATTATCAGGGGAACCCGCAAACGATTTTCGGTAATGGACAACAATTTGCTGGCTGGCCGAGCCAGCCGGCAGTGTCACGACGGACTCCTTGGGCGTGGCAATGGTAGCGCCATTTTGTTCAAGCGCCATGACCTCCAGGCCTTGCAAGTCAAGACGCAGACCCTGGCCGCCGGGCACGACCAGGCGGGCGGTGCCGTGCACTGTCTGCTGCGTGAGGTCAAAGCCTACCGCGAGATGGTAATCGATAACCTCTGCCGTCACTGCCTGAGCGCTCAGCGACAGCATCAGCGCGCAGAGAAGCAGGATGAGTTTAGTCGAGCGGACGGCCAGTTGGCGAAGTCTGCCATTGCGCAAGTGCGGCGAGGGCTTGTTGGGCACGATATTGTCCTCTTTGTCGTTTGGGAAGTTTTGAAACAAAGGTTGGGAAAAGACTGAAATTGACATTGGAGGGCTGAAAACGCTTAGGTTCGGACTGGGTCAGATGATTGAGCAGGGCGCCGTGGGCCGTTTCCGCTCCGGGGATGGAAAGCGGCAGGCCAAGGGCCAGGCAGGCGGCGTTGCGTCCGGCCAAGAGCCCCATGGCGGTAGATTCCACATACCCTTCGACGCCGGTAATCTGTCCGGCCAGGAGCAGCCCTGGGCGTCCCTTGATCTGTAGAAAGGGGGTCAGCACCTTGGGGGCGCAGACAAAGGTGTTGCGGTGGATGCTGCCCAAACGGGTGAATTCGGCGTTCTCAAGCCCGGGGATCAGGGAGAAGACCCGCTTCTGTTCCGGGTAGATCAGCTTGGTCTGGAAGCCGACCATGTTGACTTGGTCTCCGGCGACGTTTTCTTTACGCAGCTGGACCACGGCGTACGGGTCGCGGCCAGTGCGCGGGTCGGGCAGGCCAACCGGTTTCATCGGCCCGAAGCGCAGCGTCTCCGGCCCCCGGGCCAACATCACCTCAATCGGCAGGCAGCCTTCAAAGTATTTCGGTTCTTCAAAGGATTTGAGCGGCACGGTGGCAGCCTTGCCTAAGGCATCGATAAAGGCCTGATACTGTTCCCGGTCCATGGGGCAGTTCAGGTAATCGCCGGGGCCGTCATCGTAGCGCGAGGCCTGGTAGATGATTTGCCGATCGAGTGAGTCGGTGGCGATGATCGGGGCGATGGCGTCGTAAAAGGCCAGGTACTCCTGGCCGGTAATTTCGCCTAGGGCGTTGGTCAAGCTTTCGGTGGTCAGAGGGCCAGTGGCGAGGATCAGGGGGTGGGTTGGGTCGAGACCGCAATCGGTGGGCAGTTCAGTCACCTCATGATGGACAACCGTGATCAGTGGATGCTGGGTGATGGTCTCGGTAATGAAAGCGGCGAAGAGTTCCCGATCCACGGCCAGGGCCTTGCCCGCCGGCACGCGGTGCCGCTCGGCAGCCCGGATGATGAGCGACCCCAGGGCGCGCATCTCGTCTTTCAAGAGGCCAACCGCAGAATCCGGGGCATCGGAACGCAGGGAGTTGCTGCAAACCAATTCAGCCAAAGAAGAGGAGTGATGGGCCGGGCTGTAGCGCTCGGGCTTCATCTCGTGCAGGGTGACCCGGCAACCAAAGGCGGCGGCCTGCCAGGCTGCTTCGCAACCAGCGAGACCGCCGCCGATAATGGTCACGGAGGGCTCGGCCCCCCGTGCGTCATGAGAATTGTTCATGAATTACAGCTTAAGAGATTCCTTGACGGCATTGACCACATCGTCGCTAGAGGTACAGGGGACATTCTTGAATTTGCCCTCTTTCTCGTAAAAGCCGATGAGCGGCGCAGTCTTCTCGTTATAGGTCTCCAGGCGGTGGGTGATGGCGGCCTCGGTTTCGTCTTCACGCTGAATGGCCGGGCTGCCGCACTTGTCGCAGATGCCCTCTTTCTTCGGGGGGTTGCTCTTGACGTTATAAATGGCCTGACATTCGGCGTTGGCGCAGGTCCGTCTGGTGCAGAGACGGTCGAGAATTACCGGCCGGGGCACATCGATATTGATCACCATGTCGAGATCGATATTGAGCTTGGCCATCATCTTCTTCAGGGCCTCGGCCTGGGGGATGGTGCGGGGGAAGCCGTCGAGCAGGAAACCCTTCTTGCAGTCCTCTGCCTGAAAGCGTTTCTCCATCATGTCCATGATCAACGAATCGGGCACCAGATCGCCGGCCTTCATGAAGGCCTCGGCCTGCTTGCCAAGATCGGAGCCGGCCCGTACTTCAGCCCGCAGGATGTCGCCGGTCGAAATCTGCACCGAGCCGTCCAATGCGGTCAATAATTTTGCCACTGTGCCTTTGCCGGCGCCAGGCGCGCCGAGTAACATTACTTTCATGCCGTTCTCCTTAAATTTTGATCTGTGGTTAGTTTGTGGTGTTGATGAATCGGGGACTATACACAATTTGCGGCGGGATAGGTAGAAAAATGTAATCGCGTATCAGGGGGGTAAAAGAGGTTGCTCAAACGTTCAAGCACAGGTTGCCGGGACGAAACTCCCTTAACCGTGGACAGCGATGGCGAGAATCTTCCGGAGATCGTCGGCGCTAAGGGGTTTCCCGAAACGGATGTGGACGCTGTAATCGTTAAAGAGATTGTAAACCACGCCGATAATAAGCGCCGGGGTGGTCATTTCAAACCTTTGCCCATCCCTTTCAATAATAATATGGAACAGTCCACGACGCCCGAGAAGAGTACGTGCTGTGGACTTCTGGCTGCATTTGATCAGGAACAGGACGC